>PPYE01130116.1_pt1 | contig 38448 bp, 27 predicted proteins | sample 1559881 | NCBI WGS metagenome assembly PPYE01 (sample SAMN08240022, study PRJNA423297) | Human gut metagenome, whole genome shotgun sequencing project. | reverse complement strand
CCTGCCCATCAGACAGCTGCTGCAGGATGTGGCGAAGGAGTTTGAGAAGGGGTAAAATAACATATCAGAAACAACGCCGTCTTCATTCGGAATTCTCCCGAGTGAAGGCGGCGTTTGTTAATATGGCAAATGTATGTTGCACAACAGTATCATAAGACTGCAACATATAAACAAAAAAGGTCACTTGCAATCGCAAGTGACCTTGGTGCGCCGGAAGGGACTCGAACCCCCGACCTTCTGATTCGTAGTCAGACAGGTCATTTGCATTTGAACACATTGCCCTATAAAATTTAATGTTGACACCCGTTTGTCGATATTAAATTTTATAAGGAGATGGTAAAATGCAAACCTGTAAGAAGTGCTTTAGAGAGATTGGAGAGTATCCATTCTGCCCCTACTGCGGGGCTTCTCAAGGCAGCAATCTTCTGACGCTGGAACAAATTTATAGCGAATGGAGTACGCTGTACTTCAGAAAAGTAGGAAGAAAATCCCGCGAAGGATATGAAAACGCCTGGCGGACGCTCCACTTTTTGGGGCAATACGCAATGTCGGATATCAAGATCAGCGACTATCAACTGGCTATGGATACTCTGCAAAACAAAAGCAAGTCTCTCCAGAACAAGTTACTGCTGCTGATCGGACAGCTTTGCAAATACGCCGTGGCCGTCCACCGCCTAGACGTGATCAATCCATCGCCCTATCTCATACTTGATGGAGTGCAATCTAAAAGCCGTGAAATTTTTTCTGACGAAGAAATCTCACGGCTTTTTTTGTATGCTCAAGCGAACGAGCGTTTTTCTTGTACTGCAAGAGAAGTTCTTATTCTTATCTTCACCGGCTTACGACCAGAAGAACTTTTTGGAGTTGAGAAAAACGATGTCAGCTTACAATACCATTTCCTTTTTACCTGGGGTAGTAAAACCGATGCAGGTAAAGAGCGAATCATTCCTCTTATCCCCCAAATCATGCCGTATGTGTTTTCCTTTTACTTTGCACGAGGCCAAGAGAACTACTTGATCACCAGTCCGCGCGGGTATCGGGTTCGCATTGACAACTGGAGAAATCGTCAATTCTACCCATTGATGAAAGAATTGGGAATCAACTGTGCAGACACTCCCCGCCGCATGGTGCCCTACTGTTGCCGCCACACATACGCCTCTCTGGCCGACCGAGCGGGGGTAGATAAAGATACCATCATTAAAATTGTGGGCCACACAAGTTACAAATTCACGAAGCGAATCTACATACACGAAAAGCTGCCACAGCTTCAGGCTGAAACCAATAAAATTGATCGCCTGGTAAAACAAGAAATCACAAACAATAAAGAAAGAGAAGGAGATGTAAATGGTTGTCGTAGTGGGAAAACCGGAAACCGCCGAGAGCGTCCGGGAATTGAACTTTCGTGGCGAATTTGAAGTCTGCGAAATCGTGGAACGCAGCATTCCAGCAATCCAACGCCAGTTGGAGCAGAACGGTGAACAAATATCCCACCTGGTCTACGATGTGCGAATCATCGGCAACATAGATCAATCCCTTGGTTTGTTGGAGCGAATCTGCGTCACTGTTCCCGGCATTAAAATAATCGTGGTGACCGAGGGGTTATCCACAGACAGCGCTTTCATGCGGGACATCCTGACGCTGGTTCCTGCGGAGCAGATTGTCTCTGATCACGGCGCGGAGTTGAAACGTGTACTGAACACGATGCTCTGCGACGCCGGATTGATCAGCGAAGATACCGTCCAAAACGACACTCCTTCCCTGGAAGAACCGACGCCCCCAGGAGAAACCGCCCAGGCACCTCCGGCCACCAGCGAGGTAGTAACTCCGCCCTCGCAGATTGACCGCGAGACTGCCCGGTCGCACCTGGTTCTACCGAAACCACGGCTGCGCGGGCGAAACGCCACCACTATCGCAGTCTGTGGAGCCGGACACCGCATCGGCACCACAACACAGGCCATGCAGTTATGCCTGTATGTCAAGGCCATGGGCTATAAAGCTGCCGTCATCGAGATGTCCGTAAGCAGTCTGACCCCCTACACGCAAATCAGCGATGAAGTGGTGCTGTTTGATGAAAAGCACTTCCGCATTGAGGGGACCGACATCTACAACGATAAAACCTGTATCCTTGCCACCAAAACCAAATATGATTATCTGATTCTGGACTATGGTGCTTTTGGAGAACTGAGTGAAGTAGCCGACTACCTGCGAAACGATATTCTGGTGGCCGTCTGTGGTGCCAAGCCCTCGGAGGTCGATCTGGTGAGTGACATTCTCCGGGTTGACAACGGCACAATCCACTATGTTTTTTCTTTTGTACCGCAAAGAGACCGCGACGATATCCTCAAATCCATGTCTCCCTTTGATGTGCGCACCTACTTTGCAGGGTGGACGCCTGATTACTTCCTGTATTCCGGCAACGATGAACTGTACGGGTACATCACCGGGCAGCTCAAGGCCAAAGAAACAGTACAGAAAAAAGGCGGCCTCAAATGGCCATTTGGGAGGAAAAGAAAATGAAAAAGAAAACCGTCCCTACCAGACATGCCATCCTGATGGCGGGCATCCAGGAAGAAAAGCGTCAGGCACAGCTTAAAGAAGCATACGGCATCACGGAAGAAGTAACGGTCGTGGAGAAAAAATCACGCACCGCCCAGCTGCTCCGGGTATTGGTCAATGCCATATTTGTGATGATGCGCTGCGTCGCTCTGGTCGTGCTGATTGTCCTGGCGATCATCGGTGTGGCCACGCTGATCTATCCCAATATGAGAGCCGCCGGTCTGGAAACCTGGCTGGAAATCGAAACCCAGCTGGCCGAATATCTTTGCAAATAGAGCGCTAAAAAGAATCGGCATATCGCAGTAAATCGGTTGTGCCTAACAGGCACAACTGCAAAATAAGACAAAGAAATGCGAGGTAAAAGATTATGACTATCCCCATGCCCAAAAAAGAGTACATCTCCATCCAAATGACCCCCGAGCACCGCAATCGGTACAACATTCTCACCGACGCACTGCTGGAGCGCCAGCAGTCTGATCGAAGCTATCTGGCTGCATGCTATCTTTTGTCCGCTGACGAAGATATCTTCGATATCTCTAAACCGTACGTGTCGTTTGATGGTATCGACTTTGCGGCCATTCGTATGCGCGTCAAAAAGCGCTTTGGTACTTACAACGAATACACCGCCATTGAAGTGGGTTATAGTCTTTTCACCTGGTGTAACTGCAAAGTGAATCCACACGAGATGGCACAGAGTGGGCCGTTCTGGCTCCCGTTGATCTGCAACGCTCTGCTCATTCAGGGCAATGCCGCCAATGTTGGGGAGTGAGCGCCATGAAAAACTTGTACTTCTCCCTTTTGCCTGATGCCGAAAAGGCAAAGTGCAAGACAGAAAAACAATGGTTTAAGTTGGGCTTTGTTCCCGTATCTCAGGATGCGGGAACCATCATGTATTCCAATCGTTTCTGTACTGGAAAATACAGATACTTGACCTCCGAAGAAGTTCGCAAGGCCACCGACGAGGAAATGACCTCCTACCACGAGGAGCAGCGGCGCAAGCGCCGCTCCCGCTATCTTCAAGCGAAGAAAGAACGGGAGCAAGCAATCCGCTACGGAGAGCTGCTGTCCCTGTGTGACCAGCAGCGGCAACTTGATGAAGAAAACTACAGAGGGACCATCCCAACCCTTACGGTGTCCATTGACATCGAAACAACGGGCCTAGACTGTTATCAGGATGAAATCATTCAAATTTCGATTCTGGATGTTGACACCGGGGAAGTGCTGCTGGACAGTTATGTGAGACCGTATTTCACAGAAGATTGGCCAGAAGCACGGCGAGTAAACCATATCACAAAAGAAATGGTTTGCAATGCTCCCTATTTTTACGAACTTCTGCCCCAGTTAAATCAGGTGCTGGCGCAGGTGAAAACCATTGTCGGCTACAACTTCGCGGGGTTTGACAGTGGTTTCTTGACCCGCTACGGGGCCAGCTTCAACGATGAAACCATCGTTGAGGATTTGAGCAATATCTTTGCCGTCATCTACGGGGAGTTCTCACCGAAGCATGGCGATTTCAAGTTCAAGAACCTTTCGACCTGTGCTGACTATTTCGGATACGATTGGGGCGAAGAAACCGCCCATAACAGTCTGGCAGACTGCCGAGCCACGGCGTTCTGCTATAAAAAATCCCTGGAAAAAAACTACCAGATACGCTATCAAGAAAACATCCACAAACGCGACTGGGGATTTTTCGACGAGAGCGACGAGAGCTATGATGAGTATGGTGATTATAATGGCTGAGTTTTGTCTGGATTGTTTTAACAGAATGAACGGCACCCACTACAAAGAAAATCAAGTCTGGTTGGAAGATTGCCTTTGCGAAGGCTGCGCCGAATGGAAGCCTTGCGTAATGCAACTGTACCCCAAACCGATCATTTGGAGAATCGTGGATTTTGCAAGAAACAACATAAAAAGAGACGGAAAGTGAGGAAAAACAAAATGAACATTATTGCTGTAGCAAACCAAAAGGGTGGCGTGGGCAAAACCACCACCGTCGTGAACCTTGGCGCGGCTCTGGCCCGCAAAGGTAAATCTGTTCTCTGTATTGACTTTGACCCCCAGGCGAATCTCACTAACTACGTGGCCGGGTGCCAGTCTTGGGAAAACACCATCGCCAGTGTGATGCGTGCAGCAGTATTGTTCCAACCTGCTGACATCCGTGAAACCATTTATCATTCCGAAAGATTCGGTTTCGACTTCATCCCCTCGGATCTGCGGCTCAGTGAAGCAGACATCTATCTCGCCACGGCAATGAGCCGGGAAACCGTGCTGCGGCGCGTGCTTGAACCGGTGCGTCAGGCGTATGACTACATCCTGATCGACTGTAACCCCAGCCTGGGGCTGCTGCTCACTAATGTGCTGGTCGCCAGCAACCAGGTTATTATCCCGGTACAGACACAGTACTTTGCCACACAGGGCCTTTCCTCGCTGGAAGGCGTTATCGGAAACGTGCGCATGACGCTAAATCCCGACCTTTCTACCGTAAACATTCTCCTTACGTTCAAGGATAAAACCAGCGTGGCCACCGCTGTAACCGAGACGCTGCGCGAACAGTACCCGCAGTCCGTTTTTGCCACCGAAATCACCCGAAAGCAAGAGGCTGTCAACAGCTCCATGATGGGCAAGCCCGCCGGTGGTGATACGGGCGCAGAATACCGCGCCCTGGCCGATGAACTGATTGGAAGAGAGGGGTAAGTACCATGAGCAAAAACTTTGATTTTAAGGGGCGTTTGGCTGGAAACAATTTCGGGCAGCAAATGAACACCCAGGCAGCCACTGTTGTCAGCACTCTGGCGGGTCGAACCTCCAAGGATTCCGGCTGGGCAAAGAAATTCCAGGTGTTGGACATTCCGCTCGCCAAACTGCACGAATACCCGGAACAGAACGTGTTCAGCATGGACGAAGCCGAGCTGGAACAGTTGACCGAAAATGTACGGGCCTCCGGCATCCTCCAGCCCCTGATCGTCCGGGTACACCCGACAATCCAGGGTGATTTTGAAATCGTTGCTGGTCACCGGCGCAGAGAGGCCGCGCGGCGGGCAGGGATGGAAACCGTCCCCTGCCAGGTGTACATGGGCATGACAGATGAAGAAGCTAAAACCGTCTTTTACGCCACCAACATGGGACAGCGCACCGAACTTCTTCCCTCCGAACGGGCAGCCGGGTACAAGGCGCTGGCCGAAGTGCTGCGCCTGGAGGGCAACGGTGCTGTCAGCGAAGTGGCCAAGATCGGCTCTGAGGGCAAGCGGACCGTCTACCGCTATATGCGCCTTATGAATCTGGAAAAGCCGCTTTTGGATAAGGTGGATAAGAAGGAGATCTCTGTATATGCAGGGGCCGCCCTGGCAGACTTGACGCCGACCGCCCAAATGAACCTGCTGGCCGTGCTGGAACAGCACGACCAGGACGGCATCACAGAAAAGGCCGCCAAGGAGGTAGCCGCTCTCCAGCGCCATGATGTTGAAACGATTGAACGCTGTCTTTTCCCCGTCCGGGAGAAGAAGGCCGCCCCGGCCCCCAGGGCAGGTAAATTGAAGCTGAACCCCAAGCGTTTTGACCACTATTTTGTAGGTCTGGATACCGAGGAAGAAAAGCTGGACTATCTGGAGGCGGCACTGATCGCCTATAACGCCGCGCAAAAGAAAGGTGATGACCAATGTTGACTTGCAAGATCACGGATTTTTCGCGGCCCACTCAGACTATAAAATCGTCCTCTCGGGCGCGGTTTTCCGTAACCCTTTATATGGATGAACAGCCCTTAGTGGAGATCCATAATTGTGTGTTGCTGTACAACCAAAAGCTACAGGCATACTATGTTGGGTATCCTGGATATAAACGCGGCAATAGATACGACAACATTGCTTCTGTCGTGTCGCCAGAAATGAATGCCGAAATCATTGCTGCCGCAGTCCATGTTTTGGGACAGAACCAGTGATAAAATAGATATGGAAGGAGAAAACAATGCGATTTTTCAAACTCCGCGGCAGCGCTCTTGCCGGAGCATTCTTTTTTGTGCTGGCATTATCAGGGTGTACTGCAGCTGGCTCCGCCGCCACCCCGGAATCGGCTTCTACGCCGACGCCGCTCCCCACCGCCACCCCGGAATCGGCTTTGCACGAGAGTACAAACCCTGATACGGTTGCCTGGCTCACCATTCCCGGCACCAATATCGACGGGCCAGTGCAGCAAGGCCCGGATAACGACTACTATCTGCGCCGGGACAGCGACGGCAATGAAGATTACCGTGGCTGTTACTTTGCCGATGCCGACGCCATCGTTTCCCTGGCCAATCTCAGCCGCAATGTGGTTATCTATGGGCACACCTTCACCGACGGCTGGGAGGGTGGCTTTGAACAACTGGACAAGTACCTCGATGCCGACTGGGCGCTGGAGCACGCCGACATCCAGATGGAGATCGGCGGCACGGTGCTGACTTACGAAGTGTGCAGCGTGGGCTTCTGTGACGTTGAGGAAACCAGCCTTCCCATCTACTGCAACCTGGAGGATGAGGCATTTCGCTATCTGATCGAAGATGCAAATGCCCGAAATCAGATAGACGGTTTGGAACAGCTTTCTGCCGGTGACCAGATTTTAACACTGGCTACCTGTACAGAAAAAGAAACCGAGCGTTTGGTTATTGTAGCAAAGCAAATTTATGATACAATGATTGCAACAGAGGAGGACGCGCACTCATGAAAAATCAAATCAAATTGTTCTGTATTGCCCTCGCCGGTGCTTTCATGCTTACGGCCTGCGGCGGGCCGAAGCTAATTGGCGTAACGCTGCCGGAAACGCCGCTGGTGCTGGCCACCGGCGAAACGGCTACGGCAGAAACCTCGTATACCTATGACGGCGAAACGCCGGAGAACGCCCAGCCGGAAGTGGTCTATACCAGCGGCGATGCGGCTATCGCCACGGTGGACGAGAACGGTGTTATCACTGGCGTGGCCGAGGGCGAAACCACCATCACGGCCACCGTGGGTGAATTGAGCGCCAGCCGCACGGTATCGGTCATCATCCCGGTGGAACGCCTGGAAGCTGAATCCATGATGCTGCACCTTGCCGACGGCCCCGCCTCACTCACCTACACCGTGGTGCCGGAGAACTTCACCGGCGAGTTGACCTTTGCCAGCGCCAACAACGCCATTGTCACCGTGGATGCCAATGGGCAGATCACGCCGGTAGCCGCAGGAGATACCAACGTAACCGTTACGGCCCCCAACGGCATGACGGCCACCGCCCAGATTCGCGTCTGGGACGGGCCGAAAGAACTGAATCTGGCCCCGGCAAAGACCGAAGTGACAAAGGGAAGCGGCACGCAGATCGGCGTCACCGATGAACAGGGCAACAATGTGGAAGCCGAAAGCCTGACCTGGGCCTCCAGCGACGAAACCGTTGCCCAGGTATCGGGTGGCTGGGTAGACGTGACCGGCACCGGCGCGGTGACGATCACGGCCAGCACCGAATATGGCGTTTCTACTTCCGTAGAGCTGACCGGCGTCGCACCCGCTGCGCGACCGGCAGCCAGCGCAGGGGCCGCCTCTGGTGCTGCCGCTGGCTCTGCCAGTTCCGGCGGCTCTGGAGCCGGTGGCAGTTCCGCTCCAGCAGCCGGTGCCGGACATGGCCATTGGACCGTGTACGGTGACGGCGGTGCACTGGATTTGATCAATGGCATTCGTGCCTCCGTAGGGTTAGGTGCACTGACCTGGGATGATGGTTTGGGCGATATTGCCGCCGCCCGGTGCCGCCAGCTGATGGACGATTTTAGCCACAACGGAATGACTGCCCCGGAGATTTGCGCCATGGGTGCGCCCGACGCCTCCTCTGTAGTTTCTTCCTGGCAGGCCAGCAGCGCCCATTATGCACAAATGGTCTATGAGGGCTACACCCGTTGCGCAGTCGCTCACTGCTATGATGGCGATGGCTGTCATTATTGGTGCGCCACGTTTGGTTGATAAGTAAATATAGCCGCAAAGAGGTACGACAATATCGTACCTCTTTTTTCTTTCTGTATTGTATTGGAAGGAGGATTGAATTGGAACAATTATCAAAGAGCGAAAAGCAAATCATGAACTCTTTCTGGAATAGCACTTCTCCGCTGACCGCAAATGACCTGCTTTCCGTATGTATCGGTCGCACCTGGAAAACGCGGTCTGTATTCCCTCTTGTAAAGAAACTTCTTGAAAAAGGTTTTTTATCTGAGGTTGGCTTTGTGCGCTGCGGAAAGACTTATGCCCGAACCTTTAGACCTGCAATTTCACGAGTTGAATATTGGGCAGAAGTTATACGACAAGAGAATTTGACGAGAGCCCAAGTTTCAGAATTGAAACGGCTTCTCAGTGTGCACCATAAAGCATCATAATGTCAATACCTAAAAGTCCCCCATAAGCCCACAACAACAGCCACCACATATTTACAATTGCAATCATCATTTTAGTTACCATTCGAGGAAACCGTTTATTTGCACTAAGCAACGGAAGAATCGAAGCAAACAACTGCTGCATGATAAGGATGGCACTTACAAGCAAAATCCCCGCTTCAAATACAATCATTTCCAAGTCCGCCAAACGACTTCCCCAGATAACATCTCTAAAAATGCTGTTAGCTGTGTACTCGCTCAAAAAATAGAGTATCAAGGTTAATGCGGGTAACATACTCCACAGAGCAAACATTTTTCTAGATGCCGGAAAATAGATTTCGTGTTTTCCGCATTTCATGTTTACTGCGAAAGCGACACTTGACATCACCACAACGGCAAGAACCAAATGAAAATATTGGTGGACAAAGGAAGCCACTGCCAGTAAAGCACACAGGAACAATAACCCGGCACAGCTATTGTAGGTTGAGTTCCCTACATTACCGTATGTAATATTCTGGACAATAATCGTGCGGTTATTGTTCAATACCACACCTTTTTCGAGCCTAACGCTTTCGCATGATGACGGTTTAATTGCCGACCACACAGTGGCAATAGTGGAAATAATTGTAAGAATCATCATTACTAAATCGACCATTTTATTCTCCTTTCTTACTGTTGGAAGGGTATTAGTGTGATGGTTAATCACATCAGCTATCATATTTACTTTTGTTAGATTTTCAAGGCAAATTTTCGACTTTTTTCTTTTTTCTATAAAAATAATTACTTTGCAGCATTTGTCAAGCATATCGGTATTCGTTTTTGAGGTGTACCATGCCAAAAAGAAAGAATCGCGTTTGGGACAGCAGCTAAAGCCCCACATTTATCCATTCATCCTTTGAATTTTTAATGATAAAGAAAGAGGTAAAACAGAATGAATAAACCCAGATTGCGCCAGTTTCTGGCGCTTTTTTTAGTGTTGTGTATGCTGTGCAGCACAACACTACCGATTTATGCCGAAGTTCCTACTGGGGAAGTAACGCCGGTAGAGACTTCTGTATCTGTGTCCACGCCCGAAAACGCGGCTAGTGACGCCGGTACAGAAAAAAGTTCCGATGACGCATCTTCTCTTTCTTCGGCCACCCCTGAAACAGCCCTGAGCGAAGCTGCCCAGGCATTTGTGGACGCCGTTGCCGCGCTGGACCGGGAAGGTATCTTGACCGCGATCAACGCCTGGGGCCTGGCAAGCCAGACTTGGCAGGCCGATCAATCGAATGCCGAACTGACCGCAGCGTTGGAGGCCGCCACGGAAGCCTCGGATGCGGCGGCGGCTCCCGTCTATGCCGCGGAAGATCTCTATATGGCTCTTTCCGATGAGGAGCGCGAGATCGACGCCGTCAAGGCCGCTTACAGTTCTCTGACCGCGCTGTTCATTTCCATGCAGTTGGCCATGCAAAACCCGGTCGCCCCTGGTGGCGGTGGTGATGAACCTGATCTTGAGGAAATCGCCACTGTACTCTACGGCGATTTGCCGGATGCGCCGACCGGCAGCTATATTGGCGAATATGGGCTGCCGGTTGCCACTGGCGACACCAAAATCAGCATTTCGGCCTGGAAGCACGACTTGCTGGACGCCAGCAGCAAAGGCCGTCTGGACGCAGACGCACTGAATGAAACCAACGCTGTAATGACGGTAGCAAAGCAGGATGGCGCAGATTACGCTATTGTACCCATTGCCGTCCAGGTCGAGTACCCCGCCAACGGTGCTACCACGACGATCACACTGCCGGACAACGTGGAACTTCTGAGCTACACATCCACCGCCGATAATCTGGTTCCTGCCAGTGAAACGGAACGCGCCCAAATTCTAAACGCCAGCTACAAGGATTCGTCGGCTTCTGCTTCCGGCTTTTATGTGAAGGCAACCGAAGATTTTTCTGTCACGTTCACCTATTCGGCCCCCGATGGCACCACCATGAGCAAAAACCTCAATGTCACAATCGACGGCAATGCGGAAGCCACCGCCCTCCCCGCGTCCAATAGCAACGGGGTCAGCACTTACGCCAACACCCCGCAGCCACCGTTTACGACCGGCAAGATCACAAAAATCGAGTATGTGGTAAGTACCTGGCTGGTCTGGTTTAATGGCGTGGAAGCCTATTGCTGCGACAACGGTCTGTATGCAGCTCCCGGTGGCTGCCCGACCTACAACTTTGCCTATGTTTCCAAACTGGAGCCTGGACAGTACACCCCCGGAAACCATTATGCCAACCAGGTAAACATTTGGGGTGGCCTCAATCAGCTTGCGCTGGGGCTTTTGTCCAAGAGCCACGATGCAAATGATTTTGCTGGCAGCAGCTTTGCCGCCAGCGCAGCAACCACCTACTCCACCACCGGCAACGACGTTCTGAAAACCGCCTACGAGTATTACAACGACACTCAGCTTTGGATTATCGAACACTATCCGAACAGTGTGGCGGCACAAACCTACATGAAGGCCGCTGCTGCTCTGGAAAACAATGGTCTGGATGTTCGCCCCTATTTAGGAAATGGTGGATATTACACTTTCGCGTATTTTCCCCCTGCCGGTTATAACTGGCAACGCATTGTCGTTATCGGCCCCGAGATCGACGAAGATGACGATACAAGCGAATTGCCCGAAACGCCGGAAATGCAATACTATTCCGCAGACTGGACGGCCCCGCCACAGTCTGCCAGCGGCAGCTTCGATCTGACCTATACCGTACACATTGACAAGTCTGCCAACATCACCCATGAGAAGTTGGATGACGCCATCTTCAAGCTGACCCCCAATCCTTCCAGCGGCACGATCAGCGGCGGCACCTGGACCATTGGCGACCCGCAGATTGTGACCACAGTGGACGGCGCGGCCTCTGCCACCTGGGCGCTTCATTACGAAGTAACAAAAACCAGCACCACCACATTGAGCGGCAAAGAAGGACCGTACAACACACAGGAGGAGGCCAACGCTGCCGCCGAGGCCGCCAAGAACAACGCGATTGCACAGCTGCAAAATGAAGCTCAGGCCATGGTTGATGCAGCCATTGCTGAAGCAAAAGCTCAGCTGGCAAAAATCACGATTGACTACGAGGAAACGACTGTCCCGCACGGTTTCGACCCCACGGACAGCAGTTCTGGTTCTGTTTCCGTACCGTCCAACGGCTCCGCTACTGCTGTTGTGGCAAATCAGCCCTGGCAGGCGCATGTGACCTGGGAAAAGCGCGACGCCCTCACCGGCGGACGCATCACAGAAGATGCGGAGTATGTTTTCTATGAATGGAATGTGGACGCCAACGAATACGAGATCAGCAGCAACTACCGCGTCACGCGCCTGGAAAACGGCCTGTACACTGTGACCGTGACCAACCCGGTCTACACCGATTGGACCGAAGGTTATGTGTATTACACTCAGGACAACCTGGGCAAATTCCGTATTGAAGAAGTCACCGCACCCGCAGGGTATACCGATGCCGCCCTGCAGGGGACCGATTGGGTCGAACACTGGAGCCAGGAATTTGAAATCACTGCCAGCGATCAGACCTACAGCTATACCGGCGACGATGCAGACTACAACCGCCCGCAGGGGAACAAAGTCATCATCAAAAAAATCGAAGCCCATACCGGCGAGATCATCGTGGACGATGCTGTATTCACGCTATACCAGTGGAACGAGGAACGCGGCCTGTACGAAAAAAGCAAAGACTATGCCTTTGTTCGGAACGCCGAGGGCCTGTACACCATCACCTGCCTGCATGATGACTGGTCACAGTATGAAGAAGGCAACCTGTACTACGAGGATACTCTGTGCGATGTCCGAGAAGATACTGTGAACAGCGACGGCACCACAACTGAACACCCGCAGTATTATACCGACTATGAGCCGATTGACTTCTCCATCGACGAGCGTGCAGTCACCACTGACGGCCAGTTTGTCGTGGTGGAATCCAAGTCCCCGTATGGATACTACGGCGACTGGACCGGCTCACGCGAGACACCCAATTTTGAGGTTGAGGATGCTGGGAAGCATGCCTATTATATTCGGCTGACCGACGATGGCTCCACAATCACCCTCACGGATAGCGAGTACAATGCCCACGTCCTGACGGAAAATAAGGGCGGGACCCTGATCGAGCTGGGCGACGGCAGCGTGGTGACACTCGACGTTTTCAGTCCGGCGCTGGAAGAATACGACGAAAACAACCTGTTCCGCAACAATCCCTGGTACAGCACCGTTGTTTGGGAAAAGCGCGACGCCCTCACCGGCGGCCTGGTTGATGCAGACACCACCTTTGAAATCCAGGAGTGGAACCCCGAAAAAGGTGAATATGAAAAGAGCACCCATTACCAGGTCGTGCGCCGTGAAGATGGCAAGTACACTGTACACTTGATTGGTGACGCCTTTTTTGAAGGCTGGGAGGGCAAGCAAGGCGTGCTCTACTACCATCAGGCCAACCAGGGCAAGTATCGGATCGTCGAACTGAAAGCCCCGGCCTCTTACAATCTGAAAGCCTGGGAGCATAACACCTGGGTCATCGGTTGGAGCGAGGAGATTATCGTCCACCCAGACTATCCTACCTATGAGTTCCTGGGCGAAACCGCTTCTCGCAACATGCCCTACAAAACAAAAGTCCTCATTAAGAAAGTCGATGATGCCACCGGCGAATTTATCCTGCCGGACACGACCTGGACACTGTACGAATGGAACGAGCGGAATAACCAGTATGAGGTCAGCACCAACTACAAAATCGTGCGCCGCGAGGATGGTTACTACACTGTAACCACACTGCACAGCGACTGGACACATTACGAAGAAGGATACCTTTATTTCGAGGACACACAGACAGATTACCCGGATAGCGGGCGCTGGTTCTCCAATGAAGGAAAATTCCTCATTGTGGAGAGCCAGGCTCCTGCCGGGTACTACGGCGATTACTGGCGCAACGATGAGCCTGGCACCCATTCCACGGACAACGGCTCCGATCTCGGCAAACGCGGCTATGCTTTCACGCTGACCGAGGACAATGGCACACTCTGGCTGACCAATGCAGACTACAACGCCAAGATTCTGTATAACCTGGATGAAGGCAATGCCACTGTGGTTCTCGCTGACGGTCGGCCCACCAGCGTCATCATCAACGAGAAGCAGCAGCCCTCCTATGAGCGCGATGAGACCAGCTTTGGCAATACCGCCAAATACGGGTATGTGGTGTTCGACCGCAGCCAGTACAACAAAAAGTGGGCACAGACGGGTGATGATGATACCTACACCACCAGTTATGAAGCCACCACAAGCAAGCTGGGCGACAAGATTGCCGCTCCCGAAGATACTCTTTGGAAGAACGGCAAGCTGTTCGAGCTGGAAGATTATGTCACCGATCTGATCAGCGGCCCAGTGTATTATGATGTGACCTTAGAAAACATTAAGTCGCTGGATGAGGTTCCCTCTACGATGGAGTATCAGCTGAGCGCTGAAAAAACCATTACATTGGCCCTTGTTTCTGCCGACTGGCTTGAGGAACCCCGAAGCAGCTATACCGGCTTTGTGGACCTCGGCTATTCCCCCAAGCAGCCGACAGCCAACGAGACCGAAACGATAACTGCTGATGACGGCCACACCTTCACCGGCCATCTGGTCGGCATTGAGCAGACTGGTGACTATGGCTGGGTGGATATGGAGATTCCCGCAACCTACTACGGCTGGCCTGACGTTAAAGGCATCTTCCTCGGAAGTCTGGTTCTGCCCCACAACGACAACAAGCCGGTCTATGAGGGCTATGAGACGGAAATTTTGACCTATCTCGGCTTCAACAATAAAGACTACAAAATCGTTGATGCAGAATGGACAGGTAATTGGGAGGCGCTGCCCGGCTCCGACATGATGAACCGCAGTGCTACCTTCACGATCTCCGTCTATGCCACCGGCTGGATTGCCCGATACGAAGAAGGTGAAGAAGGGGAACGCACCGGCACCGTGACGGCCTCTTACAGCTTCGAGGACACCGCCAGTCAGGAAGATGGATTGTACCACTGGCTGGTCACCGCGCACTACAAGCCTGCCAGTGTATGGACCGTCCTGCAGGCCGCAGCGGCCGTGCTGGGCATTGGCCTTGTCATTGCTGCCGTGGTCCTTATTCTTTTCATTCTGTCCCGCAAGAGAAAGGAAAAGAAACGCACAACGGAAAAGGTGTAACTGCACCTTGATGGAGGTGAATTATGTCCAGCGATTTAAGGACGGCAATCATTGAAAATATAACCATTGCCGATTTTCTGCGCTCTGAGGGTTATGAAGTAATACCACGAGGGCGAAAGCTCACCGTGAAAGGGCATGATAGCCTGGTCATAACACCAGACAAAAATGTATTCACCTGGAACAGTCGCGGTTTTGGCGGTTCTGTGATCGACCTCTACATGGGGTTGCACAGCTGCGATGCCCGCACGGCCATGACAGAGCTGCGGAAGCAGCTGCCGGAGTACGAAAAAGAACGACCGAAGCCAAACCAGCCACACCCAGCAAAACCTCCTGCACCAAAAGACAAAGAATCAGTCCCCCTAATTCTTCCCACCGAGGACAAAAACAAATGGCGACGGGTTTACGCCTACTTAATCAGTACAAGAAAAATCACGCCGACCATTGTGAAGTGGTTGGTGCAGGAAAAAACCATTTATCCCGACGAACGAGGCAATCTTTGTTATCTCGGACGAGATGGCAAAGGAGGAATCAATTACTGTGCAAGAAAAGGCACCTTGACGCCCCGCGACGGCCAAAAGGGATACCGCAACGTGGTCGAAGGGAGCGACTATCAAAAGCGCTGTGTGATGAACCATAGCCCCAGTCACACCAAATTGGTGGTCACCGAAGCGGCGGTGGACGCATGGAGCTTCGCTTCGATGCTGGAGATCCACGGCCTCGACCACAAGGCATATACTTACCTTTCCCTGGAAACAACCTACGAGGGGCCGTTGGGAATTTTTCTTGACGAAAATCCCCAAATCAGAACAATCTATCTCGCCCAAGATGCAGACGAAGGCGGCCTAAAGAGCCGGACAAACTGCCGCAAGCTCTTAGAAGAAAAGGGGTTTACTGGCAGAGTGATTGACAAGCTGCCCAACGCCAACGCCCCCGGCGCGAAAGACTGGAACGACGCGCTGATTCTGAAACGCGCAGAAATGGAAAGAGAGCCTGTCGAACAAGCGCCGACCCACACCGATGAACCGACGGTGCAACCGTCGATTGGTTTAGAGCTTACACCATAAGACCAGTTCTTTCATTAGAAAACACACAAAGGAGAATACGATATGATTGATGTAAATACTTTCACTTCTGAAGTGAAAAACCAAATTCTTGGATGGCTCTCTGCTATCGGCACCAACCTAGTCTGCCCCTTAATCACCGCCGCCGCTATTATTTACTGCATTTTCCAGTTGCCGCAGCTGTTCAAGGCTCACCGGGATGGCATGTCGGATGTTTTCTGGGAGTTTATGTGGAAGGAGATTATCGGTCTGGTGGTAGCGGTCGGCACCGGCGTCCTTTGGGGACTTTTGGCTGCCGGCGTGTTCGGAACCACTGTTTAATCCGCTGTGTACAAAAACCTGCTGCCCAGGATGTTCACCCCCTGGGCAGCAGCTTATTTTTTCATCGGGGATTGAAAAATGGAAGTAATCGGAAAATTTATCCTAAACCTCATAGCAGACAGTATCGCCTCTTTGATACATGACATTTTCGTGGCTCTTTTGACAGTCATTATGGATTTTGTCAGTAAAATGATCGTGTCTCTTTGGGATGATTCAGTGGTAAGTGCTATCGTGTCCTGCTCTAGTTGGATAGCTATGGGGGTATTTGCTGTCGGCTGTATACTGATGCTCTATGACATTTTAGAGGCCCGCTCAGAGGAAAAAGCTGTGTATATGTCCGCTGTTACAAAAAATTTTGTCTCTGGATTGGCTTTTGCTCTTTTCGGTCCCAAGCTGGTGCATGTGATGACAAAGGCCATATTAAGTTTGATTCAGCTTCTGAAATTGAGCGATTCAGTTACAAATTTCGAGGGAACAGAGTATGCAAACTCGTTGACCAACTTGTGGTTGTCTCCTGATCTTGTTGTCGGCAGTAGCCTCCTGGAATCTGTGATCTGCTTCTTTATTGTCGTAATTGGCAGCGGAGTTTTTATCTATAAAATCACGTTGCGCTTTGTACAATTCATCACTTTAATTGCCATGGTTCCGCTATACGAAACCAGTGTCTTGCGAGGCGATCAAACAGCCTTCTCAGGCTGGTTTCGCCAGGCTATGGCCGTGGGCTTGACTTTTTTCTTTGAGTACTTTTTTTATGCCCTGGCTATCACCTTACTGATGAGTACCGGCATCGCCAATACGTTTTTGGGGATGGGCTGCCTGCTCGGTATGGGTGGTGTGAGCCGCACGCTGGACAAATATGGTTTATCCAGCGCTGGGCCGCATATCAACCCAACGGGCGTCGCATATTTCGCAGGGGCTGTCAAAGGACTATTAAAGTAGCCACCGCGTATGCAAAAGCAAAAAGAAAAACATTCGAATCATCGAAAAAAACAAGCTGTGCCTAATAGGCACAAACCCACCCAAAAGGAGGAAAAATGACTACGCAAAAGTACCTCTGTCCACCACGGCTGCAAAAGAAATTTCTTTTGTGGTGGTGGACAGTCCCGGAATTGATTCTGATTGCCACTTTGGTGGTAGCAACATTTTACCTTACTTCTTTGGAACTGATGGCTCTGACGCTATTTATTGCCATTGGTGCGGCACGGGTGGATTTTGAACACAATCTATTCGGTGCATTGCGTACAAGAACCCTTTACCAGCTTTTCACAAAAACCTTTACCGCCAATGAAAAGCTCACAGCAAAAGAAGAAAAGCGCCAGCGCAAACGCCTGACGAAACAAATGCGTTCTCGCTTGCCTATCCAGGATTTAATTCAGTTCCGTTTTGCCGACAACGGCATCTATGGCGGCAAGGACGGCAAGGAGTTATTCCGCTTCTACCGCTACTATCCGCCGAACACCGACGTAATGACAGATGAAGAAATCGCGCAAGAAATCGAACAGCTGTGCCGGTTGTTCGATTCCCTGCGCTGCCCCTTCACCATGTTCGGTACAGATAAAATCGAGGACATGAGCGCCCTCAAGGAATACTACCGCAGCCTGCCACGCCGCTATGACCACATTCTGGCAGACGTAGTCAACGAGATCGAAAGCACCGAAACAAAATCCAGTGCCGTGCAGCGGGCGTATTATTTTATCTACAAAGCGCAGTCTGAGGAGGATGACATCTACACTCTGATCGTGGGCAAAGGGTACAAAATCGACCGCGTAAAAAATGATGAGATGGCTGTCCTTCTGCGCAATTACCTGGTGCGCGAGTTCATCAACGTGGATATTTACACCATTGCCGAAGAAGTAAAAAACTACCCAAACATGGCAAAGGCCAAACCTGCGATCTACAACAAGGAAATTCAGCGCCGACTTTGCCCCAACCGCATTGACTTCACCCGTGACCATGCCGAGCAATCCGGCCTGATGCGCCGAACCCTTATGATAAAGAACTTCCCGGCTCAGATTCCGCCGCGTGCCTTGTACACGGTAGCCAGCATGCGGGGCACTTCTTTCACCATGCGAATGACCCCGCTCCAGAAAGACAATGCGCGAAAGCTGATTGACGAGCAGATTCGCAACAAGGCCGTTATCGGCGGCAAAAGCCAAGCCACGGAACAAATGGACGCAGCTCAGGAGACCATGGACATCAAGAACTTTTATGCCGAAGTCACCCGAAACCAGAATACCATTTACAGCGTCAACGTGTATATCGAGATTTACGGCAAGACGCTGGAGGACCTGGCTAATCTGGAGCAGCAGGTAAAGATTGAGCTTGCAGGCGTCGGCATTACCTATGACCAGCTGAACTATGAACAGCGCAATGGTTTTTCCTCAGTACAGCCGCTGGGCAGCGACCACTTTATCCTGTGTTCCAACAATCTGCCAAGCAAGACAGTGGCGGCCTTGTACCCGTTCAGTTACTCCAGCCTGATTCACCCCCACGGCATGCCCCTTGGCCGCACTGATCGCGGCGGCCCGGTGTATGCCGACATCTTCCAGCGGGATGACCAGATCACCAACGGTGTGTTTTTCATTTCCGGCTCCGCTGGCCAGGGCAAGAGTTATCTTCAGAAGAAAATTCTGACATTCATGGTGACACGCGGGGTTCACTGCTACGTCATGGACCCCGAGAATGAATACAGCGATGTCACACGCGGTCTGGGCGGTGTCGTGATCGACTGCGCTTCCGGCAACCACAAAATCAACATCTTCGAGGTGCGCAGAATTAAATTGGAGGATGATGTAGAGGAAGGAGCCGAGCTGCCGGAGATTTCCAATGAATCGCCCATGTTTTTGCAGCATCTTTCCTGGCTCAAAGATGAGTTCCGCATTATGATGCCTGAGATGCCGGACAGCACCCTCCGTGCGCTGATGATTCTGGTCCAGGGAATGTATGCGTCGGTGGGCATCGATCAGCACACCGACTTTGACCGGCTCCAGCACCAGGACTACCCCACCTTCAGCACGCTGTATGATTTCGTGCAAAAACAGCTGAGTAAAAACAGCTACCCCATGCTCACCAAAGAAATGATTTCTGAGGTCCTGTTGTATATCAACGACCCGACCTACGGTGAACTGTCCAACATCTTCAACGGTACAACCACCATCGACGTAAAAAGCAATCCGCTGATCTGCTTCTCTATGGGCGCTCTATTGGAGGGCAGCGAACAGCGCCTTCAGGCCGTGGAGAACAACCTGAACACCTACATCTGGTCCATCGTGCTGCTCCGTGAGTTCCAGGTGCTTCTCAGCTTCGATGAGTTGTACATGTACCTGGAGCAGCCGCTGATGGCCAAATACATCAGCTATTTTGCCCGTCGCAGCCGCAAGTATAACGCCTGTATCGGTGTGGCCACACAGCAACTCCAGGACTGCCTGGATGAATCGGTGCGACGGTACAGCTCCCCGATTATCAACATGTCCTCTTTCAAATTCCTGTTTTACAGCGGACAGGTTGATCTCCAGGATATGAAAGAGGCATTGAAGCTGACGGATGGCGAAGCCGCTTGCATCAGTGTTTCCAACAAGCGTCACTGCCTGCTGAAAGCAGGTAACGGAAAATACTACATGGAAGTGGGGACGCTCCCCTTTGAAGCCGAGTTGTTTGGTGACAAAGGGGGCATCTGATGCCTGCCAAGATTGCGATTCTCATCGCGCAGAAACTGGCCGATGAGAGGACCCGCAAAATCATCATCACCATCGTGGCGGTGGTGCTTTCGATCATCTTTCTGCTGGTCGCCGGTCTGCAGGCGATCATTGCGCTGTTCACGATAACCCTCTCCACGTTTCTCACCGAGGACACATCCCTGGTCGGCCAGACCGTAGCGCTTATGGACGAAGCCAGGGATGCCTATGTGGATGAGCAAATGGCCGAGTACCGGCAGCGGACTGACCGTAACGGTAATGAATACCGTAACGTCATCCTGCAATGGGAAAACGGTTTTTCCAATAACGACAAGGAAGTTCTGACCATTGTTTCCTGCTATTATGAGCAGGATTGGGAAACGGATATGTCCCCGCTGGCCTGTTGGGTCGCATTGAAAAGTGTTTCCTTCTCCACCAGGGAGCGCGGGCCATATTCCTGCGGTGGCTGCATGAGCCGGAAGGTGTGCGACGGTCACCCCGACGGTAACGGGGGAACCTATCACCACAGCGATGACAGCGCCGATTGCGATAACTCCCACACAGAAAGTTATTGTCCCGGAGATCACTATGACTTGTATGTGACGGCTCGTTTACCTGGCTGCGAGAACTGGAACGGCGAAAGCGGTGCCACTGAACAGACCGTTGCTCAATGGGAAGAACTGTGCAGCCCCTCTTACACCGGCGAAAGCGAAGTTATGGAACAGTACCTGCAGGAGCTGCAGGCGGCGACGCTGAATGACGATTGGGAAGGTTGGTCCGAAGTCAATATCGAATGGACCAAAGTGTTGTATCAGACCGACTGGGAGGACCTGTATGGTGTCACCGTCACCCAGGTCGGCATTACCAACACAGACAGCTTTACCCCGTCTGAAGATTACACCGGCGGGATCACCGGCAGCGGCAACGGAACTTTCATTATACCGCTGGCCAGCTACAGCTACATATCCTGTCACTTCGGAGAGCCGGATGGCTGGACAGGCGCACCGCACGGGGGAATGGACTTTGCTGCCGGTTACGGAACGCCGATCTATGCCGCCGCTGATGGCGTGGTCGTGAAAGCCGGTTATCATAACAGCTGGGGCAACTACGTCAAGATCTACCATGGCGTTGTGGACGGCAATCAGATCTACACTCTCTACGCGCACTGCTCCTCCCTGGGCGTTTCTGCCGGTCAGACCGTGACCCAGGGTCAGACAATCGCAGCGGTGGGCAGCACCGGCGATAGCACCGGCAACCACTTGCACTTTGAGGTGTATGTCAATAACACCCGTGTCGCGCCGGAAGGCTGGCTGTAATTGCCATACAGCAAAGTCGGAAAAAGTAACAGCTGAACGTCTGTTTTTCTGTATTGCTTTGTTGACTGCCAGCAAACGTATGGCAAACAATTTTCGATTATACGTTGATTTTTGATAATATACTGGCTTTCTCTAAATGAGAATATGTCAACAGCCATACAATCGGCCATACAAACAGTTTGCAAAAAACCGCGCTGCACTGCGGCGCGGTGTGTTGCTGTATGGCACTTGTGCCATACAGCTTTATCCTGCATTTCCCCATCATTTCCCCATCCTCTTTCAATTTTTTCAAAAAAAGGGGGAAATCGCTCCCCCGGAAAGGAGATTACTGGATGGAGCTGGTTAAAAAGTCTTACCGAATCAGTTCTTCGACAGCCGAGATGCTAAAAACCATCGTCGAAAAAGAGCACTGCACAGAAGTTTCCGCCGTTGAGAACGCCATCCGCTACTACAAAGACTACCTGTACATGCAAGACGACGGGGCTTTCATCAACGAGAGCGTGAAGCGCACCTTCCTTGCCAGCGTCAACCTGATGGAAACGCGGCTGAACAACCGCACCAACAAGGTGCTGTCCGAACTGGCGATCCAACAGGCTATAATCTGCCAGGTTCTTGCGCACGAACTGGAAATCAACCCTCGCGCTCTGGACAATTACCGCCGCGCCGCCGTAGAATACTTGAAAATGAATGATCGCGTGTTCCGGCTGGAAGATATTTTGGAAGAATGAGCCTATTTCTCTTGCAAAAACGCCGGACAATTCTATCGCATTATCGCAGAAAACAGGCTGTGCCTAATAGGCACAGCCTGTTGCTCTCCGGCCGAAAGTGAGGTGAGACAGTGAAAGTCAAAGCAATACTCAACTCCGGCTATTTCGCCAATGCCCGCCATGCCACAAACTACATCGCCTATATCGACCGGCAAAGCCCCATTTTCGACCAGAACGGTACAGAAAAAAATGTGTTATCCGCACAGGTAGAAGTGGAAACCCCTGGAAACAGTACTGTATGGCGTCATGTGTACTCACTTAATGCCAGCGATTGTGAGCGGCTGGGGGTAGACCGAAATTATATGAAAAATCTGATTGCCCTGAAAGCCGATGAACTGGCGAAAGCATATAACATTTCCCCCAACAATCTGCGGATGGTATGCTCCTGGCATAACAAAGACTTTCACCCTCATCTGCATTTTTTGGTCTGGTCAACTGACAACCGGGAAGCGTTCATACCGCATCGAGAAAAAGAGGCTGACAAAAGCGCGGCACTCAATGCTGCCACGCGCAAAGTCAAAAGCAGTTTCACCAATGAAATCTTTCGCGGCGATCTGGAATATCTGAAGGAAGAAAAAAGCAAGCGCCGCGACAAACTCAATGAGCAGCTGCGCAAACTGGTGTCCAGCGAGTATCTGGTGGACCGTGAAATCACAGACGCCCTAAAGGATTTGGGCAAAGAACTACGGGAAACCCCAGGCAAGCACACATACAAATTCTTGCCGCCTCAACTCAAAGCCGAAGTAGATGGCGTATTGGAAAAAATCATGCAACGGGACCCGATCTTGCGGTCCATGTATGAAGAATATCTGGACAGTCAAAAAGAACTGGCCCTGACATACGCCTCCTATGAGGAAACATTGGATAAAAAGTTTGCAGAGATCGAAAACAGCTTTTTTCACCCTTATTGCGATTTTGAAGAACGCCGCGCTGGCCGTGCCGAGGTAACCAGGCATAACATCATCATCCATGCCGCCGAGCGGTATGTGCGGCCAACAGTACAGAGAAAAACAGCTTCGCACGTTCCTCAGAAAAAGTCAACCACGGCCATGACTTCGGCGGAAAATGCTGCTGTTCTTTCTCAGGCCGGCAAACCGCCAAACACGCCAGCAGTACAGGAAAAAACAGCTTCGCACAGTGAGCCGGAAAACGCAACCCCGGATGAAAAGGCGGATGGTTCCGATTATCAGGAAAAAAGCCCCACTTATGCAGTGCAGAACATGCTGTTTCGCCTAGCCAAAACACTGAACAGCGATCAGCAGCAGACACAAAGAATGAACCGGGCTGCCCACGTCGCCAACGGTCTGACAGGCGAAAAGCAAAATGTGCGAAAGTTGAAAACCGGGCTTTCCGATGAACGCAACCTATCTACCATCGAACTATAATAAAAGATTTGTGCCTAATAGGCACAGTTGATTATTCACGAATCACCGGCACATTTTCACCCTCTTTTTGCATGGGAATTTGCGCATTTGGGGACAACACACTCCGAAATGGCTTTTCTTTGAAATCCCCCTTGACAAAATCATCAGATTAAGCGAAATTGTGTGTAGGAGAATCACACGAAGCACGCGGAGGTACACTTATGAACATCAGCATGCAAGCCTTGGAGGCTATGACAGAACAAGAACGGCTCGACTGGTTTGAGGGCATCCCGGAGGAGGAACTGCTGGCGCAGCTTGATGCCATGGCGGAGCCGGAGCGCCTGGCTTTACTTGAAAAAATCCCGGAAGAAATCCGCTGTAACATGGGCTTCCTTTCCGATCAGGAGATCGCATTCCAGGAAGCACGCACCCGTTATAACTCAAGTTGGCCCACAGCTGCCGATTTTGGCGGCTTTAGCGGAAAATACGGGCAACAGTACAAAGATTGGCTGGAAGCCTACTGCCCGGAAGAATTCTGGGAACTGGTCTGTAGGGGTGACTTGGCGTTGCTCTGTAAAGAAAAAGACGTGGAAGTTGGAGACTTCATTGATGATACCGTAAAGGCTTTACTGGTCAACAACCCGGCCCCCGACAAAAACCAAGTGTTGGAGTATGTAGGGCACATGAATGCCTTGAAGGCCCAGGCAGAAGAACTGGCCGAACCGCTAATGTTCGGCGGCTGCCAGAGAGGTGAACTGGGGGTTCCCAAAATGGCCCGGCCTGTCGCAACCCGTGGACGGGCCAAAAACAGATTTTTCGATGGCACACAGGAGGATTGGGAAGCGCTGGACCGTGATGCAGACAGCGCTTCTGACCAAGAGTTCACCTTGATCGAGGAAGGTGAAGCATCGCCCTTCTAATATATTGCGAATACTTCCATCATGGGGAGCAGGCTCTGTCCTGCTCCCTTTTTCTTTTGGGGAACTTATGAAAGGGGTCAGCCGATGGAACACAAAACAAAATATAGGCAGCTAACAGAGGCATATTTGCATGCTCTTGGTGTAATCACAGAAAGCCCCACCACCTGGGCAGCATTTCTCTGCTCGGCGGCGTATACCTATGAGGAGCGATTTCAAAGCCAGGTGCTTTTGCACCATCAACGGCCAGGGGTAAAGGCTGTCGCAACGCTGAATCAATGGGACCGTGAAAAAAACCGGCATATTATTCGTGGCTCGCACGGAATCCCTGTTTTTGATGCAAAACATCCAGAATGTCTTACGTATGTCTTTGACTATCAAGACACGGCGGGGCGCAGCACCCCCGGTCTCTTCCCGTGGACCGTATACGAAAGCAAATCGGGGATTGCGAGGCACAACCTGCTTAGGCGTAGTGGAGAAAAAAGCCTGGACAGCTATGTGCATACTAAAGTTCAGCAAATTGTAGATACCGAAGTAAAGTCTGAAACATCTGCCGCGATGCGTGCCGAGTTGCAAAAATTCCTTGAACAAAGCGCAAAATATGTGGTCTATACTCGCCTCAATATGCCGGTGGATGATCTGGATACCAGCTCCTTTTCTTTCGCAACGCAATATCAAAACAGACCCAAAGTGCTTGAGCGGCTGGGGACGCTACTCAGCCATTCTCTGGTAGCGTGCCTGTCCCCTGTCCGCGATATAGCCCAAGCCATGCACATGACTATGCCCCCGCCGGAGGGCCTTGCCGTACAGAAAAAAGATACGAGAACCCGCAGCGTCCCGGAAACATCGGAAGTCACCGCTGAAGCATCGCCGGAAGCTCCCAGAGAATGGGGTTTTTATGTAATTCCCGATTTGAAAACCTGGGCCACAAATTCCTCGGAACGCACCCCCATTGAACATTACGAAACCTTCGAGGAAGCCAGGGACCGATTCGCCGCGCTGCGCGACCAACCCTATAACAAAACCAACGATCTGAACGATGACGGCCAGCCCTATGCCCATCTGACATTGGGCCTCGAAAGCAAAGACAAATTGAGTTCCGTTGACATCCTTCAGGTACGGGCGGGCCAGAATTATCTTGTGGAGGATTTTACCCGCATGCAACGGCTGCGGGCCGATTCTGTAGTGCTAGAAAATCTTTCCCGCGTGGCAAGGGAAATCGGCTTTGACCGGGTGCGGCCCTATGTGATGGAGAACGGCAGCTACAAAGCCTTGCCGGATATGCCTTTCTCCCAATGGGAAAACCCGTATTTCACCGTCGATCCCCCGGAGCAGGGCGATACCTTTACTATCTACCAGCTAAAAGGCGGGTCGGAAACACGGGACTATCGCTTTGAGCCTTACGAGAGTTTGCAGGAAGCGGGGCTGGCCATTGACCGGCAGAATTACGATCTGGTCTACACAGCCCCCCTGGATGGCAAAACCACGCTGGAGGACATCTTCCGCACATTCAACCTTGACCGTCCCCCTGACTTCACCGGCCATAGCCTTTCCGTTTCCGACATTGTTGTTCTGAATCGCGGTGGGGACACCAAAGCATATTACTGCGATAGTGCTGGATTTGTAGATGTTCCCTCCTTTCTGGAACAGAAAATGGAAACCGCTGTTGACCAGCCGATAATCAATGAGGATGAGATCAGACGCGCTCTTTGTGACGGAAGCAATTTTGAAAAGGGAAAAATGCGGATTCAATACTATTTTTCCCAGCCGGTATTGCCGCCGAGAGAAGAAATGGTTCGCTGGCTAAAAAAAGAATATGGGACAGGCGGCAGGTCGTGGGACTTTGCCAACGGCTCCCGCGGATGGCTTGATTACAGCAGCAGCGGATTTGAAATCCAGTGTAATACCGATAATGGGCAGATAAGCCACACACTGACATGGCAGGAAGTTTCCAGCCGACTGCAAGAACTAGTGCAAAGCAACCGTTATCTCACAGACGCAGAATATCCCGAATATGAGGAATGGCTGTCAGCCCGTCAAGCAGAGCAAGATAAAAGGGCAGCCGACTTGGAACAGGCCAAAGAAATCATTCGGGAATACTGCACCGAGAATGGCTTCGACCCACCAGAATTTGAAGATCTCCGCCACATTGACCTGGCCTATTCCTCTACCGGCGAAGGTGACCATAGCATCAATGTCTATGTGGATCTCCTTCACCACAAAATAGTCTATAACGTCGATGGAGAAAGAATCCTTTCCGCGCAGTACGCTTCGACGGCAGAATTGGTTGAACATGAGTTGTCCGGGGTAACCTTTGATGAACTCATCGGAACAGCTGAGCAAGAGTACCAGGAAAGGAAACGTGAACAGGCTATCCGTTCTGCTCCCCAAAAGCGTCCCTGTATTCCTGGCGATATTGTCTATTTGGAAAACGATAAGGCTTTTATTGTCCAGGATATTGGCGAAGGGGAGATTCTTCTGCAAGACCAGGAACTTCCCTTATTCAGCCGCTCTGTGAGTAAGGAAGAATTTTCCCGGCTTCTGGAACGGAACGAGCGAAACAGCCGTCTACAGGCCCCAGCCACTCCCAGCATCGAAACCTCCGAAAAGACGAAAGAATCTACGGCCCCGGAGCAAGTTCAGCCTCAGCCCATCCCACAAAAGACCGCTGTAGAAATACCTATCAATGGAAAATGGACGAAATTCCAGACGGTAGCAGACGCCGAACAGGCCGCCTATGAGGAATATAAGGCAAATATCGCCCGTAACGCACAAAACTACAAAGCTCTGCCGGATGAGCAAACAGAGCCGGGCGGGCCAAAGGCCCGGTTCCAGGACAACATCAACGCCCTTCGTCTGCTCCAACACCTGGAGACAACCGGCATGCAGGCCACCCCGGAACAGCAGCAGCTTCTCGCCCGATATGTGGGCTGGGGCGGCCTGGCAGACGCATTTGACGCACGGAAAGACAACTGGCATAAAGAATACCATGAACTGAAAGAGCTGCTTCCAGAGGCCGAATACGAGGCTGCCAGAGCGTCCACGCTTACCTCCTATTACACGTCGCCAGAGATCGTTCGCGCAATGTACAGCACTTTGGAGCGCTTTGGCCTGCAGGGCGGTAACATTTTGGAACCGAGCATGGGCGTGGGTGCGTTCTTCGCAAACAGACCGGCCAGCTTCGACGAAAGCGCACATCTGTTTGGCGTGGAGATTGACCCTGTAACTGGCCGCATTGCCAAGCAGCTGTACCCTAAAGCCAATATCCAGATTTGTGGGTATGAAAAAGCCACGTTGCCGGACAGCTACTTCGATGTAGTGATTGGTAACGTCCCCTTCGGTCAGTACAAAGTAAATGACCCTGCGTTTAACCGATATAACTTCCTGATACATGATTACTTCGCAGCCAAAAGCATTGACAAGCTGCGCGTAGGGGGCATCCAGGCCATAATCACGACCAGCGGCACGATGGATAAGCAATCAGAAGATGTGCGAAAATATCTTGCAGCCCGTTGTGAGTTGATTGGTGCAGTGCGCCTGCCGAATACGGCCTTTAAGGCTCTGGCCGGTACGGAAGTGACAGCCGACATTCTGTTTCTTCAGAAACGGGAGCACATTCTTGACCAGGACGTATCCTGGTTGCACACAGGAACAAATGCGGATGGCATCCCCATGAACCAGTATTTCATCGACCACCCGGAGATGATTTGCGGAAAAATGGAGATGGTCAGCGGCCCCTATGGGATGCGGCCTACCTGTCAGCCTGATACCAGCACAACTCTGGAGCAGCAACTGCAGGCTGCGATGGGAAGGTTGAATGCCACGTTGGTGAAGGCCGAACCGGTTATTCTGGAGCAGCAGCCCGGAGAGGCAACCACCTTACCAGCAGACCCCGATGTACGGAATTACAGCTATTGTATCCGTGACGGTAAGATTTTTTTCCGTACTGATTCAGTTATGCGGGAAGTTACCGCAAACGCCACAGCACAGGCACGAATCAAGGGCATGATCTCTATTCTGGCCACCACACGGGAGTTGATTCAGGCTCAACTCGATGATTTCCCGGATGAGGCTGTTGAACAACTTCAGCGACGGTTAAATCACGAATACGATACCTACACGGAGAAATATGGCAGGCTCAGCAGTCGCGCAAACTCTCTGGCTTTCCGCGATGATAGCGGGTATAGCTTGCTCTGTTCGCTGGAAAATTTCGATGACGACCACAATTTCAAGTCGAAGTCGGATATGTTTACAAAGAAAACAATCCGGCCTAACCGAGTGATTGAGCATGTGGAAACAGCCAGCGAGGCTCTCGCGCTGTCTGTCCAGGAACATACCAGTGTAGATTTGCTTTATATGGAGCAGTTAACCGGCAAAACCCGTGATGAGCTTCTGCAAGATTTGACAGGCGTGGTATTTCGCGTTCCCGGTGAAACGACTGCTGCCGGTGAGCCTCTGTATCAAACCGGCGAAGAATACCTCTCTGGTGATGTACGCAAAAAGCTGGCAACAGCTGAAATTTTCGCTAAACAAGACCCCGGCTATCAGGTCAACGTGGATTCTCTGAAAAACGTACAACCGAAAGACTTGACCGCATCTGAAATCGAATTGCACCTTGGAACGACCTGGATTCCTCCTGAGGATATCAAGCAATTCATTCTGGAAACGATGGAGCCTAATCGCTGGGTAGCGCAATCTATAAAAGTCCGCTATAACCGGCTCAACGCCACCTGGAACATCGAAGGGAGTTCCGTAGACAGCTACAGCTTGAAGGCTACAACTACTTTCGGTACAAAGAGAAAGAACTTTTATGAGATTTTACGCTGCAGTTTAAATCTACAAACTGTCAAGGTTGTAGATTATATCGAGGACGTAGACGGGAAGAAGAAGGCTGTGCCAAACGTTAAAGAAACCCGTTTGGCTCAGGACAAGCAACAGCAAATTGAAGCTGCCTTTAAGGATTGGATATATCGAGATCCTGATCGGCGGCGGCGACTGGTTGATTATTACAACACTCATTACAACAACCTTCGGCCACGCGAATATGATGGAAGTTTTCTGCGCTTTCCGGGCATGAACCCGGAAATATCGCTCAGACCCCACCAGCGCAACGTAGTAGCCAGAATTTTGTTTGGCGGTAATACTCTAGTAGCTCACGCAGTTGGCGCAGGTAAGACAATGGTTATGGGCGCTGCCGCGATGGAGAAAAAGCGCCTGGGGCTGTGCAATAAAACACTAATCATTGTCCCCAACCACCTGACCGAACAAATGGGCAGCGAACTTCTCAGTCTTTACCCCAACGCCAATATACTCGTTTCCACAAGGCATGATTTTGAGAAAAATCGCCGCAAGCTATTTTGTTCTCGTATCGCCACCGGCAACTATGATATCGTGATCATGGGACACAGTCAGTTTTCCCGGATTCCGCTGTCAATCGAAAGGCAGCAGAAGTTCCTGCAGGACGAGATCGAACGGTACACGCAAGAAATTGCCAGCGCAAAAAAGGAAAAAAGCGGGCAAGATCTGAGTGTCAAGCAAATGGAGGCCACCAAAAAACGCCTTCAGTCACATTTGGAAGAACTGATGGATTCTCCCAAAGATGATGTGGTAACATTCGAACAGTTGGGCGTCGATTCACTCATGGTTGATGAGGCCCACGAATTTAAGAATCTCGCAGTCACCACAAAAATGCAAAATGTTGCCGGTATATCGACCTCAGAAAGCCAGAAAGCAACTGATCTTCTGATGAAAACCCAGTATTTGGATGAAATCACTGGCGGGAGAGGGCTTGTTTTCTGTACTGGCACCCCAATCAGCAACTCACCCGTTGAGCTGTATACCATGATGCGTTATTTGCAGGCCAGCACGTTGCGTGCCCATGACCTTTTGTCTTTTGACGCCTGGGCCGCCAACTTTGGACAAACCACAACCTCCATTGAACTAGCCCCGGAAGGTACTGGCTATCGGTCGAAAACTCGCTTTTCAAGATTTTTCAATCTCCCCGAACTTATCAGCATGTGGAAGTTGGCCACCGATGTACAGACTTTCGATATGCTGAACCTACAAGTTCCCGATCTGGAAGGCGGAAAAGCCACAGCTGTGATGTGCCCTCCCACGGAGCTACAGAAAGAAAGCATCCAGGCCCTTGGAGAGCGGGCCGAGAAAGTCCGCGCTGGCAATGTAGACCCGCACACAGATAACATGCTCAAAATTACAACGGACGGCAGGAAACTGGCTCTCGATCAGCGGCTGCTCAACCCACTTCTCCCGGATGTTCCCGAAAACAAAGCCACGGCCTGCGCCAGCAAGGTATTTGAGATTTGGCAAAACACCATGGCCACACAATCGACGCAGCTGATCTTCTCCGATCTGGCCACCCCCAGCACTGGAGAATGGAACGTTTACGACGATATCCGTGACAAGCTGATTGCCAAAGGTATTCCGAAGGAACAGATTGCATTTATCCATGACGCCAATACCGACGCCAAAAAAGCCACTCTGTTTGCAAAGGTGCGTGCCGGAAAGGTGCGCATCCTGATGGGCAGTACACAAAAAATGGGAGCCGGAACCAACGTGCAAACCAAATTGATTGCACTCCACCATCTTGATGTGCCCTGGCGGCCCTCGGATATTGAGCAGCGCGAAGGTCGGATTCTGCGCCAGGGCAACGAAAACCCATCTGTGCAGATCTATCGGTATGCAACCGAAGGCAGCTTCGACGCCTACAGTTGGCAGCTGATCGAAAACAAGCAAAAATTCATATCGCAAATCATGACCAGCAAGTCGCCTGCTCGATCTTGTCAGGATTTGGACGAAGTTGCACTGTCCTACGCGGAAATCAAAGCCCTATGCGCCGGCAATCCCCTTATCAAAGAAAAGATGGAACTGGACAATGAAGTAGCCCGGTTGAGCACACTGCGCTCCTCCCACATGTCACAGATATTTGAGCTGCAGGACAAGATCGCCATCGGGTATCCTACCTCCATACAAAAAGTCGAAGAATCTCTGAAAGCAATATCCGAGGATATGGAAACTTACAAAGCCAATAGTCGTTTCAATCCAGACGGCAGCGAGAAATTCTCCGCTATTGTAATGGGAACAGCCTATACGGAGCGCAAAGCTGCCGACGCTGCTCTGCGCGATGCGCTTCAGGGAGCCACCGCCGGTGACGTCATAATCGGTCAGTACAGAGGGTTCAATATCCATGCCTATTATGACGCCAAAGCCGTCAGCTTTATGGGATATCTCCAGGGTGAACAGAAATACAACTTTGAGTTTAACCCGAAAGAGAACTTTTCCTCGTTCCGCCATCTTTTAGATAAGCTATCTGACACACAGGCGCTTGATCAGGAGCGGCTGACCATACTGAACAAAAACCTGGAAGATGCAAAAAAGGCTGTAAATCAACCTTTTGCATACGAAGAAGATTTTCAAACAAAATTGGCACGCCTAAACGAGTTAAATCAACTTTTGAGCGAAGATGATAAAACCACCCCCAAAAAGGAGAACCCTATGCAGAAAGAAGAATATCAAGATTTAGACGAATTTCTCGACGATGGCAAAATCGTTCCAGCCAACCAGTTACCCGCCGGATGGCAATGGGAAATGTATAACGACGGAAGTGGCTCTTTACATGGACCAAATTCCGAACGCTTCTACAGTTATGATCTTGCCCCGTATGCCACTTCTGGACTAATCGAATATAACGCCACTGGCAAAGGTTACGATACATTTGAGGGCTCCCTGGACGATTTCAGAAACTGGGCTGAGCAGCAAGTACAGGCTCAACTAGAAGTACAGAAATATCGCACACAACTTAACCAAACCTACGATTCAATGGCTAATGATCCTCAGAAGTATCTCGAATACTTAACCTTCCGTGGCCAATGTGTCGGCCTGGGTGCTGAAAACAGTGTTGCGGTATTCGCCCAAAACCCCAAAGCCACCTACTGCCCTGCCCCGGAAGCACTCGGGTCGCCCAATATCAAATCTGGCGAAGAAGATCATTTTGTTTCTGTACTGCGTTCCGATGGGATAGAGCGCGTCTATGCTTTGGAGCAGTACGATCTGCCCGAAAGCGAATACCTGGACAACGCCCCGCTGCAATGGACAGACGCCCAGCATAGCGATCTGATGCACCGTGTGGAAGATGCCGCACACCTCGCTAATATCTCCATTGTGAAAGATATTCGCCTTGGCTCCGGCTTTTTTGATGCGCCCAGAAACACCATCCACATCCGGGAAGGAGAAAACGATACAGAACAACTGAAAAGTCTGCTGGAAGGCTATTCCGAGGCAGTCATCGCCCGGACAAACACCGCTGAAAAGCCGGTGGCAGAACTGGAAAGCGCCGCCCTGGCGGCTCTCCTGCAGGTACGCTGCGGTGTGCCGGTCGATGGCCAGTTGTCGGAGAGAATCACCACCGCGCTGGAAGATGCCAGGCAAGTTTCCGGCTTCAGCATGAAGGACAGTGTGGCCAGGCTCCACAATGCAATGGAATACTGTGTCCGTTATGCCGAACTGGAACAGACCAGCGAACAGTATCATGCTCAACAAATTGAGCCGGAGGCGATGACCCCGCAAAGCGAAGCCTTTATGGAAATGATGTAAGGCAGGTGATTTTTTGAAAAAACTGTTTCGCCCATTGCTGGTGCTGGTCATTGGCTATGCCCTGTTGACGGGCTTCCAGGTGTTCCTGCAGGTGTCTATAGATTGGCGGTTGGCGGTTAGCAAATTTCTATTGGCCATACTGGCCACGGCTGTCATTGAACTGCTCAACCGTCAGCCCCTGGCTGTCCGGGATGTAAAAGCCGGGCACGGCCAGCACGGCGACGCCCACTTCATGGAGCCGGAGGAAGTCAAGCGGGTTTATCAAGAAGTGCAGCAAGGACATGAGGCGCAACCGGCCATGCTCGTGGGTGCATCCAAAAGCACCTGGCTGGTCGATACAAGCGATCAATCTGTATTGATGGTCGCCCCGCCCGGTGCCGGTAAGTCCACCAGCCTGTATATCCCCACGATCACCTACAACGCCCGGGTAAATCTGCGCACGCAAGACGCCCAGGGAATCGGCCAGGGGGCCAGCATGGTTCTGGTATCTGTCAAAGATGACCTGTATACGATTACCAGCGCCGAACTGAAAAAGTGCGGCTACCGCGTGCTGAAGCTCGATCTGCGAAACGTGTTTTGCTCCTGCCATTTTAATCTTTTGTACCGCGTCAACATCGAAATCGACGCATGGCGCAAGGAGCAAGACGCCAAGCAGCGGGCCGTGCATTATGCCACGGCAGAACGCTACGCCAAGGTCATTGCCAGCGCGATCATCGGTAATACCGGCTCTGTGAACAGTGGTGACAGCAGCGAGTATTTTAACGAGACTGCCCGTGGCCTGATAACCGGCCTGGTCCTGCTGGTGTCTCAGTATGGCCAGGACGGTGAGCGCCACATCGTCAGTGTTTTTAATCTGATTGTCGAACTGGCAGGGGCAGATAACCCGGAGAAAGGGAACACCGTCCAGAAAAGCCGCCTGGCTGCCATGCTGGAGGGGGTTACCGATCGGAGAATCAAAGGCTATATCAGCACTACCACAAGCGCGGATATTCGTACAACACTCAATATCGTTTCTTCGGCGCTGTCCAAGCTGCTGAAATTCGTCGATGCGGAGCTGGAGCAGCTGATCTGCACACACGACAACGATCTGGACGCCGAACGATTCATCGAACGGCCCACAGCGATCTTCCTGATCGCGCCCGATGAAAACGAAACCAGGCACTTCCTGGCGTCGCTGTTCGTCCGCTTCCTGACCGACGATCTGATTGCTCTGGCCGAGCGCCAGGGCGGGCATTGCCCTCGTCCCTTCTACTATTTTCTGGATGAGTTCGGCAACTTCCCGGCAATTCCCGGTGTCACCAGCCTGTTCTCGGCTATCCGCAGCCGAGGCGGGCGCATCCTGGTCGCGGTGCAAAGCTACAGCCAGTTTTTGCTCAAATACGATAAAAACGTCACCGAGATCATCAAAGACAACTGCCAAATTTTGCTCAACACGTTTGTATCGCCGTCGGCTCAGGATACCGCTACCAGTATATCCAAAATGCTGGGCGACGAAACCATTCTGACCGGCTCCTCCTCTCGCTCTGACGGCAAGACCACCAGCAGCCATCAGCTGATGGGCCGCCCTCTGATGTCCCCTGCTCAGATGGTGCGCATCCAGCGTGACACCTGGATTGTCGAGAAAGCCGGGTATGCCCCCATGAAAACCCATCTTGAGGGCTACTGGAAATACTTGTCTTTGGCTCCCCAGGAGCAGGACACCACCGGCGAGAACGACTACCTGGAAATCAAACTGCTCAGCACGGAATCTCTGCGACAAGCCCTGGGAAGTGCCCCGGCACGCCCTCACACGCCCCCGGCAGCAACCAGAGAGCCGCGCCGCAAGCTGGGAGCTTCCCGGCGCGAAGCGGCAGCACTGTACCCCGGAAAATTCAACCCCTAAACAACAACAATGCCCCAGGCAAACGGCTTGCCTGGGGCTGCTTTTTTGGAAGGAAGAACACCATGTTTGTAAAAATTTATAACGGCTTATTTGATTATGGGCTAAAACCCAAGGAATTGATGGTATTTTTGTTTTTATCGTACTGCCAGAACTGCCTGGGCACAGCGACCGTCCGTAACGCCACCATACAGCAGCGGTGCGGTCTGAGCGAGAACACGATCCGCTCCGCCGTGGCCGGTCTGGAACAAAAGGGCCTGCTGGTAGTGTCTGCCCGGCAAGATCGGGATGGCCGCAGGATCTCCAATCAGTACAAGCTCCTGCAGCTGTCCGGCGCATGGGGCAAGCTGCCGGTAGAAGCATTCAACCTGGATAAACGGGATTTTGCCGTGTACGCCTACCTCTGCCGTTGCTCCAATGGGCAGCGCAAGGCGTTTCCCTCGTTTTCGCACATGGCAGCCGCGCTGCGCATGGCCATCGGCACAGTGCAAACGGCTGTCAAATCCCTGGTGGCCGCTGGGAGGCTCCTCAAAGCCGCTTTCCGTGCCGGGAAGCAACCTGTACATACTCGTCGAAACGGTCGCACAGACGCTCCCAGGGGCCAATCCTGGCGCACAAAAAGAAAACCGCCGTGCTGGAACACGGCGGCAAAAAATCGAGATGCTGCTGGCAAGCATAGCAAGTCTCATTTCCAATTCCAAAATACTACACGAGATCGGTGCTTGTCAAGAGGTCTTACTCGTTTTTCTGAAAAGGGTATGTCAAAATTTGCGGAACAGTAATAAGACTAATCTCACTTACAGTACAAAAGAAAGATATTTTTCCCTCTCTAGATTAGCAATAAAGGGAGAAGTGCGCCTTTCGGAACTGCCTGAGCCAGCGGCAGAGGTAGGCGTACACGGCAAAATCCCGTTTATCCAGGCTGAAGGGTTCCGCGTGTGCTCCGCTTTTCGTGCCCACGGCCTGCCTGATCGCTGCGCCCGATTATTTTTTTCTTTGTACTGTCATTACAGTCGTTGTCACCAACGGAGATAGCAGGTATAATTTAAGCAACAGGGAGTGACTTTTGCATGAAGATGGTGTTCATCAAATTCAAGCCGGATGGCAAAGAATACGGGTTCGGCGTGCCGGAGGACTACAAAGGAAGCGCCGGGCTGAAGCCTGGCAGCTGGGTGCGGGTCCCCGTCCCGGGGTGTCGCAAAAAGATGCTGCGGGTGGTGGTGCGCGTTGCCGAGACCGCAACGCCGCCGGAAGGGTTGAAGATGATCGGCTACTCCGGGCGGCAGATTGCACAGACTGCAAACAAAAAAGCCCGCCGCGCCGCACACCAGGGCGGTATCATCTACCTGGCAAAAAAGGCCAAAGCCGAAAAGCGGACCATGCTGGGCGGCAGGCCGATAGACCTGGCCTGGGAGGCCGAAAAAGCCGCCTGGATTGAGGACGATCTGGACATCGAGCCGTATCTGGCCAAGGGGTACAACACCGACGAGGGCCTGCCCAAACTCACCGAGCTGCGCCTGGGGATGCGCATGGGCTTTGATGAGAGCAGCTACGATGACCCGACCTTGCCGCTGCACATCATCAAGAAGCGCCGCGTCCATCAGCTGCGGGATTGGGCCAGAGAGCAGGGCTTGTTGCCGCCCATGTACTACGAGGACCCTGTTCACGGCATCGACAAAAACCAGTTGCGGGAACTGCTGATCGGTATTGCCAACGGCATTATGCCGGACACCTACGGCCTAAAGCTCATCAAGCTGCACAAGTGCGGTCCCCGTGTCTTGCGTGAAATGCGCCTGTGCCGCGAAGCCGGTATGACCGGCAAAGAAATTCGCCCCTATTGGGCGCTGGGGGTCAAAAAACTGCAAGAGGTTCGCGCCGCATTCCTAGTAGAAAAGGAAACAGACGACGGCCAATGATACAGCCCGGGCTGGCGCTGTAAGGCGCTTTGTGCCTATTAGGCACAAAGCGTTTTAGTCGCCTTGCCGTTATTTTTTTCATCAAGATTTGCAGAGCTGTGTGTCGAACAATCACGCCCGAAAATATAGTGGAGCGAGCAGGAAGCGGGAAAAAAATATGCAAGCATTGTAAATAAATATATTGACATCGCGCGCAATTTCTGCTATAATAGTTACAGAATCAAGGAAAGGAGATTGCACTGTATGGCGAACATCAACATCAATATCCGCATGGATTCCGACTTGAAGCAGCAGTTCGAGGCTTTTTGCAATGATGTTGGCATGACGATGACAACGGCATTTACCGTTTTTGCGAAAAAGGCGGTCCGGGAATATCGAATCCCCTTTGAGATTGGAGCCGAAGTTCCGAACGCCGATACGAAAAAGGCAATTGAAGACGCCAGAAAAGGTATTGGAATGAGTAAGGCTTTTTCTTCCGTAGAAGAACTCATGGAGGATTTGAATGCTGACGATTAAGTATCAGGCCGCCTTCAAGAAAGACTACAAAAGAATTGTAAAGCGCGGCTATGATATGCGCCTGCTGGAAAAGGTGATCGAGCTGCTGGCCAACCAGAAACCGCTGCCAGAGAAGAACCGGGATCACCAACTTTCCGGGGACTATGCGGGATGCCGCGAGTGTCACATCACCCCGGATTGGTTGCTGATCTACGAAGTGGCCGATGAGGAATTGATTTTGTACCTCACCAGAACCGGCTCACACAGCGACCTTTTCTAAGCCCTATTATGCAGAAAAAAAGAAAGCCAAGCGGCTTTCGTCGCTTGACTTCCTTTTCGAATCTGCTTATAATAGTCCCGATAAGAACTCCACCCTGGAAGCCACCTTCAAAATCTGGCAACCAGTAACCACAAGGCTAAAACAAACACAGCGTTGTGGGGTAACGTGGTACTAAGCAATACAATCTGTGTTGCATATCTGTATGGTTATAAACCAATTTCCGTTTGGTTTATCGCCTAAACAGTGTACAATACAGTTTGACCTTTGTCAAGGTACACCAGACCCCCACCGTTGTGAAATGGTTGGGGGTTTTTGTCGTTGTACCTTGAAAATCGAATATGTTGTTCCTGTGGAAGTATTTACTTCTTTTGTACTGTGGTCGGCCTCAAAAGCCGCAGGGATGCAACAGACCCCGCCAGCCAGTACAGCCCCCATAGGCAGAAACCTCCAGCCGGGATGCTGGGTCGGGGGAAAGCGGGAGAACACCCGCTGCCAGGAACACTATAGAAACACGCTTTTTTCTGATTTTCAAATCGGATTAACGGCGGTGACCGCCCTCGCAACGATGGTTGCCGCCGTTTGTGCGCTTTGAAAAAAGCGATACAAACAAAAAATGCACCGAGGCATCTCTGCCCCGGTGCGGTGCATGGTGCGCCGGAAGGGACTCGAACCCCCGACCTTCTGATTCGTAGTCAGACACTCTATCCAGCTGAGCTACCGGCGCAT
>PPYE01030168.1_pt1 | contig 38466 bp, 27 predicted proteins | sample 1559881 | NCBI WGS metagenome assembly PPYE01 (sample SAMN08240022, study PRJNA423297) | Human gut metagenome, whole genome shotgun sequencing project. | reverse complement strand
ACACCATAACTGGATATTATCTGCATTTTTATTTCTCCCTGATAACTCTTTTCTCAGATTCTGTTGTTTTTTCTACTACACTTAAATGAAAAACTAAATTCCGGTTTTGGACCAAATGCAAGAGTAAATTCCATATAGGTCGAAGTTACTTTTGCACACATATTTGCCATATTGTCTTTGATAATCATTACTCCGCATAATGTACTTGCAGCTGATTGCCTGCCTGTGCAGATTGGAGATAATTATGAAAAATAAAGGCAATCAGAAACATTTAACATTTGAACAGCGTGTTGATATCGAGAAAGGTCTTACTGAGAATAAAAGCTTCACTGAAATTGGACGAATTATTGGTAAAAATCCATCTACCATATCAAAGGAAGTACGTCTCCACGCACATACAAAAGAACGTCCGGATTCAGGTTACACTCACCCGCCATGTATTCATCGCAAGAACTGTAAGGTGACATGCTTGTGTGATAAGATGTGTAGCATTCATTGTAAGCTTTGCAGAAAACCATCCTTTCGCTGCACTGATATATGTCCCGCATATGAGACAGCTGAATGTGAGAAACTGAATAAACCTCCCTACGTATGTGATGGCTGTGGTAAAAAGACCCATTGTCTTATGCCCAGAAAGTTTTATTCATCCAAATATGCCCATGATGAGTACCGTAGCGTGCTGGTCGATTGCAGAGTCGGCATTAACCAGACTCCGGAAAGCATTCAATCCATGAATGATTTATTGGTTCCATTGATCAAGGAGAAGCATCAGTCCATCGGTCATATTTATGCTACTCATGCAGAAGAATTGGGTTGCTCCAGAAGAACACTTTACTCCTACATCAATGATTGTGTATTCGATGTCCGCAATGGTGACTTAAGACGTTCTGTACGTTATAAGAAACGCAAGAAACCTACACAGACCAGTGCAAAAGATCGTTCTTATCGTCAAGGTCATAACTACGAAAATTTCCAGAATTATATGAAAGATCATCCAGATATAAATGTTGTGGAAATGGACTGCGTGGAAGGAATGAAAAGCGAAAGCTGCGCCCTCTTGACCTTTACATTCTGCAACTGCAATCTTATGCTTATGTTCCTGTTGGAATATCAAGACCAGGAATGCGTGTTAGAGGTCTTTGTATGGCTTGAAACAGTGTTAGGACAGGATGCATTCAAAAAGCTTTTTCCGGTGATCCTCACGGATGGAGGTTCAGAATTCTCAGCTCGTGAAGAGATGGAGGAATTCTGTGACGGAAGTAAAAGCATGACGGTCTTTTACTGTGATCCATACAGCTTTTGGCAAAAAGGTGCCTGCGAAAAGAACCACGAGTATATCCGCTACATCCGTCCGAAAGGGAGTTCATTCGCTGATTTAAATGACGAGAAAGTCAGACTTATGATGAATCACATAAACAACGAAAAAAGAGACAGTCTTAATGGACATAGCCCATATGAACTCTCTCTTTTACTCTTGGACAACAAACTGCACAAAGCATTAGGATTAAAGGCAATCGCACCTGATGATGTTATGCTTAGTCCAAAACTTATAAAATAAAATAGTAAAGCACAGGCAGATTTCACTGCACCAGAATTTAGTCTTGCACATAAGGCATGTGGAATTTAGTCTCGCACACTATTTTCAGATGCCCGGTTAGTATGCATAAAAACATAAATCATGAGTGCTTACAGGTTTATTATAAGACAAAAAAATAGAATTGTTAAGGTGCATTACAGAATTTAATCCCGCATAGTTACTGAGATAATACACAGCTGGAATTTAGTTTTTCATTTAAGTTCTAACTCATCACTACTAAAGTAACGAGAATGCGACGCGCAATTATTCAATATGTGGCAAAAAATGTGGCAGGATTTCTGTCCATAATTTACCAGATTTCAGACTCTACTGCTGCTCTTTCAATAGAAAGGCCTTTCATATAGCTGTCCATAAATGCATTGAATCCAGCCACACCTTCCGGTTTTGGATCCAGTGTGCTGCTTTCCTGATCTGCAAATACTTTGTTATCAAGGAAGCTTTCCAGAGTCTCACCTTCTTCTTTATTTACCAGATAAGAAGCAAGAAGTGCGATTCCCCAGGCTCCGCCCTCACCTGCAGTAGCCATTACAGATACCGGTGCATTGACAGCATCTGCCAGAATCTGCTGTCCTACGCCTTTTGTCTTGAATAATCCTCCATGACCAAGAAGACGGTCTACTTTTACATTTTCTTTCTCAAACAGAAGGTTCAGACCTACTCTCATGGCTCCAAGGCATGTATACAGATTGGTTCTCATAAAGTTTGCAAGATTGAATTTGCTCTCAGGAGAACGTACAAATAACGGGCGTCCTTCTTCAAAGCCTGTCATATGCTCGCCTGAGAAATAGCAGTAAGACAGAAGTCCACCACAGTCCGGATCTCCTTCAAGTGCTTTATTATAAAGGGTTCCAAACAGTTTATTCATATCCACTTCCATACCCATAGCCTCTGCAAACTCTTTAAATACATTTACCCAGGCATTCAGGTCAGAGGTACAGTTGTTGGAATGAGCCATAGCTACCAGATGTCCGGACGGAGTGGTAACCATATCAATTTCTTTATAAGGTCTGGAAAGCTCTTTTTCCAGAACGATCATGGCAAATACAGAAGTTCCTGCGGAAACATTACCCGTACGTACTGCTACACTGTTTGTGGCAACCATGCCTGTTCCTGCATCACCTTCCGGAGGGCACATCGGGATTCCGGCTTTCAGTTTTCCTGTTACGTCGAGAAGTTTCGCACCTTCTTCTGTAAGAACACCGGCATCTTCACCTGCAACAAGGGCTTTCGGCATAATGTCACGAAGTTTCCAGGAGAATCCGTAAGGTGCTACCAGTTCATCGAATTTATCAACCATTTCCTGATTATAATCTGCTTTTGTTGTGTCAATCGGGAACATACCCGCCGCATCACCGATTCCAAGAACTCTCTTACCTGTCAGTTTCCAGTGTACATAAGCCTCCAGAGTTGTGATATAGTCAATATCTTTTACATGTTCTTCACCGTTAAGGATCGCCTGATACAGATGAGCAATGCTCCATCTCTGCGGAATGTTGTAGTTGAACAGTTCCATCAGTTTCTCGCTGGCTTCTCCTGTAATGTTGTTTCTCCATGTACGGAATGGTACAAGAAGTTCTCCTTCTTTGTTAAATGGCATATATCCATGCATCATGGCGCTGACGCCAAATGCGCCTACGGATTCCAGTTCTATGTCATATTTTGCTTTTACATCCTTTGCCATATCCTGATAGCAGTCCTGGATACCTGTCCAGATATCATCCAGACTGTATGTCCAGACACCGTTTTCATAACGGTTTTCCCATTCATGTGCACCGGATGCGATTGGCTGATTTTTGTCATCTACAAGTACTGCTTTGATTCTGGTAGAACCAAACTCAATACCAAGTGCTGTTTTATTTGCAATTATCGCTGCTTTTGCTTCTGCTGTTCCCATTTTTATGTACCTCCCTGATTTTTTGATGTACTTTTTTTATATATTTTGAGGGCTGCCATCTCAGGCAATCCAATGAATCCTCTGACATATATACACAATCCATTGTTCCTGTCTGATATGGCAGCCTTTTATGTTACTGTTCACTCCGTTCACAGTAACCCTTTTATATCACTTATGGTAATAATTATTTTCTGAATGCAAGTTCATTCCATCTCAGTTCATTCTTGAAATCACGAATATTTGTATCTTTATCAATGTAAACAGCTTCAATACCCATAGCTGCTGCCCAGTCACCCATCTGCTCTGCTGTCAGGTCATAGGAGAATGCTGTATGGTGGGCTCCGCCTGCAAGGATCCATGCTTCTGCACCTGTCTTAAGATTTGGCTGTGGTGTCCAGAATGCACTTCCTACAGGAAGCTTCGGCATCGGTTTCTCAACCTTCTTGCATTCCACATCGTTGATGATCAGACGGAAACGGTCTCCAAGATCGATCAGGGATGTTGCAATACCCGGGCCTGTCTTGCTTGTGAATACAAGTCTTGCAGGATCTTCTCTGTCACCCATGGAAAGCGGGCATACTTTAATGCCGATCTTACCATCTGCGACAGACGGGCATACCTCAAGCATATGAGACTGAAGGATTCCTTCTTTTCCAGGTACAAAGTTATATGTATAGTCTTCCATCATGGAAGTTCCTTTTGCATCTTTTACACCAGCTGTCATGATCTTCATCAGACGAACCATTGCAGCTGTCTTCCAGTCGCCTTCTGCACCGAATCCATAGCCTTTTTCCATAAGTCTCTGGATTGCAAGTCCGGGAAGCTGTTTAAGAGCACCCAGATCTCCAAAGTGTGTAACGATTGCCTGATAATTTTTCTCTTCCAGGAATTTCTCAAATCCGATCTCAATCTGAGCCTGAACTGCTACATGACGTTTAAATTCTTCCGGATCTCTTCCCTCAAGAAGAATATCATATTTGCTGTAGTATTCATCTACCAGCGCATCTACATCACCTTTAGCTACATCTTTTACATAATCGGCAATCTCATTTACAGGATAAGCATCAACTTCCCATCCGAATTTGATCTGTGCTTCTACTTTATCACCTTCTGTAACAGCTACGTTTCTCATGTTATCTGCTACACGACATACGCGGATATGGCTACTCTCCATGATACCAACTGCTGTACGCATCCAGGAAGCAAGTCTGTCCTGAACATCTTTGTCTGCCCAGTGTCCGACAATAACTTTTCTTTCGATTCCCATTCTTGTAACAATATGACCATATTCACGACCGCCATGAGCAGACTGGTTTTCATTCATAAAATCCATATCAATGGTATCATAAGGAATCTCCTCATTAAACTGTGTATGAAGATGGCAAAGCGGTTTTCTGTATTCTTTCAGACCAAGAATCCATGATTTTGCCGGTGAGAAAGTATGCATCCATGTGATAACACCTGCACAGTCCTCATCTGCATTTGCCTCATTAAATGTTTTACGGATCAGTTCGTTTGTGATCAGTGTTGGTTTCCATACTAATTCAAACGGAAGAACACCGCTCTTGTTTAATTTCTCAACAATGATTCTGGAATGCTCAGCAACTTTTCTTAAGCACTCATCTCCGTAAAGATCCTGTGAACCTGTACAAAACCAGAACTTATAGTTTCTTCCTGTTTTCATGATAAAATTCCTCCTGGATTTATTTTTATTTATTTCATTTGTTTACAATATTTTTCTGCATGATCCCCGTATGATCAGTTCCGGATAAATCAGTCTTTCAACCTTACTTTCTTCTTCAGGAACTCCGTTGATCTTCTCAAGTATAAGCTCTGCTGCCATTTCTCCCAGCTTTTCCTGCGGATGAGCTATCGTTGTGATTCCGCTTCCTCGCTGAGCATACAGTGAATTGTCATAACCGGTAATGGAAATATCATCCGGTATCCTGACTCCCATTTTCTCCAGTTCTTCCATAACCTGAACAGCAATCTGGTCATTGTAACAGACAATTCCATCCGGAAGCTGTCCGCTCTGTACCATTTCTTTTGCCATCAGTGCAGGTTTTACTTTCCTGTCCTCTGTATGAAACCAGACAACATCATCAGGATCATAGGCAATCCCTGACTCCTGTAAGGCCTTCACATATCCCTTGTGGCGCTCCAGTCCCTGCATATCGTCTGCCTTAAAGAAACCCTTGATCTTTTTATGTCCCAGTTCCAGCAGATATTTTGTTACAAGATAGCCTCCCTGTGCATCATCCATAAGAATATGAGGTTTATCCCTCATTTCTGAATAGATTCCCTGAATAAACACATACGGAATTTCAAATTTATCCAGATTCTGATAAAGATTTCTGTGTTTACAGATCATCTCACTTTTGCTTGGTTCAATGATCAGTCCATCAATATCTTTCTTCAGAAGTTCCTCCAGACATCTGGCCTCTTTCTGTCTGCTGTTTGCTGTGTTTTTCAGGATAATACTGTAACCGCTTTCTGAAAGGACATTATCCATTCCCTGTATCAGTCTCGGAAAAATATAATCAGAAATATATGTGGTCACTACCGCAATATTCTTTGAATTCTTTATATGGCGCATATTCTCAGAGCAATAAGTACCTCTTCCGTGAAATGCCTCTACATATCCGTCCTGCTCCAGGATTCCCAGTGCTTTACGAACTGTATGTCTACTCAGGGAATATTTCTGTGAAAGCTCGTTTTCTGAAGGAAGCTTCTCTCCCGGTCGGATAGCTCCTGACATAATATCACTTCTGAGCTGTTCCATCAGTGAGAAATATTTCGGCTTTCCATTATCTGTCATGTCTTCTTCCCTCCTGTATTTAGGATACAACTTGTACGCACGTACGAACAAGTTGTTTTTTATGCATAAATTATACAAAATATCGAGGGATTTTTCATTAGTTTTTTCCAAAACACCTCGAGGGATAGTGATGTGTGAACAGTAACAGTTCATCCTTTACGAAAGTTACCAATATCCGATTGATTTCAACATCACTTCGGCTCAGCTTTTTCTATACCATAACATTCATGGCAAATCCCATGTACCGCCATACGTATTTCTTTATCCAGACGTGAATTACAGGTGATCAGAGTCACCATTCTCTCCCTTTCATCAGGCTCTACTCCTGTGTCATACATGGAATTATTTTTCAATATAGATAATTGTCTCCTGTATGCAGGACTGGATAACTTGTATCCATATTCAAATGCCGGGCTTTGGGAAGATGCCTGTTCCACAGAAAAAATTTTGTACAGAAACTTTCTTTTGGGTGTTGTGATCTCAATTTCAGGACATTTTTTCAGAAATTCAGGCTGTTCATAACGGTTCAGATTTGCAAACATCATATTACCTTCTATATTATGCCCGTAAAGAATACTGTGGGAATCTGTAAAATTCTTTTTTATGTCATGTTCCAGAAAAATACATCCAAACAGATCTTCCTCTCCTCTGAAATTATGTTTCAGGTAATATTCATCATCCGCCGCCTGAACTACAGGATAAGAAATATCGGCTCCCGGGACAGTAATCCAGGCAACTGTCTGAGAGTTGATCTTTCTTAAATTTTCCCAGGAAATCCCGAAGGATTCCCTGATTTCATCTGTACAGTTTTTGTTTTTTGATTCAGAAGATCCTCTCTGTTTTTTCCTGCGTTTTTTTTCACTGTTTTTTGTACTGCTGTCTTCATCAGTTTTTTTGCCATCTGCCAATAATCCGGCACCTTCTCTGTTCTTCACCCCTGCCATTTGGGAAAGCTCTGCATATTCCTGCCTTGCTGCAAGATTCTGTTCATAACTTTTTATATAGAAGCCGGCACAATATATAAGAAGCCCAATTGCTGCTATGATCATACTTACTGCAAATGTTCTGAGTTTTTTCATTTCCGCGGCATACCCTTTATATTTCTTTTCCCGGAAACAGTTCTTCTGTAGATCACCACACCTCCTGTCAGCAGTCCCATTCCGATAAGGCCAAGAACAGCCATCATTTTAAACGGTCTGACATCTCCTGTTTTAGAACTTCCTGCCATGGAACCACCCTGATAGCTTCCGTATCCACCGGAATATCCACCCGAATTTGCGTAACTGCTGCCTCCGCTTCCGGAAGTCGTGCCTCCATTATTTCCACCATTGTAAGATGCCAACGGTGCTTTCGTCGGTACAGGAGTCATTTTCGGGCAGGTTCCCGGTACAGATGGTGTTGGTGTGGCTTTTGGCTGCTCTGTCGGTTTCGGTACTTCTGTAGGTTTTGGTGTCTCTGTCGGCTTTGGTTTTTCTGTTGGTTTCGGTGTTGCAGACGGTGTTGGTGTGGCAGTCGGTTCTGCTTTTGCTTTCACATATGCCTCCTGCTGTGCAGTAATTTCCGGTGAAATATCGCCTCTTGCTTTCGCTGTGTTTACAATTTTTTCAGGCTCTGTGCTTTCTGTTTTAAATACCACTTCATAGCAGACTTCAATTTTATCCATATCTGACAACGATGCACCTGTCTGAATTACAAATCCTGTATCATCTGCCTCTATTTTGGCGTCTTTCAGTTCTATACCGTTTTTCTTCACAAAAATGCTGTCTTTTACAATGGAAGCCCCTTGGGTTTCCAGTTTATCTTCGATAACAATATTCTGATCTGTGACATCCTCACGCAGTTGTCTTACTGTCAGTTTATAGTATCCTTTCTCACCGGACGCATACTCTTTCTTATCTGATTCCTTCACAATTTCCAGAATCGGACTGTGTACCTCTGTCTCTGCATCCCCGGTTGCAGGTATCTTTTCACTGCTGTCTGCAACTGCAGTATTGTGCACTTTCTGTCCTGCCAGGGCTGCATCAATCACCGCTGCCTGATATTCCACGATCATACTTTTCTGTTCCTGACAGTCCAGAGGATTATACATTACCTGCTCAAAAAGACCGCCTTTATCATTATCGCAGATACTATATCTGCTATCCCTGACCAGTGTCCTGCCTGTTGACATCAGGAAAGTATTATCATCATTGATCTGTACATCAGCATCTGCCACATTTCCTTTCTCATCCATCAGAATCACCGAATCCTTCAGAAGACGTACCCCCTGAGTATCGATCACATCCTGCAGAGTAACATTACGCGCCACACATCCGGTCTGCTCCTGTGTCAGGCCAATGCGGTATGTAATAATATCACCATATTTGTAAAATGATTTGTCCGTCGTCTTCTCTACTTTAAGAACAGGCGAGTTCACCCAGATTTTTGAGGAGTCCTTTACTTTCTGTGCATTATCTGCATATGCCTGTGCTGTATTTACAATCTCCATCCCATTTACGCTTTCCTGCGCAGTACAGCGGAAATTAACAGTCACAGGTGTCTGATATGGAAGATCTGAAATCGTCACGATCCATCCGGTTCCCTGACGTGTAACCTGACAGCTGACCGGTTTTTCCACTGTTTCTTTATAATTTTCCGGATTCAGCTGATTTCCTGCATCATCAGTTCCTGCCACCGGATTCTGAATAACAGCCGGAACACCGCTTACAGTAACAGCATCTTCAGCTCCGTCCAGAGCCAGCCCTTCAGGAAGGGAAAGATCACTGATCACAAGATTTCTTGCGATAGATCCCTTCTGAAGATTATTAACCGTAACCTGATAATTCACCTGTTCTCCTACCCGAAATTCATTTTCCGCACGTCCGTCCCCTGCTGCCAGATATGGATTCTGAAAACTTTTCTCAATAGAAAGAACTGCTGTATTTACATACACTTCTGCGTCATCCTGTGAAACAGGGGCATTCTGCGCCTGCACATTGGCAACATTAATGCTTTCCATTCCATTTGCCGCTTCCGTAACTGTGCAAAGGAAAGAAATCATAACCGGAGTTTTTGCCGGAAGATCTGAAATGTTCAGTCTCCATCCGCTTCCCTCCTGAAGAAATTCATAATTCACCGGTTTCTCTGATGTCTCATTATAAAATTCCGGATTGAGCTGATTCAAAACATCTTTGGTCCCTGCTGTCAGCTGCGTAATATTCTGTGGGATTCCGCTTACCGATACATCCTCTGCCGATGAAAGCGCAAGTCCTGCCGGCATACCGGTATCCCAGACAGTTACGTTCCGGGCCACTGTACCTGCTTTTTTATTCTCCACCACCACATTGTACTGTACCTGTTCTCCGACCTGCCATTCATAATGATCTGCAGATTTCTCAATCCAGAATTCTCCTGAATTTACATATACTTCTGCATCATCAGATCTCTCATCTGTATTAGCAGCTTTTACAGTTGCTGCATTTACGCTTTCGTGTCCATTTGCCTCTTCCTGTGCGATACAATGGAAAATAATCGTTACAGGCTGACTGTATGGTATATAAGAACAATAAAAGGAAAATCCGTTCTCATCTGCATTCAACTGAGAATCCACAGGTCTCGCTTCATATGCCTGTCCTGTTTTCTTATCCGGTACGGGATAGTTTACCTGTTGCTGAACTCCCAGTACTTCCATGCTCTGTGCACCACCTGCCAGAACCAGTCCCTGCGGCAGACCAATATCAGTAATAGTTACATCTTTTGCGATTGTTCCTGCCGTTACATTATTCACCACGATCCGGTAAGCTACCTGCTCTCCTGCCTGCCATTCATATTTGTCTGCTGTTTTATCAATTTCAAGCTGTGGACTGTTCGGCCATACTTCTGCCATATCCTTTCTGGATTCCTGTTCTCCTGTCTCAGGATTGACCAGATTATCCGCTGTTGCAGTCACAATATTTTCCCATTCCTGTCCATTGGAATCCGCAGATGCCTGACATTTAAAACGGATTGTGATCGTCTCCCCATACTTCAGGGACGGACACTCTGCTTTCCATCCATTTTCTCCCTGTCCGGTAAGCGTACAGTTCTCACCTCCCTGACTTGTCTCTACAGCATACTGCCCTTCCAGAAGCTGCTGACATGATGGAAGCTCGTCTGTAATAACAACATTTACTGCTTTTACATCCTGTTTTGTCTGAGAAACCAGAATCTCATAATCTATGATATCTCCCGTTTTCCATTCATACTGAGAAGTATTTTTCTTTACTTCCAGTTCCGGTGGAATCACACCCTTTACCCACACTGTTTCCGTATCCATTGTATCTCCGCTTCCGTTTGTACGTTCATAACTCATGGATGCATGGTTTGGTACAAGAATACTGTATCCATCCTCTGCAAGGTATTTTGAAATGTTAATTTCTGATTCCGGTCTCTGGCGTACTTTTAAAGTAAATGTGTAAGTCTGATTATCTGTAAATGCTTCATCCTGAAGGCTCTCTGCTTTGGCCCTGCAGGTCACTTTCTGTCCTTCAACAGCAACATCAAACCAGTCTGTCACTGTCTGCCCTGCATCATTCACAATACTGACTTTTGATGCATCCTCTATAGTAAGACAATCCTCAAGTATATCCTGTACCACAAAGGATTTCAGTCTATTGGGTGTCACCTCCGCCCGGATCATATACTGAAATTCCTGTCCCTGACGAATGCCAAAAGGTTTTTCTTTTGATGCGGCAGCTGCCTGTTCCCATGTACAGTTTGCCTCTCCCACACGTTTCTCAGGCGCTTTTTTCATCTCAACATCGCCGAAACAATAGGATGTAAAATCAAAATATGCATATGCTTTACAGTATTTCTGTCCTTTAAAGTTCGGACAATAACTGTTGCCTGATGGATCCAGATATTTATTTCTTGTAATCTCTGCCCATCTTTCCTGAGAACCGGCTTTTGCAATGGCATCTTCACGACTTTTATCCCATTTATCCAGTCTGAACTGATGACAGAATTCTACCGTAAAATTATCTGTATTATAAAAAAGATTCAGCCATCCTCTCGGATCATCCGGCTCAACGGAACCAAGAGGTGAGCTTACAGAATTTCCATCTACCGTCAGATAATCATTGTTTTTCAGAACATATGCATTATCCAGACTGCTGTCTGACGGAATACGTACTCCCTGTCCCGCATCAATATCACGTATGGTTCCATGGCCACTGATCGGCAGTGTTTCTTCTGTTCCATGCTTCAGAAACTGAAACTTAACCTTTGCGTATCCTACAGAATAAATAAATACACCAATACTGTTTTTGGAAAAGCCAACCATTGGATAAGCTTCATTATCTTTCCATGCAAACGTAGCTCCGCCTTTATTCTGAACAATCGATTCTGCAGTGCGCAGATCATAACGGGGTTCTGCATTCTCTACTCCCACAAGAATGAGTCTGACATCAACAATATTTCCATTTCCATCTTTTCCTACATTGTTATAACGCATCCCTGCGCTTCCGGCTTTATAGTCCGCTCCTACACGAACGCACTCTGTGTCACGTTCGCTTTTTCCATTGTCTGAAAAAGCTTCCCTGTCCAGATTATCACACCCAAAAGATTCATATGTGGTAATTCCGGGCTGAAACTTCATGTTAAAGCGATAACCATAATCTACCACCTTGTCACTGTCCCATGTTTCTACAGTTAACGGTGCCGCCTGAGTTACGCAGACAGGCACAAGCCCCAGAATTGCCTGCAGAATAAAAAGCATTGCAAGCAGCAAAGCTCCAAGGCGTTCTTTCAGTTTGAAATTGTGTTTCATTTTCCGTCTCCTTTCCGAACAAAAAATATAAAAATGAATGTGGGATTTTTCCCTGCACCAGGCAGGATTAAAGAATAGAAATAAGTTGAAATGTATGATTATAAATATTCAAGGGGAATTAATATCGTGAAACAAGAACGTTTACACTTAAGATTTTTAAGATTCTGTGCAGGGTTCCTTTTCTGAAACCCTGCATAGATTTTCATTGATCATTTCTTTTCTTCAGCCATGAAAGAAAATAAAGAATAATTGCAAGAATAATAAAAAACGGAATCGCAACTCCGATTATCAGTATCAGTAAAACAATTATAACAGCCGCCGCTGCAATAACAACAGCCCTGCCATGCCAGGTAGAAAGATCGATTACTTTTTTCCATCTTTTCTCCTGCTGATGAGGAAGCTCTGTCTCATTGCCATAACTGCTTCCGTAAGAAGAATACTCTCCGTAATCTTCCTGTGTATTTCCATCGTCTGTATCGATCAGAGTCTTTGCTATCAGATGCGGGTCTCCCAGTTCCTGCAGTACCTCCTGCTCTGAACGTCCGCCACGTACCTGAGACTGTATATAATCTTCATAATACCTGATATGTGCCGCTGCTTTGCCTTCCTGCATCTGCCCGGCAAGCTGGCTTCTCAGGATTTCCAAAAATTCTTTTCTGTTCATCTTCTACACTCCATTTTGCCAGAAATACATATCAAAACTCTACTGCTCTCTCCGTTATCAGTAACGTTCGTACTCTTATTTTACCATATATACCGCAGGTAGCAACTAATATAATCATAAACTTTTTATGAAATTCTTATAAACTCAGTTACTGTTCACTCCGTTCTCAGTAACTGAGCCAAAATTCATTCCAGATTGCCTGCGGCAATGGAATTTTGACTTGTATGTCTCGGGATTTTGGCATATTCATGCCAAAACACCTCGCGGGATAGTGGTGTGTGAACAATAACTAAACTCATACATCATTTCCCGACAATTTTTGCATACATCTCCGGTCTGCGGTCTCTGAAAAGTCCCCAGTTCAGTCTGTCTGCCTTTAATGCATCCAGGTCAAAAGTGCTTACAAGCACCCCCTCTTCCCCTCCGGGCAGTTCTGCGCAGAGAGCACCTGTGTTGTCTGTGATAAAAGAGGATCCATAAAAATTAAGAGCAGATTTCTGCATTCCGTTTTCCGGACATGGCTCTACTGTTTCCTCACCGATTCTGTTGGCAGCGATCACAGGGATCAGGTTGGAGGCAGCGTGTCCCTGCATACATCTTCTCCAGTGTTCCATGCTGTCGCATTCCAGGATGGGTTCACTTCCGATGGCAGTGGGATAAAAGAGAAGCTCTGCTCCCTGCAGCGCCATACATCTTGCCGTTTCCGGGAACCACTGATCCCAGCAGATTCCAACTCCAATGGTTCCAAATCTGGTATCAAAAACCTTAAAGCCGGTATCTCCCGGTGTGAAATAGAATTTTTCCTGATAATAATGGTCATCCGGAATATGTGTTTTCCGGTAAATGCCGAGATTCTTTCCATCTGCATCCAGAACCGCAACGCTGTTATAAGTATTATTGACCTCTTTTTCATAAAAGCTGACCGGAATCACAATCCCCAACTCTGCCGCTACCCTGCTGAAATGACGCACTGCAGGGTTTTCCTCTGCAGTCTGCGCATATTCATAATACTCGTATCTGCGCTCCTGGCAGAAATAGGGCCGTTCAAAAAGCTCCGGCAGAAGAACAATCTCAGCTCCCTTTGCTGCTGCCTGACGCACCAGTTCCTCTGCATGAGCAATATTTTTCTCCACACTTTTACTGCATTTCATCTGAACTGCTGCCACTGTTACATTTCTCATCCTGTCTGTTCCTCCTGCTCCTGTTTACATAAGTAAGTTTTTTCATAACTTTCAGGTAATAACCCTCAAACACATGACTCTCAAAGTTTTTCTGCATCAAGGTCAGATATTTTTCCGGGAATCTGCTGGGTGATACAGTGAATATTTCCACCGCCGACAATGATGGCTCTGGCATCAATGGGATAAATCCTTCTTTCAGGAAAACACTTCTGCAGAATCTCCACTGCCCTTTTGTCATTTTCATCCCCAAACTGCGGAAGGATGATCCCTCCATTGGAAATATAGAAATTCACATAACTGGCAGCCATCCGTTCTCCTGCTTCCCGTTCGTCTTCTCCCTCTTCAAACACAAAGCCATCCACATCTTCCCGGGTAAGGCAGACCGGTTTCTGAGGAATCGGAAGCTTATGAATCTTAAATTTTCTGCCTTTTGCATCTGTTTCCTGTTCCAGCACCTTCAGATCAGCCAGAGACATGGAATACTGCGGATCTGTCTCATCCTCTGTCCATGCAAGCACAACCTCTCCGGGCCTTACAAAAGCGCACACGTTATCCACATGCTCATTGGTTTCATCCTGATAGATTCCACATGGAAGCCAGATAATCTTGTGGACACCGAGCCAGTACTTCAACTGTTCCTCTATCTGTTCCCTGCTCATCTGAGGATTGCGTCCCTGACTCAGAAGACAGGCCTCTGTAACGATCAGAGTCCCCTCTCCGTCAGAATGGATGGAACCGCCCTCCAGCACAAAAGGTCTGGCATCCAGACATGGGCAACCGAGAGTCCTGCAGATAAAGGCAGCCACCCTGTCGTCCTTCTCCCAGTTCCGGTAAAGCCCGTCAAAGGTACCTCCCCAGGCATTAAACTGCCAGTCAACTCCACAGACCGCCCCTTTCTCATCCAGAACCATGGTTGCTCCCACATCTCTGGCCCAGGCGTCATCTGTCTCGCATTCCAGTAAAGTCACACCGGAAACATTCCCAAGCTGATTCTTTGCATTCTCCATCTGAGCTTTGGAAACCAGCATATATACATTTTCGCTCTCTCCAATAGCCTCTGCAACTTTCACAAATGCTTTCTGCGCTTCCCTTGCCCCATAATTCCAGGAACCGGGACGTTCCGGCCAGATCATCACACATCCCTCATGAGGCTCAAATTCTCCGGGCATACGATATTTTGTTCTGTTCTTCTCTGTAACTTCCATGTCTGTCTCCTTTTCTTTGATAGCCCGGCAGATATCAGGAAAGCCGGCTCTTAAAGTCTTCGTATCCGAAATGTCTGATAACCTCACACTCTCCGTCCTCATGCATAACCGCAATATCCGGCAGCGGCATACCGTTAAATGTATTATTCTTCACCATAGAATAAATCGCCATATCCATAAAATACAGCTTGTCCCCGATCCGGATCTCTCTGTCAAAGGAATAATCTCCGATTACATCTCCTGCCAGGCAGGTGCAGGAAGATAAGCGGTAGGTATATGCCTTCTCCCCTGCTTCCCCGCTGTCCTTAAGAGGCGGACGATAGGGCATCTCCAGCACATCCGGCATATGGCAGGCTGCAGAAGCATCCAAAATCAGCGTTCTGATCTCATTTTCCACAATGTCCATAACCTCTGTCACCAGATATCCGGCATTCAGGGCAACAGCCTCCCCGGGCTCCAGATAAATATCCAGATCATAGGTTTCCTTCATATGCTGAATACATTTTTCCAGGAGCTTTACATCATAATCCTCTCTGGTAATATGATGTCCGCCGCCCATATTCAGCCAGGAAACCTCAGACAGAAATTCTCCAAACTTCTCCTCTACCGCCTGCAATGTTTTCTCCAGGTCATCCGCATTCTGTTCGCAGAGCGTATGAAAATGCAGTCCGTCGATCCATTTCAGACATTCCACGTCAAAGTTCTCTCTGGTAACCCCCAGTCTGGAACCCGGCGCACAGGGATCATAGATCGCATGATCCCCCTGAGTGGAGCATTCCGGATTAATACGGAGTCCCAGACTGGATCCGGTACACACTTCTTTAAATTTCTTCAGCTGTGCTGTGGAATTAAAGATAATATGGTCACAGATCCGATCCAGTTCCTCTATATCTTCTATACGGTAAGCAGGGGAAAAAACATGATTCTCTTTCCCCATCTCTTCATATCCAAGCCTTGCCTCAAACAGACCGCTGGCAGTGGTACCTGCCAGATATTTTCCGATCATGGGATACAGAGCAAAGCCGGAAAACGCTTTCTGCGCCAGAAGGATCTTACACCCGGTATCCTCCTGGACTTTTTTCAAAATCTCCAGATTCTCCCGCATCTTCTTCTCATCGATCACATAGCAGGGAGTTTGCAGTTGATCAATCTTCATTGGCTTTCCAGACCTTTACCAGTTCAGGATCTTCGCAGACTTTCCATGGAAGTCCCCATTTGTTCAGTGCTTCCATATATGGATCCGGATCAAATTCTTCCACATTAAATACACCCGGCTTCTTCCACTGTCCGGTCACTACCATCATGGAACCGATCATAGCCGGAACACCTGTTGTATAGGAGATTGCCTGGGATTCCACCTCTTTATAGCATTCCTGATGATCACATACATTATAAATATAAATACTTTTCTCTTTTCCGTCCTTAACACCTGTGAAAATACAGCCGATATTTGTTTTACCCACTGTTCTCGGACCCAGAGATGCAGGATCCGGCAGAAGAGCTTTCAAAAACTGGATCGGCACGATCTCCTGTCCATTAAATTCCACAGGTGCGGTGGAAAGCATTCCTACATTTTCCAGACATTTCATATGTGTCAGATAGCTCTGTCCGAATGTCATAAAGAAACGGATCCTCTGTACTCCCGGAATATTTTTTGCCAGTGATTCAATCTCTTCATGATGAAGAAGATACATATCCTTCTTTCCTACCTCAGGGAAATCGTAGACAGATTTAAATTCCATAGGCTCTGTTTCTACCCAATGTCCGTCTTCCCAGTAGGAACCATTTGCGGAAACCTCTCGAAGATTGATCTCCGGGTTAAAGTTTGTGGCAAAAGGATATCCATGATCACCGCCGTTACAGTCCAGAATATCAATGGTATGGATTTCATCAAAATAATGCTTCAGGGCATAGGCACTGAATACACTGGTAACACCCGGATCAAAACCGGTTCCCAGAAGAGCAGTCAGTCCTGCTTTCTTAAATTTCTCATCATAAGCCCACTGCCAGGAATAATCGAAATATGCAGTAAAGCCTTTTTCTTTACATCTCTTTTCATAGATTGCACGCCATGTGGGATCTTCTGTATCCTCTGCTTCATAATTGGCAGTATCAATATAATCCGCACCGGCTTCCAGACATGCATCCATGATGGTAAGATCCTGATATGGAAGTGCCACATTCAGGACAGCATCCGGCTTATAGGCTCTGATCAATTCTGCGACCTCTGCTGCATTATCCGCATCTATCTTTGCTGTCTCAATTTTTGTCTTCGTTGTACTTTCAATCTTCTCTTTGAGTGCATCGCATTTTTCCTTTGTCCTGCTTGCGATCATAATCTCTGTAAAAACATCGCTGTTCTGACAGCATTTGCGAATTGCCACTGAAGCTACCCCACCACATCCGATTACCAATAATCTGCTCATAAACTGTTTTCCTCCTCTTCCAGTAAATCTTCTACATATTTTGGAAGCATAAATGCTCCTCTGTGAAGGTTTGTTGTATAATACCATGTTTCTATATTAAGATTATCAAACCTCTCCGGCCTGAAATCTTCCAGTGGATGATATTTCTTTGATGCAAATCCAAAAAGCCAGTATCCCGAGGGACAGGTAGGGATATGTGCCTGATAAACCCTGCTCACCGGAAATGACCGGAAAACCTTTCTGTGCATCTTTCTGCATTCCACCTCATCCTCATCATAAAAAGGACTTCCATGCTGATAAACCATGATTCCGTCATCTCTGAGAGCCTTATAACAGCTTCCGTAGAATTCCTTTGTAAAAAGTCCCTCTGTATGTCCTAGCGGATCTGTGGAATCATTGATGATCAGGTCATATCTGGCCTTTTTATTCCGCAGGAACCGAAGGCCGTCTTCATAATAAATGTTGACTCTCTCATCCTTCAGTCCCTGGGCAATATCCGGAAACATCTCCGCACATACATCCACAAACATTTTATCGGATTCCACCACATCAATGCTCTCAATCTGTGGATAATGGATCAGTTCTCTGGCAACTCCACCGTCACCGCCGCCGATGATCAGAACATTTTTTACATTGGGATGTACTGTCATTGGCACATGCGTGACCATTTCATCATAAATAAATTCATCCTTGTCAGAAAATACGATCTCACCGTCCAGCGCCACAAATCTTCCAAATTCTTCAGACTCAAACACATCGATTCTCTGAAATTCACTTTCCCCTGAAAATAACTGTCGGTTAATCCGGACAGAAAGCTTTACATTTCCTGTATGGAACTCGGAATACCATAATTCCATGATCAGATACCCCCTTTCAGAACCTGGAGATGTTCTACCTTCGGATCCTCCATTCCCTGCATGGAACAGCCTTTGTCTCTTGCATAAAGAATGTATTCTACAATTTCCTGTGTCACCATTTCTCCAGGAGCAAGAATCGGGATTCCCGGAGGATAACACATAACAAATTCACCGCTGATCCTGCCTGCCGCCTGTTCCATGGGCAGAGATTCTTTCTCCGCATAAAATGCCTGCTGTGGAGACGCCACCACTGCAGGTGCGATATATTCCCCGGAAAGCATACCTGTGCTGTCCTTCTTATACAGACGTTCAATATCAGCCAATGCCCCTACCAGTCTCTCAATATCCTGAAGCCTGTCTCCAATGGAAATGTAAGCCAGAATATTACAGATATCTCCAAACTCGATCTGAATATCATATTCATCTCTGAGAAGATCATAAACTTCAATACCTGCCAGCCCATTTCCCAGTGTATAAATGGAGAGTTTTGTAACATCAAAATCAAAAACACTGGTTCCATTTATCAGATCCATACCATATGCATAATAACCGCCGATCTCATTGATCTCCTCTCTGGCATACTGCGCCATCCCTGCAACCTTTTCAAAGGATTCCTCTCCCCTGAGTGCCAGATTTCTTCTGGAGATATCCAGACTGGACAACAGAAGATAAGAAGCGCTTGTGGTCTGAGTCAGATTGATGATCTGGCGCACTTTCTCTGCATTCATACTCTTATTCAAAAGCAGCAGTGAACTCTGTGTCAGACTTCCGCCGGATTTGTGCATGGAAACTGCCGCCATGTCGGCACCTGCCGCCATTCCGGACACAGGAAGGTTTCTGCCGAAATAAAGATGGGTTCCATGAGCCTCATCTGCCAGCACCTTCATTCCTCTTGCATGAGCCTTCTTTACGATAGTCCGCAGATCCGAACAGATTCCATAATAGGTAGGGTTATTTACAAGAACTGCCACCGCATCCGGATTCTCATCCATAGCCTTCTCCACCTGGCTGACCTCCATGCCAAGGGAAATGCCCAGCTGCGCATTCACCTCCGGGTTTACATAAACCGGAATTGCACCGCACAGTACCAGGGCATTGATGGCACTTTTATGTACATTTCGCGGCAGAATGATCTTATCCCCTGCCTTGCAGACAGACAGGATCATGCTCTGCACTGCAGATGTGGTTCCTCCTACCATAAGGAATGCATGCGCTGCGCCAAAAGCATCTGCTGCAAGCTCCTCCGCTTCTCTGATCACCGAAACCGGGTGGCAGAGATTGTCCAGCGGCTTCATAGAATTAACATCCAGCCCCACACATTTCTCTCCCAGCAACTGTGCAAGCTCCGGATTTCCTCTTCCTCTTTTATGTCCCGGCACATCAAAGGGAACGACTCTCTTCTTTCGGAAACGTTCCAGTGCTTCATATATGGGCGCATGCTGTTGTCTTTCATAATCCATTTGACATGTTCCTCTTTTCCTGTCGTCATGTACCGGCAAATACAGTTCTATCATTCAGCAATTGTATACTGCCTCAAACCGGCACAATGATTCAATTATTTCTCTATATATTCAAGTCGAACGCATGTGAGACACATCCTCGCAAAGCGTTTATCTCCAACCATATCCTTTATATTTGCTATATCTGCACAAAAAAAGAAGCAGATAAGTTCATTCACCATCTGCTTCTCTCATGATCTATAGAATTTCTCAGGCTCTGTCTCTTTATATACTGACCGAATTTCCCGTATAAATCCGTCTGTATCCTGTGCCTGTTCCCTTATTCTGAAATATTCATGACTGCTGTCGTCTTCAATCGCTGGCAAATATATGCTATGCTCTTATTGACCGTTTCACAAGATGATGTGTGCTTACGCACTGATTATTATAAAGTAATCAACTTATAAAATTTGAGCTCCTAACTCAATCAATAATGTGGTGTCTCCCACCCGGCAACTGCCCCGCCTGTCCGTATGGCTTAACATTCAGAAACTGTCTCTGAATGTGAGCAAATATTTGCATGAAAACGATAGTGTCTTTTCATACTAAAGATGAGAATAACATATCTTCTGAACTGTTGTCAATTCCATTTTCCATATTTTGCACAGTCTTTACCCGCTTTTTATATTTTCTTCATTTATCAGGGAAAACTGTGTCTATTTTTTAACAATTTCTTCCCTTGAGAAAACGTATTTTCTTTCATTACCAGGGATTACGATTCTCTTCTCTTATCAATTTGCACAACTTTTATCCAGTTTACTCACATTTTTTGACGTTTCAACAAAAATTTTCTTGACATTTTTTTCTCAAAATGATATATTGTATTCATCAATTGAAAGAACCTTCGAGTACTGACGGAAAGAGTGGAGTGCAAACCACGTGGAGTCGGAGGTTTGTGGGAGCCGACCGTCTGGGCAGTGTTTGAAATATTCAGATACTGGCCTTTTTTTATAACTTTCAGGGCAGAAATCAGGAATACCAGGCAGACCGGCCAATACTTCTTTCAATTAATAATTGTTGCTGATCGCGGAGCGAACAGCAACAGAAGTTTTTCATGTTATGCGGAAACGAAAGGAGAAAAACAATTATGGGATTCAAATCAGACATTGAAATTGCACAGGAATGCGAGATGCTTCCAATTACTCAGATCGCAGAGAAAGCAGGTATTGACGACAAATATCTGGAGCAGTACGGAAAATACAAAGCAAAAATCGACTACAATCTTCTGAAAGAAAGTGATAAGAAGGACGGAAAATTAATCCTCGTTACAGCTATCAACCCAACTCCAGCAGGAGAAGGTAAAACTACTACTACTGTAGGTCTTGCAGATGGTATGCAGAGACTTGGCAAGAGTGTTATGGTAGCTCTTCGTGAGCCATCCTTAGGACCGGTATTCGGTGTAAAAGGTGGTGCAGCAGGCGGCGGATATGCACAGGTTGTTCCTATGGAAGATATTAACCTTCACTTCACAGGTGACTTCCATGCCATTGGCGCAGCTAACAACTTACTGGCAGCTATGATCGATAACCATATCTTCCAGGGCAATGCATTAAACATCGACCCACGTAAGATCACATGGAGAAGATGTGTAGATATGAACGACCGTCAGCTTCGTAACGTAGTAGATGGTCTTGGCGGAAAGACAAACGGTATGCCTCGTGAAGACGGATACGACATCACAGTTGCATCTGAAATCATGGCAGTTCTCTGTCTTGCAAGCGACATCAAAGACCTGAAAGAAAGATTATCCAAGATCATCATCGGATATACATACGGAAAAGTTTCCGAGCAGAAACCTGTAACAGCAGGTGACCTTCACGCAGAAGGCGCTATGACAGCCCTGTTAAAAGATGCTCTGAAACCAAACCTTGTACAGACTCTGGAACACGTTCCTGCAATCGTACATGGCGGACCATTCGCAAACATCGCTCATGGATGCAACTCTGTAACAGCTACAAAGATGGCTATGAAGCTTGCTGATTATGCAATCACAGAAGCTGGTTTCGGTGCAGACCTTGGTGCTGAGAAATTCCTTGATATCAAATGCCGTATGGCTGGTTTAAAACCAAGCGCAGTTGTAATCGTAGCTACAGTACGTGCCCTGAAATACAACGGCGGCGTTGCTAAAGCTGACCTTAACAATGAAAACCTGGAAGCTCTTGAAAAAGGTATCCCGAACCTGTTAAAACACGTTTCCAACATCAAAAACGTATACAAACTTCCATGTGTTGTTGCTATCAACGCATTCCCTACAGATACAAAAGCAGAGCTTGACTTTGTAGAAGCTAAATGTAAAGAACTGGGCGTTAACGTTGCTCTTTCTGAAGTATGGGCAAAAGGCGGCGAAGGCGGAATCAAACTTGCAGAAGAAGTTATCCGTCTTGTTGAAGAACCAAACGACTTCTCCTATGCATATGAACTGGAAGGTTCTATCGAAGACAAACTGAACCAGATCGTTCAGAAAGTATATGGCGGTAAGAAAGTAGTTCTGACAGCTAACGCTCAGAAACAGGCGAAACAGTTAGAAGCTCTTGGCTTTGGCAACTGCCCGATCTGTGTAGCTAAGACACAGTACAGCTTAACAGATGACCAGACTAAACTGGGTGCTCCTACTGACTTCGAAGTTACAGTACGTAACCTGAAGATTTCCGCTGGTGCAGGATTCATCGTAGCTCTTACAGGCGAGATCATGACAATGCCAGGTCTTCCTAAAGTTCCGGCTGCTGAGAGAATCGACGTAGACGAGACAGGTAAGATCACAGGTCTGTTCTAATCCGGTTGAAATCAATCGAATAATTCAAAAATATAAAAATCATATTTATATATGATATGTGTCCAGACGATTTTACAGGCGGGAAGATTTTCCCGCCTGTTTTTTTCTTATTTTTTTATAAGATAATCTTTTCCGGAAATACCAGGTTCCGTCATATGGATCGGATCCAGAATGCGATTAAGTTCATCCTCGTCCATAAGCTTTTCTTTCAGAATCAGACTTCTTACAGATTCGCCTGTCTTAATTGCCTTTTTTGCAATATCCGCTGCCTTCTGATATCCAAGATGGGGGCTGATTGCAGTGATAATACCTACACTGTTTTCTACCAGATAACGGCATCTTTCTTCATTTGCCGTAATTCCTACAATACAATTATCTACCAATGTCTGTACTGCATAGCCAAGAGTATCGATAGACTGGAACATGCAATAGAAAATAATCGGCTCAAACGCATTTAATTCCAGCTGACCAGCCTCTGCAGCCATGGTAATGGTAACATCATTACCAATAATATTAAAAGCAACCTGATTCACTACTTCAGGAATAACCGGATTAACTTTACCTGGCATAATAGAGGAACCATTCTGTTTTGCCGGAAGATTAATCTCCCCAAAACCAGTACGTGGACCGGAGGACATCAGACGGAGATCATTTGACATTTTGGAAAGAGTTACCGCACATGCTTTCACAGCACCGGAAACGGCTACAAATGGATCCAGATTCTGAGTGGAATCAATCAGATCAAAAGCCTGTATAAAGTCCATTCCCGATATTTCAGTGAGATTTGGAACAATTCTTCTCAGATAGCCCTCATCTGCATTAATTCCTGTTCCAATAGCAGTACCTCCCATATTAAGAGTCCGCATTTCATCCATTGCTTTATCCATTCTGTGGATATCACGCATGATTGCTACCGAATATGCTTTAAATTCCTGTCCCAGACGAATCGGCACTGCATCCTGCATCTGTGTACGCCCCATTTTTATTATGTGATCAAACTCTGTAGCTTTTTCATTAAGAGCATCATAGAGGCGAAGAAGCTGTTTTTTCAGATTCTGCAACAAACGAAGAGAAGTCATTTTACCGGCAGTAGGAATAACGTCATTGGTAGACTGTCCACAATTCACATCATCGTTAGGATTTATAATTGTATAATCGCCCTTTTTTCCTCCCAGTATCTCAATCGCGCGATTTGCAATTACTTCATTGGCATTCATATTTAAAGATGTGCCAGCTCCTCCCTGAACAGGATCCACAATAAATTCATTATGGAATTTTCCTGAAACAATTTCATCACATGCCTGGACAATCGCCTGTGCTTTTTTCTTCTCAAGAAGCCCCACCTCACAATTGGTTATCGCTGCTGCTTTTTTTATGTATGCAAGACTGTTAATAATTTCCGGATGCATATTCAGCCCCGTAATGTGGAAATTTTCAGCCGCACGTAAGGATTGTACTCCATAATATACATCTTCCGGAATATCCTTTACACCAATAGAATCCCTTTCTACACGATAGTCTGTTTTTTTCATAGTTATTCGCCCTCCCATGTATTTGCCCTCATTATATATCTCTGCTATAATATAATCAAATACATATATTTTTATAAAATATATAGTGTTTAAGTTATATATCGGAGGAGTTTATATGTTTCAGGGAATGGAATACATCTATGAGGTATACAAGGAAAAAAGCTTTTCCAAAGCTGCTGCTGCTCTTTTCATTTCGCAGCCTTCTTTAAGCGCCAATGTAAAACGTGTGGAAAACCGCATTGGTTATCCTATTTTTGATCGAAGTACCAAACCTTTACAGTTAACCGAAGTCGGAAAACATTATATACAGGCTGTTGAAAAAGTCATGGATATTGAAAATAATCTCGAAAACTACCTACTGGATCTGGGAAATCTCAAAACAGGAACTCTTAATGTAGGTGGCAGTAACTTTTTTTCTTCGTGGATTCTGCCTCCTCTTATTGCTGATTTTTCCCAAAAATTCCCCCATATTCAAATTTCTCTTGTAGAAGAAAGTACAGCAAAGCTATCCCAGTTTCTCCAGGCCGGAAAGTTAGATCTGGTGATTGATAACTGTATTCTGGATAACCAGATTTTTGAACATTATATCTACCAGAAAGAACAACTTCTTCTAGCGGTTCCCAAAAATTATTCAGTAAATACCAGACTGCAGGAATATCAGATTCCTATTGAGGAAATCCGGAACGGGCAGTTCCGTTCTTCTCATATTCCTTCTGTTCCATTAAACAAATTCGAGAACGAACCATTTATTATTCTTCGTTCAGATAATGATACCGGTAAGCGTGCACTTACCATTTGTCAGGAAAATCACTTTTCGCCTTCTGTAGTATTTCGCCTGGATCAGCAGATGACTGCCTATAATATTGCATGTTTGGGAATGGGTATCACTTTCATCGGGGATCTTCTGCTCTCCAGAGTTCCAACAAATTCAGAACTTGTTTTTTATAAGCTGCCCGGTCAGAGCAGTAAACGCACTGTATTTTTTTACTGGAAGAAAGGCCGCTATATCAGCAGAGCCATGGAAGAATTCCTGAAGCTGCCCTTTTCCTGATATGTCATAATCAAACAGGCTATGGTGATTGGTCATCATCAGATGTACGTCAAAATGGGGTTGTTGTGCTCATTTAGCACAACAACCCCAGTATGTCAGGCAGATATTCGATTAGAACAATGGCTTCATCGCCGGATACAGAGTTCTGAACTTCTGATATCTCTCTTCATATTTTGCAACCAGTTCAGACTCCGGTTCTACTGTATCAACAACTTTGGCAAATTTCTTACCGATGGTTTCTACATCCGGGTAAGCACCACAGCCTACTGCTGCCAGCATAGCTCCACCCATGGACGGTCCTTCTTCGTTCTCCAGAACATCAACCTTCAGGTTCATAACGTTTGCAATGATTTTCTTCCACAGTGGGCTCTTAGCTCCACCACCGCAGATCTTGGTTCTCTCAATCTTGATTCCAAGGCTTCTTGCAACTTCCAGGGAATCACGAAGACCAAAGGCAACACCTTCTAGAACAGCCTGTGTCATGTCTGCTCTTGTGCTGTCCATGGACATTCCGAAGAATACACCTCTTGCATCAGGATTATTATGAGGTGAGCGTTCTCCCATCAAATATGGAAGGAAGAATACATGATTCTCTCCCAACTTCTGAATTGGAGCCTGCTCTGCTGCGAAATCCTTTGTCTGAAGAATCTCCTCTGCCCACCATTTGTTACAGGAAGCTGCGCTGAGCATGCATCCCATCAGATGATAGCTTCCATCTGCATGACAGAAAGAATGAAGTGCGTTATTTTCGTCCACACCAAAATTCTTACTGGAAATAAACACAGTTCCGGATGTTCCAAGAGAAATATTACACTGACCGTCACCAACTGTACCTGTTCCTACAGCAGCTGCCGCATTGTCACCTGCACCCGCAACAACTTTTACATTCTCACTGAATCCAAGTTCTTTCGCAATCTCAGGTTTCAGAGTCCCTACTACCTCCCAACTCTCATACAGTTTCGGAAGCTGCTCTTCTGTGATTCCACAGATCTCCAGCATTTCTTTTGACCAGCAGCGGTTCTTCACATCAAGAAGAAGCATACCGGAAGCATCAGAAACATCTGTACAAAAAGAACCGGACAGACGATATGCCAGATAATCCTTAGGAAGCATAATCTTTACTACCTTCTTAAAGTTCTCAGGCTCATTTTTCTGCATCCAGAGGATCTTCGGTGCTGTGAAGCCTGCGAAAGCAATATTTGCTGTATACTGTGAAAGTTTGTCTTTTCCGATCACTGTATTCAGATATTCTGTCTCTTCGCCTGTACGTCCGTCATTCCAGAGGATTGCAGGACGGATCACATTGTCATCCTTATCAAGAGTTACCAGACCATGCATCTGTCCGCCGAAACCGATTCCTGCTACCTGAGCTCTGTCGATATCCTTTGTCAGCTCTTTCATGCCTTCCATACTCTGCGCAAACCAGTCTTCCGGTTTCTGCTCAGACCAGCCCGGATGTGGGAAGAATAAAGGATATTCTCTGGATACGATGTTACAGATTTTTCCTGATTCTTCCATAAGAAGAAGTTTTACAGCGGAAGTACCAAGGTCAATACCGATATAATACATAAGTGCGCTCCTTTTCTATTTCTAATCTAATACATCCCAGAGCAAAGCCCCGGGATGCCTTTAATATAGTGTCAGTTTATTTATTCTGTATTCAGATTCATTCACATCACATGAACATTAATAACCCGTTTTACTGATTTCTCATTAACCCCATGGATTCTCTGTCGGATATCTTACACCTGCCGGCTGGTTGTATCCAATCTTCTTAACATCCAGTCCAAGGAATTTCACTACCTCATAGAATGCTTTTCCGTAATGTCCAAACATAACTGCTCCATGATGCGGATAGTTGCCCTCGATCAGTACGTGACGGTAGAATCTTCCCATTTCTTTGATTGCGAAAATACCGATACCACCGAATGATCTTGTAGGTACATCCAGTACTTCACCTTCTGCAACATAAGAAACCAGCTCGCCCTCGGAATTGCACTGTAAACGATAGAATGTAATGTCAGATGCAGCGATATCACCTTCAAGAGTTCCTCTTGTGAAGTCTGGTTCAGATCCTGCCGGCTCAAGAAGTCTGTGCTGGATCAGCTGATATTTAACAGCTCTGGAATCACACATCTTGCATGCAGGAGTATTTCCACAATGGAATCCCATAAATGTATCAGTAAGCTTATAATCGTATTTTCCTTTAATATCTTCATCATAGATATACTGTGGAACAGAGTTGTTGATATCAAGCAGTGTAACTGCATCATTGGAAATGCAAAGTCCGATGTACTCGCTGAGTGCTCCGTAGATATCAACCTCACAGGATACCGGAATTCCTCTGGAGGCCAAACGGCTATTTACATAGCAAGGTTCAAATCCAAACTGTGACGGGAATGCAGGCCAGCATTTGTCAGCAAATGCAACGTATTTTCTTGCTCCCTTATGAGCCTCTGCCCAGTCAAGAAGTGTAAGCTCAAACTGTGCCATTTTCACATTAAGGTCAGCATAATATTTGCCTTCGCCCATCTCTTTTGCCATATCTGCACAAACTTCCGGGATACGAGGATCATTTTCATGCTCTTTGAAAGAAACAAGAAGATCAAGCTCTGAGTTCTCTTCAATCTCAACACCCAGCTCATAGAGGCCTTTAATAGGTGCGTTGCATGCGAAGAAGTCCTGTGGACGTGGTCCGAAAGTAATGATCTTAAGATTGCTGACACCGATGACTGCACGTGCAACCGGTACGAAATCAGCGATCATCTTTGCAATATCATCTGCTGTTCCAATAGGATATTCCGGAATATATGCTTTCAGATGACGCATTTTTAAGTTGTAGGAGCAGTTAAGCATACCACAGTAAGCATCACCTCTGCCGTTGATCATATCACCGTCACCTTCTGCTGCTGCTACATACATACAAGGTCCGTCAAATCTCTCTGCGATCAGAGTTTCAGGAGTTTCAGGTCCGAAGTTTCCAAGGAAAACAACCAGCGCATTACACTCTGCTTTGTTTACATCTTCAAGAGCTTTCTCCATATCCTTCTCGTTCTCAACAGTTACAGGACATTCATAAAGTTCACCTTTATAAGTTTCCTTGATTGCTGCACGTCTCTTTTCAGAAAGCTGAATCGGAAAACAGTCACGGCTTACTGCGATTAATCCAAGTTTTACTACTGGTATATTGTTCATAATATAAATTCCTCCATATTTGATATGTATTTATATGATTTTGTTATTCATTTACTATATTCTGATACTCTGCTGCCACAGATTCCGAGCAGCTCAGTCAATGGTGATATTCTCTCCACGAAGTCCGTTTACTGCACCCTCGATTGCCGCATCTTCATGTGCAATGAGCCATTTGTTCTTAGCTGTCAGCAGGCTGTCCTCGCCTGTCTTAGCTGTCTCAAATGTAAGATCTGTATTGGTTCCTGCCGGAAGTACGACTACACACTGGAAACCGCCATCCTGTACATTGCATGGCGCATAATGAAGTGTAGTTGCATATACTTCAATACCTGTTCCTGCAGGTACCAGGAATGCTTCGATCTTAGAAGTATCATATGTAAAATCATCTGTGATATCCTGCTGGCTTCCGATAAGCAGCACCAGATCTGTTACCGCTACATTGATTTCAGAACTGCGGTGATATTCTACTGCATTTAATTTCTTATTATGTCCGTTGCAGTATCCAATTTCAATCGGAATTCCGCCAAATCCTTTATTCTGCAGTGCTTTTGCTACATCCAGAGCTTCTAGCTCCTCAACAGATGGTACATAAACCACATCATCCGGAACCGGTGTATGTTTCATCTCTTTGAGAAGAGCACTGAAGTCATACCCTTCAAGCACCTTTCCATATTTACGGAAGGAAGCATCTGTTACGTTCTGAATTTTCACTCTAAAAACCTCCTTATATTCTGTAGATATTACGTTTTCTTAACTGTGCCTAGAGTATAGCAGAATAAAAAGTGCATTTTCGCCAGTTTTCTTGTCTAATCTATAGCGTTTTTTTGACCTTTTTCATTTATTTGCTTTCGCATCTCACTTGGAAGTATCCCATATCTTTTCTGAAATTCCCCGGAAAAGCCCCTGCTGCTGCAGAATCCATTATCTAGTGCAATCTGACTAATCGTATGGTCTGTATTCAGCAAATCTCTGTACGCATATGCCATACGGATATCCTGCAGATAGGTTTTATAGTTTATTTTTGCATATTTTTGAAACATTCGCGACAAATATGCATCCGAGTATCCAAAGGTTGTAGCCACATCATAAAGCTTCAGTTCCTCCCTGTAATGCTCACGCATATATGTGGTGATTTTTGACAATGCATCCAGACGGCGGCTGTGTCGGATATCCTTCTCCCTGGTCTCTGTCACACGATAATCCTTCACCAGGATATACATGATCTCATAAAAAATGGAAATTGTCCGGAACTCATATCCAATTTTCCGCTCGGAATACACATAATATAATTTACGAAGCAAAGAAGCCAGTTTCTTATCCACCAGCTCCTCCTGCCCCCGAAAACGGATATATCTCTGGGCAGTAAAATAATTCTCAAACTGTTTCAGAGGAATCTGCAGAACTACTGTTTTATTTTTCTCCACAGCATGGATAGAGTGGATCTCATTGGAATTAATGATTATCTGCTCTCCAGCTTTCAGCGGATATTCATCCTTATTTACAAAAAAATCCAGGCGCCCCTCCATCACAGCAAAAATCTCTACAGACGTATGCCAGTGCTTCTCACGCACATAATTGCCATTTCCTCCTTCAAAAAGAAAAACCTTAAACGGAAGTCCCTCATTAGGAATGATCAGTTCATGCTGAAACTCCATATATATATTCACCTCCTAATAAAATACCGCAGTATCCGGACATTCCAGCATACTGCGGCTATTTTGATAACAATCCAGCTTTCTGCATACCAAATCTGCTGGATGATCCTATTCTTCATATAGTCCCACCCACTGCTTATTGCTTTTCGCAATTGAAGCAGGGGACTTACTTGATTCGGTTAAGATAACACATTATTTGCAGAGCTCTGCCACAACCTGATTAATCACCTTTCCGTCTGCTTTTCCCTTCATATCAGCCATAACAGCCTTCATGATCTGACCCTTATTTTTCGTTGCAATCACATCTGCAAATTTTTCTTCCAGATATGCTTTTACCTCTGCTGCATCCATCTGTTTTGGAGCATATTTGGCAATTACATCATATCTTGCCTGGTATTCAGCCTTCAGATCCTCACGGCTTTCCGGACAGGTATCCAGCTGTTCTTTCACAGTTTTCAACTCCTTCAAAATAACTCTGTCCACCAGATCACTCTTAATCTCATCACGGCATCCCTCATCAATCGCTACCTTCTTTACCGCAGAGATCAGAGAGGAAACTGCTTCTTTTATTACTTTATCTTTGGCTTTCATAGCTGCAACCATATCTTTTCTTAATACTTCTAATTCCATTTTATATTCCTCCTCGTTTTTTCTAGTGATTCCATATCGTTCTACTGCTGCACAGTCAAATGCGCCTGCATTCCTGATATTTTTCACTCAAATCATAATTCTATTCATCAGCATACCACGATTTATCTGAAAATCCAATGCTAATTGGCATAAAAATTAATTTTTTAGTCCCCGCTTCATCGTGTTCTCCAGTTCCTCCATTTGTCCCAGGATCAGTTTCTGTCTGTCATCAAACAGTAGTCCCTTGTTGTGACGGTAATACTGGTCAGAACCATTTTCCCGGATAAACCAGATACTGTAAAAGTTTGCATTCAGTTCTGTGATAAAGGCTACCATTTCCTGACTGTCACCAAAGGCTGCTTCCATAAAATCAAAAACATTCTGAAGCGTCTGAGAAATATATTCTGTCTGAGTTTCCAGACTGTCAGCCTCCGTTGCAAAAGCTGTTTTTGCCCGCTCATAGGTATCTTTTTCTGAAATTTCAACAGCTTTATTATTCTCTGTTTTATCTTCAGAACCAGTTTCTCCCCTCAGTTCTATCCATAATTTCTCAAGAAAATCCACTGTACGGATAAATACTTTTTCTTCATTTTTAGTGAGAAGCTCAGATTTTTTTGCAGTCTGAAAATCATTTTCTGCCTTTTTATAAATGGATTCCAGCGTCATTTCCGGGAGGTTATCTCTGTATTCTGTCATATAACCATAGAGCTTTGTCACATAGGCATCCATAAAATAACAGTCTGCAAATAACTGGCTGAGCTTTCCGTTCAGCAGACCAACAATACTCAGATGCTCATCCAGTGAAGCATTGCGGATCTTACCCAGAGTGATCGGTGTCCATTTACCCTGAAGCAGATCCTCCACTGCATAGTCTGTCTTATACTTATTGTATAATGCCAGATATGCGGCAAAATCTTTTGCGATCATTGGATGCTGGATATACTGATATACCACCTCTCTGTCCACTTCTTTATCCAGTGTTTCATATACCTGCATCAGCCTTGAAAGATCTTCCCAGCCTCTGGCAGTGGCAAAAATCCGTCCGTCTACTGTGTTCTCCATTCTGTAGAAATTCTTTCTGCGAAGCTCCAGATAAGAGATCACAGCCGGATGGATTCCCTGCTCATAGGCATATTCTTTCCACACTTCAAAATCCGGCTGCACATCAATCCTCTTGATTCTGTCAAGGGTTACTACGTCAAATTCGCGGACAGATTTATTGTATTCCGGCGGGTTTCCTGCTGTCACGATCACCCATCCTTCCGGTACTTTCTGATTGCCAAATGTCTTTCCCTGAAGAAACTGCAGCATCATAGGCGCCAAGGTCTCTGATACGCAGTTAATCTCATCAATAAAAAGAATTCCTTCTCTGAGACCTGTTTTTTCCATCTTTTCATAGACAGAGGCAATAATCTCACTCATAGTATATTCTGTGACAGAAAAAGTCTCCTGACCAAAGGTTTTCTCTTTGATAAACGGCAGTCCTACTGCACTCTGACGGGTGTGATGTGTGATAGTATAAGATACCAGACCTACCTTACATTCCCTGGCGATCTGTTCCATAATCTGCGTCTTTCCAATACCTGGTGCCCCCATAAGGAGAATTGGTCTCTGGCGTATGGCCGGGATCAGATATTCTCCAAATTCATCCTTCGCAAGGTATGCTTCTATCGAGTCCTTTATCTCCTGTTTTGCTCGTTTTATATCCATAATGTAAATCCTTTCCTGCTGAACACTTCTTACTTTTACTCAGTTTTCTCATTTCCTTGATATCCACGAATTGCTCCGCAATTTGCAGTTCCCGCAATTATAATTTTCTCTCTTCATTACCTGTCTGGCTTCTCAAAATCATCCTCATCCAGGATCAGTTTCATGGCCCATACCGGTACATCCACATCTCTGTAATTATCCTGCATAAACACAAACGCAGTCTTATATGACGGCATTTTCTTCGGGTAAATTCCGAATCCGTCTGTAAAATAGATCATCCCTTTCAGGTTATGAAATTCATGCTGTTCCAACAGTTTATCCACCCATTCAAATGCAGGCCTGAAATCTGTTCCGCCATCTCCATACAATTCCAGATGTTCCATATAGTCTTTCATTTCTTTCTGAGAAGTAATCTTTTTATCTGTGTGGACTTTCTCATCACACTGAATGATGTGCACATTGATTTTTGTAAAAAAGCTCTCACTCTCACTAAGTACACCGTAGGTTTCCTCCAGAAACTTCCTCACCAGTTCTCCTGAACAGGACATGGAAGTATCGATGACGATCACAAATTCCTCTATCTTCTTAACTTCTTTGGATTCCAGTGGTTCGATCAGCGGCATGTTTCCGTAGAGACGCAGACCATAGGTATAAAAATTGTAATCAAAACTGTCATCATCCACTGCCAGTTCTTCATGAAAAACTGCAAATTTCCGCAGGAATTCTCTGTAATCATACCGGCTTCTGTTCTCTGTTTTTATCTGCTCCAGGAAATCTCCGTCCCGCTCACCTGCCTCCTGGGAAAAGGTTTCCAGATCCGTCTCGATTCCATCATTGATCTCCCCCCATTTGCGGCTGAGTATGGGATTCGGTTTCTGATCCGGTTTCTTACTTTCCCAGTATCTGTGGTCATCTGTGCGAAATTCCTGTTCCAGATTTGTAAGATCCTTTTCGTTCAGATTCCATTCTGACAATATTTTATATACTCTCTGTGCGTTGAGGGTTTTTCCCTCTTTTTCAAGGAGACGGTAGGTTTCCCTTCGCAGAAGACTGCGCGAGAAACGGATACTCCGATAGTTCATCCCATCTATCATATGCTCCACTGCAATGTCACAACTCAGATCACGCATACGTTCCTGGATTGTGACTCCATCGTCTGCCCTCTTCTTTTCTGTACCTCTCCATGAAAAATGCCGGAAAATACAGTGGAATACCATATGCATATACCCTCTGTTCACCAGAATCCTGTTCTCTCTATATAAGCCTCCCAGCATCTGTGGCTGAAAATACATCACTCTTCCGTCCGTTCCAAACCCATGGATCTGACCATCCATCTGATAAGAAAAACTGCTCAGCGCCACATCCAGAAATCGCATTCCCAGATATAATTCATCCCGCGCAGCCCTGAGAATACTGCTGCCGATTTCCTGCAAACGCTCTGCTCTTTCTGCTATTTCCTGTATTTTATCCTCTGGCTGCATCATTATTTTCCTCTATATCTATCACAGTTCAAACCTCTTTTTTCTTAGTATAGTTCTTCTATTCAAAGATTTTTCTGTAGTTTGTGATTGTTCATTTTTCCCCTGCTCTGTCCTGTCAGCTTCCTGACTATTTTGCAGCTTATCCACATCTATACGTTCACTTCCTGCCGTATTATCCACCAGATTTGCTCTTTCATTCATCAAAAATGCGGATACTTCCGTTTCTTTTCTCTTAGATGCACAATCCAACGCAGAATCAATTCCTTCCAGTGTCCAGAGTTTTTGCGAGGATATCACTTCCAATCTGTGCATATCCTCCTGCTTTACCAGATATTCTGCAATATCTCCCAGATTCTTACGGATATATTCCCTGTAATTCTCCCTGGCCTTCCCGGTCAGTTCATAAGGAAACTCCAGTCTGCCAAATGACATATCAACCAGAACTTCCAGCTTATCCATGGCTACCGCCATTTCAAAAAGCCTGTCATATTCCTGATAATTCAGCTCCTTATCATAAAAACACTGCCTGTAATTACTGCCTGATCCATGATATTCCGTATACAGAATACGCGCCGGAGTGTTCTCAACCGCCTCGTCATAATGCTCCGGAAATACAAGCCTTGCCTCTGATTTATTTTCTCTGCGATGCATTATATCTGATTTTTCTATGCCATCTTCTTCATACTCATAGAGAAAGTTCACATTAATCCTCTGCCACATCTCGCCCAGCATTTCCTTAACGCCAGACTTCTTTCCCTGTTTCATATGAACAGTCAGCTCCTCCAATGCATGGCAGCCTGTAAATGCACCACAGCCTATCTGCATCAGGCTGTCAGAAAGTTCCAGTTTTTTCAGATTCCCGCAGCCATAAAAAATATATCGTCCAATCTCTTTTAATGTGTCAGGAAAAACAATCTCCTCCACATCATTTCCTGCCAGGACATGCTCTTCTCTGCCAAACTCAAGACCTTCTGACACTTCCCACAAACTGGCATTTTTCAGGTCTTCCTTCTCATCCATATGGCTGGAAAATGCATACGGTGCCGCACTGATCACCAATTTATTCTCTATCATTCCCGGGATTTCAACTCTGCCCTCTATTCCAAAACACCGCAGAATTTCAATCCCGCCAGATTTCTCTCTGTAGTAAATCTTCATTTTCTCATTTCTCCCCGGAGATATTTTCTCTCAAAACACATAAAATCATCCCTGAAAAGTATAATACTTCCCAGGGATTTTTTCCATACTACTGATGCTTAATATTAAACAGATATTCGCACTCCACTACCCACCTATAATCGAATACCGATATAAAGATTACCATTAGCGTAATACTGGCTCCGGTTTAAAATTCAGATAGTCTCCTGACACCAGCTTGTACTCTATTCCATCCACATAGCCTTTAAAGCTGTCATCATACCGCTTCTCTCCATGACAGTGAGAATAGATCACCTTCTCGGCGCCAAATTCCTGTGCCATCAGGGTAAACGGACTCTCCATCTCTCCAATACTTGTAGGTGGATAATGAAGAAACATGATAAACTTCTCATATCCTGCTGCCTTCGCCGCTTCAAAAGAGCAGCGCAGCCGCCCCAACTCCCGCTCTCGGATCTTCAGAAAATGCTCATAGCTGTCTTTTCCTTCATAACAGTAACCTTTGGTTCCCACCAGCGCATAATCCTCATATGTATAAAAATTATTCTGCAAAAATTCCAGCTTTCCTCTGAACATCTCATTCAGATTTTCTGTCTTCTTCGCATCCCAGAACATATCGTGATTTCCCCTAAGCAGAATCTTCCTGCCCGGCAGAGCCATAATAAAATCCAGATCCGCCTGACACTCTGCAAGATCTCTCCCCCAGGAATGATCTCCGGTAATCACTACTGTATCATTCTCTGCCACTCTCTTCTTCCAGTACTTCTCAATCTTAACCACATGATTCTTCCATCTTTTATCAAATACATCCATAGGTTTATTGACTGTAAACGAAAGATGAAAATCACCGATTGCATATAGGCTCATTGTACACTCTCCTGTCTGTTCTGATCGTTATAGCAATCTCGATGCTCATGGCATGCCAGGCTTCTCCGCCCCAGGTGGAGTTTGCCTGGCCCAGATCTGTAAAGCCGAATTTCTCATACATCTTCACTTTTTCATCCAGACAGGTGAGGAAAAGTTTCTTTCGTCCTTTTTGTGCTTCCTTCTGGCAGTATCGGGATACCAGTTCACGTCCCAGTCCCTGCATACGATATTCCGGACGGACATCCAGACCCAGAAGCATGATATTTTTGCCTTCAGGATTACTCAGGGAAATATCTGTGAAGAATTCATCTCTGAAAGCCTCCTCATCTGTAGGAACTCCATTAAGAAATGCAGCCAGCTTTCCGGTTTCCTTATCCTCAGCTACCAGAAATGTCTCTGCTGTTGCTTTTATTCTCTCTGTCAGACTTTTCGGGGAACATGCCTCATTTGGCGGAAAGCAGATCTGCTCGATCTCTATCGCCTGCTGTGTCTCCTCCGGTCTGATACATCTGAATTCAAATCTATCCATATTGTTTGTACTCATTTTTATATCCTTCTCCTCTTATCTTGTTATTTCCTGCATATTCGGGATCTGCAAGTTTCCCATATAGTTGTTTTATCTACATCGGACAGCTTCTCTTTGATTTCTCATCCAGCTCTTCCCGTACGTAGTGTGCATTAAACTCCATGTTAATGTCGCGGATTTCCTTCGTACCATCAATATATTCCTGATACATCTCTGCCAGTCCCGCCATACAGCCATCACAGCTTGCAGAAATATTCCCAAAAGATTCTTCCACAATCTGTTTTCTTTCCTCTCTGGTTGTATCCTTTATCAGAATACTCTTAATCTCCATAACCTTCACCCCGGCTTTCTTTGGTATTCTTTTGATATTTCTTTCCTCATACCTTTTATCTGATTGTAACATCTGAAAGCATTTTTGTGAAGCTAAGAAACAGGCATAAAAAACGGTCTGATTACATTCTCTCAAAATATGTCAGTTTAAAGTGCTAAAGTACTGGAATTTTAGATAACACCATGTTATACTTGTAAAGGAAAATGTGCAGGCAGTCCGGTCAGGTATAAAGTATTCCTGAGTTCCGGCATTATCAAAGACCTGCATGTACTTATATGGAGGAAACAGATCATGTCTATGAAAATCAATCACGAGCTCCCTTTACCGGAGGTTCTGAAATCTCAGTACCCTCTCAGCCAGGAACTCAAAGAAGTAAAAAAACAGCGCGATGAAGAAATACGCCGTATCTTCACCGGTGAATCAGATAAATTTATCGTCCTTGTAGGACCTTGTTCCGCTGATAACGAAGATACAGTCTGCGAATATGTACGCAAACTGAAAACAGTGGCAGATAAAGTCTCTGATAAACTGATGATCATCCCGCGAGTTTATACAAATAAGCCCCGTACCACAGGTGACGGTTACAAAGGAATGCTTCATCAGCCAGACCCTGATAAGGCTCCTGACCTTCTTGCCGGAATTATTGCTATCCGCAAGATGCACATGAGAGTTATGCAGGAGACAGGACTCTCTTCTGCAGATGAGATGCTTTATCCTGAAAACCGCAGCTATCTGGATGATATTCTCTCCTACGAAGCTGTAGGTGCACGTTCTGTGGAGAACCAGCAGCATCGTCTCACTGCCAGCGGCATGGATATTCCTGTCGGTATGAAGAATCCTACCAGCGGTGATCTCTCTGTTATGCTGAATTCCGTCACTGCTGCACAGCATCCACACCACTTCATCTACAGAGGAAATGATGTGGAAACTTCAGGAAACGATCTGGCACACACTATTCTCAGAGGTGGTGTAAACCAGTACGGACAGACTATTCCTAATTACCACTATGAAGATCTGATGTGTCTGTCTGCTTTGTATGCCAAAAAAGATCTTAAGAACCCTGCCATCATCATAGATGCCAACCACTCAAACTCCAACAAACAATACAAGGAACAGATCCGTATTGTTTCAGAGGTACTTCACAGCCGTAACTATAATCCAGACCTCAGAAAGCTGGTTAAAGGTGTTATGATCGAAAGCTACCTCCTCGAAGGCCGCCAGGATATCAGCGATCACATGACTCCTGGATGCTCCATCACAGATCCTTGCCTCGGATGGGAAGATACTGAGCGCCTCATCTATGACATTGCTGAGAAATGCTGATGTCCAACGGATAAAATTATCTGCTTCATCACTGGCTTAATTCAATAAAAAAGATATAAACAAATCCCGGAATATTCTGGTATGAAATTAACCATAACAGAATATTCCGGGATTTTTTATCATAATCTGACCAACCAAAGGGTCAAGTAGCCTTGTAGATCGAATTCGTTCGAGTCCGACCCGGACTTGAAAAAAAAAATAAGACAGTGCATTTGCACTGTCTTATTTTTTATTAGCGTGCGTTAGAGGATTCGAACCCCCGACCTTTTGGTCCGTAGCCAAACGCTCTATCCAGCTGAGCTAAACGCACA
>PPYE01643790.1_pt1 | contig 38487 bp, 36 predicted proteins | sample 1559881 | NCBI WGS metagenome assembly PPYE01 (sample SAMN08240022, study PRJNA423297) | Human gut metagenome, whole genome shotgun sequencing project. | reverse complement strand
TCCAGCGCGTCCACATCTCCGAGCTGCTGGCCACCGAGGGCCTCGAGCGCGTGTCCACCGACTCCGCTGCCCCCGGCGATATCGTCGCCGTCGCCGGCATCGAAGACATCATGATCGGCGAGTCCCTCGTCGACCTCGAGGACCCGCGTCCCCTGCCGCTCATCACCGTGGACGACCCGGCGATCTCCATGACCATCGGCATCAACACCTCGCCCATGGCCGGCCGCGTCAAGGGCGCCAAGGTCACGGCCCGCCAGGTTAAGGACCGCCTCGACCGCGAGCTCATCGGCAACGTGTCCCTGAAGGTTCTGCCCACCGAGCGCCCCGACGCCTGGGAGGTCCAAGGCCGTGGCGAGCTCGCCCTGGCGATCCTGGTGGAGCAGATGCGCCGCGAGGGCTTCGAGCTCACCGTCGGTAAGCCGCAGGTCGTCACCAAGGAGATCGACGGCGTCCTCAGCGAGCCCATGGAGCGCATGACGATCGACATCCCCGAGGAGTACCTGGGTGCCGTCACGCAGCTCATGGCCGCCCGCAAGGGCCGCATGGAGACCATGGCGAACCACGGTTCGGGCTGGATCCGCCTGGAGTTCGTGGTCCCCGCCCGAGGCCTCATCGGCTTCCGTACACGCTTCCTCACCGAAACGCGCGGCACCGGTATCGCCTCGTCCATCTCCGAGGGCTACGCCCCCTGGCAGGGCACCATCGAGCAGCGCCTCACCGGCTCGCTCGTCGCCGACCGTGCCGGCCAGGCCACCCCGTACGCGATGACGAACCTGCAGGAGCGCGGCTCCTTCATCGTCGAGCCCTCCTCCGAGGTCTACGAGGGCCAGGTCGTGGGCGAAAACCCGCGCGGTGAGGACATGGACGTGAACATCTGCCGCGAGAAGAAGCAGACGAACACGCGTAGCGCGACCGCCGACGTGTACGAGTCGCTGACCCCCTCGCGCAAGCTGACCCTCGAGGAGTCCCTCGAGTTCGCGGCCAACGACGAGTGCGTCGAGGTCACGCCCGAGGCCGTGCGCGTGCGCAAGGTCGTCCTGGACGCCCAGGAGCGCTTCAAGATTGCCGCTCGCGAGCGCCGCGCCAACCGCTGATCGCCGCTTCCTTCCTCCCTGCTAGATGGTGGGTGGGGGAGGAACGCGCTTGCCCGTCACCATCGTGCGGGCATCCACGCGAACCGGCCCACGCCTCGTCGCGACCGTGACGTGCGTGGGGGCCACCTCGAGAGCCTCTCCCAGGGCGTCGTGCAGGCCGTCTGCTAGGCGGTAGCGGATGACGATCCTCTCTCCGACAGCGAAGCTCATCCACGGCAGCTGGGGAATTGCGCCAGGCGCGCGTGTGGAAATTTCTTCGCGCGCCACTTCTCGCGCAGCCCTGCGTGGACGTCAAGGATCGCGCATGCGTGGACGAGTGCCCCGTCGACTGCATCTACGAGGGTGCCCGCTCGCTCTACATCCACCCCGAGGAGTGCGTGGACTGCGGTGCGTGCGAGCCCGTGTGTCCGACCGAGGCCATCTTCTACGAGGACGACCTGCCCTCCGAGTGGTCCGACTACCTGCGCGCCAACGTCGACTTCTTCAATGACCTGGGCAGCCCCGGCGGCGCCCAGAAGACCGGCGTCCAGGACTTCGACGATCCGATGATCGCTGCGCTGCCGCCTCAGAATGAGGAATGGAAGGCCGAAAATCTCTGACAGTCGATAGGGTAGGGGTATGACAACGATCCTTCCCCGCCCTCTTGACCTGCCTGAATTCCCCTGGGATCAGCTGGCGCCCGCCAAAGCGCGTGCCACTGAACATCCCGGGGGAATGTGCGATCTCAGCGTCGGAACCCCGGTCGACGACACCCCCGCGTTCATTCGCGAGGCCCTCGCCGATGCCTCCAACGCGCACGGCTACCCGACGGTGATCGGCACCGCCCAGGTCCGCGACGCGATCCTCGCATGGGGTGTGCGCCGGGGCATGGTCGACGTCGGCATTGGCGGCGTGATCCCCACAATCGGCTCGAAGGAGGCCGTCGCCTGGATCCCCGCCCTGCTGGGCGTGCGCCCGGGCGACACGGTCCTCGTGCCCGAGGTTGCCTACCCGACCTACGATATTGGTGCCCGTCTGGCCGGCGCCACCCCCGTCGCCGTGGACCCGACGAACCTCGACGCCTGGCCCGAGGCCGCCCTCGTCTACCTGAACTCGCCGGGCAACCCCGACGGGCACGTGATGAGCAAGGACGAGCTGCGCGCCGTCGTCGCCTGGGCGCGCGCTCACGGTGCCGTCGTCGTCTCCGACGAGTGCTACGCGGCCCTGCCCTGGTCGGAGCCCTACGTGAGCGAGGGAGTGCCCTCCCTGCTCGATACGGACGTGTGCGACGGCGACGCGAGCGGCCTCCTCGTCCTGTACTCGCTGTCCAAGCAGTCGAATCTCGCGGGCTACCGCGGTGCCCTCATCTACGGCGATCCCGCTCTGGTAGCCCCGATCGTGAGCGTGCGCAAGCACTCCGGACTCATGGTGCCCACCCCCGTCCAGCACGCGATGGCCGTCGCTCTCAACGACACTGAACACGTCGAGCGCCAGCGCAGCGTCTACGCCGTGCGTCGCGCCCTCCTCCTCGAGGCGCTGACCGACGCCGGCCTCGACGTCGACCCCGACACGGCAGCCGGCCTGTACCTGTGGGTCTCGGACCCCGCCAACCCGACCGACTCGTGGGCCCTCGTGAACCGACTGGCCGAGCTCGGCATCCTCGTGGCCCCCGGCGACTTCTACGGCACGGCAGCCCACGGGCGCGTCCGCATGGCGCTGACCGCCACCGACGAGCGCGTGGCCGCCGCAGCAGAGCGCATCCGAGAGGCATGGAACGCGCGCTGACGGACTCTGACATAACACGAGGCCGGGACGCATGACGCGCCCCGGCCTCGTTGGTAAGAACACTCAGTTCGACGCGTGCAGCGCGTCGTTGAGTTCGATGCCCACGACGCCCGCGCGGGCGATCGCCTCGATACGGCCGGTCTGGGAGTTGCGGCGGAACAGGATGTTCGACGCGCCCGACAGCTCGCGCGCGGCAATCGTGCGCGGCTCGGCCTCGCCGGAGGAATCGATGAGCGTGACCTTCGCGCCGGCGGTCACGTACAGGCCGGCCTCGACGACACAGTCGTCGCCGAGCGCGATGCCCAGGCCCGAGTTCGCGCCCAGCAGGCAGCGCTCGCCCAGGCGTACGCGCTGCTTGCCGCCACCCGAGAGGGTGCCCATCGTGGAGGCGCCGCCACCCACGTCCGAGCCGTCGCCGATGACGACGCCCTGAGAGACGCGGCCCTCGACCATCGAGCGGCCCAGCGTGCCCGCGTTGAAGTTGACGAAGCCGGCGTGCATGACGGTCGTGCCCTCGGAGAGGTAAGCGCCCAGGCGCACGCGCGTGCCGTCGGCGATGCGAACGCCGGAGGGCAGCACGTAGTTGACCATCGGCGGGAACTTGTCGACGCCCTGCACGGTGACGGGGTGGCCGTCGCGAGCGCGCAGGCGCAGGCGGGTGGCCTCGAAGTCGGCGACGGCGCACGGGCCGGCATCCGTCCACACGACGTTGGGCAGCACCCCGAAGATGCCGTCCAGGTTGATCGTGTTGGGCTGAACCAGGCGGTGGGAGAGCAGGTGCAGACGCAGGTAGGCGTCCTCCGTGGAGGCGGGAGCTTCCTGCAGGTCAATCGTTGTGGTCACGACGACGGTGCGCACGCGGCGCGCGTCATCGACGCGCTCCAGCACGGACAGCGAGGTCGTCAGCTCCTCGTCGGTCCCGGGCTCGCCCAGGTGCGGTGCGGGGTACCACGTGTCGAGTGTCGTGCCGTCCAGAGTGATCGTTGCGAGGCCGATGCCCCATGCGGTGCTGTTGTCCATGCCCCTACAGTACGGTGCGACGGGCGACTGATTGGCGCTGAAACTCAGCGGCGCGGCGCATCCCACAGGTCCGGCCAGAACACCCCGAGCTCGGTGGCCATGGAGCGCAGCAGCGGCAAAGAGATGCCGACGACCGAGTGATAATCGCCCGTCACACCCTCGATAAAGGGGCCGCCCAGCCCGTCCACCGTGAAGGACCCCGCCACGTGCAGGGGCTCGCCGGTAGCGACGTACGCGTCGATCTCGGCATCCGAGATATCCCCGAAGTGAACCTGGGTCGAGGCCGAGCGGGTCACAGTCGCGCTGATCGTGCGTTCGCCCCCCGTTCCATCGTTGGGCGAGGCCGGGGCAAGGATCGCGGCCGAGTGGCCCGTCCAGAGGGTAGCGCTCGTGCGGCGCATGGCGCGGATGCGCTCGCGGGCCACGTCGGGAGTGTGGGGCTTGCCGAGCATCTGGCCGTCGATCTCGAGCATGGAGTCGCAGCCGACGACGAGGACGGCCTCGCCCTCGGGCAGTTCGGCGTTGGTGCCGGGCGTTCTCAGGGCCTCGCAGACGTCGGCGCACTTGGCTGCGGCGAGCGCCGCGACTTCGTCCGCCGGGGTGGTCGCACCTCCCGAGAATGCGCGCCCGCCGGGCAGTGCAGCGAGGACGGCGTCCTCGTCGACGGAGGAAACCTGGACGATCGGTGTGACGCCCGCCGCAATGAGCGTTGCACGGCGTGCGGGGGAAGCTGAGGCGAGAACAAGGCGCATACGGACATTGTGGACCATCGCGCGAGAAGCGTGCAGACAAACTGCAATTTGTTGCAACAGATTGGGTTTTCGCAGGTAAACGTGCAAAACTCTGGTGAAAAACTCATCAGACTACTACAATTGTCTACGTGCGAGGTCGCAATCTAGATGTGACTTTGAAAAGTGATCTGATATACCGTTACCCGCTGATGTGTTGTTGAGTCAGCCCAAAAAGGAGGGATTTGCGATGGATGAGCGCGCGGCGTCGTCCCCTGCAACTCCTGATGACCTGACCGCAACAAGCTACGTTCCTCAGCTGCTCGGAGGTCATCTGACGTATTCGGCCCGCGATATCGCGGAGATGACGAATACGCCTATCGAACGCGTCTTTCGTTTCTGGATCGCCCTCGGCTTCCAGGCTCCCACCGCAGATGACAAGGTTTTCTCTCAGCGCGATCTGGAAGTTTTTAGTCGCTGGCACGACCTCGTCGAATCCGGTGGCATCGACACAGCTACCTCACGTTCTCTCCTGCGCGCCAATGCCCACCTGGCTGACCGCCTGGCCCTCTGGCAATTCGAGGCGCTGGTCGAGGATTCGATGCGTCGTCTGATGCTGGACGATACGACGGCCCGCATGTACGTGCTCGATCATATGCGCGAGTACATCGACGTCTTCCAGGAGATGTTCACATACGCCTGGCGGCGCCAGCTCGAGGCAGCCCTGTCCCGTTTCGACCGCGAGGTGTCTCAACGCGGGCACGAGGAGCGGCATAACCGCTTCCCGCTGAACCGCTGCCTCGGCTTCGTTGACATGGTGTCCTACACCTCATCCTCGACGATCCTCGGTGATGCCCTCGTGGGCCTCATTGAGCGCTTCGAGGAGGAGAGTCGTAACGCTGTTATCGAGGAGGGTGGTCGCGTCGTCAAGATGATCGGTGATGCCGTCCTCTACATCGCCGATGACCTGCCGACCGGCCTGCGCGTGGCCACGACCCTCATCGAGAGGCTGAATGCTGATGATGAGATGCTGCCCGTGCGAGCGTCCTTCGTGCGCGGAGATGTCTTCTCGCGATCGGGTGACGTTTTCGGGCCCACCGTGAACCTCGCGTCTCGCCTCGTGGACATTGCTCCGGTGGGCAAGATCCTCACCGATCCGACCACGGCTGCTGCCATCGCGGCCGGCGAGGTTGGCGACGGGTATGAGCTCGAAGAGTTCCCGACCGCAGACTTGCGCGGTTTCGGTCCTGTCTCGCCGTACCTGCTCTCAAGCGTTGTCAAATAACGTTCATCTCGCAGTGTGAACGAGCATCTGATCGGCTCGCATAACGGGTCAAGAAAGGTGCAAGTCTTGGTTCGGAATTGCTAAGATGCAAGCGTGACTACAGTTCTCCTCGTTGAAGACGATCCGGCCATCTCCGAGCCCCTCGCCCGCGCACTGGGCAGGGAGGGCTACGACGTGCGCGCACACGCGACGGGCGCTGAAGCCCTCGCGGACGTTCGCGGCGTTGACCTGGTCGTCCTGGACCTCGGCCTGCCCGATATGGACGGCCTGGATGTCGCCCGTGAGATCCGCTCCTCCGGCAACCGAGTCCCGATTCTGATCCTCACGGCGCGCACGGACGAAGTCGACATGGTCGTCGGCCTGGACGCGGGCGCAGACGACTACGTGACGAAGCCCTTCCGCCTCGCAGAGCTCCTCGCTCGCGTGCGGGCGCTCCTGCGTCGCCAGGCCGCCGAGCCTGCTGAGGGCGAGCTGCGCGCTCAGGACATCCGCATGGACGTCGCCGCGCATCGCGCCTTCGTGGGTGATGTCGAGCTGAGCCTGACCGCCAAGGAATTCGACCTGCTGCGCGTGCTCCTGCGCGAGGCCGGTTCGGTCGTTGCTCGCGACACCCTCATGCGCGAGGTGTGGGGTTCGGATCCGACCGGTTCCACGAAGACTCTTGACATGCACGTGTCGTGGCTGCGCCGCAAGCTCGGAGACGACGCGACCGACCCGCACTACATCACGACCGTGCGCGGGATGGGATTCCGCTTCGAGAACGCGCGCTGAGCGCATCGCTGAGGGAGGCCCGCCATGCGCACTCGCGCGGTGAGGATGATCGTCTCCATCGTCGCCGTCGTGTGCGTGCTGATGGGCCTGCCTGGCGCGTTCTTTGCGTCGGCGTCCATCTGGTCGTCCGAACAGCGTAACCTCGACGTTCAGGCGCAGCTTGTCCTCCAAAACATCGAGCGCAGGCGCGCCGCGGGGGAGGGAAACGACCCCGCAACCCTGGCCTCGCTCGTGGCGGATCAGGCGAACAGTCGCGGCGACGAACTCAGCTACCGCATTAAGGTTCCCGAGGCCAACCTCGTTACCAACGGCAAGGTGTTCCCTGGGCGGACCATGACCGCGCTGGCCTCGTCTCCGAGCGGCGTTTCCGTGCAGCTGACGATGTCGGCATCGAACGCTCTGAACCGCATTGCGTGGACGTGCGCGATGTTCGGTGGGGGCATGGTTGCCTCCATGGTGATCGGCTGGATGCTCGCGCGCTCGCTGTCGCGCGAACTGTCGGCACCGCTGATCTACCTGGCGGCCCAGGCCGAGCAGATCGGCTCGGGCGGCGTGCGCGCCCGAGTGGAAAAGTCCGGCATTGAAGAGATCGACCTGGTCTCCGAAGAACTCGCGCGCACCGGGGAACGCATGGCGGGCCGACTCGCAGCCGAGCGACAGGCTGCGGCCGACGCCTCCCACCAGCTGCGCACGCCGCTGACCGCCCTGTCGATGCGCCTGGAGGAAATCGAACTCATCTCCACTGAGGACGAGGTGCGCGCCGAAGCCCGCACCTGCCTCGAACAGGTGGAACGCATGACCAACGTGGTCACGGAGCTGCTTGACGTTTCTAAGCGTCAGACCAGCCAGACCGAGGCCATCCACATTCTTGAAGTCTTCAACACGGCCCGCGAGGAGTGGGAGGACCAGTTCGAGGCGGCCGGGCGCCCCCTCGTCTTCCTCGACGAGGCCGAGCGTCCGATCCTGGCCGATGCCGGAAAGCTCGGGCAGATCCTGGCGACCCTCATCGAGAACTCGCTGCGCTACGGCAGCGGGACGACGCGCGTGTGGGCGCACGCGGGTACGTCCAAGCGTGGCGTCGTCATTGAGGTCAGTGACGAAGGCGAGGGCATCGACGAGTCCCTAGCCCCCGATATCTTCCAAAAAGGTGTTTCTGGGCACGGCTCCACGGGCATCGGTCTGGCCCTGGCCCACGACCTCGCGCAGGCGATGGGTGGACGCCTCGAGCTCAAGACGAACAAGCCGCCGATCTTCACCGTGTCTGTCGCCGCGATCCCCGCGTCCCTCGACCCCGATCGCGTCATGCCCGAAGGCCCCCTCATGTCCATGGGACGCCGCTCGCGGCGCTTCTAGCAGCGGAGTACATTGAAAGGCGTGGAACACGAGATGCTGACCCCTCCCACCGTTGCCGTCATCGGCGGCGGACAGCTGGCACGCATGATGCAGGAGAGCGCGGTCGCGCTCGGAATCAATCTTCGGGCCCTCGTCGAGGCCTCGGACGGCTCGACCGGTCAGGTAACCGTCGACAAGGCGGTGGGCGAGCCCGCCGACCTGGACGCGGTGCGCGCGCTCATCGACGGCGCGGACGTCCTCACCTTCGAGCACGAGCACATCCCGGCCCCCACGATGGAGGAGGCAGCCCGCCTCGTCTCCGTTCAACCCCCGGCGAGCGCCCTCTTGTACGCGCAGGACAAGCTGGCCATGCGCGAGCGCCTCACCGACATGGGGATCCCGTGCCCCGCGTGGGCGCGCGTCGAGGACGAGGCCCAGCTGGAAGAATTCGGCGCGACGATCGGATGGCCCCTCATCGTCAAAACCCCGCGCGGTGGATACGACGGGCACGGCGTGACTATCGCCCACAGCCCCGCAGACGTGGCCTCCTGGTGGGGCAACGGCCCCCTGCTGGCCGAGGCCCTGGTTCCCTTTACCGGCGAGGTGGCGGCGCTCCTTGCTCGGACCCCCTCGGGTGAGGTTGCTTCGTGGCCCGTCGCCTCCACCGTGCAGGTCGACGGCGTGTGTGCGGAGGTCGTGGCCCCCGCCATCGGTATCCGACCCGAGACGGCCGCCGAGGCGCGCCGCATCGGCGAGCGGATCGCCGACGAGCTGGGCGTCACCGGCGTCCTCGCCGTGGAAATGTTCGTCGTCGGTGAGGGCGCGGACGAACGCGTCCTCGTCAATGAGCTCGCCATGCGCCCCCACAACACGGGACACTGGACCATCGATGGGGCCGTCACCAGCCAATTCGAGCAGCACCTGCGCGCTGTCCTCGACCTGCCGCTGGGCTCCACGCAGCTGCGCGCCCCGGGCACGTACGCAGTCATGGTCAACCTGCTCGGCTCCTCCCACGCTCAGCCTGCGCGCGCCCTTGCGGACGCCTTCGCATCCGGGGGAGCGGGCGCGAAGGTTCACCTCTACGGCAAGGAGGTGCGCCCGGGCCGCAAGCTCGGCCATGTCACCGTCGTCGACGCAGATCCCGCCCTCGCTCTTGAACGAGCACGAGCAGCCGTTAACGCCCTGAAGGGCGAGGTCCCCACCGACTAACCCCCCACCTGTCCGCGGCCGAGGGACCAGGTGCCCCGGCCTCGTTCCCTCTCGAAAGGACCGCCCATGACCACCGAGCTCGACATCCAGCTGACCGCCACCGGCGAGGACCCGCTCGTCGGCGTCGTCATGGGCTCCGACTCCGACTGGCCCACGATGGAAGCGGCCGTCGATGCCCTCGCCGAATTCGGCATCGCCTGCGAGGTCGGCGTCGTCTCCGCCCACCGCATGCCCGAGGATATGGTCGCTTACGGGCGATCCGCGTCCGCGCGCGGCCTGCGCGTCATCATCGCTGGAGCCGGGGGAGCGGCACACCTGCCCGGTATGCTCGCCGCCCTCACCGAACTGCCCGTCATCGGCGTGCCCGTGCCCCTCAAGCACCTCGACGGTGTCGACTCCCTGCACTCCATCGTCCAGATGCCCGCGGGCGTGCCTGTCGCGACCGTGTCCATCGCAGGCGCGCGCAACGCGGGACTGCTGGCCGCGCGCATCCTCGGCGCCGGCGAAGGAGAACGAGCCGAGACCCTGCGTGCCTCGATGCGCGACTTCCAGAAGGACCTTCGAGACGTGGCCAGCGCAAAGGGCGCGGCCCTCGCCCAGCGCGTCTCCCAGGCACGCTGAGGCCGCGCAACACAAGCCCCGTGCGGGTAGCCGCGAGGGGGCGGCGCGTCGTATCCTGAAGCCATGAGCATTCTCGTTTGTGGCGGCGCCGGCTACATCGGCGCACACGTTGTCCGCCTCCTGCGTCAGCGCGGGGATCGCGTCGTCGTTGTCGACGACCTGTCCACCTCCAACGCGGCCAGGATCGGGGACACGCCCCTGGTTCGCCTCGATGTCGCTACCGATGAAGCCCGTTCCGTTCTCTCCAACCTCATGGTGGACGAGGACGTCACGGCCGTCATCCACTTCTCCGCCCGCAAGCAGGTCGGCGAGTCCGTTGCGCGCCCCGCCTGGTACTACCAGCAGAACATCGGCGGCATGGCCAACGTACTGGCCGCCATGGAGGACGCCGGCGTTGACCAGATGATCTTCTCCTCCTCGGCCGCCGTCTACGGCATCCCCACCGCCGAGGTCGTCACCGAGGACATGGCCGGACACCCCATCAACCCCTACGGCGAGACCAAGCTGATCGGCGAATGGATGATGGCCGACTGCGAACGTGCCTGGGACCTGAAGTGGATCGGCCTGCGCTACTTCAACGTTGCGGGCGCCGGCTGGCCCGACCTGGCCGACCCGGCCATCATGAACCTGATCCCCATGGTCCTGGACCGCATTGAGCGCGGCGAGAGCGCCAAGATCTTCGGCACCGACTACGACACCCCGGACGGCACCTGCGTGCGCGACTACATTCACGTCCTGGACCTGGCCGAGGCCCACATCGCAGCGCTCGACGTGCTCGCCGAGGGGCGCCAGCCCGACCACCACACCTACAACGTGGGCACCGGCCTGGGCACCTCCGTGCGCGAGATCATCGACGGCCTGCGCCGTGTCATCGGCTGGGACTTCCCGGTCGAGGAGCTGGACCGCCGCGCGGGCGACCCGCCCAAGCTGATCGGCGACCCGCTGTCCATCGGCGTGGATCTGGGCTGGAAGGCTAACAATGGCCTCGACGAGATCCTCACTTCCGCGTGGGAAGGCTGGCAGGCGGGTCCGCGTCCGATCACCGTCCCTGGCTCCTGAGCGCGTGTGCTCTGACTAAGCTCCGGCCTCGTTCCTGACAGCGGGAACGAGGCCGGAGCTTATCTGTCGCCTATGGGCGGGGTCGAATGGAGTAGGTCAGACCCCGTCGATCTGATTGAGGTCGGCTGTGGTCAGCGTGCCCGCGCGGAGCTTGGCGAAGAAGTCGTCCGCCGTCGTGTCGCGCAGCAGAACCGCGGAGGCCCCGGCGTTCGTCGTGAAGTTCAGCGACTCGATCGGGGGGACGCCCATCATCTGATTCGACGATGCACCGCGCAGTGCCCACACGAGCGACGCGACAGTCACGACTGAGGAATCCTCGTCGATGGTGAAGGACTTCGAACCGGCGCGCTCCACGCGCAGGGTCTTCGCGGGATTAACGAGGGTCGAGGGCGAGGCTGCCGATGAAATAACCTTCGAAATCACCTGGCGCTGACGCTTCGTGCGGCCGATGTCCCCCTCGGGATCCTGGTAGCGCATACGCGAGAACTGCAGGGCGGTCGTGCCGTCCACCGTGTGGCAGCCGGCGGTCCACTTCAGGCCGGAATACTGGTCGTCCGCGTCGTTGTCGTAGCACAGCTCGACCCCGCCGACGGCGTCCACCATGTCGGGTACGGCGCCCATACCGATCTGCACGAAGTGATCGACGGTCAGTCCCGTCAGCTTCTCGACGGTTTCCACGAGCAGCTGCGGGCCGCCGTAGGCGTAGGAGGCGTTGATCTTGTCCCAGCCGACGCCCGGGATCTCCGCGTAGGTGTCACGCGGGATCGACAGCGCGACCTTCTGTCCGTTCGGAGCGACGTTGACGAGCATGATCGAGTCTGCGCGTTCGGAGTCGTTGAAGCCATCCTGGACAGCGCCGTCGGCGCGCGAGTCGGAACCCGCCAGCAGGTAGGTCGTGCCCGGAGTGTCGGCTGCCCCCGACAGGGCGCTCACGCGCCCCATGTTCGTGTTCGCATCCCACATGAGGAATCCGCCCCACGCGAGGACGAGGACCAGGAACAGGCACAGGGTCTTGAGGATCGGGTGGCGGCGCTTGCGTCGCCTCGGCTTCGTGGCAGGAGCCGTGGGAGCGACCGGCACGGGGGCCGGCGCGGGCGCGGGTACGCCTTGGGGCCGATTGATCGTCACCTGACGAGGCCCGTTGCCCGACGGGGCGTACGTGCCCGAGCCCGACGAACGGCCGGAGCCCGGCGCGTAGGACGGAGGGTTGGCAGCCGAGGCAGGCTGGAACGACGGCGGCTGCTGGGCCGGGGTGCGGCGCGGGAAAATCGACTGAGAGTCCCTCTGTGGCTGATCCAGCGTGCGGGGCATCAGCGGGCGAGCCGCCGCGGCCTCGTCGTCCGAGATCCTCCACATCTGCGGGGCCAGAGCCTCTGGAGGGGGAGTGGGCGCGCCACCGCGCACCTCCTCACCAACGACGTGAGCGTCGTCGGATCCGGGGCGGCGTCGCTTCGGGTCGGGCGTAAACGAAGGAGGATTGCTCATTGGTTCTTCGGCGGGCAGGTAGCGGCTGTCTGCTTGGCGGCTTCTTCGTTCGCCGCGTTATTCGCTACGGAGGCGGACTGCTCGGTGTTATCCGTGGAGGAATCCTGCGAGCTGGGGTCGGTCGTCGGAGCCTGCGTCGGAGTGGGCGTCGAAGGAGCCGTCGTCGCGGTCGGATCGGGAACAACGAGCTGCGCGCCGTTGCCGTCCGTGTAGGTCGTACCAACGGGCAGAGCCTGGTCGTTCTTCAGGGCGTTCCACACGTTGCGGGCCATCGGATCGGAGGGGATGCGGCGGTTCGGATCCCAGGAGGGCTCGTCGACGGGCATCGTCACGAACTGGATGTTGGAACGGTCGATGTTTTGCAGCACGTTGATGAGGAGGGACGCGTCCGAGCTGGCGTTGCCCAGGTTGGGGGACACGTTCACGGAGGAAATCGCAGCCTGCAGGAAGCTGATGAGCGAGCCGGGGTCCGTCACGTAGTTCTTGTCCTGCAGCTCGCGCAGCATCGCGGAAATCAGCTGCTGCTGGCGGCCGATACGGGAGATGTCGGAGCCGTCGCCCTGACCCTTACGCGAGCGCATGTAGGCCAGCGCGTGCACTCCCGACAGCTTCCAGCAGCCCGCGTCGATGTAGAGCTGGGCAGAGTCATCGTCGATGCGATCGGGGATGTTGAACCAGACGCCGCCCAGGGCGTCGATCATGTTAACAAAGCCCGCAAAATCAACGACCATGAAGGCGTCGATGGATATGCCGGAGAGCTTTTCGACGGTCGAGCGCACGCACGCGATGCCGGGGCCGATGTCCTCCGGTTCATCGCCACCGTTCGCGCCGTAGACCATCGCGTTGTTGAACATATCGTCCGTGGTCGGCTCGCTGGTGGTGCCATCGCGGTGCTTACACGCCGGGATGTCCACGAGGGTGTCACGGGGGATGGAAACGATCTGCACGCGGGAGCGGTCCGCGCTGACGTGAATCACCATCGTCGAGTCGTTGCGCAGGCCGGGGACATCATCCGCGTCGCCCGCACCCAGATCGCCGCTGGCACCGTTACGCGAGTCGGTGCCGACCACGAGAATGTTGACAGCGCGGCCTTCGAACGAGTCTGGGGTGGCCTTGTTCTGTTCGTCGCTCGCGTAGGCGTCAATGTTGACGACGCGGTTGGCGAACTGAGTGCTCAGCTTCGCGTAGACGAAGCCTGCGGAGGACACGACAAACAGGACTCCGGCCAGGAGCACGGCGAGTGCGCCGCGCAGGAAGCCGAAGCGTCCAAAGTTGACGGCCGAGTGCTGGATCGGTCGCAGATTCACGTTACTCATCATTCGTAACCATATCGTTATCTGACGTATTTGTCGGTGAAGCAGGGCCGTTAGCGGCGCGTTCCACTTCGCTCGTATCGGCGTGTGAGCTGCCCGTCTCGGTGTTCGCGTCCCCCGGATCGTCGGGGGGAAGGACGTGAGCGAGGGCGAGGGCCCGGGCCAGTTCAGCCATGCGTTCCTCGGCGCGGGCCTCACGTCGATAGCCGGTCACCATCTGTGCGATCAACGCGATGACGAGGCCGTAGACGATCAGGTTGACCCCTCGCTCAACGCCGATTGCGCGGGCGGCAGTGTTGGCCAGCGAGGGCACGAGGATGGCCACGATAGCCGCGGCGACGACCGCTCCAATGCCGAGGCGGCGCAACGCCAGGGACGAGGCCGAGGACACCGGGCGCACCAGCCACCACGCGGTGAGCGCGAGGGCGAGGAGCAGGAGGACGCGGATGGCGAGGTAGGCGCTCATCGTCCCCCCAACGCGAGGTCGACGACGATGTTGACGGAGTTGAGCAGCGGCTGGCCCTTCGCCCGCGAGTAGTCCGTGTAGGAAATCGTCACCGGGTGCTCGGCACCGGGCATGCCGCAGGCGCCCAGCTGGGAGACGATCTGCGAGGCGTGGGCCATGCGCGCGTGGGTGAGATGCACGTGGGCGAGGGCGTCGGCCCGGATCACGCGCAGCCCGTTGTGTGTGTCCGTGAGATCCAAGCCCGTGCGCAGCCGGGCCACCCAAGCGCCCAGGCGCAGTATGGCGCGTTTGACCCTACCCGCCGACGATGGGGAACCCGACAGGAAACGAGAGCCGAGGACGAACGCGAGATCCTCCCGACGCGCCCGCTCGACCATGGCGGCCGCCTCGGCGGGGTCGTGCTGGCCGTCGGCGTCGAAGGTCACCACGTATCGCGCCCCGCGGGCGAGAGCGGCATCGAATCCGGTTTGGAGTGCAGCTCCCTGCCCCAGGTTGAGCGGGTGTCTCGCGGTGTAGGCCCCCGCGGCGCGGGCGACGGCAGCGGTGTCGTCGCTCGAAGCGTCATCGACGACGAGGACACGCGGAAAAAAGGTGCGGACTCCCGCGACGACGCCCCCGATGACGGACGCCTCGTTGAACGCGGGGATTACCACCCACGTGTCGGAGCCGATCTGCATTTGATTAGTGTCGCACATCGGGATGGGCGCGCGCCTATAGTGTGGGGTATCCGGAAGGGCGCGCAGTGCCCCAGTGCTCACACGCGCGCACGCAGACAACGACAGGGAGACCCAGTGATCGAGCCCAGCGCCGACGTCGCCCCCAGCGCGATCGTCGCTCCCAGCGCGCGCGTCTGGCACCTCGCCCAGGTGCGCGAGGATGCGCGTATCGGGGAGGAGACGATCGTCGGACGCGGAGCCTACATCGGCGAAGGTGTGGGGGTCGGTGCGCGCTGCAAGATCCAGAACTACGCGCTCGTCTACGAGCCCGCGTCCCTGGCCGACGGTGTTTTTGTCGGTCCCGCTGCCGTCTTGACGAACGATCACGCTCCTCGTGCGATCAACGCCGACGGCACCCTGAAGAGCGCGAGTGACTGGGAACGCGTCGGCGTCACCGTCGAGCGCGGAGCAGCCATCGGCGCGCGCGCCGTCTGCGTGGCCCCCGTTCGTATTGGCGCGTGGGCCTCGGTCGGCGCGGGCGCGGTCGTCACGTCAGACGTCGCCCCCTACGCTCTCGTCGTCGGCGTCCCCGCGCGCCGCGTCGGGTGGGTCGGCGAGGCCGGGGTGCCCCTCGTGGCCGCCGACGACACCGCCAGCGAGGCCGGGGACCGCACGTGGGTGTGTCCGGCCTCGGGACGCCGCTACGTCGAGCGAGACGGTGCCCTGTCACCCGAGGAGGCCCAGGCCTCGTCCCCACATGACGCCGAGATGCCCGACCAAAACCCTGAGGACCAGCAGTGATGCAGCCGTTCATTCCGCCCGCACGCCCGCTCATCGGCGAGGAGGAGATCGACGCGGTCGCAGCCGTCATGCGCACGGGCATGATCGCCCAGGGTCCCCAGGTCGCCGCCTTCGAGGAAGAGTTCGCCGCCGCTTTGGTGCCCGGCACGCAGGCTGTCGCGGTCAACTCGGGGACATCGGCCCTGCACCTGGGCCTGCTCGCCGCCGGGATCGGACCGGGTGACGAGGTCATCGTCCCCTCCTTCACCTTCGCGGCCACCGCCAATTCGGTCGCCATCACGGGTGCGACCCCCGTGTTCGCAGACATCGACCCGCTCACGTTTACCCTGTCGCCTGCCGGCGTCGAGGCCGCGATCACGCCGCGCACGCGGGCCATCATGCCCGTCCACCTTTACGGCCACCCCGCCCCCATGGACGCCCTCCAGGCGATCGCCGACTCCCACGGACTGATGGTCTTCGAGGACGCCGCCCAGGCGCACGGCGCGAGCCTGCACGGGCGCGAGGTCGGCTCCTTCGGAACCTTCGCGGCCTTCTCCTTCTACCCGACGAAAAACATGACCAGCGGCGAAGGCGGCATGGTCACCTCGAGCGACCCCGACGTCATCCGCGGCGTGAAACTCGCGCGCAACCAGGGCATGGAGACGCGCTACGCCAACGAAATCGTGGGCCTCAACAACCGCATGACCGACATCCACGCAGCCATCGGACGCGTGCAGCTCACCAAGGTCGGCGCGTGGACCCGCGCGCGCCAGGATAACGCCGCCTTCCTGGACGCCCACCTGCGCGGCGTCACCGTCCCGCACGTCGCGCCCGGTGCCACGCACGTCTACCACCAGTACACGATCCGCGTGGCCGAGGACAGAGACGGCTTCGCCGACGCCCTGCGCGAGGAATACGGCGTCGGCTCGGGCGTCTACTACCCAATCCCGAACCACGAGCTGCCATCCCTCGCCCGCTACGCCCCCGACGTGGAGCTGCCGGCCACGCGCGAAGCGGCCGACCAGGTCCTGTCCCTGCCGATCTACCCGTCCCTCACGCCCGGCGAGCTGGAGCGAATCGCGCACGCCGTGAACGCGCTCGCGGAAGCGGGGGCCTGACATGAGTATTCGCCTCGGGATCCTCGGCATCGGCTCGATGGGCCGACACCACGTGCGCAACGCCCGCGCCACCGCCGGCGTGGACCTCGTCGCCCTCGCGGACCCGGGCGGCGACCGCTTCGGCGTCGCCGGCGACCTGCCCGTCCTGGGCGGCGTCGAGGAACTCATCGAGGCCGGCATCGACGCCGCGATCATCGCCGCGCCCACCGCCCACCACGAGGCCGCGGCCCTGGCGCTGGCCGAGGCCGGGGTGCACACCCTCGTCGAAAAGCCCCTCGCCACGAGCGTGGAGGCGGGCCGCCGTATCCGAGAAGCCTTCGCATCCGCGGGCCTCGTCGGTGCCGTCGGCTACGTCGAGCGCTGCAACCCGGCGCTCATCGACATGCGCAGGCGGATCGCCCAGGGCCAGCTCGGCGAGATCGAGCAGATCGCGACGCGCCGCCAGTCGCCCTTCCCCGCCCGCATCAGCGACGTCGGCGTGGTGAAAGATCTGGCCACGCACGACGTAGACCTGGCCGCCTGGGTGGCCGGCGCCCCCTACGAGAGCATCTACGCGCGCACGTCAGCGCGATCGGGGAGAGAGCACGAGGACATGATGGTCGCCTCGGGCGTGCTCGCAGGCGGCATCCTCGTCAACCACCTTGTCAACTGGCTGACCCCCTACAAGGACCGCACGACGATCGTGACGGGAGAGCGCGGCGCCCTCGTTGCAGACACCGCGATGGGGGACCTGACCTTCTACGAGAACGGCCACGCGCCCCTGCAATGGGATGCCATCGCCGCCTTCCGCGGGGTGAGCGAGGGCCAGGTCGTGCGCTACGCGCTCACCAAGCGTGAGCCCCTCGCCCTCGAACACGAGCGCTTCCGTGACGCGATCCTCGGCGTGGGAAGCGAGCATGTCACCATGGACGAGGCCCTGGACAACCTGCGCGTCGTCGAGGCCATCTTGTCCTCGGCTTCGTCCGGGCGTTCCGTCGACCTGTAGAGCGCGGCGTTAGCGCCTCACGTCGGCGTAGATCGCACGCAGCTGATCCACGGATCCGCGCAGCGAGCGCTCCTCCTTCACCCACGCCCGGCAGGCCGCCCCGCGATCCGCGCGCTCGTCTGCCGACCAGGCCAAGGCCTCGTCGATGGAGCGGGCCAGGGCGTCCGGCGAGCGCTCCTGTGTGAGCAGCGAGGCCCCGGGCGCAATCATCTCCGGCGTGCCTCCCGTGGAATAGGCGATGACGGGAACGCCGCACGCCTGCGCCTCGAGGAGCACGAGTCCCGCGGCCTCCTGCCGTCCCAGCGTCGGCTTCGTGGGCAGGACGAGGATGTGGGCGCGGCGCATCCAGTCGCGTACCCCCTCCCGATCCAGCGGTCCCGTGAACGTGACGTGGGCTGGAACGTGAGCGCGCAGAGCCGCCTCCAGCGGGCCGTCTCCGACGAGCACGAGGCGATGCGGGCGACGCCCCGCGAGCATGGCGGAGGCCCGTGCCAGGTCGTCCACCCCCTTGAGGCGGCTGAGCGCGCCCACGAACACGACGACGGGCTCCTCGCGCGATTCTGCTGTGTTCGGTGCGGGCGTCCACCAGTCGGTGTCCACGCCCTGATAGTGCACGCTCAGGCGCGCCGGATCGGCACCCGCTTCTAATGCGACGTCCGCCAGATATCGCGAGACAGCAAGCAGCCGGCTCGCACCCTCGAAGGCGGCCGTGCGGTTGCGCGCGTTCCACGCGGCCCCCGCGCCGCTCCCGAGCTTCGGGTAGGCGTCCCCGCCGTGCAACGTCACCACGAGGGGCGCGCCCGTCTCCCGCGCGGCGCCAACGGCCGGGAGAGACCAGGTCGCCTGGTGCTGGTGGATAAGGTCCGGGCGCCATGACGTGATCGCGCGGCGCATCCGGCCCAGGCCTCGTGCCTGCGCGGCCACGCGAACGGGGAGCGGGCCGCCGAGCGCGCGGGGAGCGGCCTCGTCGATGGAGATCGTGACGGCCGGATCAGCGATGCGCGCCGCGAGCGTGAAGACCCGACAATCGAGCTCCGGCATCGCGAGGGCGTGCGAGAGTGCGAAGTAGGTCGGGGGAACCAGCAGGGTCCCCTTCGTCAGGGCGACCCTCACGAGTTCCACCCGAGGGCGGGCGCGGATCGGTGAACGGGCATGCCACCATCCTAGGGGCAAGCCGCGCGCCCCAGGTGATTAAATGAGTCCATGACGAACGCACCTGCACGCCCCGCCCGCTCGGGCGTCCTCGCGCAGGTGCTCACCCTCCTTGGCGGCACCCTCCTCGCCCAGGTCATCGCCTTCGTCGCCCAGATCGGCATCGCCCGCCTCTACACGGACACGGACCTGGGGTATCTGGGTATCTTCACGTCCGCTGCGACGCTCGGTGCCGCTGTCGCGGGTGCCCGCTTCGACCTGAGCATCGTCCTGCCCGCCCCGGGGGACGAGGCCTCGGCCCGGTCCCTGGCCCGCCTGGCCTCGCGCTGCGTGCTGGTCGCCTCCGCTCTGGCCACCCTGATTGCGGCCGCTGCATGGCCGTGGGTGAGCGCGCGCTACGGAAGCGCGCTCGCGGGCTGGATGCTCGCCGTCGGCGTGTCCGTCCTGTTTCTGGCGCAGGGGCAGGTGTGCTCCTACTGGGCTGAGGATCCGACCCTGCGCGAGGTGGCCTCGCGCTACCGCAAGATGGCCCTCGTGGGAGTGCCCAACGTCGTCGTCGACGCGGTGCGCACGAGCGCGATCCCGATGCTCATCGCTGCGTATTCCGTGGCCTCGCTCGGCCAATTCAACATGGCGTGGCTGGCCCTGCAGGCCCCGGTTGCCCTCATTGCGGGGGCGCTGTCGCAGGTGTACCTGCCGCGCCTGTCGGACACACCGCCCGGTGAGATGACCCGCGTGGTTATGCGGGTTGGTGGCGTCGCGCTGGCGTGCTCGATCCCCGTGTTCGCCCTGCTCGCGTGGGTGAGCCCCGCGCTCTTCCCCCTCGTGTTTGGGGCGCGCTGGGAGGCGGCCGGATACTTTGCGCGCTCCCTGGCCCCCTGGCTGGCTCTCACGGTCGCGACCTCGCCGCTCTCAAACGTATTCGTCGCGACCTACCACCAGCGCCGCATGCTGGCTTTTGCGTGCGTCTACTGTGCGGCGCCGCTGACGTGGCTCGCGTGCAGCCCCTACGGCGTGGAGACTACGGTCGCGGTGCTGGGCGGCCTCATGGCTGCGCTGCTGGCGTGCATGCTCCTCATGGCTGTCCTGACGGCGCGCGCCTATGACCGCGGGGACGGCGCGCGCCCGACGGCGGCGTAGACGTGGGCGACCGCGTGAAATCTTTGTGACACAGGCGATCTCGTCGCCTCCTGACGTGCCCCTCACCAAAAGTCGCACGTAATTCCCATGCGGTCCGTTTATGCGCAAGGTTAAAAGTGTTTATATTTCGCAGTTTTTAGCGGCACTAAGAAAAGTAAGTGAACCCAAATTACGTGCGAGATTTTGGGGGAACTATTGATGTGTTGCTCGCGCGGCGAGGGCCCGCTCGTAGGCCTCGCGCAGGTGCGCAGCCCCCTCCTCCCAGGTGGGGATCGTGGGCGCGGTGAAAGCCTCGATATCCTCGCGCGTGATGCGCTCCAGGGCCCCGATGAGGTCGCGCTCCGGATCCTCCAGCACCCACGTGTGGGCCTGCTCGCCCAGGTATCGGCGGGCCTCGGACAGGGGAGAACACAGCGCAGGCACTCCCGCCGCGAAGGCCTCCATCATCTTGTTGGGCGTGGACATGCGGTGCGACAGGCACCCGGACTCGATGAGGCACAGCGCCACGTCGGCCCCGCGCGTCATGGCGAGGACCTGGTCCGGCTCCACGGGCGGCAGGCGGTGAATGTTCGGGTGGGCTGCTACGGCCCGCTCGACCTCGGGCAGCAGGGCGCCCGCACCGACGAAGACGATGTGCGCGTCGCTCGCCTGCTCAAAAGCGCGCAGAATCAACGGAATATTGCGCCCGGGCGCCAGGTAACCCGAATGCAGGTAGAGGAGCTCCTCCTCAGGGATCCCCAGCTGCGCGCGCAGGTCGATGACTCCCTCCGCACCCGTTGGGGCGTTCGTGACGACGACCGGATCCACGCCCGGGTAGGCCTCGCGGTACCACTGCGCGATCGACTCGTTGACTACGGACACCACGTCCGCACGCCGGATATAGCGGCGTTCAATGACGCGCTGGAGGCGCTGGCGCAGGCCCGCCGACCCCACCGTCTCCGTCTCCAACTCGTGTGCGTTGTACGCAAACACCGCGCCCGTGCGCCGCGCCAACGCGTACGCGAGGGGCAGCAGGAACAGGTTCTGCGCGGACACCGCCGCGACGCGCTGCCTCGCGAACCGCCGGTACACGCGCACGCCCCACGCCACGACGACCCTCGGACCGCCCAAGGGCGCACCCAGGGATGCACCCCGAATCCGCGTGAGGCGGACGGTGGGGGCCACGGCCTCGTCCGCGGGGAGCTCACCCTGGTCGATACCGACGACGTGGGTGCGCGAGAAAAGCGGGGACAGCGAACGCGCGATCTTCACCAGGCGACCGGGCGAGGCCAGGTTCGACGGGTAAAGCAGGAGATTGAGCGCGCGATCCACGCTCCCATTGTAGGTGGGGCGGGGCACTACACTGGAGGGGAACAACGAGGCCGGAGACGGAAAGGGGAGCCGCATGCGCATCGCGGTCGTCGGCATGGGCAAGATCGGTTTGCCGCTGGCGGTGTACTACGCGCGCGGCGGGCACACCGTCGTCGGCGTGGACGTGAACCCCCGCGTGGTCGCCCTCATTAACGAGGGGGTCGAACCTTTCCCGGGCGAGGCGCACTTGGGCGAGTATCTGCCCCCGCTCGCCTCCTCCGGCACCCTGCACGCCACGACCGAGTACGCCGAGGCGATCCCCGGCGCCGACGCGGTCGTCATGGTCGTGCCCCTCGTCGTCGATGACGAGAGTCGCCCGGACTTCCACGTCATGGACGCCGCCACCCGCTCTATGGCTGCCCATCTCACGCCCGGCACCCTCGTCTCCTACGAAACGACCCTGCCCGTGGGCACGACCCGCGGTCGCTACAAGCCCCTCATCGAGGAGGTCTCCGGCCTGATTGAGGGCCGCGACTTCGACGTGGTGTTCTCGCCCGAGCGCGTCCTCACCGGCCGCGTCTTCGCCGACCTGGCCCGCTACCCGAAGCTCGTGGGGGGCCTGCGCGAATCCGGCGAGGAGCGCGGCGTGCGCTTTTACGAGGCCGTCCTCTCCTTCGATCAGCGCGACGACCTGCCGCGCCCCAACGGCGTGTGGCCCATGGGCGGGGCCGAGGCCGCCGAGATGGCCAAGCTCGCCGAGACCACCTACCGAGACGTCAACATCGGCCTGGCCAACCAGTTCGCGCGTTACGCGGACGCGGTCGGCATCGACGTCGCTCGCGTCATCGAGGCCTGCAACTCCCAGCCCTACTCGCACATCCACCGGCCCGGCATCGCGGTCGGCGGCCACTGCATCCCCGTCTATCCGCGCCTGTACCTGGCCGGCGATCCGGACGCGACCGTCGTGTCCGCAGCGCGCGCAGCGAACGCCGCCATGCCCGCCTACGCGGTCTCCCGCGCCGCCGCCCTGTTGGGGTCCCTGGACGGCCTGCGCGTCGCGGTCCTGGGCGCCGCCTACCGCGGCGGGGTCAAGGAAACCGCATTCTCCGGTGTTTTTGGTGTTGTCGACGCGCTACGCGAGGCCGGGGCGCAGGTGAGCGTGCACGACCCGTTGTATTCGGACGATGAGCTGGCAGCCTTCGGGTGGGACGTGTACCACCTCGGCGAGCCGGTGGACGTCGCCATCGTCCAGGCCGACCACGCCGCCTACCGGGACCTGACCCCCGCCGACCTGCCCGGCGTACGCCTCCTCGTCGACGGCCGCGCCGTCACCTCGCCCGAGGCCTGGGCAGGTACGCCGCGCATCACGATCGGCGGGGGAAGCGCCCCCGCATGCTAGTCACTCTGGCGACCCGCACCTTTACACCCGAGCCGACGGCCGCCGCGCTGCGCCTCGGGGCACTCGCCCGCGCGCTCGCCGCAGGCGGTGATGCGGTCCGGGTCCTTACATCGCGCCTGGCTCCCTCCGTCGCCCGCGACGCCTGCCGGCTCGCAGACGGTGGCGCTGAGCCGGGGGAGGGGCTAGGCCTCGTCGAGGTGCGCCGCGCTCCCGTCCTGCGGGACCGCACGGGAGCGGTGCGCGGATACGTCTCGTATATGTCTTTCGATGTCCCTCTTGTCGCCAGGCTGCTCACCGGCCCCCGCCCGGACGTCGTTGTCTCGGAACCCCCGCCGACGACCGGAGCTGCGGTGCGCATCGCCTGCGCGGCTCGCCGCGTCCCCTACGTCTACTACTGCGCCGACATCGTCTCGGACGCTGCTGCGCTCGCGGGTGTGCCCGGCCTCGTCGTGCGCGCGGTCGCGGGTCTGGAGTCCTTCGCGCTGCGCGGTGCCCGCCGCGTCATCGCCGTCTCCGATGGGGTCGCGCGTCGTGCTCGTGACCTGGGGGCGCGCGATGTCGTGGTCGTCCCCAACGGGGTGCGCGTGCCCGACGCCGTGGCCGCCGGCGCCCCCGAGGGATTCCCCGCCTGCGACGGCCCCGTCTTTGTTTACGCGGGCACAGTCGCCCAGTGGCTGGCCCCCGAGGTCTTTGTCGACGCCTTCGAGCGTGCGCGATCGCGGCTCGGGGACGCGCGCCTCGTGTTCGTGGGGCAGGGGAGCGGATGGGATGCCCTCGCCGAGCGCTCGCGCGGCGTGGTTGGCGTCGAGATGATCCCTGCCGTCAGCGCCGAGGAAGCGGACCGGTGGATGGCGCGAGCCACCGCGACTCTCGCCTCGTTGCGACCGGGCGGATACGACTACGCGTATCCGACGAAGATCCTCGCCTCCCTCGCGCAGGGCACTCCCGTCATCTACGCGGGGCCCGGTCAGGCCGCCCGCGACGTCGCGGAGGCTGGGCTCGGGGTGGCGTGCGGCCTCGATGCTGACAAGATCGCCGAGGCTATGGTGGCCGTCGCGTCGGGCAGTGCTCCCTGGGCGGGGTCCGAGGGGGTGCGAGCCTGGGTGCGCGAGCATCGATCGCTCGCGTCCTCCTCGGCCGACGCGGCAGCGGTGGTTCGGTCGGCGCTCGCGTAGGCCTCGAGAGGCTCCCGGCTCGTCTCAGATACAAAAAAGCTATCGCTTCAGTTTGTATCAGTTCATGTGTGTAACTATTTTCATGTTTACAGTTACAACATAAGTATCTACAATCACGACTGTCACATTAGCAACTTGAAGGATCACTATGCGCTCCTCGTGGAGGACCATCGTCGCCGGGCTCACCCTGGCCCTCGGCGCAGCCGCAGCGGCCCTCGTGCCGCCCGCGCACGCAGCAGGCATCACGATCGCCATCGACCCCGGGCACGGCGGCTCCGACAGCGGAGCGGTCGCAAACGGCCTGCGTGAAAAAGACCTGACCCTCGCGGTCTCGCTGGCCCTGAAGGAAGAACTGGAAAGCTACGACGGCGTGCGCGTCGTCATGACCCGCACGACGGATACCCGCCCCTCGGAAAACGTCAGCACCGACCTGTCCAGCCGTGTTGACATGGCCGCCGCAGCGGATGCGGACGCCCTCGTCTCCATCCACTTCAACTCGGCCTCACCCATCGCGAAGGGTGCGGAGGTCTGGTACGCGAACTCTTCCTCGTACAACTACGGCACCCACACCCAGGGACGCACCCTGGCCAACGCTATCCAGAAGCAGCTGACCGGCCTCGGACTGGCTGATCGCGGCATCAAGACGCGTGACAACCCCTACTACGACTACCCGGACGGTTCGACCGGTGACTACTACGCGATCATCCGTCAGGCTCGCGAAGAGAATATGACGGGCGTCATCGTCGAGCACGCCTTCGTCACCTCGACGTCCGACGCGGCGCTTCTGCGCGATGAGAGCTTCGTGCGTTCCCTCGGCATCGCCGACGCGACGGGCATCGCCCAGGCGTACGGCCTGAGCAAGGGCTCCTGGCGCGCAGTCGGCGACTCCTGGAGCTTCATCTCTAACGGCACCGCTAAGACCGGCTGGTTCTCTGCCGGTGGCCGCTGGTACTGGGCTGGCTCCGACGAACGCACCATCCGCGGATGGTCCACCATCAACGGACGCCGCTACTTCTTCGACGACTCCACCGCCATGGTGACGGGTTGGAAGCAGGAAGACGGCAAGTGGTACTACCTGCGTCCCGACGGTGACATGGCCACCGGTTGGGTGAAGGTCGCCGGCTCCTGGTACTACATGAACGCTGACGGCGTCATGGTCACCGGCTGGCTCAAGGACGGCAACGACTGGTACTGGCTCCGCGCCGACGGTGCGGCCGCGATCGGCTGGGCCAACGTTGACGGTGCCTGGTACCTCTTCGAGGACGACGCGCGCATGCTCACCGGCTGGCAGCTGACTGAGGATGACAACCGTTGGTACTACATGCGACCCAGCGGACAGATGGTTACCGGCTGGCTCCTCGACGGCGGCAAGTGGTACTACCTGGACGGTGACGGCGCCATGGTGACCGGCTGGACCAAGGTGGGCGACACCTGGTACCACCTGGGCTCCTCCGGCGCGATGAGCACCGGCTGGCTCCTGGATGGTGCCTGGTACTGGCTGGACCCGAACTCGGGCGCGATGGCGACGGGCACGGTCACCGTCGAGGGACGTGCATCCACCTTCGCTTCCTCCGGCGCGTGGCTCGGCTACGCGGACGGCAGCGACGCTCAGGCGGCCTCTCGTTCTGCCTCGCGCAGTGCCTCCGTCACGAACGCGTCCGGTCAGCGCCTCATCATGAGTGCGCCCACCGCCTCACGCTCGGAGGTCATCGACGCCATGGAAGAGGCATGGGACGAGGCCGGATACAGCTACCCGAGCGCCCTGAGTGCCGGCGGCGCACAGACGATCCGTGACTTCGCCTCCATCGTCTACGACGAGGCCGTGGCCGAGGGTGTGTCCCCCGAGCTGGTCTTCGTCCAGGCCATGAAGGAGACGGGCTGGCTGCGATTCGGCGGCGACGTGACCGTCAGCCAGTACAACTTCTCCGGCATCGGCGCGGTCGGCGGCGGTGCGAAGGGTGCCTCCTTCCCGGACGTGCGCACCGGTATCCGCGCCCAGGTCCAGCACCTGCGCGCCTACGCGGACTCCTCGGTGACCACGGCATCGCTCGCGAACCCGGTCGTCGACCCGCGCTTCACCTACGTGCGCAAGGGCGCGGCCCCCGTGGTCGAGTACCTGGGCATCCAGGAGAACCCCAACCGCACCGGCTGGGCCGCAGCCAAGAACTACGGCTACGACCTGGTGTCCATGATGAAGGCGTACTTCTGAGAGGTCTTCCGTGACGAGGCCGGGGCCGACTGCGCGATTCAGCGTGGCCGGCCCCGGCCTTTCTATGCCTGCGGTCTCGGCGCCGGATTGTCGGCCAGTGCTGGCGGGCGTGGCCTCCGGGGACCGCTCGCAGCCTGCGTGTCCGATGGCTCGGGGTCCGCTGGTTCTGAACGTGGTGTCGCTGGGCCTCGAATCGCTGCTGTCAAATAATATTTAGTGCCTTTCTTTGGGTAATGTGAAGCGAAATCTGTCCTATGATGAGGGCGAGAAGGCATTGTGTGTCTATCGATGAGGAGAGTGCAATGTCCAAAGAAACCTGGTTGTACATCTATGAGGGTGCGCCATGCAGCGACGAGGAGGAGCGCAGGAGCATCTACATCGGAATTGGCCAGAGTATGGGGCGTGTGTTCGAACCCCATAATCCCGATGCCGAGCGTCTTCGCGACACGGAGGGGACCCTCATTCGCCAGACTGTCGAGCCGTTTTCGAGTCGCGAGGATGCACTCAAGGCTGAGGCTATCGCCATCCACGTCGCCTCTCTCATGGGGCTGGATCCGATCTATGACGCTGAGGATGAGGACGAGCTGTTCGAGAAGAACGACAAGTCGGTCACGAACATTTCGGGGACGAAGACGAGCAAGCACCTGGGGCCGGCCATTTTCACGCGTCCGGGTGAGGTCACTCAGGGTGAGATGAGAGAGACGATCATCGTGCCGATCTCTCCGGATTCTCTCGAGGGGCGCGCCTCGGCATTCGGTGGCAATCCGGGCGATGTGTTTATCGAGCGCGCAGCTGAGGCCTGGAACGTCGCGCCCGACAAGCGCCCTAAGATTAGGCGGCTCGTCGCCGTTTTAACGGGGAGCCGTCACGTGATCCTGGGGTCCTGGGAGGTGGATCCCAGCCTTGAATGGAAACTCGTCTGTCCGGATGCGGGCCCTCGCTACAGGACGCGTATCCGTGTTCCCGTTCCGCACCCGGAGAACGATGATGTCGATGAGATCAAGGGCATGCACTATGTGGGGGCTCTCCAGTCACAGGGGGTCTATTCCCCGGATATCGCCTAGCCTGGCCCTCCTCATGAGATGGTTACTAGGGGAGACCACTCATGATTGATCAGTGATCGGTCTGCATGATGGGTCTAGGCTGCGGCAACTTGCCCGACGCCTGCTCGCATCTGGATAGGTTGTGCGCATCCGGATAGGTTATGCGCTTCTGGATAGGTTAATAAGCTATCCGGATGTTCGTAACCTATCCGGATGTTCGTATCCTATCCGGATGCGTCGCCCCCCATTCGCAACCGTCGCCCCTAGGGCATGCGCGGGCAGCCCCGGCTACGCGGGCAGGGCTCCGTAGCCCCACGCGCACACAGGGTGCATGCGGACATAGCAACGGCCCCGAGCACCTGTCGGCGCCCGGGGCCTGCTTGTTCGCGTGGAGGTCAGCCGCGCAGGGAAGCGACGTAGGAGTCGATGCGCTGCGAGGAATCCTCGGGAGTGAAGCCCGTGGCCTTGATCTTCGTCAGGTCCAAGACGGAGGAAAGGGGACGAGGAGCCACCTCACGGCCCGCGAAGTACTCCTGAGTCGTCACCTCGGTGACGTCTTCCGGATTGCGGCCGCACAGCTCGAACACGCGCTTGGCGACCTGCGCCCAGCTCATGACCGGGCCCTCACCCGAGAGGTTGTAGGTGCCAAACGGGGCGTTGCTGGTCAGCAGGTGAATGATGCCCCTGGCCAGGTCGGAGGTGAAGGTCAGGCGACCCACCTGGTCGGACACGACCGAGGGGGAGGTGCCCTGATCCGCCAGGGACGCCATGGTCTTCAGGAAGTTCTTGCCGTCGCCCACGACCCAGGAGGTGCGCACGATGTAGTGCTTCGGCGTCGAGGCCACAGCCGCATCTCCGCCCGCCTTCGACTGGCCGTACGCGCCCAGGGGAGAGGGGGCCTCGTCCTCAACGTGCACGTCCTGCGTGCCATCGAAGATGTACTCCGTCGAGATGTGGACCATCGTCACGCCGTGAGCCGTGGCCTCGCGGGCCAGGATCGCCGGACCAGTCGAGTTCGCCTGCCAGGTCGCGCGGCGGCCCTCGGGGGTCTCAGCGCCGTCCACGTTCGTCCACGCGGCCGCGTTGATCACCACGTCGATGTCGTCCCAAGGCAGAGCGGCGACCTGCTCGGCGTTGGAAATCGACACCTCGGGCAGGTCCACGCCCGTCACCGTGAAGCCGGCCTCGGGCAGCGCGCGCATGAGCTCACGGCCCAGCTGGCCGTTCGCGCCCGTCACGAGTGCGCGGCGCCCCACGGGGGCCGGAGCGGGGAAGGGGGTCACGTCCGCCATGCGAGGGTGAGCCTTGTCCTTGTCGGACAGGATGGCGCGCTCGAGCGGGATCGGCCAATCCACGGCGGCCGTCTCGTCGGCCAGGTTCAGGAAGGTGTAGCGCGCGTCCGGCGACCAGTGGTCGTTCACCAGGTACGTGTACGCCGTGTTCGGCTCGAGGGTCTGGTAGGAGTTACCCACGCCCTTGGGTACGAACACCGCGACGCCCGGATCGATGATCGTCGTGTAGACGGTGCCAAACGAGGGACCCTCGCGCAGGTCGACCCACGCGCCGAACACGCGGCCGGTCGCGACCGACACGAACTTGTCCCACGGCTCCGCGTGAATGCCTCGCGTCACCCCTACCTCGTCGTTGAACGAGATGTTGTTCTGCACCGGCTGGAAATCAGGCAGGCCCAGCGCGACCATCTTCTCGCGCTGCCAATTCTCCTTGAACCAGCCTCGGTTATCGCCGTGAACAGTCAGATCAATGCGCAAAAAGCCGGGGATCGGCGTGGTCGTAATCCCCAGGGGCTTAGCGGTGGGCGCCATGGTTCTTCCTTACGTGCGTGGTTTTTGTGCGGACGCAACATTCCATGATAGGGATAATTGTCAACGACGCGCGACCCACACGAGGACGCGCCGGGAAGCGGAGGCAACATGAAAGGCATCATCCTGGCGGGCGGCTCGGGCACCCGTCTCAACCCGATTACGCTGGGGACATCGAAGCAGCTCGTCCCCGTCTACGACAAGCCGATGATCTACTACCCGCTGTCGACCCTCATGCTGGCGGGCATTTCTGAGGTCCTCGTCATCACGACCCCTCACGACGCTCCGTCGTTCCACCGCCTGCTCGGCGACGGCAGCCAGCTCGGCGTCAGCATTTCCTACGCTGTCCAGCACGAGCCCAATGGCCTCGCGCAGGCCTTCGTGCTCGGCGCCGACCACGTGGGCAACGACAGCGCCGCCCTGGTCCTGGGCGACAACATCTTCTACGGCCCCGGCATGGGTGCGCAGCTGCGCCGCCACGTCGATCCCGACGGCGGCGCCGTCTTCGCCTACCACGTGTCCAACCCGCGTGAGTACGGCGTCGTGGAATTTGACGAGGAGTTCAACGCGCTGTCGATCGAGGAGAAGCCCGAGCACCCCAAGTCGAACTACGCGGTGCCCGGCCTGTACTTCTACGACAACGACGTGGTTGAGATCGCCCGCAACCTCAAGCCGAGCGCGCGCGGCGAATACGAGATCACCGACGTGAACCGCTCCTACCTCGAGGCCGGCAAGCTTAAGGTCGAGGTCCTCCCGCGCGGCACCGCGTGGCTCGACACCGGCACGTTCGACTCCCTCGCGGACGCCACCGCATTCGTGCGTACGGTCGAGGCCCGCCAGGGTATGAAGATCGGCGCCCCCGAAGAGGTCGCGTGGCGCATGGGCTTCATCGACGATGAGGGCCTGCGTCAGCGTGCTGAGCCCCTGGTCAAGTCCGGTTACGGCGCTTACCTGCTCGAGCTGCTTGAGCGAGAGGGTTGCTGAGTGAGCAGTCCCAGTGCTCAATCCCGCCTGCTCATCGTCATTCCTGCGTGGAATGAGGAGGAGGTGCTCGGTGATGTCCTCGAGATGGTGAAGGCTGAGAAGCCTTCCTTCGCGGACATCCTCGTGGTCTCCGACGGGTCGACGGACGCGACCGCCGATATCGCGCGCGCCGCTGGCGTGGCCGTCCTCGACCTGCCGCTCAACCTGGGGGTCGGTGGTGCGATGCGTGCCGGCTTCCAGTACGCGCGGCGCATGGGCTACGAGTACGCGTGCCAGCTCGACGCGGACGGCCAGCACGATCCGCGCGAGATCGACACGCTCATCGAGACGGCCTCGAGCGAGCATGCGGACGTCGTCATCGGCTCGCGTTTTGCAGGTAAGGGGAATTACCACGCGCGGGGCCCGCGCAAGTGGGCGATGAACCTCTTCTCGGTCATCCTCTCGCGCGTGTGTGAGACCCACCTGAGCGATACGACCAGCGGTTTCAAGCTCTACGGCCCCCGTGCGCTTGCGCTGTTCGCGCACAACTACCCGGCCGAGTATCTGGGTGACACGATTGGTGCGCTCGTCATCGCGGCGCGCTCGCACCTGGTCGTGCGCGAGGTCGGCGTGCAGATGCACCCGCGCGCGGGCGGCGAGCCCTCCCACAATCCGATCAAATCGGCGCTCTTCCTGGTGCGCGCGACGATGGCCCTCGCGGTTTCTCTGTCGCGCCCCGGCGAGAAGGTCGCCCAGGCGCCGGAGGAGAACGCATGAGCCCCACGTACGTGCTTGGACTGGTGTTCGCGATCATCATCCTGGTGATGGTGTTCGTCAAGATGCGTAACTCGGGTCTGAAGGAACGCTACGGCCTGTGGTGGTATTGCATCGCCTTTTTTACGGCGCTGCTGTCCATCTTCCCGCCGATCCTGAAGTGGAGCGCGATGCAGCTCGGCGTCGTCGTCCCGCTGAACCTCGGGTTCTTCGTGGCGGGTGTGGTGCTGCTGCTCCTGTCGTTGCGTTTCTCTGTGGACCTATCCCGTGCGGATGAGGATCGCCGTCGCCTGACCGAGGAGGCCGCGATCCTGCGCCTGCAGGTGGAGGATCTGCGCCGTCGCGTCGACGCTCTCGAGGCGTCTCGCCCGGGGGATGATCAGTCTCGCTGAGGCGCGCGCTATCACGACAATCAACGAGGCCGGGGCCTGTCAGGTGGGAACCTGACGGGCCCCGGTTTGTTACGTGGGAACGCCCCTGGGTGGTCGGTCCGCGGGCGGCGCGGCGCGGTTAGCGCAGCAGCGTACCGTCGGGGCCGAGGGTGAGACGCTCGGTGGGGGCGGCGGGGTCGACCTCGCCCTCGGCGAGCTTGCGCTTGAGTGCCGAGGCCGGGCGCGACACGGGGACGGTGGGCTCGTCGGAGTCGTCGGCGTCGTCTGCGGTGCTCGGCGTTGGCTCCGAGGCCTCGATCGGCGACGCGGAGGGGGATGCGATGGGAGTCAAGGAGATGCGAGCCCCCATCGCGGATGCGTGCGAGGGCAGCAGGGGCTCGCCGTCCAGGTCCTTGGCCAGGTCGTCGAGCATCGCGCGGGCCTCCTCGACGATGGAGGAGTCTTCGGCGTGCAGACCGTGCACGAGCCAGCGCACGAGCGCGATCTCGCTCAGGAGCTGGGCGCGCGTGAAGACGTGCAGGTCGGTGGCGCGGCGTTCGTGGCCGTAGGTCTCGCGGAAGCGGTCGAGGAACGCGTCGGAAGCGGTGGCCTGCACCCACGCGATGTCGAGGGCGGGATCACCGACGTGTGCGCTGGTCCAACCTCCGATGGCGAGGAGTGAGCCGCGCTTGACGGACAGGCAGCGCTCTTGGATGTCGCCGTGGATGGGTGCGGAGGGGAAGCGCCACAGGGAGACGTCCTCGAGGGCTGCCTCCCAGCGGCTCCACAGGGCGGCGGGGATGGCGACCTCGCGGGCGGCCTCGTCGAGGAGGGCGAGGTTGCGGTCGCGGCACTCGATGGCCGTGTAGGTGGGTAGGCCGATGGAGGAGAAGACGGTCTCGGGGAGGTTGTGCAGGGCTGCGAGGGCGCGTCCGAGGGACGCGGGTAGCAGCGGATCGGTGTCGAGGTCCTCGTCGGTGGGGGCGGTGCCGCCCGGGTCACGGTGGACGTAGACGGTGCCACCGCCGCTGGTCTTCACCTGTCCTGCGAGGCGGGGCACGTCGAAGGGGATGTAGTCGTGGTCGTGCGCCTGGCCGAGGCGGTCCAGGATGCCGGAGGTCGCTTCGAGTGCGGGTCCGGAGACCTCCTCGTGGGGGCAGGTGACGATCCAGCGGTGTCCGGCGGCGTCTTCGATGCCGGTCACGGTGGAGAGCTCGTCGCTGTAGGTGGGCGGGCGCAGGGCGGTGACGCGCATGCCGGGGACGGCTGCGGTGGCCAGGGCTGCCAGTTCGAGGGGGCTCTTGCGGGAGGTCATTGCCTTAACGTATCGCGGCCTGGGCCGAGGCGCTCCTCCCCGCGCGGGCGCGAGGAGGATTGGATGGATGTGGGTTTGCTCCTTGCCGAAAAACTCTGTTATTTTCGACACATTGGCTCGGTCTGTAGCAAGGAGGCGCAGCGATGGAAGCCACGACGCGCGCGCTCGCCGCACGGGTGCGCGAGGACTTAGCCGCGAGCGGAGTCGACGCGGCCCGAGACCCCAAATCCGTGCGTCTGCTCATTCACCGTGCCATCGACAGGTTTGCGCCCGACCTGCTGCCCGCGGCCCGCGAGCAGGTCGAAGCCGACCTCATGGACGACATCTGCGGCCTTGGCCCGCTTCAGGCGCTCATGGACGATCCCTCGGTCGAGGAAATCTGGATCAACGCGGCCTCGCGAGTGTTCGTGGCCCGCTCGGGCATCGCCGAGCTGACGAGTCTGATCCTCACCGACGAGGACGTGCGTGCCCTCGTCGAGCGCATGCTCCACCACTCCGGGCGCAGGCTCGACCTGTCCAGCCCCTTCGTGGACGCGATGCTCGCGGGAGGGGAGCGCCTCCACGTCGTCATTCCGCCTGTCACGGGATCGTCGTGGAGCGTCAACATCCGCAAGCACATCCAGCGCGCCCGCACCCTGGATGACCTGGTCGCGGTCGACATGCTCGCCCCTCCAATGAGGGATTTTTTGGCTGCCGCCGTCTCCGTGGGACTCTCCGTCCTCGTCTCGGGCGGCACCCAGGCCGGGAAGACGACGCTGCTGCGCGCGCTCGCAGGAGAACTGCCCAGGTCGCGCCGCGTCATCTCCTGCGAGGAGGTCTTCGAGTTGGGCCTGGCCAACTGGGATCACGTCGCGATGCAGACGCGCCCGGCCGGCGCGGAGGGGACGGGCGAGATAACGCTGCGCGACCTCGTGCGCGAATCACTGCGTATGCGCCCCGAGTACCTGATCGTCGGCGAGGTACGAGGCCCCGAAGCCCTCGACCTGCTGGTGGCCCTCAACGCGGGCGTGCCGGGCATGGCGACCGTGCACGCGAACTCGGCCCGCGAGGCCCTCGACAAGCTGTCGATTCTTCCCCTGCTTGCCGGTGAAAACGTGACGACGGGATTCGTGACCCCGACCCTGGCCTCGTCCATTGATCTCGTGTGTCACGTCGAGCGCGGCGCGGACGGGCAGCGCCACGTCGCCGAGATCATGGCGGTCCCGGGGCGCGTCGAAGGAAATCGGATCGAGACAGCTACCCTCTTCCGCTTCGATGGGTGCCGGTGTGCACGAGGCACGGGCGGCCTCGACCTGCACGATCGTTTTGCCGCCGGCGGCTTCGACCTCGCGTCCCTTCTGGATTGGGGGCCGGCGTGATCGCGATCGTGTGCGGGCTCGTGTTCGGCATCGGCCTCGTCCTGGCCGTGTCCCCCTGGTTCACTCCACCCCCGGTGTGGCGCCCGTGGGGGCCGTGGAAGCGCCTGCGCGAGGACGTGGCCCGCGCCCGCATCCCCGGATTGACGGCCGCGCGCCTGGTCGCGCTGAGCCTCGGAGTCGGAATCGTCGTCGCGCTCGTCATCCTGGCTGCCACGGGAGCCTGGCCCGTCGCCCTTATCGTCTCCGTCGGCGTTGCGTTCCTGCCTTACGCGTGGGTCGTCTCGCGACTGGGTGCACACGCGAAGACTGTTCGGGCCGCCTGGCCCGAGGTTATCGACGCCATGGTGTCCGGCGTGCGTGCGGGCACGGCGCTACCCCAGGTGCTCTGCGATCTGGCCGAGGAGGGGCCCGTCCCCGTGCGCTTCGCCTTCGAAGCGTTCTCGCGGGATTACAGTGCTAACGGCCGCTTCGAGCTCGCCCTGGACAAGATGAAAGAGACGGTCGCCGACCCTGTCGCCGACCGCATCGTCGAGGCGCTGCGCATCGCCCGATCCGTCGGCGGGGCGGACCTGACGCGCCTGCTTCAAGACCTCGCCTCGCTCCTGCGCGAGGATGCGCGCGTGCGTGGAGAGCTCGAGGCGCGTCAATCCTGGACGGTTGGCGCCGCTCGTCTCGGCCTCGCGGCCCCCTGGGTCGTCCTACTTCTCCTGTCGGGAGGAGGGGCCAGCGCACACGTGTGGAACTCGTCGGGCGGTGTCGCCGTCCTGTGCTCCGGGGCCGGTATCTGCGTCATCGCCTACCTGATCATGAAGGCCATGGGCCGACTGAGTACCGACCCGAGGAACCTTGGGGGCGTGCGATGAACCCGTGGATCATGCGCGCCTTCGACCTGGCCGTCGCCCTTATCGCAGGCGCGGGCCTCGTCCTCATCCTGGCCGCCGCCCTCGCACGCCGCCCCTCCTTCGTTGACCGCGTCGCGCAGGGCCGCGTGCAGGAGCGCCCGACCTCCATACTTGCCGCGTGGGCGCGCCGCGTGAGCGCCTCAGCCCTTGATTCCCTCGGATCCACCAGCGAATCCGTAGCCCGCAGGCTCTCCCTGGCCGGTATGAACCCGGACGTGTCCCTCTTCCGGCTGCGCCAGGCGGTCGCAGGGGTGGTAGGCCTCGTCGCCGCATGCGCCCTCGTCGCCGCGCGCCACGCCTCCTCCCTGCGAGCCTCCCTCATTCCCCTGTGCGCCTGCGCGCTCGTCGGCACCCTCCTCGGGGTCGCCGGCATGGACCGCTTCCTCACCATGCGCGCAAACGCCCGCCAGCGCGCGATTGATGCCGCCGTGCCCGACTGCTCGGAACTCCTCGCGCTCGCGGTGGCCGCAGGCGAGTCGATCCCCGCCGCCATCGAGCGCGTCGCCGGCTGTGCGGGAGGCCCCCTCGGGGCAGAGCTGTCGCTGACAGCCGGGCACATCCGCAACGGCACGCCCTCCGTGCGCGCTCTCGCCGACCTCGTCGAGCGCACCGAATCCCCGGCCCTCACGCGCCTGAGCCGCACGCTCACCACGGCGATCGAGCGCGGCTCGCCCCTGGCCTCGGTCCTGCACGATCAGGCCCGGGACCAGCGCGAACGATCCCTCGCCGCCCTCATGGAAGAGGGTGGGCGCCGCGAGATCGCGATGCTCCTGCCCGTCGTCTTCCTCATCCTGCCCGTCACCGTCATGTTCGCCCTCTACCCGGGGCTCATCGCCCTGGATTTCACCCCGTGAAGGAAGGAAACAGTCATGAAGAAACTCTTTCTCAGGAAGGCTCCCCTCGGGGATCGCGGCGACGTGCCCGGGTGGGTCCTCATCACCCTCATGACGGCCGCGCTCGTCGTCCTCATCTGGGGGGTTGCCTCGGAGCGGCTCGTGGAGATCTTTAACCGTGCGATGGACTCGATTGCGGGCATCTGAGGAGGGATCCGAGGTCGTCTCGACGGTCCTCGTCCAGGGCCTCGTCGTCCTCGTCATCCTCCTTCTCATTCAGCTGGCCTTCGCTTCGCACGTGCGCACGATGAGCGTGAGTGCGGCGTCCGAGGGCGCGCGCCGAGGCGGCCTCCTCGGAGGGGATGAGGACGAGGCCCGGGCACGCACCGGCGAACTCCTCGATTCGCTCGTGGGGAGCGCGAAAGACCGCGAGATCGCCGTGGATCGCGAGAGCGACGGCGGAGTCGACGTCCTCACCGTCACCGTGCGCACGCGCCTGCCGCTCGTCGGAGGACTCGGGCCGAGGTGGCTGACCGTGCGCGGGCGTGCACTGGTGGAGGGGCCGTGAGCGAGCGCGGAGACGCCAGCGTCGAATTCCTTGGGATTCTCGTCGTCGTCGTGATCCCGGTGCTCTACATCGTGCTCGCGATCGGCCAGGTGAGCGCGGGGGCGATGGCAGTGGACGCGGGGGCGCGCGAGGCTGCACGTATCCTCGCTGAGGACCCGGAACGAACGGCTGATGCCTCCCATGCCGTGACCCTCATCGTCGAGGATTTCGGTGTGAACGCGGAGCCCGAGGTGGCCGCGACGTGCGATGACTGCAAGGCGGGGGAGGGGGCTGTCGACGTTCGCGTGTCCGTGCAGGTCCCGCTGCCCTTCATGCCCTCCTGGCTCGGCGGAGTTGGCGTGGGTGTCTCCTCGAGTGCCCGCGCGCCCGTGCGGGAGGTGGTCGCCCGTGAATGAGGGAGAGGACGGACGCGTCGGTATTCTCATGTGCGCGGGATGCGCCTTCGTGTGTCTGCTGCTCGTCGTGTCGATCGCGCTCACCGAGGTCGCGATGCAGGACCGCCGCCTCGTGTCCTGCGCCGACGCCCTGGCGAGCGCCGGGGTGTCGGGCGCCTCCGCGTCCACGGTATTCGCGGGAGGAAACTTCGGGGTTGACCAGGAGGTGGCGAGCTCTCGCGTCGACCGCGCGCTCGCGGGGCTGTCGGACTCGACGTGCCGGGTCGGGGACGGGGTGAGCGTCTCCTGGGTGAGCGTGAGTAGCGGGGAGGTGGAGGTTGGCGTGAGGGCACATCCGAGGGTCTCCCTCCTGCCTCCGGTGCTGCGCAGCGCGGTGGTTCCCGAGCTGGTGAGAACCTCGAGTGCGCGCCTGCGTGGGGTCCAGGGGGCGCCCTAAAGTGACGTCCGAGACGGTCACATTGTGGGACGGCGAGGGAAGGGTGGGTAAACGAAACGTAAACTTTAGGCCATGAGCACCTTTGATACTTCTCGTCTTTCTCCCGCGCTGGCCTCCGTGTTTGAATCCGTCCAGCGCCGTGATCCCGCCCAGGCCGAGTTTCACCAGGCCGTGTACGAGGTCCTCCTGACCATCGCCCCTCTCGCGGAGCGTCACCCCGAGTACGCCGACCTGGCCATCATCGACCGCATCGTCGAGCCTGAGCGCCAGATCCTGTTCCGCGTCCCGTGGGCGGACGACAAGGGCAATATCCATGTGAACCGCGGTTTCCGCGTCGAGTTCAACTCCGCCCTCGGCCCCTACAAGGGCGGCCTGCGCTTCCACCCCTCCGTCAACCTGTCGATCATCAAGTTCCTCGGCTTCGAGCAGATCTTCAAGAACGCCCTCACCGGCCTGCCCATGGGTGGCGGCAAGGGCGGCGCGGACTTCGACCCCAAGGGCAAGTCCGACGCCGAGGTCATGCGTTTCTGCCAGTCCTTCATGACTGAGCTCTCCCGCCACATCGGCCCCGACACCGACGTGCCCGCCGGCGACATCGGCGTGGGCGGCCGCGAGATCGGCTACATGTTCGGCCAGTACAAGCGCCTGAAGAACCGCTTCGACGCGGGTGTCCTGACCGGCAAGGGCCTGACCTGGGGCGGCTCCTACGTGCGCACCGAGGCCACCGGCTACGGCCTCGTCTACTTCGCCGCCGAGATGCTCGCCGCGAAGGGGACCAGCTTCGACGGCAAGCGCGTCGTCGTTTCCGGTTCGGGTAACGTCGCGATCTACGCGACCGAGAAGGCTCAGCAGCTGGGCGCGACCGTCGTTGCCGTGTCCGACTCCTCCGGTTACGTCGTGGACGAGGCCGGCATCGACGTCGCGCTGCTCAAGGACGTCAAGGAGGTGCGTCGTGGACGCGTCTCCGACTATGCGGCCGAGCGTCCCGGTGCCGTCTTCGTGGCCGACGGCTCCATCTGGGACGTTCCCTGTGACGTGGCCCTGCCCTGCGCGACCCAGAATGAGCTGCCCCTGTCCGGCGTTCAGAGCCTCATCAAGAACGGCGTCCAGCTGGTCGCTGAGGGTGCGAACATGCCCACGACCCCCGAGGCGATCGAAGCCCTGCAGGCCGCCGGCGTTGCCTACGCCCCCGGCAAGGCCTCGAACGCGGGTGGCGTGGCCACCTCCGGCCTGGAGATGCAGCAGAACTCGGGCCGCACCCAGTGGCCCTTCGAGGAGACCGACGCGAAGCTCCACCAGATCATGGTCGACATCCACGCGAACACCGTCGCCACCGCCGAGGAATACGGCGTGGCTGGCGACTACGTGGCCGGCGCGAACCTGGCTGGCTTCCGCAAGGTGGCCGACGCGATGGTTGCGATGGGTCTCATCTGATCCGCTTTCTTTTCGGTGCCCCGGCGTCGTATTGGCGTCGGGGCACCGTCGTATCTGCGGCAGGTAGGGGAGTAAGCCCCGCCACCGTCGCCCCTTAGCGTTCCTCGTTGGCGGCCCGATCCGCTACCCTGGATGGGTGGCCATTGAATTTTCTGAAGAGATCCCGTCCCTGCGCACCACGATGGAGAACATCCTCGCGGTCGTGCAGCCGGACAAGCTGCGCG
>PPYE01661797.1_pt1 | contig 38489 bp, 27 predicted proteins | sample 1559881 | NCBI WGS metagenome assembly PPYE01 (sample SAMN08240022, study PRJNA423297) | Human gut metagenome, whole genome shotgun sequencing project. | reverse complement strand
ATATTATATTCAGGAGGAATTTACTATGAAGAACTATACAATCACCGTTAATGGAAACACCTATGTGGTAACTGTAGAAGAAGGCATCACTGCAAGAGCAGCAGCACCGGTAATGCAGGCAGCTCCGGTAGTACAGGCAGCACCTGTGGTACAGGCAGCTCCTGTGCAGGCAGCTCCCGCACCGGCTCCCGCTCCTGCACCGGCAGCAGCTCCCGCACCGGCTCCAGCTCCAGCAGCAGCAGGTGCTCCCGGTTCTGTTACCATCACGGCTCCCATGCCCGGCAAGATTCTTGGCGTAAAGGTGGCTCCCGGACAGGCTGTTAAGAGAGGCGAGGTTGTTCTGATTCTGGAAGCAATGAAGATGGAAAATGATATTGTCGCTCCGCAGGACGGAACCATCGCCACAGTAAATGCAGCAGCAGGCGACTCCGTAGAAGCAGGTGCTGTTCTGGCCACCTTAAACTAGAATGAAGAATGCATAGCGATATGCATTCCGGACGGAGGGATTAAATATGGATTTAGGCAGTACACTTAATAACCTTCTTCATCAGATGGCATTTTTCAATTTAACCTGGGGCAATTTCGTCATGATCGCAGTAGCCTTTGTTTTCCTGTATCTGGCGATTAAGAAGGGGTTTGAACCCCTTCTGCTGGTGCCCATTGCATTCGGCATGCTTCTGGTTAATATTTATCCGGATATTATGGCATCTCCTGAAGAAACCTCAAACGGCGTGGGAGGCCTTCTCTGGTATTTCTTCCAGTTAGACGAATGGAGCATCCTGCCGTCCCTGAGTATTCTTACATGGCACTGGTGCCCATTATCCAGCCGCCCATCATGCGGGCGCTGACCACTGAGGAAGAGCGCAAGATCAAGATGGAGCAGCTCCGTCCCGTATCCAAGCTGGAGAAGATCCTGTTCCCCATTATCGTGACGGCAGTGGTGTGTCTGATTCTGCCTTCTACCGCTCCTCTGGTAGGCATGCTGATGTTAGGAAATCTGTTTAAAGAGTGCGGCGTGGTAAAATATCTGGCAGAGACCGCATCCAACGCTATGATGTACACCGTAGTTATCCTGCTGGGAACTTCTGTAGGCGCTACCACCAGCGCAGAGAACTTTCTGAATGCAGATACCATCAAGATCGTAGTTCTGGGTCTGGTGGCTTTCGCGGTGGGCACGGCAGCAGGCGTTATTTTCGGAAAGATCATGTGCAAGGCTACCGGCGGAAAGGTAAACCCGCTGATCGGTTCGGCAGGCGTGTCTGCGGTTCCCATGGCGGCGCGTGTTTCCCAGAAGGTTGGCTCTGAAGCAGATCCGACGAATTTCCTTTTAATGCATGCCATGGGCCCCAATGTGGCCGGTGTTATCGGTACGGCAGTTGCCGCCGGCGCATTTATGGCGATTTTCGGCGTATAAGGGATAGCCGATCCGGCATCCTGACGATAAACTAGAATCTATAGGAGGAAATGATAATGGCTGATATAGAAAAGAAGCCGGTAAAGATTGTGGAAACCGTCCTTCGTGACGCGCATCAGTCCTTACTTGCAACCCGAATGACCACCGAGCAGATGCTGCCCATCGTAGATAAGATGGACAAGGTAGGTTATCATGCGGTAGAATGCTGGGGCGGTGCTACTTTTGATGCGTGCCTTCGCTTTTTAAAGGAAGATCCGTGGGAGAGATTAAGAAAGCTGCGGGATGGATTTAAGAATACCAAGCTGCAGATGTTGTTCCGCGGACAGAATATCCTGGGTTATAATCATTATGCAGATGATGTAGTGGAATACTTCGTACAGAAGTCCATTGCAAACGGTATTGATATTATTCGTATTTTTGACTGTCTGAATGATATCCGGAATCTGGAGACGGCAGTAAAAGCTACGAAGAAGGAAAAGGGCCATGCCCAGATCGCACTCTGCTATACTCTGGGTGATGCTTATACTCTGGATTACTGGAGAGACATTGCCAGAAGAATCGAAGATATGGGCGCAGATTCCCTGTGTATCAAGGATATGGCGGGTCTTCTGACTCCCTATGCTGCAGATGAACTGGTGCGTGCACTGAAGGAAGGAACCAGTCTTCCCATCGATCTGCACACCCACTATACTTCTGGTGTAGCTTCCATGACTTACTTAAAGGCTGTGGAAGCCGGATGTGACATCATTGACTGTGCCATGTCTCCTCTGGCTCTGGGAACCAGCCAGCCGGCTACGGAGGTTATGGTTGAGACTTTCCGCGGCACGCCTTATGACAGCGGCTATGATCTGGGCCTTCTGGCTGAGATTGCAGAACATTTCCGTCCCATCCGGGAGGATGCGTTAAAGAGCGGCCTGCTGAATCCGAAGGTACTGGGCGTAAATATCAAGACGCTGCAGTATCAGGTGCCCGGCGGTATGCTGTCCAATCTGGTAAGCCAGTTAAAGGAAGCAGGCCAGGAAGACAAGTATCAGGCTGTACTGGAAGAGATCCCGAGAGTAAGAAAGGATTTCGGCGAACCGCCGTTGGTTACCCCCTCTTCTCAGATCGTAGGTACCCAGGCGGTAATGAACGTGATCTCCGGCGAGCGGTATAAGCTGGTTCCCAAGGAGTCAAAGAAGATCATGATGGGCGAATTCGGTCAGACCGTTAAGCCCTTTAATCCGGAAGTACAGAAGAAGATCATCGGTGATGCAACCCCGATCACCTGTCGCCCGGCAGACTTAATCGAGCCGCAGCTTCCCAAGTTTGAGAAGGAATGTGCACAGTGGAAGCAGCAGGATGAGGATGTGCTGTCTTATGCATTGTTCCCTGCGGTTGCCAAGGAATTCTTCCAGTATCGGGAGGCACAGCAGACCAAGGTAGATCAGTCTGCAGCCGATGGAGCAAGCAAGGCTTATCCGGTATAATAAGCTGCCATGGCAGCAATGGCACGGAGCAGTCCGATGCCATGAGTGACAGCCGGCTGTTTTGCTGCCGGCATCATAAAATATTGACAGAAACGGACCTGTCTGCGGCATATGCCGGGACGGGTCCTTTTTTGTGGAATTTCCCGGCTTTCATGCCGGGATTTACTATTTTCTTACGAATTTTGGTATGAATGTGAACTTTTTCCGATTTGGTTGACGGGGGAGAACTTTGTCATTATAATAAATAAGGTGTATATTGCCAAAAAAGAGCGATTTTTAACATACAGAAAAAGGCATACAGGAGCGTATGATGAAAAAACATTGGAAGAAAGGCCTGGCATTGGGCTTGAGTTTTTTGATGGCGTTTGAGGCTCCCGCAGTCCTTTCCTCTGCACTTTCTGAAAGTTATGGAGCAGAGCGGACAGCTACGGTAACAGCCACTGCGCTGAATGTGCGAAGCGGCCCCGGAACCGGGAATTCCATTGTGGGACAGATTTCCAACGGAACGGCGGTTACCGTTCTGGGGGAGACGGCGGGAAGCGATGGGCAGACCTGGTACCAGATCCGGTTTACCGGCAGCAGCGGAGCTTCGATGACCGGGTATGTATCGGGCACGTATCTGCGGTTTGCTGCTTCTTATTCGGCAGATGCGGATTTTGAGGCATACCTTAACAGCCAGGGATTTCCAGAGTCCTATCGTCCGGCTCTCAGGGAACTTCATGCAAAGTATCCCCAGTGGGTATTTACTGCAATGGATACAGGGCTTGACTGGAATGAGGCTGCCCGGAATGAAAGTCTGGTAGGACGGAACCTGGTGAGCAGCAGCAGCATTTCATCCTGGAAGTCCACAGCGGACGGCGCCTATGACTGGGGGACGTCCACCTGGCCGGGATTTGACGGCAGTTCCTGGGTAGCTGCCAGTGAAGATATTATCCGGTATTACATGGATCCCAGAAACTTTTTAAACGAAACTTATATCTTTCAGTTTCTCCTTCAAAGCTATGACAGTTCCATTCATACCAGAGAAGGACTGGCTTCTCTGGTGTCCGGCACGTTTTTGGAGAATACGGTGTACGTAAGTGATTCCTACGCAGGAGTCCTTTCTGACGGAACTTCTGCAGGAAACAGCGGTTCCTCCCAGGCAGGCAGTTCCGGGGGGAATGCAGATTCTTCCGTAGGTATCGGACCGGGAGGAGATACGGCAACTTCCGGCACCGGCGGCAGCGGGAATACATCTTCGGAAACCACAGGCAGTTCTTCTGCTGAACTGACAGGCCCCGGCAGCAGTCAGACCGGGAGCGGAGGTCAGACAGGAAGCAGCGGGAACTCCGACATTTCCATTGGTGAAGCTCCCGGTCTGAATGTAAGCAGCCTGGAGGGGAGCGGCAGCCTGAATTCCGGAATTTCCGTAAGCCCCCATCAGGTACAAAGGGTGGCAGCCACCACGATTATCCGGGTGGGCCCGGACGGCAGCACCACTTCCACTACAGGGGGAACATCCGCTTCCGGCAGCACATCGTCTTCCGGCACAGGAAGCCGGACGGCTTCTTATGTAGATATTCTGATGCAGGCGGCCCAGACTTCCGGTGTCAGTCCTTATGTGCTGGCGGCCATGATTTTGCAGGAGCAGGGAACAAACGGAAGCGGCGGAAGCATATCCGGAAACACAGGTTATTACAATTATTATAACTTTGAAGCTTATGCCAGCAATGGAATGACGGCAGTGGAGCGGGGATTATGGTATGCATCCCAGTCCGGAGATTATATGCGGCCATGGAACAGTATTGACAAGGCGATCATCGGAGGCGCTGTTCAATATGGGCAGAATTATGTCCTGGCCGGACAGAATACCTTCTATCTTAAAAAGTTTAATGTTCAGGGCAGCAATCTTTACAAACATCAGTTTATGACCAATGTTCAGGGAGCTGCTTCGGAAGGGGCGAAAATGGCGGAAGCTTATTCGGATTCCATGCGCCAGACGGCTCTGCAGTTTTCTATTCCCGTGTACCAGAACATGCCGGCAGATGCCTGCGCTCTGCCAACAGGAGACGGCAGTCCGAACAATAAACTTTCCTCCATCAGCGTGGAAGGATTTACTCTGACACCTTCTTTTGACCGGGATACATCGACTTATGATGTGACAGTTAACAGCTCGGTAAGCAGCGTGAACCTGCAGGCATCGGCCATTGACAGTACCGCACAGGTTTCCGGAACGGGAACGGTAGCATTAAGCGGAACCCTAACGGAGGCAAAGATCCTTGTTACGGCTGCAAATGGTTCTGTAAGAGAATATACAATCCGCATTACCAGAAGCGACAGCGGTCCTGCATACGGAGGCACATCCGGCGGAGGTTCTGATGGTCAGACTGTGGGGCCTGGTTCGAGCGGAAGCACCGGTACGGGTTCCAGTTCCGGCCCGGGTCAGTCCTCCGGGTCCACCGGATCTTCGGGAAGTGTATCTGGTCCAGGCGGAAGCAATGTGACCATTGTGGAATAACTGCCCTCCATGCAGACGGGTAATAATAAGACTGGAGATAAGGAAAAATGAACAAAAGATTGAAAAAGATGCTGGCAGGCATTCTGCTGGTATGCGCCTTGGCATTTATCCTGCCGGCACAGCTGCTGGTATCTATGGCAGCCAGCGGAAATATCACATTTTCAGACCCAACCGGTACGGTAGGCCAGGAAGTCACGGTGAACATGAAGGTCAGTACGGCAGACGGGTCCTTAAGCAGCGCAGATATTATGCTTTCCTATGATTCCACCGCCCTGGAGTTTATCAGCGGAAACAGTGTGGACGGAGGAGCCGGTTCCCTGCGGGCCAGAGGAGGTCCGGATGCCGGAGATCTGACATCCATCGTCTTTTCCATGCAGTTTCGGGCGCTGAAGGCGGGAAGCAGCCAGATTACCATTGCCTCCCAGGAAGTATACGATATCAATGCCCAGACGGTAACCATCAACCATCTGGGAAATTCCACCATCACAGTGACTGGTGCAGAGGGAGAGGGAACTTCGGATGGTCTGCTGACCGGGCTTTCTATCTCACCGGGAACCTTAAGCCCGGCATTCTCACCGTCAGTAGACAGTTATTCGGCTTCTGTCGGTCTGGACGTAGACAGTATTCAGGTGGACGCTGTGCCGGTGGATGGGGCAGCGGTGACCGTAGAGGGCAGTGAAGGACTGCAGATGGGCGAAAATACCATAACGATCCGAGTGACGGCGGCTGACGGCGTAACGGTTAAGAATTATACCATTTCCGTTACCAAGAGCGAAGGCGGCGAGACTGCGGCGGCAGAGACGGAGACTGAGGCAGTCCAGGGCGTAAGCCTGGAGGCAGCAGCCAAGGCCATCACCATTCTGGAGCCGGAAGAAGGGGTTACCCTTCCGGAGGGATTTGTGGAGACCACCATTGACATTGACGGACATAAGGTCACTGGATGGATCTGGGCAGATGAGGAAGAGCATCAGTACTGCATCTTCTATGCCATGAATGCGGCAGGAGAGAAGAACTTCTATCGGTATGACCTGACAGAAAAGACCATCCAGCGTTATTTCGAGAACGGATCGGCTGCTTCTGTAACCCAGGAGGAATATGTAACTTTAGCAGAAAACTATAATAATCTTCTTCAGGATTATCAGATCCGGCTTTACATCATTATCGCGCTGATTGCCGTTTCTGTGGTCCTCCTGATTCTGGTAATTGTACTGCTTACATCCAGAAAGTCCCAGAAAGGATCCGGTGGCCAGAACAGCGACAGCGGAATGCCGGCAGGAGAGAACCGGAGAGCGGAACGGACCGTAAGCCGCGAAGAACGGTATATGCTGGGCGAGGAAGCGGAAGAAGAGACGGAAGATTCCCGCCGGGAGTCTGTTTCCCGGACGGCCGTGCAGACGGCCCGGAATTCCGCACAGGATATGCCGGCTTCTGCAGTTTCCGCACAGGGGGAAATGGCTTCCGTACAGATGGTTTCTCAGGAGACAGATGACTTTGCTGAGATGGATGATTTTGAGGCATTCTCTGCTGAAGATTTCGGTGAGGCCCAGGCAGAAGCAGCTGCAGCCGTACAGCCATCAAAAGAGAAGCCGCAGCAGGATGATGAGGATGAAGATTTTGAATTCATCGATATTGATTTATCCTGAATACACAGATAAATACAGACTTCCGCGTCAGCGGCCGGGTATGCATGATGTCATGCTTTATCGGATCAGCTGACTGGAAAAAAATCAGCTCCGGGGCGATGCGTAAAGCAGAGCCTTCGGGGCTGATTTTGTTATAGATGGTATTCCTTCATCCAGAAATTGACCTGCAGCATATAAGCCATAAGCTGGGGGCCGGCCATGAGCTGCCCATACCAGGGACGGCCGTAGTCAGAAGGGGATTCCAGAAAGGTGCGGACCTTGTTTTTATCCAGATAGCGCATAACGGGAGCTGAGGAATCTTCCATCATATTTTTCATCATACCGGCGAGAATTTTTTCGTAAACCCGATCGTGGGTTTTCGGATAAGGGGACTTTTTTCGGTTCAGGACTTTTTCCGGCAAAAGCCCGTCTGCAGCATGGCGCAGCAGCCCTTTCGGCGTATTGCCATAGTTTTTCATTTCCCAGGGTACATTCCACAGATATTCGATGATCCTGTGGTCAGCAAAAGGAACTCGGGCTTCCAGCCCGGAGTACATGCTGGCCCGGTCCATACGGTTAAGAAGTGTCTGCATGAACCAGTTTAGGTTTAGCCAGAAGATCTCTCTGCGGCGCCGCTCCAAAGGCGCTTCGCCTTCCAGGCGCGGGGTGCGGGCCACAGAGTCCAGGCAGGCCTGGCGGGCAAAATTTTCCATGTCAAGGCTCCGGATTACTTCATCTTTTAAAAGCATCTGACGCGGCTTTATGTCCTTAGACCAGGGGAAATCCGGACTCCGGAATGCATCGGAGCTGTGGAACCAGGGATATCCTCCGAAAATTTCATCGGCACATTCACCGGTAAGAGCCACTTTACAGGATTCCTTTACAATGGAACAGAAGTGGAGCATGGATGCGTCCACATCAGCCATGGCCGGGAGATCATGGGCACGCACCGAATCAAAAAGCCGGTCAGAAAGAACCTGGCTGCTGCATTCCAGAAAGTGATGGCAGGTTCCAAGATGCTCTGCCATGATTTTGGCGTAAGGACGGTCCTGTGACGGCTGAAAGGCGTTTGCCTGAAAGTTTTTGTCATTTCCCGTAAAATCAAAAGAGAAGGTATGGAGGATCTGTCCCTGCTTTTTCAGTTCTTCTGCGCAGACGGCAGATACCAGGCTACTGTCGATGCCGCCGGATAAGAAGGTACAGATGGGAACATCGGAAACCATCTGGCGGCGGATGGAATCTCTGACCAGAAAGCGGGTTTTTTCCAGCGTTTCTTCCAGACTGTCTTCATGGGGACGGCTTTCCAGCTTCCAGTAGCACAAATCCCGGATCTGCCCTCCTTCGCACAGGAGCATGTGGCCGGGAAGAACTTCAGAAATTCCTTTAAAGACGCCGGATCCGGGAATCCGGGCAGGGCCTATGGAAAAAAGTTCCTGAAGCCCGGAATGGTCCAGGGCAGGATTAATGTCCGGATGGGCGAAAAGGCCTTTGATCTCGGAAGCAAAAACGAAGAGCGTTTCCCTTCTGGCAAAAAACAGCGGCTTTACCCCGGCCCGGTCCCGTGCCAGAAGCAGACGTTTCCTGGCGCAGTCGGCAATGGCCAGAGCAAAGATGCCGTTCATCCTTTTTACAAAATCCGGACCCCACTCCAGATATCCGGAAAGGATCACTTCGGTATCGCTGGCAGTAGCAAACTGCCAGCCTTTCTCTTTCAGTTCTTTTTTCAGCTGGGCAGTATTATAAAGTTCCCCGTTGTAGGCGATAACGGCGGGGCCATGGCTGGTTTCTTTTATCATAGGCTGCCGGCCGCCGGCCGGGTCAATAATGGACAGACGGGCGTGGGCCAGACCGGCATGGGGAGAGAGCCAGACGCCGGAATCATCCGGTCCGCGACGCCAGAGTGCTCTGCGCATCTGATTCAGGATTCCAAACGCTTCTTCTTTGTTTTCTTCAAAATTCCGGTCCGGCTGGCAAAAGCCTGCAAATCCGCACATACCGATCCTCCTTGTTATAAATGCCTGCTATCAGTATATGCAGCAGAAGGTTCAATGTCTTGTGTTTTTTGGAAAGATAAAATATACTGGAAGAATAAGGGGATGATTGCATGAGGATCACACGGCTTCGCATAAAGAATTTTAAGTCCATTCGGGATATGGAGATCAACGGAATTGAAAATGCACTGATTCTGGTGGGGCGGAATAATACAGGAAAGACTTCTGTGGCGGATGCAGTCCGGGCGGCTTTCGGCGTGTATCAGGTGACGCAGGCAGATTTTAACGAAAAAAAGCAGAACATTGAAATATCCGTTGTCCTATCTCTTTCCAAGGAGGATCTGCGTCAGCTTCATGAAAGAGGAAGGGTCAGCGTGTATAAGCGATATGCGGTCTGGGAACGGGACTTTAAAGAAAAGCTTCCCTCTTACCGGGATGGTGAAATTTCTTTTACCTGCATCATTAACTGGAAGGGAATCGTCCGCTACAGTGATGGATTTAAGAAGGACAACCGGAAGATTGCAGAAATATTTCCGCAGATTTATTATATTGATACGAACCGGAGCCTGGATGCTTTTCAGGAGGATCTTCTTATGTTCCGGGAGAATGAGCGGTTAGAGCAGCTTCGGGCCGGCAGCTGCATGTTTAATCCGGCCAAGGCCTGCAGCCGCTGTTTTCAGTGCATCGGGCTGATCAATCAGAAAAAACCGGAGGAACTGGATGTTTATGAGGCGGCCAGACTTCTGGAATACAAGATGTACCAGCTGAATATTAAGGATTTTGAGGAGAAACTGAACCGGAATTATCGGAAAAACGGCGGTTTCGAGAAAATCAGCTTATCCATCACCTGCAGCAGGCAGCTGTTTCAGGTGAAGGCGGAGACCTGTCTGGAGGAGCAGGGGCGGGTCTGCCCCATCCAGTATCTGAGCAATGGCATGAAAAGCCTTTACATGCTGTCTCTTCTGGAGACGTACACTGACGATGAGGCCAGGATTCCCAGCATTATTATCGTGGAGGATCCGGAACTGTTCCTTCATCCGCAGCTGCAGAAAACGGCCGGCCAGATCCTTTATCAGCTGTCTAAAAAGAATCAGGTGATTTTTACAACCCACTCTGCCAATATTCTGGCGAATTTTACCACCAGACAGATCCGTCAGGTGGTGCCGGATGAGGAGTATTACTCGGTGATCCGGGAGCATGCGGATATTGATGAGATCCTGGACAGCCTGGGATACGGGGCAAACGATTTCCTGAATGTGGGATTTGTGTTTATCGTGGAGGGAAAGCAGGATAAGAGCCGTCTTCCGCTCCTTCTGGAGAATTATTATTCCGAGATTTATGACAGGGAAGGAAAACTGCAGCGGATCGCCATTATCACCACAAACAGCTGTACGAATATCAAAACCTATGCCAACTTAAAATATATGAACCAGGTATTTTTGCGGGACCAGTTTCTGATGATCCGTGACGGAGACGGCCAGGATCCGGAGGAACTGGCAGGCCGTCTGTGCCGGTATTATGAAGAACGGAATCTGGAGGATGCAGACCGCCTCCCAAGAGTTACCCGCAGGAATGTGCTGATTCTGAAGTATTATTCCTTTGAAAATTATTTCCTGAATCCTGCGGTGATGACGAAGCTGGGGATCGTGGAAAGTGAGGAGACTTTTTACCGGACCTTGTATGAGAAGTGGAGGGAGTATCTGTGCCGGTTAAGAAGCGGCAGGATGCTTATCCAGGTTCTCGGCCGGGACCTGCAGTCGCCGGAGGATGTAAGGGACCATATGGAGGAGATACGGATCCATCTGCGGGGGCATAATCTGTATGATATCTTTTACGGCCCCTTCCGGAAAGAGGAAACGGAGCTTCTGCGGAGTTATATCCGGCTTGCCCCCAGGGAGGACTTTAAGGACATTCTGGACGCAGCAGAGAGCTTTCCGTTTTTTGACAGCCGCAGGGCAACTTGACATTTGTGGCTATTTGTTATACAATACGTATAACAGACGAGCAAATGAAAGATGGTGAACATATGATATTAAAAATTGATTTTAACAGCGACGAAGCATTTTACCTGCAGCTCTGCAATCAGATCATTCTGGGAATTGCCACCGAGGCGTTCTGCGAGGGGGACCCGCTGCCGTCTGTGAGAACGCTGGCAGATCAGATCGGGATCAATATGCATACGGTAAATAAAGCCTATTCCCTTTTAAGGCAGGAAGGATTCGTAAAGCTGGACCGGAGAAAAGGCGCGGTTATTTCGCTGGATGTGGATAAGATGCGTGCGGTGGAGGAGATGCGCCGGGATTTAAGTGTAGTCCTGGCCAGAGGCATCTGCCGGAACATTTCCCGGGACGAGGTGCATCAGCTGGTAGACCAGCTTTACGATCTGTTTTTAAATGGCTCTTCGGACCAGGGAGAGTGAGGAGGATTTCAATGTTATGTGAGAAATGCAAGATAAGAGAAGCCAACATTAAATATACAGAAGTGATTAATGGAGTCAAGACGGAGCATAATCTGTGTTCCCAGTGCGCCAGAGAGATGGATTTCGGCCATTATTCCATTTTTGATGGAGATTTCCCTTTGGGAAAGCTTTTATCCAGCCTTCTGGGCGTGGAGGAGAGCAGTCAGAAAGAAGATAAGCTGCAGCAGATCGTCTGCCCTACCTGTGGTACCAGTTATCAGGAATTTGCAGACAGCAGCCGATTCGGCTGCCAGGACTGCTACAGCGTATTTGATCTTCTGATCCGGGATAAGATTAAGAAGCTTCAGGGAAGCGACAGCCATACCGGCAAGAAGCCGAAGTTCCAGAAGATCCAGGCGGCAGGACAGGTGGTGAGCCAGCCTGCCGGAGAAGAGGAAACAGCGGAGCCGAAGCTTTCCCCAGGGGAACAGATAGAGGTATTAAAGGCCAGGCTTCAGGAGGCTTTGCGGAGAGAAGAGTATGAGGAGGCGGCCCGTTATCGTGATCAGATCCGGCAGCTGTCCAGGGAGGAGGAGGCCAATGCTTAAGTGGTTTGAACAGACACAGGATAAAGAACCCAATGTGGTAAGCAGCCGGATCCGCCTGGTGCGCAATTGGGATCAGTATCGTTTCCCAAAGTCCCTTTCTCCCGGGGAGAGCGAGGAGTTAGTAAAACGGCTGGAGTACGGGCTGAAGGATTTAAATGAACTGGACGGTACCGATTATGAATACGCCTATCTGGAGGAACTGGATGAGTTAAGCCGCCGGGCTCTTAAAGAACGGCGGATCCTAAATTCCAGCATTCTGGAGAAGAAGGAGACGGTGGGGCTGATCGTTTCGCGGGATGAAAGCGTCAGCCTGGTATTGAACGGAGATGACCACATCCGCATACAGCTTCTTTCTTCCGGGCTTCACTTAGACCAGCTGTGGAAGAAGGCTGACCAGCTGGATGATTATGTGAATACCCGGTTTTCCTATGCCTTTGACGAGAAATACGGCTATCTGACTTCCTTCCCAACTAACGTGGGAACCGGTATGCGTGCATCGGTGACGCTTCATCTTCCCACGCTGTCTACAGGAAAGAAATTTCAGAATCTGATCGGTGACATGAGCCGTTTTGGCGTGACTCTCCGGGGGGTATACGGTGAGGGAAGCGAAAATTACGGAAGTCTTTACGAGGTAGCCAATCAGAAGACGCTGGGACTTTCCGAGCAGGAGATCATCGATCTGGTGAAGCGGATCGCCAATCAGTTAAACCGGCAGGAGAAGCAGGTGCGCCAGCTGTCCTTAAAAAATCATTCCCTGGAGCGGGAGGACGAAGCGTACAAATCCTACGGCGTGTTAAAGTATGCCAGAAGGCTGTCAGCAAAGGATGCCATGGTCTTTCTTTCCCAGCTTATGGCGGCATCGGATGATGGGATTCTTACGTTTGAAGAACCCTGTTCCATTTATCGGATGATGCTGGGAATCCAGACAGCGAATCTTCAGAAGCTTTCTCATAAGCCGTTAAGCAGAGAGGAGCTTGATGTGGCCCGGGCTGCGTATTTAAGAAAGGAACTGCCGGAACTGAGATAGCAGGCAGGGAACTGCAGAAAATAGGATCATTTTGGAGGAATTTTATGATAGACAGATTTACAGCTAAGGCCAGGGAGGCTATTACCCTTGCGGTAAATGTGGCAGAGTCCCTGGGGCATAACTATGTAGGCACCGAGCATCTGCTGATCGGCCTTCTTCATGAAGGGACCGGGGCGGCTGCCAAGGTTCTTACAGAAAACGGGGTCCGGGAGGAGAAGGTACTGGAACTGGTGAGCCAGCTGATCTCCCCGAACCATTCTGTGGGTATGGCAGAGCAGAACGGCTATACCCCCAGTGCCAGAAGGGTGCTGGAAAACAGCTATAAAGAAGCCGTTCGCTTCCATGCGCCGCTGATCGGCACGGAGCATCTGTTGATTGCCATGATCAAGGAAGGAGACTGTGTGGCCTCCCGCCTTTTAAATACTCTGGGCGTCAGCATCCAGAAGCTTTATATTGATCTGCTTTCTGCCATGGGCGAGGATGCGCCGGCAGGAGCCAGGGAGGAACTGCAGAATTCCAGAACACCTCAGGGAAAGGCCAATACCCCCACTCTGGACAGCTACAGCCGCGATCTGACCGCTCTTGCCAGAGAGGGAAAACTGGATCCGGTTATCGGCCGGGAGAAAGAGATCCAGCGTGTGATCCAGATCCTGAGCAGAAGAACCAAGAACAATCCCTGTCTCATCGGCGAGCCCGGTGTGGGAAAGACTGCCGTGGTGGAAGGTCTGGCGCAGATGATCGCTTCCGGTGATGTGCCTGAGACCATTGCGGAAAAGCGCGTAGTGACCCTTGACCTTTCCGGCATGGTGGCCGGTTCCAAGTACCGGGGCGAGTTTGAGGAGCGGATCAAGAAGGTGATCAGCGAGGTAATGGAAGACGGGCAGGTGCTTCTGTTCATCGATGAGATCCACACCATTATCGGCGCAGGCGGAGCAGAAGGAGCCATTGATGCCTCCAATATCCTGAAGCCTTCCCTGGCCAGAGGAGAACTGCAGCTGATCGGCGCCACCACCATCGAGGAATACCGGAAGTATATCGAAAAGGATGCGGCTCTGGAACGCCGTTTCCAGCCGGTGACAGTGGAGGAGCCTACTCAGGAGGAGACAGTGGCCATTTTAAAGGGACTGCGGGGACGGTATGAGGATCACCATAAGGTAACCATCACCGATGATGCCCTGGAGGCTGCTGTGAAGCTTTCCGCCCGGTATATTAATGACCGCTTCCTTCCGGATAAGGCCATTGACTTAATTGATGAGGCTTCCTCCAAGGTACGGCTGACGAATTTCGTGGAGCCGGAGGAGATTAAGACCCTGGAACAGGAGGTACAGGCTCTGGAGACGGAGAAGGAAGAGGCGGTGAAGGCTGAGGCCTATGAGCAGGCCGGCGAGATTAAGCGCAGACAGCAGAAGATGCGGGAAGAGATCCAGGCCATCCGCACCAAGTGGGAGCAGGAAAAGACCACCAGAAAACTGGTTGTAGACGAGAATCAGATCGCAGATGTGGTGGCCGGATGGACGAAGATCCCTGTGCGGAAGCTGGAAGAAGAGGAGTCGGAGCGACTTTTGAAGCTGGAAAACATTCTCCATGAGCGGGTAGTGGGCCAGGAGGAGGCTGTCGCAGCCATTGCAAAGGCCATCCGCCGGGGCAGAGTGGGATTAAAGGATCCCAAGCGTCCCATCGGCTCATTCCTGTTCTTAGGCCCTACCGGTGTGGGAAAGACGGAGCTTTCCAAGGCCCTGGCCGAGGCCATGTTCGGCACAGAGTCGGCTCTGATCCGGGTAGACATGTCGGAATATATGGAAAAGCACAGCGTTTCCAAGATGATCGGCTCCCCGCCAGGCTATGTAGGCTACGAGGAGGGCGGCCAGCTCAGCGAAAAGGTGCGCCGGAATCCCTACTCGGTGATCCTTTTTGATGAGATTGAGAAGGCTCATCCGGATGTATTCAATATTCTTCTGCAGGTGCTGGATGATGGACACATTACCGATGCCCAGGGGCGGAAGATTGATTTTAAGAATACGATCCTGATCATGACCAGCAATGCCGGCGCAGAGAATATCATCGCGCCGAAGCGTCTGGGATTTGCCTCGGAGAATGATGAGAAGGCCAGCTATGGCTTTATGAAGGATAAGGTGATGGAGGAGGTGCGCCGTCTCTTTAAGCCGGAATTTTTAAACCGGATCGATGAGATCATCGTATTCCATCAGCTGAATAAAGACCATATGAAGCAGATTGCAGATATTATGCTTCAGTCCATTTTAAAGCGGACCCGAGAACAGATGGATCTGACTCTTCAGGTAGAAGATCCGGCCAAAGAACTCTTGATTGAAAAAGGTTACGATCAGAAGTACGGGGCCAGACCCCTGCGCCGCACCATTCAGAATATGGTGGAAGACCAGCTGGCAGAGGAGATCCTGGATGGACGCATTAAAAAGGGAGACCATGTGCTGGTTTCTTCCGACGGAAAAGTGCTGACATTCCAGATAATGGAACCGAAGGAAGAGAAGGAAGGCGAAGCTGAAGCATCAGCAGAGGAGAATGCCGGAGATCCCGCCGCAGTTTCTTAAAGCGGACGGGAAAAATGCCGGCCCATGAAGACTTTTCAAAATTGTAAAGAAATCATAAGGATTTGCCGAAAGGTTTCACTGGCAAAGGACAGTGAATTCGTGTATAATCAAAATATGGGAATCACTCCCAGAGAGGATAAGATAGGGACCGGGTCCCAAGTAAAATACTAGGAGGGCAAGCAGATGCCAGGAATTGGAGCTTTAATCCAGGCCGAACAGGATGGAACCATTAGTTTTGGAGATTATACCTTAAATGAAAAGTCCAAGCTTCAGGATTTTGAACATCAGGGAGATACGTATAAGGTAAAGACGTTTTATGAGATTACAAAGCTGGAGCGCAACGGCATGTTTGTATATGAGTCGGTGCCCGGCACGGCAGTAAGGAATTTCCTGGAGACGGACGAAGGGGTTTCCTGCCAGATCGAGGGATACAAGGATTCGCAGGTGACCGTTCAGCTGGAAGAGGATACGCTGTATAAGGTATACGAGGACGGACTCCTGACGGCGGAGATCCAGACGAATTTAAGCGGCAAGCTGGCGGTGAATCTGGAACTGGAGGATGGAAAGCCTCTGGAGCTTAAGCTGGTGAAGGCATAAAGACACATCAGGCAGAGCGGCGGATGGCGTAAGGCTGCGCCGCAGAAAGGATAATTTATGGCGAAGGCAAAGGCGACTGCATTCTTCTGCAAGGAATGCGGCTATGAATCCAGCAAGTGGATGGGCCAGTGCCCCGCCTGCAGACAATGGAATACCATGGTGGAGGAACCTGTGGCGCCGAAGATAAATCCGGCATCCCAGTCCTCTGTGCGGATAAAAGGGCAGGCCAGACCTGCCCTTTTGTCTGAAATTTCCATCGAAGAGCAGGATCGTATGGGGACCGGCTTTGATGAACTTGACCGGGTGCTGGGCAGCGGCATTGTGTCCGGTTCTCTGATGCTGGTGGGAGGCGATCCGGGAATCGGAAAGTCCACCCTCCTTCTTCAGGTGTGCCGGAATCTGGCAGCTGCCGGGAAGCAGGTACTTTATATATCGGGAGAGGAGTCTTTAAAGCAGATCAAACTGCGGGCAAACCGTATCGGTCCGGTGACGGGGGATCTGCGGTTTCTGTGTGAAACCAGTCTGGATACCATACGGGAAGTGATCACAGAGCGGAAGCCGGATGTGGTGGTGATTGATTCCATTCAGACCATGTTTATGGAAACTGTCAGCTCCGCGCCGGGAAGCGTCAGTCAGGTGCGGGAGTGTACCAATGTGTTGATGCAGATTGCCAAGGGCATGGGCATTGCTGTTTTTATCGTGGGCCATGTGACTAAGGAAGGCGTGGTGGCCGGACCCCGGGTGCTGGAGCATATGGTGGATACGGTGCTTTATTTTGAAGGGGAGCGATCCGCCTCCTACCGGATCCTGCGGGGGGTGAAGAACCGCTTTGGCTCCACCAATGAGATCGGCGTTTTTGAGATGCTGGAAGAGGGATTAAGCGAAGTAAAGAACCCGTCGGAATTTCTCTTAAGCGGACGGCCGGAGGATGCTTCCGGCGGCGTGGTGGCCTGCCTGATGGAGGGTACCAGGCCCATCCTTCTGGAGGTGCAGGCTCTGGTCACAGAGTCGAATTTCGGAATGGCCAGAAGGACGGCGGCGGGAGCGGATTATAACCGGGTAAACCTTCTGATGGCGGTGCTGGAAAAACGGTGCCATTATGATCTGGGGCGGTACGATGCCTATGTAAATATCGCCGGCGGCATGAAGATGAGTGAGCCGGCTATGGATCTGGCTATTGTCATGGCTCTGGTTTCCAGCTATAAAGATAAGGCGGTAGATCCCGGCACGGTGATTTTCGGAGAGGTGGGTCTGGCCGGCGAAGTGCGGGCCGTATCTATGGCGGACCAGAGGATTTATGAGGCGAAAAAGCTCGGCTTCACCACCTGCATCCTGCCCAGGCTGTGTCTAGAGAAGATCAAGCCTGTGGAGGGGATCCGCCTGATCGGGGTATCTAATGTGCGGGAGGCCATTGGCGCGGTGCTGTAGGTCTGCAATTTTCCTGCCGGATTTTCAGACGGGGAATTACAGAGAAATGTTAGAAAAAAACGAATTGTTAGAAAAAGTCAGAAAAATATTTTGGAAAAGTAGTTGACAGGCGGCGCGTTCTGTGATATTATAATCAACGTTGTGAGGAACACATCACAGCGTACAGGGGAATAGTTCAATGGTAGAGCAGCGGTCTCCAAAACCGTAGATGGGGGTTCGAGCCCCTCTTCCCCTGCTTCTTTTTTTTCTAAAAAGATAATGGTTTATGTGTGTTGATGAAAGGCTGAAGATTCTGTAAGGGCAGAGTTTTCAGCCTTTTTTCTGTTTGAAAATGTAAAAGTTCGAATTGAACAAAATACATAAAAATTAGACAAAATTTTAAAATATTTATGCAATATGCATCAAAAACTTGAAAGCCCTTCCTTCTTTTGCTATAATGAAAAGAAATGGCGTCCGTGAATACGCGGCAAGGAGGATTTTTATGGCAAAAAAAGGAAATATTATCGTTGGACAGTCGGGAGGACCTACGTCTGTGATTAATTCCAGTCTGGCTGGTGTGTATAAGACGGCGAAAGAGAGAGGGTTCCACAAGGTTTACGGCATGCTTCATGGAATTCAGGGATTTCTGGATGAGCAGTATGTGGACCTTTCCACCCAGATCCATTCCGATATGGATATCGAGCTTTTAAAGCGGACCCCTTCGGCATTTTTAGGTTCCTGCCGCTATAAGCTGCCGGAGATCCATGAGAATCCGGAGATTTACGAGAAGATCTTTCAGATCCTGGATAAGTTAAACATTGAAGTGTTTATCTATATCGGCGGAAATGACTCCATGGACACCATCAAGAAGCTTTCGGATTTTGCCATTGTAAAGGGCCACCGCCAGAAATTCCTGGGCGTTCCAAAGACCATTGACAATGATCTGGCTCTTACGGACCACACCCCCGGCTTCGGAAGTGCGGCAAAGTATATCGGCGCTTCCACTAAAGAGATCATCCGGGATGCGCTGGGGCTTACTTATAAGAAGGCCATGATCACGGTAATCGAGGTGATGGGACGGAATGCCGGCTGGCTTACCGGTGCCACTGCACTGGCAAAGACGGAAGACTGTGAGGGCCCGGATCTGATCTATCTTCCGGAGATTCCCTTTGATATCGATAAGTTTTTAAAGAAGGTAAAAGATCTTTTAAAGAAGAAGAGTTCCGTGGTGATTGCTGTGTCGGAGGGCATTAAGCTGGAAGATGGACGGTATGTGTGTGAACTGTCCGGCGGCGCGGATTATGTGGATGCATTCGGCCATAAGCAGCTGCAGGGGACGGCTGCTTATCTGGCAGGATTCTTAAAGAATGAGATCGGCTGCAAGACCAGAAGCGTAGAGTTTTCCACGCTGCAGAGAAGCGCTTCCCACATGGCATCCAGGGTGGATATTAATGAAGCCTTTATGGTAGGCGGTGCTGCGGTGAAAGCGGCAGATGAGGGAGATACGGGAAAGATGGTAGTAATCGACCGGGTATCCGATGATCCTTACATGAGTGCGGCCGGTATCTACGATGTACATAAGATTGCCAACAACGAAAAGCTGGTTCCCAGGAACTGGGTGAACAAGGAAGGAAATTATGTGACTGCAGATTTCCTGAATTACATCGAGCCGCTGATCCAGGGAGATTATCAGCCCTTTATGGTAAATGGTCTGCCTCAGCATCTGGTGCTGAAACGGTAAAAGCAGCTTTTTGACAGAAGTCATTCGGCCGGCGCATCCGGCAAGGAGAGCATCAAAAGAAAACCTCTGTATGGTATGCTGATTAACAGGCGTGAACAGAAGTTTCGTGGAAAATGGCGAAAAAAGATTGCCGAAAAAGGTAAAACAGCGCGAAGAATACATGCTGTTTTACCTTTTTTTGTCATTTATGGAAAAATATGCATAAATTCATGAAAAAATGGCAAATATTTCATAGAGGAAAGTACAAGAAAAATTGAAATCGATTACAAAAGAAAAAATTTGACTTTTTCTCAGGGAAGTGCTATAAATACTTCAACGCACAGAAACCATTCATTTTTTGAAAAGGAGTTTGATCGTTATGTTAAAACAGAAAAAAATCATGCTGCCGACTGTTGCAGACGCAAAAGAATTCGTACAGATGGCATCCAGATGTGATTTTGATATTGATATATTTTACAACCGCATTGTAATCGATGCCAAGTCTATTCTGGGTGTACTCAGCCTGGATCTGACCCGGGAACTGACAGTTTCCATGAACGGCGAGGATGCAGAGTTTGAGGCTTATCTGGATAAGCTGGCAGATAAGGCAATTACCGCTGCGTAGTGCTGCCTGGAAACAGATGACCGGCTGGATAAGCGGAATTTGAGATTTACCGAGAAAGGGGAAACCAAAGTGCTGCGGTGCTTGGTTCCCTCTTTTTTTTGTGCTGTAAGCCCGGCAGGCGGGGGAACAGATCTGCTCTGTACGGATGGATATTTAAATGGGTTTGTGATATACTGTGGAGCATGAAAGCTTTTTGGAAGGGTTTGATTTCACCATGAAAGATGGGGTCAATGGAGCGTACCAGATCCGGATTTCCGTGCGGGAACTGGTGGAGTTTGTCTTAAATTCCGGAGATATTGACAACCGGCGGACAGCGGGGGCAAAAAAAGAGGCCATGCAGGAGGGAAGCCGTCTGCACCGGAAAATACAAAAGCAAATGGGCGCGGGTTACCAGGCGGAAGTTACCATGCGCCATGTGGTGCAGGAGGAGTGCTTCTGCATTTTGGTGGAAGGAAGGGCAGACGGAGTCCTTTCAGAGCCTGGAGGCTTTGTTATTGACGAGATTAAATGTGTCTATATGGACATTTCCCGCCTGGAGGAACCGGTAAAGGTCCACATGGCCCAGGCTATGTGCTACGGCTATTTCTGGTGTACAGAAAAAGATCTGGAGGGCATCGGCGTCCAGATCACCTATTGCAGTATGGAAACCGAGGAGATCCGGCGTTTCCGAAAAGAGTATTCCTTTGAGGAACTGAAGGAGTGGTTCCAGGGACTGATTCACGAGTACCTGAAATGGGCAGAATATCGGTACCGTCATGACCTGCGCAGAGCGGCTTCTCTGAAAGAACTTGCCTTTCCCTTCCCTTACCGGAAAGGACAGAAGGAACTGGCTGTCAATGTATATCGGGCCATTGCAAGAGGAAGGAATCTTTATATCCAGGCGCCTACGGGAATCGGGAAAACCTTATCGGTCATCTTCCCGTCGCTGAAGGCCATGGGAGAGGGGATGGGAGATAAGCTTTTTTATCTTACGGCAAAGACTGTTACGAGAAGAGTGGCGGAAGAGGCCTTTTCCATCCTGCGGACCAGGGGCCTTTTCTTTTCCGCGGTGACGATTACAGCCAAGGAGAAGCTGTGCTTTCTGGAACAGCCTTCCTGCAATCCCGAGGACTGTCCCTACGCAAAAGGCCATTATGACCGGGTCAATGACGCTGTGTTTGATATTATCCATCAGGAGAACGCCATTACCCGGGAAAGGATCCTTACATATGCCGAAAAACACAGGATCTGTCCTTTTGAATTCTGTCTGGACATCAGCAGCTGGGTGGACGGGATTATCTGCGATTACAATTACGTCTTTGACCCGAATGTGCGGCTGAAACGGTACTTTGCCGAAGGGGGGAAGGGAGAATATCTTTTTCTGGTGGATGAGGCTCACAATCTGGTTTCGCGGGGGCGGGAGATGTACAGTGCCGCTCTGGTGAAGGAGGATGTGCTTCTGGCTGCCCGTCTGGTGAAAAGCCGGTCGCCCCGGCTGGCGCGTCTTTTAAATGCCTGCAACAAGACTCTTCTGGAAATGAAGCGCCAGTGCGAGAACTATGCTGCCCTGGAAAATGTGGATTTTCTGATCTATCAGGTTCGGGAGACGTACGGTGTGATGGAAGAGTTTATGGAAGAGAATCCGGAGTTTGAGGGCCGGGAGCTGGTACTGGATTTTTATTTTCAGGTTCGGGACTTTTTAAATACTGCAGACTATATGGATGAAGGCTATGAGATTTACAGCCAGCTTAAGGAGGACGGCACCTTCGCTGTTAATCTGTTCTGCATCGACCCGTCGGGCCGTCTCCGTGCCTGTATGGACCAGGGGATCAGTACCATCTTATTTTCTGCCACCCTTCTTCCGATGCCCTACTATAAGGAACTTTTGAGCGGCGAGCCGGATGGGTATGCCATCTATGCACAGTCTCCGTTTCCCCGGGAGAACCGGCTTCTTTTGGTGGGGCGGGATGTAAGCAGCCGCTACAGCAGGAGAAACAGCCGGGAATACCGGAAGGCAGCTTCCTATATTCAGAAAGTTGTGGGGGCGCGGGCCGGCAATTACATGATATTTTGTCCTTCTTATCAATATATGGACCAGATCGCACAGATTCTCCTTGCGGAGACGGATCCGGAACAGACTCATATTCTGGTGCAGGAGAGCCATATGGATGAGGCTGCCAGAGAGGCGTTTCTGGAGGAGTTTTACCAGACGCAGCCGGAAGGACAGAAAAAAAGGAGCCTGGCGGCTCTCTGTGTAATGGGCGGGATTTTCGGGGAAGGCATTGATCTGAAGGAAGAAAGCCTCATCGGTGTGGTGATTATCGGAACCGGGATCCCTCAGGTGTGTCCAAGACAGGACATTCTGCGCCGGTATTTTGATGAAAGAGGGAAGCCGGGATTTTCCTATGCTTATCAATACCCTGGAATGAACAAGGTGATGCAGGCGGCCGGGCGGGTGATCCGGACGGTAAAGGATGAAGGCGTGATCGTACTTTTGGATGACCGTTTCCTTTGGCCGGATTATCTGGCGCTTTTTCCGAGAGAGTGGAGCGATTACTGCCCGGTAACTCTCTCGGATGTGGAAAAAAAGCTTTGCGATTTCTGGGGGAAAAGAGGACGGCCTACAGCATGTCCATAAACTGACGGGCAGCCTGGGAAATGGGAAGATTTTCATTGTAGGCCACTACCATCTGCCTGGCAGGAAGGCTCTCTTCCAGATCCAGCACATAGAGCTGCTTTTCATCCTTCGGGATGCAGAAATCCGGCACGAAGGCAATTCCCAGCCCGATGCGGGCCAGATCAATGAGAAGGTCATTGCTGCTGAGTTCGATCTCCGGAACCAGATCCAGCTGGCTTCTCTGGAACATCCGGTGAAGGAATTCGCTGGTTGTGCTTTTCCGGTCCAGCATCAGGATCGGGTATTTCTGCAGTTCCTGAAGGGAAAGCTTTTTTCCTTCAAGGGGGAACCGGTCGCGGTCAGCCACGAAAACATCGTGAAATTCATTGATCATCCGGATATTCTGGGTGTTGGACAAGCCGGAATTGGGATAGTTTGTAATAATGAAATCAACCTGACCGTTTTCCAGAAGATGCGCGCATTCGATGGAGGTCTGATTGGTGACCTTGATGTGTACATTTGGGTAGCGGAGATGAAACTCCTTTAAGTGATCCACCAGATAATAGCGGCAGATGGTGTCGCTGGCGCCGATGCGCAGCTGCCCGCCGTTCAGGGTATTCGCTTCCAAAAGCTGATTTTCCCCTTTGCGGATCAGGTTCATGGCGGGCTCCACATGCTTTAAAAGGATCTCGCCTTCCGGTGTCAGCTGAACCCGCTTGGTACTGCGGATAAACAGGGTCTGGTTCAGTTTTTTTTCCAGAACTTTAATGGACTGGCTGACGGCGGACTGAGAGATAAACAGCTGCTTGGATGCCTCGGAAAAGCTCAAGGTCACGGCAACGTGGTAAAAGACTTTGTAAAGTTCATAATTAATATCCATGTTTTCTCCTCCTGAGAGATTATTTTACCACCGGTTTGCAGTGGTTGTAAAGATAAAGAGACTTGAGGTTTATAAAGCAGCGGATTTTGGAGAGCAAACCCTCATGGGCCGGCAGGCGTTGACAAGGCGGAAGGGGGCGTTGTATGATAGCCGTTATAAGATTAAGAAAATAAATGCGTATCCGCAGCAGTTCTGCGGAAAATGGAGGATGCAGATGAACGAAGAATATTACCAGATGTATCTGGATGAATTAAAAGAGATCCGCCCCTGTACGGATCAGGAACGGGAGGAACTTCTGCGGAAGGCGGTGAAAGGAGACGGGGCTGCCAGAAAGCGGCTGATCGAGGGACATCTGATCTTTGCCCTTGCGTCTGCCAAGGACTTTCGGGATAAAGGGCTTCCTATGAGCGATCTGGTGCAGGAGGCGAATCTGGGTCTGACTCTGGCTGTGGAGGAGTACCGGGAGGGAGACTTTCTGGCTCAGGCCAGGGAGCGGATTATGGCGCTTCTTAAGGCAGCTCTGGATGACCAGAGTATGGAAAAGAAGGTAGAAGAAACCATGCTTGAACGGGTGAACCGTCTTCAGGAGATTTCGGGAAAGATGGCAGAGGAACTGGGGCGGGAGGCTACGGTAGAAGAGCTGGCCCAGAGGATGCAGATGCCCACCGGGGAAATTAAGGATATTATGAAGATGGCGGTAGATGCGCTGAGTGTTACCGGCGAGTTTGGCCAGACGCCGGTGGAAAGCCTTGGGAAGGAAGGATTTGATGAGTAAAATTTATCTGATCCGCCACGGGCAGACGGACTGGAACCTGGAAGGAAGGATCCAGGGCTGCCGAGACATTCCGCTGAATGATACCGGAAGACGGCAGGCCGCATCCTTGGCAGAGGGCATGAAGGACCGCAGAGTGGAACTGGTTCTCTCCAGTCCCTTATGCCGGGCCAGGGAGACTGCCCGCGTTCTGGCAGAAAGCCAGGGCGTGCCGCTTTTGTGCTGGAGAGAGCTGGAGGAGGTCCGTTACGGCAGCTGGGAAGGGATGACCGTGGCAGAAATCCAGGAGCAGTTTCCAGAAGAGTACCGCCGCTGGTGGGGGGAAGCCGGAGAGGGAAGACCGCCGGGGGGAGAAAGCCGCATGGAGGCTTTTCAGAGAGGCGTTTTTCTGGCAGAGAAGATACGGCGCCAGGTGCGCAGCCATAAGCTGAAAGGTGTGGCGGTGGTCAGCCACGGCGCTATGCTCTGCTGTATGCTTCCGGCTCTGCTGAAGGGGCAGGCTCCTTTTGAAGAAGGATTTTCCGTACAGAACGGCGGAATTACCACTCTTTATATGGATCCCGAGAGCGGAATGTGCAGCCTGGAAGCAGTCAATGACTGCAGTCATTTTTCGGGGGAAAATTTATAAAAAAATTATAACAAAACAAAAAGGGAATCTATTGCAGAACGGTGCAAAGTGTTTCATATGAAAGGAAAAATGAAATACTTTGCACTGTTTTGTTTTCATTATATGGTGGAAAGTGAAGTTGCTGAAAAACAGGGGCCCGATTTGTCGAAAAAGGAAATTGTCCTGGCAGGAGAAATCCGCTATACTAAAGCCACAACGCAAGGAGCGAAGAAAAAAACTCCCCGAAAGGGAGGAGAGGGGGATTTTATGTTTTCGTTTGATTTCGAGGATAAAATTCGTTTTACAAAGGCTGTTTACTACAGCTTCAGGCCGATCCCGCTTCCGAAGCCATTTAAAGACGGAACGGGTGGAATGGGAAAATACGCACCGGAACAGGGCTGCCTGGAACTGTATGATCAAACCGGAGCCTGTGCCCATTATTCCGTAGGAAGAAGCTTCGTCAAGGATATGCTTCCAAGGCTTCTGACCGGCGAGGAGATGAGCTATAACGAATGGAGACATTCTCTGTACTGGAAGATCAGAAACAGCGGATTCCAGAGCGGTCAGGCTGTGGATGTGGGATCTGTGGATCTGATGATGCTGGATATTCTGGCACAGCGGGCAGGAAAACCGATTCATCGTTTCCTGGGCGCAGAAAAGGACTGGGCAGCAGCCTACAAAGGCGGCGGTTCCCTCCTTCTTTCTGACGAAGAACTGGTAGAGGATATGACCCGCTACGTGGAGGAAGGCTTCCGCACCGTTAAGTTTAAAGTAGGAAGCGGCGAAGGAAAGGACATGGAGCGGGATATCCGCAGACTGGAAAAGGTCCGCAAGGCAGTGGGCGAGGATATCGGCATTGCAGTGGATGCAAACCAGAGATGGGATGTGGAAGATGCCTGGAAATTCGCAAAGCTGGCATCACCGTATCATCTGGAGTGGCTGGAAGAACCCATTCATTCCCATGACATGAACGGCATCAAGCGCTTAAAGGAAATGGGAGTGGACATGCCCATCGCCTTCGGTGAATCCATGAGAATTTCCTACGCATATGAGACTTACATTGAAAAAGGCGTGGATCATCTGCAGCCTTCTCTGGGCAGGATGTCAAGGATCGATGATCTGATCCGGATCCGCGACATGGCCAGAGAAAAAGGCGTGACCTTCTCTTCCGGAGGAAGAGCGGCAGTAAATGCATACTTCGGCTGTCTCTACAATGAAAATGAAAGAATCGAATATCATGAGCCTATCAGCCGCCCGGTAGCCGAGTACATGCTGAATGTTCCGGAGACAAAAGACGGAAAGTTTATCTGTCCTGCAGATATTCCGGGACTGCCGGCCAGAATGAACATCGAAAAGCTGGAAAAGGACGGATACCTGGAAAGCCGGGTTATCTATTATCCATCGAAATAAAATATCCGATTGGGAAGAAAGAAAAGTAAAACAAATGCAAAGGCATTATAATGAAGGAGGAGTTTTTCATGAGAAAAAGAGGACGTAAATTACTGGCAACAGGGCTTGCGGGAGCGATGACCGCATCCATGCTGCTGACCGGATGCGGAAGCGGATCCGCTTCCAGCACTACAGCAGCTGACACCGCCGCATCCGGGGATACGGCAGCGGATAGCGCCGGAGAGACCAGCGAGGCTGCAACGGCACAGGCCTCTGCAGAGGATGATATCGAGAAGCCGGAGCAGATCAATATTTTTGTAAACGGAAACGTATTTACTCAGGCCAACGCGCGTGATGAGTTTGAAAAGCGCTGGGAAGAGCTTACCGGAATCGATCTGGTGATTACCCAGCCTGACCATGATGCTTACAACGATGTATTAGGACAGACCTTTGCATCTGGTCCGGAGAACTGGCCGGATGTGGTGATCCTTTCTTCCGCTTACTATACCGGTTATGCTGAGGAAGGCGCTCTGTGGGATATGACCGATGCATGGGAGAATTCCGAACTGAAAGCTTCCGGACGCTATAAGGGCGAGGAAATTCTGGAGAAGTTAAAGATTGATGGCCGTCTGTACGGTTTTGCTCATGAAAACAGCAAAGGCTGTATTACATATGTAAAGCAGTCCTGGCTGGATAACTGCGGGCTGGATGTTCCTACCAATTACGAGGAGTATCTGGCTATGCTGGAAGCTTTTACCACCGGTGATCCTGATGGAAACGGTGTGAATGGTGATACCTGCGGCGTATCGGCAGCCGGATATATTGCACCGGAAGCACCCTGGACCATGTACCTGCCGGAATTTTACCAGGGAGCTACCGTTGACTTTACCAAGGACGAAAACGGTCAGTGGGTAGACGGCTTTACTCAGGATAATATGAAGGCTACTCTGGAGAGAATGCAGGATGCCTACGCAAAAGGCTATATTGATAAGGAAACTCTGACCAATGGTACCAGCGACTGCCGGAACAAATTCTATGAGGATACCTTCGGCGTGTTCACCTACTGGTCCGGAACCTGGGGAACCCAGCTTTCCGATAACCTGGTTGCCAATGGCCATTCCGGAGATCTGGTAGCTCTTCCGCCTATTGAAGAACTTGGAAACTATGTAGCAAAGCTGCCGAACGTAATGGCAATTACTTCTGCATGCGAGAATCCGGAAGGCGTATTCAAATACTTCATCGAGTCTATGCTGGACGGCGGCGACATGCAGACCCTGTGGACCTACGGCGTAGAGGATGTACACTGGTCCACCAAGGCCGAGACCGTATGCGGCAACACCTATGAAGAAGGCGAATTCCATGGCAAAGAAAGCCTTGAGAAGCCCGGAACCCAGTATCAGAAGGGCTATATCGATCCGCTTCTGTCCTTAGGCGAGTGGGTTGACGAAGATCCCGGCGCAGCATTCCTTCCGGAATTTACCAAGGAATCCCAGGAAATCTTTGATGCAAATGCAGTTACTCTGGATCTGATTCCTTCTACGGAAGCTATGAACCAGTATAATGGTGACCTGATGACTCTGAAGCGTTCCATCGTAGCAGATATCGTTACGCAGGGTACTTCCATTGAAGATGGCTATGCAAGATTTGAGGCAGAAGGCGGACTGGAATGGTCCAATTCCATCGTAGATTCCTTAAATAACCAGTAATTAACGCAAAGAGAAACAGCCGGCGATGCGGCCGGTTTCCGGAAATCGTCCGGCCCTCAAAGGGCCGGTATCTGGAAACCGGCTGCTTTTTTGATTTTACGGGAAACTTTTGTGTGCATTTATCTGGATTAAGGTCAGAAGAAATCGGAAAGATGTCTTCTGATCTGTAAAAATCACCCTTTTTCATTGCGCAATATAGTTAAAAAATTAACGTTAATTATTAAATTATTGGGCAAAATGTTAACTTATGCTTGCAAAATACATTTTTCGGTAGTATGATTAAAAAAGATGAATCTGCACACGTTTGCAAGAAATGGGAGGTATTATTATGACACCAGTAACAGGAAATGTAATCGTAGGCCAGTCCGGCGGCCCTACAGCAGTTATCAATGCCAGCCTGGTAGGCGTTTTTAAGACAGCAAAGGATCGGGGAGCAAAAAAGGTTTATGGTATGGTTCACGGTATTCAGGGCCTTCTGGAAGGAAGATATGTGGATCTGGAAAAGCATATCCGCAATGATCTGGACATTGAACTGTTAAAGCGTACTCCGTCTGCGTATCTGGGATCCTGCCGGTATAAGCTGCCTGACATCAGCCAGGACCGGGAAATTTACGATAAGATTTTTTCCATTCTGGATGAACTTGAGATCGAGTATTTCTTTTATATCGGCGGAAATGACTCCATGGACACCATCAAGAAGCTTTCTGACTACGCGCTGTTAAATGGAAGCAAGATCCGCTTCATGGGTGTTCCCAAGACCATTGACAATGATCTGGCTGTTACGGATCATACGCCGGGATATGGAAGCGCAGCCAAGTATATCGGCTCCATTACCAAGGAAGTAATCCGCGACGGACTGGTATATGATCAGCAGAATGTGACGATTCTGGAGATCATGGGACGGAATGCAGGGTGGCTGACCGGAGCTGCTGCTCTTGCAAAGTGCGAGGATTGTCCCGGACCGGATATGATTTTCCTGCCGGAGATTCCCTTTGATGTAGATGAGTTTATGAAGAAAGTGGCAGACCTTCACAGCCGCCAGAAATCGGTAGTTGTTGCCGTTTCGGAAGGAGTTAAGACGGCTGATGGAAAATACGTGTGCGAACTGACGGATGGAATTGATTTTGTGGATGCATTTGGACATAAGCAGCTGACCGGTACGGCCCGTTTCCTGGCAGAGAAGATCAACCGCGAAGTAGGCTGCAAGACCAGAGCCATTGAGTTTAACTCTCTGCAGCGCTGTGCATCTCATATTGTGTCCCGGGTGGATATTACTGAGGCCTTCCAGGTAGGCGGTGCAGCAGTAAAGGCAGCCCATGAAGGCGAGACCGGAAAGATGATCATCTTAAAGCGCGTTTCCGATGATCCCTATATCTGCGTAACCGACATCTATGATGTACATAAGATCGCTAACGTAGAAAAGAAGGTTCCCAGAGAATGGATTAATGAGACCGGCGATTTTGTAACTGCAGATTTTGTAAATTACATCCGTCCGCTGATCCAGGCTGAACTTACACCGGTTATGGTAGACGGCCTTCCCAGACATCTGTATTACACGGACGTAGAACGAGTTTAATAAGATCTGATAATAAAAGATATAAATGCTATTAATTTTACTTATTTATAATAGCTATGATATGATAAGGACAGGTGGGCATACATCTGTCCTTTTCTGATGCAGGGCATTTGGAGAAAGGATATCAGGAGAATGTGCCCGATTCAATAAGGAGGAAATGCATATGAGCGTTCAGCGGATTTTCGTGGAGAAGAAGCCGGATTTTGCCGTGAAGGCAAAGGAACTGCGGGAAGAGATCCGAAATTATCTTGGGATCAATACTGTCACCGGCGTGCGGGTTCTGATCCGGTATGATGTAGAGAACATTTCAGAAGAAACCTTCCGCCGGTCTCTGGTTACGGTTTTTTCTGAGCCGCCGGTGGATTTTGTTTATGTAGAAGAATTTCCTGTGCAGGAGGGCGATCAGGTCTTCTCGGTGGAGTATCTGCCGGGACAGTTTGACCAGAGAGCCGACTCTGCCGAGCAGTGCGTAAAGCTGTTAAATGAAGAGGAGGAGCCGGTGATCCGCTCAGCCACCACCTATGTGATCTCCGGTCAGGTAAGCCCGGAGGAGTTGGAAGCCATCAAGTCCTTCTGTATTAATCCGGTGGACTCCAGAGAGGCGGCCCAGGAGAAGCCGAAAACTCTCGTAACCGAATTCCAGCAGCCGGATGATGTGGCTCTCTTTGACGGTTTCTGCGAGATGGCGGAGGAGGACTTTAAGGCTTTGTACCAGTCGCTGAATCTGGCCATGACTTACAAGGATTTTCTTCATATCCGGAAATATTTTGCAGAAGAGGAGAAGCGGGATCCCTCCGTTACGGAGATCCGGGTTCTGGATACTTACTGGTCCGATCACTGCCGTCATACCACGTTTTCTACCGAGCTGAAAAATGTGACCTTTGAAGACGGAGATTACCGTGTTCCGGTGGAAGAGACTTACCGGCAGTATCTGGCAGACCGGGAAGTGATTTATAAAGGAAGAGATGACAAATTCGTCTGCCTGATGGATCTGGCTCTTATGGCCATGAAGAAGCTGCGGGCAGAAGGAAAACTGGAAGATATGGAGGTTTCCGAGGAGATCAACGCCTGCTCCATCGTGGTGCCGGTGACCATAGACGGAAAGACCGAGGAGTGGCTGGTGAATTTTAAGAATGAGACCCATAACCATCCCACGGAGATCGAGCCCTTCGGCGGCGCGGCTACCTGTCTGGGCGGAGCCATCCGCGATCCCCTTTCCGGCCGGACCTATGTATATCAGGCCATGCGTGTTACCGGTGCGGCTGATCCCACCCGTCCTTTAAGCGAGACGCTTCACGGAAAGCTGCCGCAGAAGAAGATCGTGACGGAGGCGGCCCACGGCTACAGCTCCTACGGAAATCAGATCGGTCTGGCTACCGGCTATGTAAAGGAGATTTATCATCCCGGCTATGCGGCCAAGCGCATGGAGATCGGCGCGGTCATGGGTGCGGCTCCCAGGAAAAATGTGATCCGTGAAACCTCAGATCCGGGAGATGTGATCATTCTTCTGGGCGGACGCACCGGCCGGGACGGCATCGGCGGCGCTACCGGTTCCTCCAAGGTGCATACGGAAGCTTCCATTGAGGTGTGCGGCGCCGAGGTGCAGAAGGGAAATGCGCCTACCGAGCGGAAGATCCAGAGAATGTTCCGCCGTCCTGAGGTATCCTGCATCATCAAAAAGTGCAACGATTTCGGCGCCGGCGGTGTGTCCGTAGCCATCGGCGAGCTGGCTGCCGGTCTGGATATTGATCTGGACAAGGTGCCGAAGAAGTATGCCGGTCTGGACGGAACGGAGATTGCAATTTCGGAATCCCAGGAGCGCATGGCTGTGGTGGTGGATCCCAAGGATGTGGATCCGTTCCTGGCCTATGCGGCAGAAGAGAACCTGGAGGCAGTCTGCGTGGCTGTGGTTACAGAGAACCCCCGTCTTGTGATGCACTGGAGAGGAAAGACCATTGTGGACTTAAGCCGCGCTTTCCTGGATACCAACGGCGCTCACCAGGAGGCAGACGTGGCAGTTTCCATTCCTTCCCGTCAGGGAAATCCCTTCGAGAGGAAAGAAATCGGCGATGTGCGTGAAACGTGGCTTAACCTGCTGGCATCCTTAAATGTATGCTCCCAGAAGGGTCTGGTGGAGATGTTTGACGGTTCCATCGGTGCAGGAAGCGTATATATGCCTTACGGCGGAAAGTATCAGCTGACAGAAACCCAGTCCATGGTGGCAAAGCTTCCGGTACTGGAGGGCAGCACCGATACGGTAACCATGATGAGCTATGGATTCGATCCCTACTTATCCAGCTGGAGCCCCTACCACGGAGCGGTTTACGCGGTAGTATCCTCTGTGGCAAAGATCGTGGCAGCCGGCGGCGACTTTTCAAAGATCCGCTTTACCTTCCAGGAGTATTTCCAGCGTATGACCGGCGATCCCGCCCGCTGGAGCCAGCCTTTCAGCGCCCTCTTAGGTGCGTACCAGGCACAGCTTGGCTTCGGCCTGCCCTCCATCGGCGGCAAAGATTCCATGTCCGGAACCTTCGACGATGCGGCTCACGGCGAGATCAATGTTCCGCCTACCCTGGTATCTTTTGCGGTGGATGTGGCCAGCGATAAGACCATCATTACTCCCGAGTTAAAGCGTCCGGGAAGCAAGCTGGTGGTATTTAAGATCCGGAGAAATGAATACGATCTGCCGGATTACGATCAGTTAATGGACGGATACGGAAAGCTTCATGAGGATATCAAGGCCGGACGGATCCTTTCTGCTTACGCAGTGGAAGGCCACGGACTGGCTGAGGCGGTAAGCAAGATGGCTTTCGGAAACAAGCTTGGGGTGCGTGTGGAGCACAATGTGGACCCGCGGGATTTCTTTGCTCCGGACTGGGGTTCCATCCTCTGCGAGGTGGCAGACGGCAAGGTGGGAGAGCTTTCCATCTCCTACACCCTGATCGGCCAGGTAACGGACAGCGGCGTACTGGAGTACGGCCCGGTATCCATTTCCATGGATGAGGCCCTGAATGCCTGGACGAAGACTCTGGAACCGGTATTCCCCACCACTTCCGGTGTGGAGCAGACTCCGGTTATCCAGGATGTGTTTCAGGCAGAGCCGGAGAGTATTTACGTGTGCAGCCATAAGCTGGCGCAGCCCAGGGTATTTATCCCGGTATTCCCCGGCACTAACTGCGAATATGACAGCACCAAGGCCTTTGAGCGGGCCGGCGCCCTGGTTTCCACGAAGGTGTTTAAGAACCTCTCTGCGCAGGATATCCGGGATTCGGCGGAAATCTACCAGAAGGAGATCGAGAAGGCCCAGATCGTTATGTTCCCGGGCGGCTTCTCTGCCGGCGATGAGCCGGAGGGCTCGGCCAAATTCTTTGCAGCCGTATTCCGCAACAGCGCCATCAAGGAAGCGGTGGAAAAGCTCTTAAATGAGCGCGACGGCCTGATGCTGGGCATCTGCAACGGCTTCCAGGCGTTAATCAAGCTTGGTCTGGTGCCGGAAGGAAGCATCAGTGAGCAGACTGCCGATTCGCCTACTCTGGCCATGAATACCATCGGCCGTCATATTTCCAAGATGGTTTATACCAAGGTGGTTTCCAACAAATCCCCGTGGCTTGCGCTGGCAGAACTGGGCGGTGTTTACTGCAACCCCGCTTCCCACGGAGAAGGACGTTTCGTGGCCAATGACCAGTGGCTTAAGAGACTGTTTGAAAACGGACAGGTAGCAACCCAGTATGTGGATGACAAGGGACAGGCTACCATGGACGAGTTCTGGAATCCCAATGGTTCTTATATGGCCATCGAAGGAATCACCAGCCCCGACGGAAGAATCCTGGGCAAGATGGCGCACTCTGAGCGCCGCGGCACCTCCGTTGCCATGAATATTTACGGCGAGCAGGATATGAAGATCTTTGAGGCCGGTGTAAAGTACTTTAAATAAAGAAAACAGGCTGTGACAGCGAGCGGTCACAGCCTGTTTTCTGTGGAGTGAGAAAGATTCCGGAGTTTTTGGCAAGGGACTTTTTACCGGATGTTTAATCGATGGCAGAGTCATCACAGAAGACCACCAGGGTTTCCGGTGTGGCAACAGCGGGGACGGAACGGGTGGAAGCGGTGTAGACGGCCATCATCAGGCGGCCGGAAAGATTTCCGAAGTATACCAGGCCGTTAGGCATGATGATCCGGGTTTCCGGAGACAGATTCAGCCGGAGACTGCCGTCGGAGCTTGTAAGGGTGGAATCGAAGCGGTCCAGAAGGGCCTGTGTGCCTTCAGGAAGCTTTGCTATGGCAGAGGCATAGTACCTGGGCGGATAAATCAGCGGAACCGGTGCATTGGCCGGCGTAAAGACTGTAATGCGGTCACCGAGGGATAATGGGACGGCATCCAGAACGTAAGTGCCGGAGTCCGCTCGAAACTCTGCAGGACCCGATGAAGTAAACATGGAATACGCGGCCTGGCAGGGGGAGGGACCGCTGCCGGCGGATACCGGCGAAATAGCGGTGACGGCGCCGGAGAAAGACAGAAAAAGACTCATGACAATCCCTTTCGGAATGGAGAATTAATAGAACTTATGCCCAGGGGTATAAAAATATGCGGAGGTCCGACTTGACAGATGACGGAATTTACGGTATGATTTTCGCTAAAAAGCGGTGAATGTATGTGTGAATCGGACAAAGGTACGCAGAGAACGGACGAAGCCGGTGTTAAGATACCGGCAGAGCGCAGGCAGCAGGAACCGCAGGAATACAGGAAAAAGATGAGGAGACAGTCGGTTATGAAGAAGGTTGTAAAATTCGGCGGCAGTTCTTTAGCCAGCGCCAGGCAGTTTAAAAAGGTAGGGGAGATTATCCGTGCAGATAAAGCCAGAAGATATGTGGTTCCTTCTGCGCCTGGAAAGCGCAATGACAAGGATGAGAAGGTAACGGATCTTTTATACCAGTGTTACGATGCTGCAGTGGAGGAGAGAAGCTATAAAAAGATCCTGGAGAAGATCAAAAATCGGTATGATGAGATCATTGAGGGCCTGGGAATTGATCTGAACCTGGATTATGAATTTGCCCGGATTGAGGAGAACTTTTTAAAGAAGGCCGGCCGGGATTACGCAGCTTCCCGGGGCGAGTATTTAAACGGCCTGATCATGGCCGCTTATCTGGGATATGAGTTTGTGGATGCCGCAGAGGTGGTCTTCTTTGATGAAAACGGAAACTTTGATGCAGACACTACCGATAAGGAGCTGGGAGAGCGTCTGGAGCATATTGAGCGGGCGGTTATCCCCGGATTTTACGGCGCAAAGCATGACGGCACCATAAAGACCTTTTCACGGGGCGGCTCCGATGTGACCGGTTCCATCGTTGCCAAGGCCATTCATGCAGATATGTATGAGAACTGGACAGATGTATCCGGTTTCCTGGTGGCAGATCCGCGGATTGTAAAGAATCCTCAGGTTATTGAGACCATTACTTATAAAGAGCTTCGGGAACTGGCATATATGGGAGCCAGCGTACTGCATGAAGATGCCATTTTCCCGGTAAGAAAGGAAGGCATCCCCATCAATATCCGCAATACCAACCGTCCGGATGACAAGGGGACTTTAATTGTGGAAAGTACCTGCCGCAAGCCCCGTTATACCATTACCGGTATTGCCGGAAAGCGGGGATTCTGCTCCATCAATATCGAGAAAGCGATGATGAACGCAGAAGTAGGGTTTGGGAGAAAAGTGCTGGAAGTGTTTGAACGCTATGGAATTTCCTTTGAGCATATGCCTTCCGGCATTGATACCATGACGGTGCTGGTTCACCAGTCGGAATTTGAAGAATTTGAGCAGTCTGTCATTGCCGGAATCCACCGTTCTGTGGAGCCGGATTTTGTGGAAATGGAGTCCGATCTGGCGCTGATTGCCGTGGTTGGGAGAGGAATGAAGGCAGCCAGAGGGACTGCCGGCAGGATCTTTTCTGCCCTGGCTCATGCCAGAGTAAATGTAAAGATGATCGACCAGGGCTCCAGTGAGCTGAATATTATTATCGGCGTGAAGGATTCTGATTTTGAGACAGCCATCCGGGCTATCTATGATATTTTTGTGACGACGGAGATCTGACGATACCGGAGGACGGTACTGTTTGGCGCAGTATTATCTGATGACAGCGGCTGCAGACAGGCAGAAATTTGACATTCTCCTATCAATTTAGGATATTTTATGATATCATGGAAGAAATATAGTAGAAGCGTGATAATCGGGAAAACTATCCACACAGGAAGAAAACAGGTAAGGAGGAGAATGTATGCTGGAAAAAATTGATTTGTCTGTCACTGTGGAAAAAGAGACGTATAAAGCGGCAGTGGAGGAGATCGGAGCACGGCTTGGCGTACTCCAGAGGAGCCTGAAAGCGGCAGGAATTCCGGTTATAATCCTGTTTGAGGGAATGGGAGCTGCAGGAAAGGGTACGCAGATTAATCGTCTGATCCAGGCTCTGGACCCAAGGGGATTTTCTGTGTTTGCCAGCAGCCGCCCCACAGAAGAAGAAAGTCTGCGTCCCTTCCTCTGGAGATACTGGATCAAGACGCCGGCCAGAGGCAGGATGGCGATTTTTGACAGGAGCTGGTACCAGAGCGTTCAGGCGGACCGGTTCGACGGGCTGACCCGGGAAGAAGATATTCTGAAGGCATTTCAGGATATTTTATCCTTTGAAAAGCAGCTGACGGATGACGGCACCGTGATCATCAAGCTGTTTTTGTATATTTCCCAGGAAGAGCAGAAGAAGCGTTTCAAGAAACTGGCACATTCGAAGGAAACGGCCTGGCGGGTCAGTGATGAGGACTGGAAGCGGAATAAAGAGTATGACCGTTATCTGCGGATCAATGAAGAGATGCTGGAGCGGACGGATACTGAGCATGCGCCCTGGACCATCATCGAGGCTACGGACCGGAATTATGCGGCTCTGAAAATCATGTCCACCGTTACGGACCGCCTGGAATATGAACTGAAGAAACGGCAGAACCAGGAGAAGAAGGAAAAGAACTCCGGGCTGGATCTGGTTCCCGCGGAACGGTATAAAAACGGCGTCCTTTCCGGCGTGGATTTAACAAAGCATCTGTCGGAAAGCCAGTATAAGGAGCAGCTGAACCGTCTTCAGAAGAAACTGGAAGTGCTTCACAGCGAGATTTACCGGCTGCGGATCCCGGTGGTCATCGGATTCGAGGGCTGGGATGCCGGAGGAAAAGGCGGTGCCATCAAGCGTCTGACCAGCCACCTGGATCCCAGAGGCTACCAGGTGAATCCCACAGCATCGCCAAATGACATTGAGAAGGTCCACCATTATCTGTGGCGGTTCTGGAACAATGTGCCAAAGGCCGGCCACATTGCCATTTTCGACCGGACCTGGTACGGCCGTGTGATGGTGGAACGGATCGAGGGATTCTGCACCGAAGCGGAGTGGAAGCGTGCCTATCAGGAGATCAATGAGATGGAGGCCCACATGGCAAATGCCGGGGCCATTATTCTGAAATTCTGGATGCATATTGACAAAGATGAGCAGGAACGTCGCTTTAAGGAGCGGATGGAGAATCCGGCCAAGCAGTGGAAGATCACCGATGAGGACTGGCGGAACCGGGCCAAATGGGACCTTTACGAAGAGGCGGTAAATGAAATGCTGGTCCGCACCTCCACCACCTACGCGCCGTGGATTGTGGTAGAGGGAAATGACAAACACTACGCCCGGGTTAAGGTAGTAGAGACGGTAGTAGACGCCATTGAGAAGAAGATTAAAGAAGTAAAAAAGACAGAGAAAGCAGAGAAGCAGAAAGATTAATTACATGAGCAGGATTGTTGTAATTGGAGGCGGAGCGGCAGGCATGATGGCTGCCGCTTCTGCCGGTATGGCAGGCCACAAGGTGGCGCTGTATGAAAAGAATGAAAAACTTGGCAAAAAGGTCTACATCACCGGAAAAGGCCGGTGCAATGTGACCAATGCCTGTGATATGGATGAGCTGTTTAACGGGATCGTCACCAACCGGAAGTTCCTGTTCAGCAGCTTTTATGGTTTTACCAATGAAGATATGATGGATTTCCTGGAGCGTCATGGATGCCGTCTGAAAACAGAGCGGGGAAACCGGGTGTTCCCCGTATCCGATAAATCTTCCGACGTGATTGCCGCCATGACCCGGGCCTTAAAAGAGGCGGGGGCGGAAGTTCACCTCAGAACGGAGGTGGAGGGCCTTTTGATTGAGGACGGCAGATGCACAGGCGTGCGGATCCGGGGAAAAGAAGGGGGACAGAGCCGCACGGTTTCTGCAGATCACGTCATTGTGGCTACCGGCGGCCTTTCCTATCCGGCTACCGGCTCCACCGGCGATGGCTATTCCTGGGCAAGGGAATGCGGACATAAGGTGACGGATCTTCTGCCGGCTCTGGTACCTTTTAACATAAAGGAAGAAGACGGAAAGGCGCTCCAGGGCCTGTCTCTGAAGAATATTCAGATCACCATACGAAACGGCCAGAAGGTTCTCTATCAGGATTTTGGCGAGATGCTCTTTACCCATTTCGGCGTCAGCGGCCCGGTGATCCTTTCGGCCAGCAGTTTTGTGGGAAAAGAGTTAAGGAAGCATACACTGCTTCTTTCCATTGATTTAAAGCCGGCTCTTACACTGGAACAGCTGGACGAGCGGATCCTCAGGGATTTTGCTGCAGAGCAGAATAAGCAGTTTAAGAATTCCTTATCCCGCCTGCTTCCCTCCAAACTGATCCCGGTGGCCGTACAGCGAAGCGGGATCAATACGGACAAACCGGTGAACCAGATTACCCGGGAAGAACGGCTGCGTCTGGCAGGCCTCCTGAAAGACTTTACCCTGACCCTGACCGGACTTCGCGATTTTAAAGAAGCCATCATTACCCAGGGCGGCGTGTCGGTGAAAGAGATCAATCCCTCCACCATGGAGTCAAAGAAAGTAAAGGGTCTGTCCTTTGCCGGCGAGGTGCTGGATTTGGATGCAGTCACCGGCGGATTTAACCTGCAGATTGCCTGGTCTACGGG
>PPYE01343303.1_pt1 | contig 38508 bp, 28 predicted proteins | sample 1559881 | NCBI WGS metagenome assembly PPYE01 (sample SAMN08240022, study PRJNA423297) | Human gut metagenome, whole genome shotgun sequencing project. | reverse complement strand
GACTCTTCAACGCCTCGGGACACATCGGACTGCTCGGACACGGAGCCGGAATCAAGTTCCGAAACATACGAATCAAGGAGCTGCCCGCGGCGAAAACCAAAAAATAGCCCTGACCCTCTGAAAGCGAACCCGCCCGAAATTCGGGCGGGTTTTTGCGAACAGCAGGCCCGAATATCGCAAAAATTGTGTTATATTTGCAAAAAATAGGCCGGAGCGCAGCCTCCGCGCCGCCGAGTTCAGAATAAAAACCTAAAAGAAAAAACCATGCTTATCCCTTGTGCAATCGGTTACGGGCAGATCATCGTAATCGTATTGGTAGTCATCCTGCTCTTCGGAGGCAAGAAAATCCCCGAACTGATGCGCGGACTGGGCCGCGGCGTCAAAGAATTCAAGGATGCCGTCAACAAAGACTATACGGCCGAAGACAACAAACCCGGAGACAAATCCGACTCCGGAAAGACCGAGTAATCACACCTGTTCCGCGGCGGCAAACAAATGAACATGAAAAAAAAGGATCCGGAGTCGACGGAGATGACTTTTTTCGAGCACATCGACGCCCTGCGCCCGCATCTGGTGCGAGGGGTGATGGCAATCGGAGTCATCGGACTGGTGGCCTTCTTCTGCAAGAGTTTCATTATCGACACGGTGCTGTTCGGGCCACAAAGCCCGGACTTCCCCACCAACCGCATGCTGACATGGGTGGGCGCCCAGTGGGCGCATATGGCCGAATGGCTCAACAGCGTGCTCGGCACGTCGTTCGACACCGATCCGGAGACCTTCCGCATCGCCAACGACCGTTTCTCGATCATCAACACCTCGCTGTCCGGGCAGTTCAACCTCCACATGAAGATCTCGCTCCTGACGGGACTGGCAATGGCCATGCCCTACACGCTGTGGGAGTTCTGGCGCTTCGTGCGCCCGGCGCTCACGCCGAAGGAGATTCAGGGAACCCACCTGTTCGTATTCTGGGTGTCGCTCTGTTTCTTCGGAGGGCTGCTGTTCGGTTATTTCGTCATGGCGCCGCTGTCGATCAACTTCTTCGCCAACTACCAGGCCAGCGAGTTCATCACTAACATGTTCGACATCAGCGACTACCTGACCACCGTCATCATCGTCTCGATAGCCTGCGCCTTCATGTTCGAACTGCCGCTGCTGATCTACTTCCTGACCCGCATGGGGCTGGTTTCGGCCGGATTCCTCCGCAAATACCGACGCCATGCGTTCGTCATACTGCTCGTCGTCGCGGCAATCATAACCCCGCCCGACATATTCAGCCTCATTCTGGTGATCCTGCCGCTATACGGGCTGTATGAATTGAGCATCAAACTCGCGGAGCGGACCGAGCGCAAGCACGCCGCCGAAGAGGAACAAACGACGGAAATGACGGAAACGACGGAATAGCAGAAGACATATGGAGCGAACAAGCGAAACGAAGCCCGTCACGATCGTAGCCATCGGGGCGGGCAACCGTACCAACAAATACCTCGAATACGCGATCCGGAATCCCGACCGGATGAAACTGGTCGGCGTAGCGGAGCTCAACGACATCCGCCGCCACGCAGTCGCCTCCAAATTCGGACTGAAGCCCGAAGAGTGCTTCGCCGACTACGAACGCTTTTTCGAAAACCCCGTCCCGGCCGACGCCATCCTGATCGGAACGCCCGAGAACATGCACTTCGAGCCTTGCATGAAGGCCATCGAGGCGGGTTATAACGTCCTGCTCGAAAAACCGATCGCGCAGTCGCTGCCCGAATGCTGCCGCATCGCCGAAGCGGCGCGGCGCAAAGGGGTCATCGTCGGCGTCTGCCACGTCCTGCGATACCATCCCTATTTCATCAAGATCAAGGAGATCGTCGACTCGGGCCAGCTGGGAGAGATCATATCGATCAGCCACCTCGCAGCCGTGGGGCTCGACCGAACCACACACGGATTCGTCCGCGGCATGTGGCGCCGCGAGGAGATCACCAACCCGATGCTGATTTCGAAATGCTGCCACGACATCGACTTCCTGCTGTGGCTCACCGAGGCGCGCTGCCGCAAACTATCGTCGTTCGGGTCCCTGCGCTGGTTCCGGGCCGAGAACGCCCCGAAGGGAAGCACGCCCCGGTGCATCGACTGCCCGCTGGAAAAGGAGTGCCCCTACTCGGCAGTGGACCTCTACTATAACCGGCGCGACTGGATTTCGAATTTCGACGTCCCGGAAGGCGCGACGCTCGACGAGGTCATACTCCGACAGCTGCGCACGGGCGATTACGGCCGATGCGTGTTCCGCTGCGACAACGACGTGGTGGACCACCAGATCGTATCCATGGAAATGGAAAACGACGTCACGATCTCCTTCTCGATGGATGCCTTCACCCTCGGCGACCAGCGAGAGACACACATACGGCTGACTCACGGCGAAATCGACGGTGACGAACGCATCCTGCGCGTGCGCCGATTCCGGGGCGGGGAAGAGCAGGTATACGATTTCTCCGGCATACTCGGCAAGCCATTCCACGCCGGAGCCGACCTAAATCTGGTCGAGGATTTCGTCGACACGATCAGCCGCAGGGAGCACCGCTTCCGCACATCAATCGGAAAATCGGTCGAAAGCCACCGGATATGCTTCGAAGCCGAGCGAAGCAGGCTATCCGGACAGACCGTAATTCTCGACCAAACACGCTGATCGCCCCGGGCACAAACAGGCAGGCTGCAACCTCTCGGTTGCAGCCTGCCTGTTTGTCAGCGTCATTCGACCGCCAGCTCCCGGTCGATCCGATCGGCCATGTAGCGGCAGAAACTGCGCGTATCGGCCAAGGGAGCCGACGCAGCGCCCCGCTGGTACATCGCCTTCATGTCGAGTAGCAGTCCGTAGAACAGATGCTCCCGGAAGGCGGGAATCACCCGCGGCGTCCGGTAGCCGTAGGCGGCGCCCTGCACCTCGCCGGCGCCCAACGGCGTGAAATCGTCGGCCCGGCGCTCCGCCGGCATGTCCGGAAGCGCCCCGGCGTCAGTCGCCGGGAACAGATCGCCGCCGTCGGACAGCGAAGCGGACCCGTCAAACAGCGCGAAGGCGCTTCCCGAACCCGACGAAGGCTTATCTTTGACGTTGGCCGCGGCGACGGTCGATTTGAGCAGCGACTGTTGCAGATTACGGACATGGTCCGTCAGCGGTTCGCGCGAACGGAGCCGCTCCTCGAACCACGCCACGAGGTCCTTCGCCATGAGGTCGGCCGTATAAGGATCGTCGGCCTTCGAAGCCGCGAGGTCCAGCGTTCCGAGCTTTTCAAGAAGCGTGCGCGCAATCCGGCGCTGGAGGTATTCGCATGCCTGCACGCGGTTGTAAACGTTCTTCGACACCCCCTGCCGGTCGATCCAGCCGAGGTCGGCGGTCAGGGCGAGCGCCTCGCGCAGGGCGCGTCGCTGCACTTCGCGCGGCACGGCCGTGCAGGCGGGCCGGGCCGTTCCCTCGTAGACCGGATTCATATAGACGCCCCCGATGTAGCGCATCAGCTGCAAGGCGAGGGAGTTGACGCGCAGAACCATCTCCGTGAGCAGCTCCTCGCGGAACTTGTAGTCGCCGTCGCGGCCCGAAAGCCACCCGTCGCCGTGCTCGGCGACATATTTCAGATTGGCCGATTGCAGCGCCACGCTCCGGAACAGGTCGTCGCCCAGGTCTCCGGCCCCCACGCGGGGATCGTAAGTCCCGGAGGCGTACTGCGCGAAGAAACAGCGGGGGTCTCCCTCCTTCGAGGCGAGCAGGCGGCGCAGCTCCGGAACCTCGTCGTGCGGCGTCACAGCCCCCGGAACGGGCTTGTAGAGCCACTCGACGGCCAGGTAATCGTAAGGACCCAGCGCGTCGGCCACGAGCTTCACACCGCGCTCCCTGTCGCCCGGCTGCGCGACGATGTTGTAGAACACGTCGTCGGTGATCGACGCCGCCAGGCCGTTTTCCCGCGTAAACGACGGCGAACGGAGCGAGTCGGTCGGATAGGCCGACGAGGCGGCGTAGTTGGGCATCACGCCGAAAGCCGAGGCCGCACGGCGGGCCACCATGGCCGTCAGGGCGTCGGCAATCTGACGCGCCGAAGGCTGCGTGGTGCGCGCCTCGGGGTCGGCGGCCGACAACGTCAGGAGCAGCTTCTTCTGAATGGCGGCCGTGAAATTGAAGGGCACGAAGATGTCGGTCCCGAGGATTTCACCGCTGCGCGGATCGACCCACGAGGCGGTGTAGAGTTCCGAATTGGAGGTTCCCGTGCGCCGCACGCAGTTGTTATAGAGGCTGTTGTCGTTGAAAGCCGGATCAGCCGGAAAAGGCTCTACCCGCACGACATCCTTGCAGCCGATCTTCGCGAAGGCATCGTTCCACAGCAGAAGCCCCCGCTCGACGGCGGCATAGGCCGAAGCGTCGAAAGCCGTGTCGACGTAAAACACCACGGGACGCACCTTCCCCGCGCTGTCGAGGATCGAACGGCGGCAGACGTAATAATCGGTTTTGGCCTCCTGCTCCCGGTCCGAGAAGCGTTTGAACGCCTTGGCCGCCAGCCCGAGCCGCTGGTCGCAGAGCCGCATCCGCCGTTCGGGATCGCCCAGCACGCGGAGCGTGCGGCGGGCGACGATCGACTGGGGCTTGTCTTTCCACAGGTCGAGCAGGCCGAGGAAGCTGACCGTCGTGCCGTAGGAAAGCTCTCCCACCACCGAAACGCACCCTTTTCCGCCCGTCACGCCGGTCAGCATCGAACGGTCCTTCTTGTAATCGGCCTTGGCCGTCATCCAGCCGCCGTAGGTGTTGCCGCCCTCGGGGTCGATCGGACGCAGGCGTTTGACGTCCCCGACGAAAAGCGCCGTGACGTCGACGACGGACGATTTCCCGTCGGGCGTGCGGGCCTTCACGGCATACGAGGCCACGATCGGACCGATGTTGCTCCGCCCGACGGCCTCACGCATCGCCGGGCTGCCGTCGACGATCACCACCGGAGCGAACTCCCGCATGCAGAGGAGCGTGTCGCTCTTCCCGCGGCCGAACTCGACCATGTAGGGCGGCACGGGCTGCTGGTGGGCCAGTCCGTCGCCGGGATCGCCCGTCCACTCGATCGTCGTGGTGATCATCAGCCCCCGGCCGAGCAGCGAATCGGGGAGTTCGAGGTAGAGTTTGTCCGCAGTCAGGTGCAGGGTCAGCCCGCCGCCGCGGACAGTCTCCACCCGCTTGTCCTTGAACAGTTTCTCGTAGGGAGTCGCCTTGGCGGCGGTATCGGCCTCCTGCTTCTTTTTCTTGTCGCGCTTCCTGTCCCCGGCTCCGGCTTCCACGGCGGCCGAACCGGCCGCCCGGACGGGCCGAGACGCCGCCGGCAGCAGCAAGATTCCCGCCAGCAGCGGAAGGAAAGCTATTTTAAACAGTTTCATCATGGTCCGGAAGATTTATTTTTTCAACGCTTTCTCGATGTTGCGCAGCAACAACTCGTAGTGCAGGCGCGCTTCGCCCGTCGCCGAAGCGCTCTTCGTGCGGAGCATCGCACGCAGTTTGAGCAGCGCGGCATAATCCCCGGCCTCGGTGTTGCGCGGGTCGTAGTAGTTCAGGCGCGGAGAGCCGTAGCCCAGCAGCGGCGCGGTGTCGACGCGGTGCGCGGCGGAGAAGGTTTCGAAGGGGTCGTGGCCGCAGCGTTCCCCGCAGGCGGTGAGCGCCGCGGTGCGGGCCGCATGCTCCCCAAGGAAGGCGGGAACGGGCATCAGTCCCTCGTCGGAGACCAGCTTCTTCTCCTCCCGCGCCCCCGTCCCGGTGTATTTCAGCCCGGCCGAAAGGCTGAGACTGCGGACGTATTCGCGCTGGAGCATCATCTCCAGTGCATCGGGCGTGCGGCCCTTCAGCGTCGAAGCCCACACGAATTCATAGACATCCCTGCGGCACTCCTCGGGCGTGTAGGCCTCCTTTTCGGCCAGCGCGGCGCTCAAAGCCACACGCGCCGGGGCGGCCACGACGACCGACACCAGCGAAGCCATGATCGACTCGGCGGGCGAACCCATCAGCGGCATGTCGCGGATCAGTTCGGCGTTGTCCAGCCACTTCATGTCCTTGAGCTGCGCGAGACAGAACAGCAGGGCTTCGCGCTGGCGTTCGCGCGGCACGCTGCGGTAGGCTTCCACGGGGTCGCCCTCCATCTTCTCGGCGAAGTAGATGCCGCCGACGTTGGCCAGCACGTGGTTCAGGTAGCGGATATACTGCGTGAGCACCTCGTCGTAGAGGGTGCGCCGCTGGGAGAAATCGGGGTCCTGGGCGCTGATCCAGGCGTTCATGTTGCCGAGAATGTATTTCAGATTGGCGATGCCGTAGCCCGAGGCCTTCACGGCGTCGTCGCCCAGATCCTCCGACTGCGAACGGGGATCGATCGAGCGGCTGAACTGCTGCTTGCCGAAACGGTAGACCGAATCGGCGGCGGCCCCGGTTATCCATTTCGAAGTGACGGCATATTCGTCGGCAGCCGTCGCAGCGTCGGGCACGGGCGTGTAGAGCCATTTCACGGCATAGTAGTCGTAGAGGCCGAAACGCGGCGGGGTGAGCTTCACGCCGCGCTCCCTATCCCCGGGCCGGGCCACGTAGTTGAAGCGAGCGTAGTCCATGATCGAGGTGGTCGTGCCGTACTTCTGCGTGAACGACGGCGAGCGGAGCGAATCGACAGGAATCACCGCCGAGGCGCTCATGTTGTGCATGTAACCCAGGCAATGGCCGACCTCGTGGGCCACGACGTAGCGCAGTCCGTCGCCGATCACCTCCTCGGGAATCGTCACGGCGCGCACACGCTCGTCGGCCTGCGCCGTCTGGACGAACAGCCAGTTGTTCAGCAGTTTCATCACGTCGTGGTAGACATAGACCGAAGCGTTGAGTATCTCGCCGCTGCGCGGATCGACCCACGAAGGCCCCATGGCGTTGGCGATGGCGATCGGCGCGTAGCGAATGCACGAATACTTGATGTTGTCGGGATCAAATTCGGGATCGTCCTTCGGATAGGGCTTTGCGGCGATGGCGTTTTTAAATCCGATGCGCCCGAAAGGCTCGTTCCACTGGTCGACGGCCTCGAAAATATGCTTTTTCCACATCTCCGGGAATCCGTCGTCGACGTAGAAAACGATCTGTTTCTTCGGCGCGACCCGCTCGCCGCGCTTCCAGGCATCCATATCCGACGGCTCCAGCCGCCAGCGGTGGGCGTAGTAGATCACCTTGGCGCGCTGCTCGCGCTCGCTGAAAAGCACCTTGCCGGTCGGGAACACCGACATGCGGCTGTCGGTGATGCGCGGACGGTAAGGCTCGCGGGGCAGCAGCACCAGCGAACGGGTCATCACGGCCGTCAGCGGCTGATCCTTGACCAGCGTCGTGCGGCCGCGGGTGAGCGTGAAAATATAGCTCAACGTACTGCGCACCACCACATTGTCGCTGAAAGCCTTGATTTCGCCCAGCATCGAACGCTCCGTCTGGAAGGTCTTCTTCAGCTCGAAAGCCGTATAAAGTCCGTACTTCGAGAAGGGCGACATCTCCTCCACGTCGGCCACGAACAGGTCCGTGACGTTGACCACCACGGCCGTGCTGTCCCGGTTCCAGGCCTCGATCTTGTAATTGCGCAGGATGGGATCGGCCGTGTTCCGCTTCACCGCCTCGGCCAGCGCGCGGGAGGCCCCCGTCTCGTCGGTGATGTTCTCGCAGTTGACCGTACGCAGCTGGACCGAACGGTCGTTGCGCGTGAAAACCACGTGCAGCGGATAGTCCGACTTGGAGCCGGTCGTCGCCGCAGCGTTGTCCGAAACCTCCGAAATGGTCGATCCGAGCAGCATTTCGCGCCCGAAAAGCGAATCGGGAATCTCGAAATAGAGCTTCCCCTTGACGTCGTGCAGGCGGAACATGCCGTCGGCCACCGTATGTTTCTCCTTGAAGAGTTTGTCGTAATCGCTTTCCTTCGGTTTTTCGGCCGAACTCTCCGCCTTCTTCGAAGCGGAGGATTTGGGCTTCTTCGCCGTCGCCGTCGCCGCCGTGAGGCAGAGCAACAGCACCAATAGTTTTCGGATCATCTGCTGAAATTTAGAATTGTGTTCGAGGTTCTTTTCGTCCCGGTTCCTGCGCCCGTTTCATAATAAAGAGGGAATTTTGCCGGAAACGACATACACGAAGGCCGAAAAAAAATGGGCCGCGTCGTGTGACGCGGCCCGCTCATCCCTGATTTTCAGCGGATCAGTACATATACTCGGTTTTGGATGGGTTGCCTCCCTGCTGCGACCACGACGCGGCGCAGCCCTCGGCCGCACCCTTCACCGCGAAGACGGTGGGCTTGTCATCCTTCATGCCGTTGACGTAGATCGTGCCGTCGTAGGAGATCGTCGGCGACGAACGCAGCTCGTCGGCCAGCTTGATCTCCGCCACGCGCGAGCCGTCCTCCGGGCGGAGTTTCACCAGTTTGCCCGTAGTCCGGTCGTTGTAATAGACGAAACCCTGATCGTCGACGGCCGGAACGCCGTTGATGTCGCCGTCGGCGGCGTGCTCCCAGCGTTTCACGCCCTGCGCGGAGATGGCCGTGACGTGGGCCGCCACGCTGCCGGTCTTCTGCGTCGCGGCGTAGACCGTGCCGTCCTCGCCCAGCGCCACGCCCATGCCCGACTGGGCGCAGTCGCCCTTGACGGGACAGTACCAGTCCGGTTCGGGCGTCTGCCCGTAGACGGTCTTTGCCGGATCATAACAGTAGACGACACCCCCGCCCAGACTCTTGTCCGCACGCACGCCCTGGTTCTGGAACAGGATGTAGACCTTGCCGCCGGGACCCGACGCAGGCTGCGTGCCGTTCGGCGCCTCGCACGTAGCATCCTTGCCGCTGCCGCCGTAGTTGTGCTCGCGGCCGTTCGACTTCACGCAGGAGAATTTCCACTTGCCCGCGCCGTCGGGGAAGAAGACGCGCATGCCGTGACTGCCGCCCGTACCGGCGATCACCATGCCGTTTTTGAGCGGCAACACGCCGCCGTAGGAGCCGCCGTTGACGTGCCGCTCGTCCACCAGGTCGCCCGACGATTTGTCGTAGACCTGGAAATTCTGGTGCCCCGAAGGCACGTTGCGCGAACCGGAAGCTGGTGTTCACGCCCGTATTCACATGCCAGACCTGCGAGCCGCCCTCGGCGCCGCCGCTGACGGCGTAGAACGCGCTGCCTCCCGCGTCCTTGTTCGGCTCGTTGAAGCCCGCCAGCGCGTAGACCGTACCGTCCTCGTCGACCGAAGGCGTCGGCGACTGCACCTTGATCGAACCGCTGTTGTTCTCGGCCGACGCACCGTCCTTGCCGATGTCGAAGGCCCAGAGACGCTCGCCGGCCTTCGTGAAGCAGACCAGCGAATAACCCGTCGAAGTCACATAGACATACTCGCCGTCGGGGCTGACCGCGGGCGACGTGCCGAACACATAGGCGTCCTTCGTGTCGTCGTAGGGGTACGACCAGAGCAGGTCGAGGCTGATGGCGCCGCGGCCCACGTCGATGGTCACCGTCTTGGTGTTCCTGCCTTTCTTGTTGTCGGTCACGGTCAGCGAGACCTCCGTAGCCCCCTGCGCCGCGAAGGTGAATTCGGGGTTCTGCTTGTCGGAGGTCGTGGTTCCGAATTTCCACTCCCAGGCCACCACCTCGCCGTCCTCGTCGGTCGAACAGTCGGTGAACTGCACCGGTTCGCCCGCCACGACCTTCTCGGGCGACCACGTGAAGTCGGCCACGGGCCGGATGTTGTTGTCCACGACCCGAATGGTCTTCTCGAACGACGACTTCTTCGCCCCGCGGTCGGAGGTGACGGTCAGCTTGATGACATACTCTCCGGCCTGATCGTAGGAGATGTTCTCCGGGGTGGTTTCGTAGGAGACGACGCCCTTGCCCAGCTCCCATTTGCAGATGGCGATCAGGGCGTTTTCGGCCGTCGAAGTGTTGGTGAGCACCACCGGATCGCCCACATCGTAGGACTCCTTGTCGGTGGTGAACGAGGCGTGGACCGCCACTTCCTCGTCCGGCTGGCAGGAGACGGCCCCCATGAGGGCGAAAGCGGCCAGCATATAGATAAATCGTTTCATTTCAATCGGTTTTGAGCTTTGGTTGCAGGATTACTTGAACTCTAACACGGCCGCGATGGGATAGTGGTCCGAAATGTAGGGGACCTTCTCGTAACGCTGGTCGACGGTGGCGAAGCGCAGGGGCGTGAAGCCCGAGCTGAAGATGTGGTCGATGCGCGGGTAGTTGGTCGCCCCGCCGAAGTTGTTGAACGACGCCTTGTTATCGGTCACGGGAGCGGTCGTGCGCGCGTCGGCCATGAACTTCTTCACGCCGTCGAAAATCGGGCTGTCGAGCATCTTGTTGAAGTCGGCGGTCAGCACCGTCGGCTGGTTGTCGGGGTTGAGCGACCGGATCTTCGCCTCGATCAGCTCCATCGACTTCTGGGCCGCCACCTGCCCCACATGGTCGATGTGGGTGTTGACGTAGAAGAACTTGCGGCCCGACTTGTAGTGGGTGAACAAGGCCCACGTGGCCGTGCGGTAGGTCGAGGCGTCCCAGCCGACCGACGGGACGTCGGGGGTGTCGGAGAGCCAGAAGGTCCCCCACTTTTCGAGCTTCACGGCATCGGCGAGATAGTAGATGGCCATGAACTCACCGGCATTCTGGCCGTCGGTGCGGCCCACGCCGACGCTCTTGTAGCCCGCGCAGTTCTCGTCCATGTAGGTCTTCTGGTCGAGCCGCGCCTCCTGCACGCCGAGCACCGTCGGCTGCTGGTCGGCGAACATCGCCGGAACGGCCTTTTTGCGGTTGTCCCAACTGTTCGCACCGTCGTCGCCCGAGCTGTAACGCACATTGAACGACATGACTTTCAGCTGATTGTCCTCAAGTCCGGGATTGACCGGCTCCTCCGGTTCGTCGCCGGGCTGGGGTTTGTAGAATTCCGAGTAATCGGGCTTCGGATCGCTGCACCCGGCGGCGAAAACGAAGGCGAAACTCAACGAAAAAGTCAGTAAATAACGGAATATTCTCATGGTCTTGCTTTTTATTTATTCGTTGTCCCACTCGGGGTTCTGCGAGATCGTATAGCCCGCGTTCCTGTAATCGCGGATCACCTTGGCGGGAATCGGATAGAGGTACTGGCGCCCGTCGGGATACCAGTAGCGGTCGCCCGCACCGGTCTTGTAGACCAGATCGTAACCCGACACGGGATTCGCCTCGGCATAAAGCCCCACGCCGTCCTGATTGACGCGGACGGCGATGTTCTTGTAGGCCGCCGGAGCCGACACAACCTCGCCTTCGGTGAAGTAGTAGTCGTTCACGCCGTCGCCGTTGACATCGACGGGCTGCTCCAACCCGGGGATGTGAATGCCGCTCCACCGCAGGGTCTCCATCAGCGATCCGCACTTCCAGCGGCGCAGGTCGTCGAAGCGCATGCCTTCGGCGACGAGTTCTATGGCCCGCTCGCGGCGGATTTCGAGCAGCACGGGGCTGGTCACGTCCGGATAAAAGGTGCGTTGCAGGTAGCTGTCGACGGTCGTGGGCAGCGTCTCCGTGCCGCCCGTGATACCCGCGCGCTTACGCAGCGCACCGACCGTGAGCGCCCATTCGGAGTCGGTGAGCACCCCCAGTTCGGCCTGCGCCTCGGCGTAGTTGAGCAGCACCTCGGCATAGCGGATCAGCGGAATGCTGTTGATGTTCTTCGCACCGCCGTCGTACTTCGATTCGTCGAGCGTATACTTGATCACCTGGTAGCCCGTGAGCGAAAGGTTTTTGATGTCGGCGACCGCCGTCTTGCCGTCCCACAGGAAGTTGCGGCCGCGCACGGTCTGCTCCAGGCGCAGGTCGCGCCCCTCCATCTCCTCGGCGAAGGATTTCACGGCGTAGTCGGCGGCGGCGGTGAAGGGCGTGCCGTCCTGCTTGAGGTAGGTGTGGACGAACGAGCGGACGAGGCTCCAGCACAGTCCGTACGAGCGGGCGTTGAACCACCAGTTCTGCTCGCCGAAGATGCCGGATTTCTCGTTGGCGCAGACGGCGAGGATCACCTCCTGCGTCAGCGGCGTCTCGCTGTAAAACAGATCGCGATAGGCGCCCTTCTTGCCCGCGGCGGTGTTGAGCGAGCAGCCGCTGTTGTCGATCACCAGCTTGGCGGCCTTGGCGGCCTCGCGATACAGCTCCTCGGGGGTTATCTCAAGCCCCGTGAGGTTGTGGTAACGGCGGTAAGCCGCTTCGAAGAGGCAGACGCGCGACTTGAGCGCGGCGGCGGCCCAGCGCGTGAGCGTCGCGCTGCCGGTCGACGAGGTGGCCTGGATGTGCTCGTAGGCGAAATCGAGGTCGGCGATCAGGTTGCGGATGATCACGTCGCGGCTGTCGCGGTCCTTGTACATCACGTCGTTCTGGTAGGACTGGATGTCGTTGGGGAACCAGGGAACTTCGCCGTAGGTGGTCAGCTTGTCGTAGTAGAACCACGCACGGAACCAACGGGCGATGCCCAGGTAGTTGTCGCGCGTCTCGGCTTCGACGGTGCAGTATTTCGGGTCGTTGCAGCCGTCGATGAAGTAGTTCACGTTCTTGAGCGCGCCCCAGCTCCAGCTGGTCGCCGTCTCGGTGTTGTAGGCCCCCCGCTTGATGAAGGTGTCGGTGTTGCTGACGGCCCCCACGTCGCACATCTTGTCCTGCATGAAGCCGTTCTTGAGCGTCGGCAGGGCCTTGTAAAACGAATTGGAGTAGAGTTCGAGACCCGATTTCGATCCGAAGATCATCGACTTGTCGGCTTTCACCTGCACGTCCTCCGTCAGGTCGCACGACGTGGCGAACGCAACGCAGCCCACGAGCAGACTCCATATATAGGTTGATCTTTTCATAGCACGTAAACAGTTTAATAGGTGATCGAGATGCCGAAGCTGAAGCTGCGCATCACGGGATAGTTATGTCCGTCGCCCTTGCTGTTGGAAATATCCGAGTCGGATTTCTTGCTGGCCACCGTCACGTCGAAATCCTTCGTGTGGCGGTAGAGCGGCGACCAGCTCCAGAGGTTCTCGCCCGAGAAGTAGACCGAGACCTTCGAAAGACCGATCTTCGAAATCCACCGCTTGGGCAGCTCGTAGCCGAACTGAAGATTCTTCAGCCGGATGTACGACACGTCCTGCAGGTAGCGCGTATTGACGTTGACCGTATTGGCGTTCATCGGGCCGTAGTAGCCCACGTAGCGCGGCAGGTAGGCGTTCGGACGCTCCTCGGTCCAGTAGTTTTGCAGATGCCACGTCGGAACCTGGTTGTAGGGACGGTTGTACATGCCCCAGAAAAGGCTTTCGTCGCTGGGGAACCACTGCTGTCTGCCCACGCCGTCGAACAGCGCCGAGAGGAAGAAACCGTTCCAGTCGGCATTGAGCGAAATGGTGTAGAGGTAGCGCGGCTCGGAGTTGCCGATGATCTTCCGGTCGCCCGGATCGTCGACCGTGCTGCTGCCGCGGTCGATGGCGTCGTTACCGTTCAGATCCTCGAAGCGCATGTCGCCCGGATAGGTGATGTACTTCTCGGAGGTCTGCATGATGTCATTCTTGTAGCCCTTGCCGCCGAACGCCGCGTCGATTTCGGCCTGCGACTGGAACAGCCCGTTGCAGACGAAACCCCAGATCTCGCCCAGACGCTGCCCCTCGTAGTAATCGGAGAGCTTGCGCGAGGCGTTGTTATAGCGGTCGATTATGGAATAATAGTCGGCCAGCGTCGCCTTGATTCCGAAATTGAAGGGCTTGCCCGCCAGCTTGAACGAATCGTTGTAGCTCAACGCGATTTCATAGCCGTAGGTGCTCATGTCGGCGTAGTTGCCCTTGGGGGCCGTCGCTCCGAAGGTGTCGGGAAGCGTCGGGCCGACGGTGTACATGTCCACCGTCTTGCGGATGTAGTAGTCGGCCGTGAGGTTCAGCCGTCCGTTCAGGAAACCGGCGTCCAGTCCCACGTCGAAGGTTTTGGAGGTCTCCCAGCCGATGTTGTCGGGAATCTGGCCCGGGAGGCTCGTGTAGCGCAGCTTGGCCTGCCCGAAGAGGTAGCGGGCCGCGTCGCCCGAACCGGTTCCGAAGGTCGACAGGCCGAAGGTTTCGAGGTAGGTGTAGGGATCGACGTTGCTGTTGCCCAGCGCACCGTACGAGGCGCGCAGCTTGAGGTTCGAAACGGCCTTGGGGCTGACGTCCCAGAACTTCTCCTGCGAAACGCGCCAGGCGGCCGAAGCCGAGGGGAAGAAGCCCCATTGGGAGTTGTTCGGAAATTTCGACGAGCCGTCGTAGCGGCCGTTGACTTCGAGCAGGTAGCGGTCGTCGTAGGCGTAATTGAAGCGGAAGAAAGCGCCCACGTAACGCCAGCGGCTGCCGCCGGCGGTGATCGACATGACGTCGCCCAGCGCGAAGTTGATGTTGTCGGCGTCGGGCATCAGAAGACCGTTGCGCTCGGAGTAGGTCGACTTGTAGTCCTGCTGCTCGTAGTTGTAACCGGCCAGCGCCTTGAAATAGTGTTTCTCGGCGAAGGTGTCCTCGAACTCGGCGTAGGCGTTGGTGGCGATATAGGTCGTCAGTTGCAGCGACTCCTTCATCACGTCGTCGGTCTCGGGCGTGCCGAGGTAGACGATTTCGCCCTCGTAGGCGCTGTAAGGAATGGCCGTGGTCTTTTTGGTCTCGGTGTAGTCCTTGGTGCGGAACGAGAAGTCGCCCGTCAGGCGCAGGCGGTTCTCCAGCATCGTGACATTGAGCGTGGTGGTGTTCTTGAGCGTCTTGGTCGTGCGGTCGAGCCAGTTGTTGCCCGTCACCAGACCGCCGATGGCGTAGGCGCCCGACTTGGTGAGCGTACCGTCGGGATTGAAGATCGGCGACGAGGGGTGCCCCTGGTCGTTGAGCGAACGCCACAGCACGCCGCCGCCCTCCTTCGAATAACCCATCGGCTGACGGTAGCGGTCGTGCGTGTAGTCGAAGTTATTGCTGATCTTCAGCCATTTGAACACCTGCGAGGAGACCTTCGAACGGAGGTTCATCGTGCGGTAGGTGTCGGGCGTGAAGTTGAACAGGCCGTTGTAGTCGTACAGACGCCCCGAAAGGTAGTGGCTGATCTTGCCGTTCGAACCGCTGACCGAGATGTTGTGCGTCTGGGCGATCACCGTATCCTTGTAAAGTGCGTCGTAGTAGTCCGTATTGCCGTAGTAGACATACTTGCCGTCGGGTTCGACCGTCGTTTCGAGCTTGTTGCCCGCGAGTTTGCGCTGGCGGAAGGTGTCGAGCCACGCACGCGAAAAGTCCTGCGAGTTGTTGAAGCCCGTCGGCTCGTTGAAGCGGTAGTTGTACCATGCGTCGTAGAAGAGGCGCGAATAGACGTAACCGTCGTCCACGACGTCGGGAATGGCCGTGGGCTGCTGGATGGAGACGTTGCCCGTGTAGTTGATCGTGAACTTGTCGGTGAGTTTGCCCGGGTCCTTGGTGGTGATGAGCACCACGCCGTAGGGTGCGCGCGAACCGTAGATGGCGGCCGAAGCTGCGTCCTTGAGCACCGAGACCGACTCGATGTCGTTGGGGTTGAGCATCGCGGGGTCGCCCTCGACGCCGTCGATCAGCACCAGAGCCGATCCGCCCGCGCCGATCGACGTCTTGCCGCGGATGTTGTACGACGCCGAACGGTTGGGCTTGCCGTCGGCCAGCGAAATATTGAGGTTGGGCACGGCGCCCTGCAACATCTGCGTGACGTTGGCCACGGGACGGTTCTCCAGAAGTTCCGAGGAGACCTGGTCGACGGCGCCCGTCAGGTTGGCCTTCTTCTGCGTGCCGTAGCCCACGACCACCACCTCGTCGACGAGCGTGGCGTCCTCCTTCAGCTCCACGGTGACGAACGAACGGTTGCCGACCGGGATTTCGGCAGTGGCGTAGCCCAGCGCCGAGACTTGCAGCACGGCGCCGTCAGCCAGACCCTCGAACGAGAACGAGCCGTCGGTCCCGGAACTCACGCCGCGGGTGGTTCCCTTGACGATCACCGCGGCCCCGACAACGGGCTGGCCCGCGGCATCCCGGACGACGCCCTTAACGGATTGCGGCACAGCGGCACTCTGCCGGGGGGGGGAAAGGTAAATCTTGCCGTCGCGGATCTCGATTTCGACCTTGTCGTCCGCCAGCAGCTGTTTCAGCGCCGCACGCACGTCGACATCCGCGACGGCGATGCTGACGACCTTGTCGGGATTGACCGTCGGACGCGCGTAGTAGAACGTGTAGCCCGTCTGCTCGGTAATCCGCCCGAACACCTGTTCGAGCTTGGCATTCCGGAAATTCAACGTCACTTTCTGCGCCCGGGCCGTCAGGGCCGTCCCGGCTACACAAAGCAGCATCAGAAATAGTAGTCTGATTCGTTTCATACAGATTAGTTTAGGTAGTTGTTTACTAAAAAGCCCGTTTGCGCGCTTTTCACAGAATAGACACGCAAACGGGAAAAAACGATGAGCCGAAACTCTTTTTTTTATCTGAAACTTACCTTTATTTCTGTTTTGGTGCGTTCGAAACGCACCGGAGAGATCAGTTCCATTTCACGCAAAACATTATCCAGCAGCGTATTGTCGGTCGCAAAGGTGTAGGATATGGGGCGATCGGGCTGTCCGTCGGTTTCGAAGCGCACGTCGTACCACCGCGAAAGGGTTTCGAGCACCTCTGCAAGGGGCGTGTCGCGGAACGAGATCACGTCGTCCTTCCAGATCGAATAACGCATGGCGTCGGCGCCGCGGACGATCCGCCCCTCGCCCGAGCGCCGGTCGTAGAGCAGCTGTTCGGAGGGCGACAGTTCGAAACGACCGCCGCGGCGGTCGTCGAGCACCACGCGCCCCTCGTCGAGCGTTACGGCGACGATGTCATCGTCGCGGTAGGCCTTGACGTTGAACGACGTGCCGAGCACCTGGATCTCTCCGCCCTCGAACTCCACGACGAACGGCCGCCGGGGATTGTGGGTCACCTCGAAGTAGGCTTCGCCTTCGAGCCGGATGCGACGCTCGAAAAGCCCGAACTTCACGGGATAGTGGATTTTCGACTCGGAATTGAGGTGGGCGACCGTGCCGTCCTGAAACAGGCACTGCGTACGCCGCCCCCGGTCGACGACGAATTCGCCGTACTCCGCATCCGAAAAGATGCCCCCTACCTGACGGTCGAGACGCAGGGCGACGCCCAGCACCAGCGCGACGGGAATCACGACGGCGGCGACGCGAAAAAGAATGCGGCGCCGCCGGCCGCGCGTGAGGGCGGTTTTGATCCGCGCGAAGATGCGCTCCGAGGCGACCTCCTCCCGCTCATAGTCGCCGCAGGACTCCTGCCGGTCGAAGTCGCGGCCGATGTAGCGACTGGCCCATGCCTGGCCCGAATCGGTGGCGAGCCACTCGGCGACCGAAGCGGCCTCGGCGGCGGTGGCGCGGTTTTCGAGCGTCTTATGCAAAAGTTCTTCCGAAGGTCTGTTCATAAAAATAAAGTTTGCAGGATGAAGATAAGCAGGACGATATGGCCGAAACGGCTCTTCAGGAGTTTGACGCCCTCCTGGTAGTGCGAACGGACGGTGTTGACCGAAAGATTGAGCATTTCGGCGATCTCGGGATTCGAATAGCCCGCCTTGCGCAGGTACATGACCTGCCGCTTCTGGGTCGGAAGCCCCGCGATCACCGTATCGAGCTTCTGCAAAAGATCCTCGCGCTCGATCTGCGCGTCGAGCGGGTCCGAGGCCTCGGGGACGAGCTGCGCCAGGCGGTAGCTGTGCACCAGCTCGGTATTGCGGCTGCGCAGGTAATTGAGGATATAGTTGCGGGTCATCGTGTAGAGGTAGTTCCGCAGGCTCAGCATGACGGTCATCTCCTGCCGCCCGATCCAGAGTTTCACGAAGACGTGCTGCACGGCGTTCTCGGCCGCGGAACGGTCCTTCAGCATCTTCAGGGCCACGGCATAGAGTATCCGGTGATACTTCCCGTAAACCACCCGGAAAGCCTCCTCGCTCCCCTGCTTGATCCGCCGGAACAGTTCCCGATCCTCGTTTTCCTGAATGAAATCTTCGGTCATACCGGAAGCAAAGATAGCATTAATTTCAGATTTGCAACCTCCTGCCCCAAAAAACGAAAAAGCCGCAGCCCGAAAGCTGCGGCCCTGCCGGTCTGCGGATCAGCGGATTCCGTATTTCCGGAAAATCTTGCGCAGCTGCGGTTCGAGATGGCGGGTCATGTACATGAAACCCTGGTCGGAGGGGTGCGAACCGTCGACCGTCCCGAGGTGGTCCGTGCCGATCATCCCCCGGGAGTCGATGAAGTAGATGTTCCGGTCGTCCTTCATCAGCCGCCGGATGCCCGCTTCGGCGGCGGCGCGCTTGTCGGATTCGAATTTCCGCGCCTGGAGGTTGAAATTCACGGTCTCGCGGACCTCGGTCTGGATGAAGATCAGCGGCGTCGAGGGATGCGCCTTGCGGACGGTCGCCACGAAGGCGTCGAGCCGCTCCTCGATCTCCCCGGCACTCGGGTTGGAGAAGGCGTCGAAAACAAAGGCGTCGGCCTCCATCTCGGCCAGCATCCGCGCGAATTCGGGTTGCAGCTTGCATTGCCCGCTGTAACCGAGATTCAGGAAATCGAGTCCCATCCGGCGGGCCAGCCGCGCCGTCCAGGTCATGCCGGGACGCCCGGCCGAAGCGCCGTGGGTGATGCTCGACCCGAGCACCACGATCCGGTGGCGGAAGGGGTTCGGAACGGCCTCGATGCGGCTGTCGCCGTCGATGCCCAGTTCCAGCGAAAGCACCTCGTCCCACAGGGGCAGGTAGACCAGACAGGTCTTTTCGCCCTCGTCCATATACTCGACCAGCGCGCTGTCGTGGTTGTCGCCCTTGGGCCAGCCGAAACCGGCGTAGACCCACTGCCCGTCGCGCTCGATGTAGAGATCGAGACCCTTGCGGGCGATGGCGGTCATGTTGTGGCCCAATCCGTATCCGCCGGTTTTCCACCGGGCGCGGATCGTCCGGCTGTCGGTGCGGAAAACGACGGCCAGTCCGGTGGAGAAGGCCGAGTAGTTCTTCACGGGCTGCCAGAGTTCGTAACGGGCGGTGTCGACCCGCTGGAACAGTTTGGGAGTGGGCATGCTCTTGCCGATGACGGTCAGCGTCGCGGCATCGACGTAACGGAGCGGTTGCTTCTCCTGCGCACCGGCGGCGTTCAGCGTCAGCAGCAGCACGGGCAGCGCGAGGCTGCGGAAAACGAGGGAAAGGTTCTTCATGGTATCGGAATTTGGTTGTATCCGGGTTTGTCGGCCGTCCGGCGGATTCAGAGTTTGTAGAGCGCGTAAACGGGATTGTGGTCCGAGAGGAACGGAACGCCGTAACGCCCGGAATCGACAAGGGTCCGGTAGGCCAGCGCACGGGCGTTGCGGGCGAAAATGAAGTCGATCCACAGCGAACGCTTGCCGAAGTCGTTGAACGTCGGCAGTTCGTCGGTCACCGGGGCCGCATGGCGCGCCGACTGCATCCACGCCTTCAGCGGGTCGAGCAGGGCGTTGTCGTAGGTCGTATTCAGGTCTCCCGAGAGAAAGACGGCGGCCTTCTCACCGGCGATCCGCTTCATCCGGGCGACCATCATCCGGGCCGATTCGGCGCGGGCCTGCTTGCCGATATGATCGAAATGGGTGTCGAAATAGAAGAACTCCTTTCCGGTTTTCCGGTCCTTGAGCTGCACCCACACCGTGACGCGGCGGCACATGGCGTCCCAGCCCCGCGAAGGGCATTCGGGCGTGGGGCTGATCCAGAAAAACCCGCTGTCGAGCAGGATGTATTTCGAACGGCGGTACATGATCATCAGATGCTCGCCGCCGTCGGGTTTCTTCTCGATGTCGGTCGCGGCGTCGCGCCCCATGTCGACCTCGGCGTATTCGGGGAGGTTCACCTTCAGATAGTCGATCTGCGGCCGGTGCGGCTCCTGGAAGCCGATGACGTCGGGCGATTCCGCACGGATCATCTCCAGACAGGCGGCGCGCCGCGCAACCCAGCCGTTGTCGCCGTCGGCGCCGGGCTTGTAATAGCGGATGTTGAACGACATCAGTTTCAGGTCGGCCTTCGCAGCGGCGGCGGCCAGCGCCTTGTCGTCCTGCGCCCGCAGGGGCAGCGCAAGGCCGAGAAGCGCAACAAAAAGCAGTAGTTTTTTCATCATGGACAAAGGTGCCAACACGCCGGACGCAGCCGAAACCGGACAGCCCGGCAGAACGCTCCGACAAATAAAAAATATCATTACAGCACCAAAGATAATTCAAAAAAAGCAAAAAAAGCAAACCGGACCCTGCTTTTTTATACGGATTACGGGCCGCAGACCACTGTAACAGGCAGCAAAAAGAAAGGGCCGAACCTCCGACGGAGCCGACCGGAACGGGGTGCACGCCGCGGTTCCGGGACAGAAACGCCGTATCCGCCGATCTTCGGACGTCAGGCGTTTTTTCCGCGGGAAAGGCTCCGAATGTCCCGGAAAATTGCTACCTTTGCCGCAAACAAACCCTATTTACACTATGGAATTCGAAGGAACCGTTTACAAAATACTGCCCGTGACGAAGGGAACGTCGGCACGCGGTGAGTGGCAGCGTCAGGATGTGGTTTTCGAAATGAACGAAGGCTCTTTCACACGCAAAATCTGCGTTACGTTCTTCAACAAGCCCGAAGACGTGGCCCGTCTGAAAGAGGGTTCGACCTACAACGTCTCGGTCAACATCGAGTCGCGCGAATACAACGGCCGCTGGTACACCGACATCCGCGCATGGCGTCTGCAACCCAAACAGGAGGCCGCGGCGGCCCCGATGCCCGACATGCCGCCCATCGCCGAGGAGCCTTCCTACGCCTCTGCGCCCGCACAGGTCGACGACCTGCCGTTCTAAACGGACTCAACCGAAAAACTCCGGCCTTCGATGATTCGAAGGCCGGAGTTTTTTTAGATGCCTATTTATAAAAAATCCGGATGCGCATGCGCACATCCGGATTCATTTTCCGCGGTCCGACTATTTTGCGGGAGCAGCCTCGGGCTTCTCGGCCGTTGCGGTCGAATCGGCCGGAGCAGGCTCCACGTAGGGAGTGACGTCGATCAGCTCGACCTCGAACTCCAGAGCCTCGTTGGGACCGATGTCACGGCCTGCGCCGCGCGCACCGTAAGCCAGGTCGGCGGGAATCCAGAGCGTGATCTTGCCGCCCTTGCCCACCAGCTGCAACCCTTCCGTCCATCCGGGAATCACACGGTTGAGCGGGAACTCGACGGGTTCGTCCTTGTCGAAATCATCGGGACGCTGCTTCTTGATCATCTCCTGCTGCTCCTTCGAACGGTTGGCGAACTTCGAGGTGTCGAACACCTTGCCTTCGCGGGTACGGCCCGTATAGTGCACCTTCACCACGTCGCGCGGGTCCTTGGGCATCACCGAAGCGTCGCCGGCGTCGGTAACCTTATAGAGCAGGCCCGACTCGGTCTTCTTCACGCCCGACTTCTTCTCCGTCTTCTCCAGCCACGCCTTCGAAGCCTCGGCGTTCTCGGCCGGACGCTTCACCATGAAGTAGTACTGCAAGTACTGGTTCACCTCGTCCTCGGTCATCTTGGCGTTGTTGTCGCGCACGTTCTGCATGGCCTCGCCGATCCAGACCAGCTGAATGGGCATGCCGCTCTGTGCGATGTTGTAACCGATGTCGTTACCGAAGGCATAGGAGATCTCGGTACGCTCCTCCTCGCTCTCGAACATGTCGGGATCGGCCGCGGGATACTCCACCTTGGTCGTGTCGCCGCCGGCCAGGCGCACGCTGTCCGCCTCGGCACGCTTCTGCGCCACGGCCTGCGCACGCTCGCCGCGCTTGGTCATAAAATATTCGCGCAGCATATCGAGCGACTTGTCGTGCTCCTGGGTGGCCTTGCCCAGAGCGCCTTCCCGGACACCCTTGTCCACAGCCTTGAAATCGAACGGAATATCCTTCATTTCGTAGCTCATGCCATAGCCGATGTTGGCTCCGAGCGAATACGACAGAGAGTCGAACTCGGACAGACTGCCCAGCTGTACCCCGCCCTTGTTTCCTCCGCAGGAGGCGAGCATTGCGGCACCCGCGAGCGCCGCAGCAAAAAAGATTTTTTTCATTGTTGTTTTCACTATGTTTGATGTTTCCTTTATATTGTCGCCGTCGCACGCGCAAAGACAGTGCAAACCAGGAGCAGAGGCGAATTTATCCGGCTCTGCCGAGGCGCCGCCTATCAAAGCGCGGGCTTATTCCCCGCAAAGATATAAAAATTTTGTTAACGAAATGATTCCGAGCAACTATTTTGGCGAAATCCCCGCGGCCGGACGATCCGGCCGCGGAACCGGCGGCGCCGGACGGACCGTCAACGCCGCCGCGACCGGGTCGTATACTTGTCGAGGTCGACGAGTTCGATCTCGAAATAGAGCGTCGCATTGGGAGCCACGCCCAGTTCCTTGTCGCCCTCGGCGCCGTAGGCTGCCGACGAAGGCATCCAGGCGTTGATCTTGCCGCCCTTGCCGATGAGCTTCACGCTCTCCTGCACCCCGCGCCGCAGGTTGCGGACCAGCGAACGCACCGTATCGCCCCGCTCGTAGGAGGAGGTGATCTCGTCGCCCGCCGCCGTGCGGATCACCCACCGCAGGGCCACGCTGTCGCGCTCGGAAGTGGGAACCTGATTCTGATCCCCGACGTCCGTAACGGTGTAGGTCACGCCCGACGACGTGCGGGCATAGGAGCGGTTCGACTTGGCGATGTCGAGGAGGAACTGCTCCTCATAGGCGCGCGCCTTCTCGGGAAGGGCGTAGTTCACGTAGCTCAGATAGAACGTCTCGGCATCGGCCGCCGAGAGTCTGGGATTGCCGCGGAACATGTCGCGGATGCCTTCGCAAACGGCGTTCACATTGATCGTCGAATCCATTTTCAGCAGGTTCGCGCCCACGTTCATGCCGATGACGTAGGCCACCGAATCGGTATCGTTCCGGAGTTTCACGCCGCCTCCGCCCGAATTTTTCGAGCAGGCTCCGGCCAGCAGCAGCACGAGGGCCGGGAGGATCGGGAAGGTCTTTTTCATCATTATCGAATCTTTTTTGCAAAGATAGTGCAAGGCACCGGCAGAAGCAAATAAATCTGTTCCGGCCGCACGGGTCCGGACCGGACGCCATTTCCGGCAAACGCCGCCTGCGCGGCGGATGCCTACCGCCCGCCCTGCCGGGTCCGGCGGTTTTTCCCCGAAAAGATCAGGATCAGCAGGCACCCCACGACGGCGGCGGCCAGCGAACCCATCAGGATCGCGATCTTGCCGCGGTCGACCAGATCGGGGTCGGTGAAGGCCAGCGAATCGACGAACAGCGACATCGTGAACCCGATACCGCCCAGGCAGGCCACGGCCAGCAGCATGCGCCACGTCGCCCCCTCGGGCAGCTCCGCAAGACCCGTCCTCACGGCTCCCCAGCTGGCAAGGAAGATGCCCAGCGGCTTGCCGAGGACAAGACCGAAGAAGACGCCCATGCCGATTGATCCGATTTCGGGCGAATAGTGGAAAATATTGAGGTATTCGAGCGACGTGATCTCGACGCCGGCGTTGGCCAGCGCGAAGACCGGCATGATCAGGAACGTGACGTAGGGCGCCAGTCCGTGCTCCAGACGGTAGCTCATGCCCACCGAGTTGGACGACAGGTCGTGCATGCGCCGCAGGTAGAACCGCTGCTCCTCGTTGGGGAAGTCCTCGTGCGAGGCGGCGCGGAGCATCAGCGCATTGAGCCATCGCATCTTATGGGCGAAATACTCCTTGCTGTAACGCGGCTCCATCGGGATCAGCAGCGCCATCGCCACGCCCGAGATGGTCGAGTGGACGCCCGAGTAATAGAACAGCCCCCAGACCACGAAGGCCGGGACCAGATAGGAGAACATGCGCTTCTCGCCCATCTGCTTCATAAAGTAGACCCCCAGCATGATGACCAGCGCCACCAGCAGGCAGGTGATCTGCACCTTGCCGCCATAGAAAAGCGCGATGACCAGAATGGCCCCCAGGTCGTCGGCGACGGCCAGCGCCGTGAGGAAGATTTTGAGCGACACGGGGACGCGGTTGCCCAGCATCGAGAGGATGCCTATGGCGAAGGCGATGTCCGTGGCGGTGGGGATTCCCCAGCCGTTTGCGGCCATCGTGCCGTGGTTGAACGCCGTGAAGAAAATCGCCGGGACCAGCATGCCGCCCGCAGCGGCCAGCACCGGAAGGATGGCCCGGCGCGCGGACGAAAGCTGCCCGCAGACGATCTCGCGCTTGATCTCAAGCCCCACGGCAAAGAAGAAAATCACCATCAGCCCGTCGTTGATGAACTTCTCGACGGTCATGCCCCGCGGGAAGATCCAGTCGATCACACCGTCCGGGGAATGGACCATCAGCGAAAGGTCGGTCTCCAGCAGGTGGTGGTAATAGAGTTTGGTCGCGGGGAGATTGGCCAGCAGCATGGCGGCGATCACGCACACCAGCAGCACCACGCCTCCGGCCCAGGGCGCTTCCAGGAAGTTGCGGCCCCGAAGCCCCATCATGTGTCGCTGGCGAACCCAGCGGTACATCGAAAAAAGTCGCATCTATCGGTCGTTTTATGATTCGTTTGACTTGAGGGTCTGCCCGCAGAGTTTCCAGAGCATGCGGGCGCCCGTGATGGCGTCGATCCGCTCGTCGGGCGCGGGGCACACCTCCACCACGTCGAAACCGATGATACGGCGTCCCGAGCGGGTGAGCGTATCGAGCAGCCAGACGGCCTGGTTGAACGTAAGGCCGCCGGAAACCGGCGTTCCGGTGTGAGGGCAGTTTTCGAAGGTCAAGGCGTCGATGTCGAAACTCACGTAGACCTCCTGCGGCAGCGCGTCGACGATGCGGCGGCACTGCGCATCCCACGTCTCGCCGCGGAAAAGGGCGGCCGCGAGCGAAAGGTCGTCGAACGTGGCGATGCGCCCGGACGAAGCGGCCAGCGCGGCCTCCGACTCGCTGAAGTCGCGCACGGCGACCTGGGCGATCTTCGTCACCTGCGGCACGTCGCGCAGGACGTTGAACATGATCGAGGCGTGGGAAAACTCAAACCCCTCGTAGGCATCGCGCAGGTCGCAGTGCGCATCGACGTGCAGGATGCCGAACGCCGCATGGCGCGCGCCCAGCGCCCGGATCAGCCCGTAGGGCGTCGAGTGGTCGCCGCCGACCAGCCCCACGGTCTTGCCCGCATCGAGCCAGCGCGAAGCCTGCGCCCCGACGTTGGCGTTCATCGACATGCACCCCTCGTTGACACGGCGGACCTTGCGCACGACATAGTCGTCCTCCAGGCAGCCGCCTCCTTCGAGGTGGTCGATCACCCGTGCGGCGTCGGCCCGCAGACGCTGCGAAGACTCCAGCAGCGAATAGTCCACATCGGCCGTGGCGATGCCGCGGCGCCAGACGCCGGGAGCCAGCGGATCGTGGAAATCCAGCTGCGTCGAGGCTTCGATAATGGCGTCGGGGGCATAAGCCGCTCCGGCCCCGTAGGAGACCGTCACGTCCCACGGCGCCGAGATCAGCACCAGTTCCGCCGTTTCGGGAGCGAACGGAAGTCCGAAATAGGTTCCGTTGTCCACGCCGACCCCGTCCGGATCGAAGTTTTTCTGTTCCATAACATGCTTTTGAATTGCAAAGGTACGCATTTTTTATTTTTTACCTATATTTGTTTGCTCAAAGACGAAAAACGAAAAAAACACCCGTTACCATGAAAATCATTGCCGACAGCGCCATTCCCTTTCTGCGGGGCGTTCTGGAGCCGTTCGCCGAGGTGGAATACCTCCCCGGAACGGCGATTTCGGCCGCCGACGTCCGCAACGCCGACGCGCTGGTGATCCGCACCCGCACGCGGTGCGACGAAAAACTACTGGCGGATTCGCGCGTAAAGCTGATCGCCACGGCGACCATCGGCTTCGACCACATCGACACGGCGTGGTGCGCGGCGCACGGCATCGAAGTCACGACGGCCGCGGGCTGCAACGCCCGGGGCGTACTGCAATGGGTCGGCGCGGCGCTCGTCCACCTCTCCCGCACGCAGGGCTGGCAGCCCGCCGAGCGCACGCTGGGAATCGTGGGCGTGGGACACGTCGGATCGCTCGTGAAAGCGTATGCCGAAGGGTGGGGATTCCGCGTCGTCTGCTGCGACCCGCCGCGCGAGGAGCGCGAGCGGTGCGGATTCCGGACGCTGGAGGAGGTGGCCCGCGAGGCCGACATCCTCACCTTCCACACGCCGCTCGACGCTTCGACGCGCCACATGGCCGACAGCCGGCTGTTCGGCCTGATGAAACCCGGCGCCATCCTCATAAACTCCTCGCGCGGGGAGGTGGTCGACGGCGAGGCCCTGCTCCGGAGCGGTCTCGGCTGGGCGCTCGACGTCTGGGAGCACGAACCGCACCTCGATCCGGCGCTGCTGGAAAACGCGCTGCTCGCCACACCCCACATCGCGGGCTACTCCGAGCAGGGCAAGGCCAACGCCACGGCAATGTCCGTCGCCTCGCTGGCCCGCCGTTTCGGCCTGCCGCTCGAAGGGTGGTATCCGCCACAGGCCGCCCCGGCGCGCCGGCGGCCGATCTCCTGGCAGGAACTTTGCCGGACCATCGGCGGGGCGTACGACATCGCGTCCGAAAGCCGCAGCCTCAAGGAGCGGCCCGGGGATTTCGAATCCATGCGCGACCACTACGCCTACCGCCGCGAATATTTTTAGCACGAACGGCGCGGATTGCGCACGCTCCGGCGTCCGAAAAAGGCGAAACCTGCTTTTTATTAGCGAATTCGCCCTTTTTTAATTACCTTTGCCCGCGATTATCAGTTAAGAACCATGTACCGGAGAGTCATAAAGCCCGTACTTTTCTCGCTTACCATCGAGCAGGCCCACCACGCGGTGCTGCTGTTGCTGCGCATCATCGGGCTGATACCCGGCGGCCGCTGGCTGTTGCGCAAATGCTACGCCGTGGAGCATCCGGCGCTCGAACGCGAGGTGTTCGGCATCCGTTTCGCCAACCCCATCGGGCTGGCCGCAGGATTCGACCACAACGGCGAGGCGTTCCGCGAACTGGCCGCGCTGGGATTCGGATTCGTCGAGGTGGGGACCGTGACGCCCCGTCCGCAGGCGGGCAACCCGCGGCCGCGGGTCTTCCGCCTCCCGAAGGACAATGCCATCATCAACCGCATCGGTCTGGCGAACCGCGGACTGGAAGCCACCATCCGCCACCTGCGGCGCCCGCACGACGGCGTGATCGTGGGCTGCAACATCGGCAAGAACACCTCGACCCCCGCCGAGAACGCTCCGGCGGACTACCTCAAACTCTTCCGCAGCCTCTACCAGTATGCGGACTATTTCACCGTCAACATCAGCTGCGACAACGCCTGCCGCGAAGGCACGACGCACACGCGCGAACATATCCTTCAGATACTCAACCCGCTGTTCGACTTCCGGCGCGGGCAGAACCAGTTCCGGCCGATCATGCTCAAAATCTCGCCCGACATGTCGGACGAGGTGATCGACCAGATCACCGACGTGCTGCTCGAAACGCCGCTCGACGGGATCGTGGCCACCAACGGAACCCACAGCCGCGGAGGACTCCACACGAGCCGTACGACGCTCGAAAAGATCGGCAGCGGACGCCTCAGCGGCGCACCGCTCACGCACCGCGCCGTGGAGATCGTGCGCCGCGTCCACACCCGTTCGGGCGGAACCTACCCCATCATCGGGGTCGGCGGACTGATGTCGGCCGGCGACGTGCGGGCGATGCTCGACGCCGGGGCCGACCTCGTGCAACTCTACACCGGATACGTCTACAACGGTCCCGGAATGGTCAAAGCGGTGTGCCGCGAACTGATCGCCGCGGCCGAAAAGCCGGCCGCCATGCGCGCCGCCGGGGAGTCCGTGCAAAACGGGGAAAACCCCGAAGCATCCGCCCCGGAGGCCGTCGGGACCGCCGGGAAGGCATCCGACGGCGAATCGGAAGAGGAACGCCGCCCCGGGTCCGGACAAAAATAACCCCACACATGAAGGCAACCATCATCACCATCGGCGACGAAATACTCATCGGGCAGATCGTCGACACCAATTCGGTCTCCATCGCCAAACACCTCAATGCGGCGGGCATCGTGGTCCGCGAGAAAATCTCGATCGGCGACGACCGCACGCAAATCATCGAAACCGCGGAGCGCGCCCTCGCCGGCTCGGAGGTGACCGTCATCACCGGAGGACTCGGCCCCACGAAGGACGACATCACCAAAAAGACCCTCGCGGAGATGTTCCGCAGCGACATGCGCTACGACGAACGGGTGGCCGGGCACGTTGAGAAAATGCTCGCCGAACGCGGCATCGAGTTCAACGAACTCAACCGTTCGCAGGCGATGGTCCCCGCGTGCTGCACGGTGCTGTTCAACGCCCACGGCACGGCCCCGGGCATGTGGTTCGAGCGCGGCGGGCACGTCGTCGTCTCGCTGCCGGGCGTGCCGTTCGAGATGGAGCACCTGATGGAGGACGAGGTGATGCCCCGCCTGAAGACCCGCTTCGCGCTGCGGCAGATCGTCCACCGCACGATGATCACCGCCGGACTGCCCGAGTCGATGCTCGCCAAGCGCATCGAAGCGTGGGAAAACGCCCTGCCCCCGTACCTGAAACTGGCCTACCTGCCCAATCCGGGCGCGGTGCGCCTGCGCCTGTCGGCCTACGAGGTGGAGGGCGAAAGCGTCGCCCGCGAAATCGAGAACCGGTTCGAGGCCCTGCGCAGGATCATCCCCCACAACATCATCGGATTCGAAACCGCCACCATGCAGGAGGTGGTGCACAAAATACTCACCGAACGCTCCCTGACGCTCGCCACAGCCGAAAGCTGCACGGGCGGCTCGATCGCCGCGCGCTTCACGGCCATGCCCGGCGCTTCGGCCTATTTCCTCTGCGGCGTGGTGTCGTACAGCAACGAATCAAAAGCCGAACTGCTGGGCGTCGACCCCGCGGACATCGCCCGCTACGGCGCCGTGAGCGAACAGGTGGCCCGCCAGATGGCCGAGGGCGTCCGCCGCACGGCAGGCGCCGACTACGGCATGGCCACCACCGGAATCGCAGGACCTTCGGGCGGCTCGGCGGAAAAGCCCGTCGGCACGGTGTGGATCGCCGTGGCGACACCCCGGGAGACGGTCGCAATCCTCAAACAGTGCGGAACCGACCGGGGACAGATCATCGACCGCGCCAGCGCCTTCGCCATCGGCCTGCTGCGCGACTGCCTGAACGGAAATTAAACGCCTCCAGCCACGAACGAACCGCCCGTCATGCCCCCCCCGGAGCGCGGTCTCCGCTGACGATCCCCGCAGAATGGCGCAAATGCGGGCCGAATAAGCACTCCGGCCGAAAAAAAAGACGGCCGCTTTTGCTATTTGCCGAAAAGGTTGTATATTTGCACTCCCTTAATCGGGTTTTAACCAAAAATAATCAAACAATGAAAGTTTGCGAAATCACAGGCAAGGTGGCGATCGTGGGAAATAACGTCTCGCACTCGCACCACAAGACCAAGCGCAAATTCAGTCCCAATCTGAAAACCAAGCGCTTCTGGTCCGAGCAGGAGGGTCGCTGGATTACCCTGAAGGTATCCGCTGCCGGCATGAAAACAATCAACAAGAAAGGGCTCGCAGCCGCTCTGCGCGAAGCTGCCGCACCCAAAAGCGTGTACTAAAAACAACGAGTAACAAATGGCAAAGAAAGGCAACAGAGTTCAGGTCATCCTCGAGTGCACCGAACAAAAAGAGAGCGGCGTTGCGGGAATGTCCCGTTACATCACCACCAAGAACAAGAAAAACACCCCCGACCGTCTGGAGCGCAAGAAGTACAATCCGTTCCTCAAGCGGGTTACCGTTCACCGTGAAATCAAATAGTAAAGAAGCTCTATGGCAAAGAAAGTAGTCGCAACACTGAAAACCGGCACGGGTAAGCAGTTCACCAAGTGCATCAAGATGGTCAAGTCGGAGAAGACCGGTTCCTACATGTTCAAGGAAGGCGTCATCGCCAACGACCAGGTAAAAGCTTTCTTCGAGGAGAAGAAATAAGTATTTTAAGAGTTCGACTCTTAAATACAAAGGGCATCTTTCGGGATGCCCTTTGTGTTTTCAGCCCCGCCCGGTCGCGCATATCAAAATAATTTATTACTTTTGAACATTAAATTCCGAGTATGCAGGTCAAAACCATCGCCTTTTATCACTATACATTCCCGGCAGGCGGCGCCGAAGTCGTAACCTGCAACCTGGGCCGCTTCTTTGCCAAACACGGCTTCAGAGTACTTCTCTATACCTGGAAGCCGAATGCGGAACTGCTTACCGAAGAACTGCGAAAAATCTTCGACATCCGTCCGCTGCCCGACACCAAACGGATTTCGGGAGTCCGAAATACCGACTTTCTCTGCGAATCGCTGAAAACAGAGCGGGCAGACGTCCTGTTCATACAAGCAACCACCGACATCGCATTCGAGCAGATCCGGACGCGCACCACGGCCAAAATCATTTTCTGCCTGCACAACACGCCATTCTGGGAGGTATACGACCTGAAGCACAAGAAGTCGTCGGAAATTCCTCGTCCCACACTGACGCGCAGGCTGGAATACGCACTTCTGCGCAAGCCCGCCTACCGGCTAACCCGCAAACTCGAACAACGTTACGCCCAACTGTACATCCGGGTACTCTCGAACGTGGACCGGTTCGTGACGCTATGCCCGGGTTACAGCGACGAATTCGAACGAGAGATCCGCCGGTCGGGACTTCCCGGCTGCGATTTCCCCCGCGAACGCCTTACCGCGATGCTCAATCCGATGCTGCCGACACAGGAACCCGCGAAAACGCCCAAAGAGAAGATCGTTCTCTACGCCGGACGATTCCAGCGATGTCACAAACGCATCGACCGGCTGCTGAAAATATGGAAGCGCATCGAGCAGCAAAATCCCGAATGGCGGCTGGTGATCGTCGGCGACGGAGAAGAACGCGGCGATCTGGAGAAGCAGGCCCGCAGGTTGAAATTGCAGCGGATTGAATTCGCAGGCTATCAATACGATGTCACGCCCTTCTACCGCCGGGCCACCTTCGTCTGCCTGACTTCAAACTTCGAAGGGCTGCCCATGTGCCTGATGGAGGGGCAGCAGTACGGGGCCATTCCGGTGTCGTTCGACTCGTATTCCGGCATCCGGGAAATCACCTGCGACGGGGAATGCGGAATCATGGTCCCGGCATACAGTCTGCGCAAATATGCGGAACTGCTGAACCGCGCGCTGGCCGACGAGGAGCTGCAAAAACGAATGCGCGAAAACTGCTACAAGGCCGCAGAGCGCTATGATCTGGAATGCATCGGCCAAGAGTGGCTCGCGCTGTTCGGCAAGTTATAACTCATTATGAAAAAAATAGCATTCATCATCGTCCGTTACGGCGAAAATATCAACGGCGGCGCAGAAGTTCACTGCCAGATGCTTGCTGAACGGCTGCTGCCCTATTACGAGGTCGAAGTGCTGACCACGACCATCCGGGCCTTCAACCACCCGGATCAGGATTACACGGAAGGTGTCAGCTCCTGGAACGGCGTCACCATACGCCGTTTCAAGCCGCAGCCCATCGACCAGGAGCAATTCAGGCCCTTCCGCAAAAAATACAAGACCGCACGCCGTATCCGGCAATACCTGAAAAAGCTGAACCTGCTGCGAGCGGCGTCCTTCCTGCGCCCGGAGTGGAAATCGGGGATTGAAAACGAACGGCCTTTCTACGAATCGACAGCGACCCATGCCCCGGGCCTGCTGCGTTATATCGAAAGCCACAAGGCTGAATATGCAGCATTCATCTTCGCGAACTTCTACACGCCCCAAGCGGTTCTGGGATCGGTCGTCGCTCCGGAAAAAAGCCTGCTGATCCCGATGGCGCACCCGGACAAGCCGCTCTATTACTGCATCAACGCCCCGATGTTCACCCGGGTACGGCATATCGCATTCAACACCGAAGCCGAACGGCAATTGTGCCGCAGCGTTTTCGGACGGTTCCTGGCCCCGAACAGCATCGTCGGCTGCGGTATCGAAATGGCCCCGGAGGCAGAGTGGAGCGGCGTAAAGGCAAAATACGAGCTTCCGGATGAATACGTGCTCTATTTGGGGCGCGTCTCCAAAGCCAAAGTGGACAAACTGCTGCCCTACTTCCTGCGCTGCAAGGCAAAATACGGCGGCGACGCCAAACTGGTATTGGTCGGCGGATTCGAAAACGAGATCCGAAAGTTCGACTCGCCGGACATTCTTTTCACGGGCTATGTCTCCGACGAGGAAAAAACCACAATCGTCCGGCACGCCACGGTGATGGTCAACCCGTCGCCGATGGAGAGCCTTTCGCTACTGATGCTCGAAGGGATGCAGAGCCGCATACCGCTGCTGGTCAACGGGCGCAGCAAGGTGATGAAGGACCATTGCTGTCTGAGCGGCGCGGGCTTGTGGTATAATAACGGCCGCGACTTCCGCAAAAAACTGCACAGACTGCTCTCCGATCCGGAACTGCGGCGCACAATGAGCGAAAAAGGCCCGGCCTATGTGCGCGAACACTACGACTGGGAGATTATCATTCCGAAACTGCGAACGCTGATCGAAAGCATCTGACCGACACCGGCATCAAAAAAGACGGAGCGTCCGCATCGGACGCTCCGTCTTTTTGCGGTCTTTGCGCGCAGCGTCAGAACTTGTGCACGGCGCGCACGAGGAACTTGTTGTATTTCGGAATTTCGATCACATAGGGAGGCTCGATGCCCATATGGGTCGTGTAGGCGTTCTTCTCGTCCATCTCGGTCGAGGAGAAATAGTAGACCAGGCGGTCCATGCGTTTGCCGCCGGCGTCCTTGAGCGCATCGTTGAACTTGTTGCGGGCCTGGCGGTTGTTCTGTACGCGGGTGCCGCCGTTGTAGTTGTGGCCGATGGTCAGCAGTTCGTCGATGGCCGGCAGATACCAGCCTTCGCCCTTGTCGCGGCACCATTTGAAAGCCGGGAAATCGTCCCACGAAAGGTTGTTCGCAGCGATGTACTGCGCCACCTTCTCCATGTTCGCCACCCCGTCGGTGCGGTTGTCGGCGCCCGCAAGGCGCAGGTCCGGCTTGCGGAACTCGCTCCAGTGAAGGTAGATTTCATCGAGCGATACGACCAGTCCGTGCTGGCGGTCGTCCGAAAGCTGGCAGATCACTCCCCGGATGCCGTTCTGGTCGTAGAGTTCGCCGATTTCGTACTGTTTGAGCACGTACCGGCCTCCGGAAACAGGCTGCACGGCCGGCGCTTCCGGGACAGCCGGAGTGGCCGGGGTGGCTGGAACAGTCGGAGTGGCCGGAGTCAGCGGCGTCGCGGGAATGGTTTTGGTGTAATACTCCTTTTCGCCGTTGGCATACTGGATGTAATGGATCTGCGCAACGGGGAGCACGTAGGTCGGACCGTCGGGATTCGAAAAACGCTTGTAACGCACCGCTTCGGGCGTGATTTCGATCACTTTGGCTTCGATTTTCGCGGCGTCGGTCTTGACGATCAGGTCCTGCGCGGCGGCCGTCAGGGCGCAGCACAACGCTGCGAGCAACAACAGAATGGTTCGTTTCATCATTATCAATACAGGTATATACGACAAATATAACGCTTTTTTTCAAACTTTCTTGTTATCTTCGGCGTCGCGACGACACTTTTAGGAGTCGGAACCTTTTTTCGCGCCGGAGGCGGTTCGGTTTTGGCCCCATCCGACTTGTTCGTATCTTCGGCGCCGCAACGGCGCTTTCAGGAGGTCGGAACGTTTTGCCAGATTGCCCGCGATCCGGTTTTGAAACCATCCTGCATTTTTCGTATCTTTGGTGCCGTAACGGCACTTTCAGGAGGTCGGAACGTTTTGTCAGATTGCCCGCAATCCGGTTTTGGAACCGTCCTGCATTTTTCGTATCTTTGCAAAGGATTAATCCTTACGACATGGCATTTTTCGATATTTTCAAAAAGAAACAGGATACGCCGCCCACCGGGGAGCAGGCGCAGAAACAGCAGGAGGAGCTCTCCGCCGGGCTGGAAAAAACCAAAACAGGGCTTTTCTCGAAACTGGCGCGCGCCGTGGCGGGCCGGTCGACGATCGACGCCGGGGTGCTCGACGACCTCGAAGAGGTGCTCATCTCGTCGGACGTGGGCGTGGAGACGACCGTGAAGATCATCCGCCGCATCGAGGAGCGCGTGGCCCGGGACAAGTACATGAACGCCTCGGAGCTGCAATCTATCCTGCGCGGGGAGATCGCGACGCTGATGGAGGATGCGCACGGCTCGTCGGAGAATTTCGGGCTCGACGCCACCGAAGGTCAGCCCTACGTGGTGATGGTCGTGGGCGTCAACGGCGCCGGCAAGACCACGACCATCGGCAAACTGGCTGCGCAGCTCGGCAAGGCGGGCCGGAAGGTCTGGATCGGCGCGGCGGACACGTTCCGCGCGGCGGCCATCGACCAGTTGCAGGTGTGGGCCGACCGCGCCGGGGCGACGATGATCCGTCAGCAGATGGGTTCCGACCCTGCATCGGTGGCCTTCGACACGCTCACCTCGGCCAAGGCCAACGGAGCCGACGTGGTGCTGATCGACACCGCCGGACGCCTGCACAACAAGGTGGGCCTGATGAACGAGCTGACGAAAATCCGCAACGTCATGGGCAAAGTGATTCCCGGCGCGCCGCACGAGGTGATGCTCGTGCTCGACGGATCGACGGGACAGAACGCCTTCGAGCAGGCGAAGCAGTTCACGCAGGCCACGCAGGTCACCTCGCTCACGATCACCAAGCTCGACGGCACGGCCAAGGGCGGCGTGGTGATCGGCATCAGCGACCAGTTCCACATCCCGGTGCGCTATATCGGCATCGGCGAAGGCATCGACCAGCTGCGCATCTTCGACCGGAAGGAGTTCGTCAACGCATTGTTCGGCCATGAAAAAAATTAACGTCATAACGCTCGGCTGTTCGAAGAACACCGTCGACAGCGAGCATCTGATGGCACGGCTCGCCGCCGCCGGATACGAGGTCCTCTTCGACAGCGACCGCACCGACGCCAAGGTCGTGGTGATCAACACCTGCGGATTCATCGGCGACGCCAAGCAGGAGTCGATAGACATGATTCTGCGCGCCGCGGCGGCCAAGCAGGCCGGAAAGATCGAACGGCTGTTCGTCGTGGGATGCCTCTCGGAACGCTACGCCGACGAACTGCGGGCCGAGATTCCCGAGGTGGACGACTATTTCGGCGCACGCACGTGGGACGGCATCGTCCGTGCACTGGGAGCCTCGGAGGACCCGGCGCTGGCCACCGAACGCCGTCTGACGACCCCGAAACACTACGCCTACCTGAAAATTTCGGAAGGCTGCAACTGGAAATGCGGCTACTGCGCCATTCCGCTCATCCGCGGCGCACACGTCTCCGTCCCGATGGAGGAGCTGGAGGAGGAGGCCCGCAAGCTGGCCGGGCAGGGCGTCCGGGAGCTGATGGTCATCGCGCAGGACACGACCTACTACGGCATCGACCTCTACGGCCGGCGGATGCTCGCCGAGCTGCTGCGCCGCCTGTGCCGCATCGACGGCATCGAATGGATCCGGCTCCACTACGCCTACCCCGCCGGGTTCCCCGACGAGGTGATCGAGGCGATGGCCTCGGAGCCGAAAATCTGCAAGTACCTCGACATTCCGTTCCAGCACATTTCCGATGCACAGCTCGCGTCGATGCACCGCCGCCACACCAAGGCCGAGGCCATGGAACTGATCGGCCGCCTGCGCGGGGCGATCCCCGACCTGGCGCTGCGCACGACGCTGCTGGTGGGTTATCCGGGCGAGACGGAGGCCGATTTCGAAGAACTGCTGGCGTTCGTGCGCGAGGTGCGTTTCGAACGGCTGGGCGTCTTCCCCTACTCGGAGGAGGAGGGAACCTGGTCAGCCGAAAACCTCCGCGACGACATTCCCGAAACGATCAAGCAGCAACGCGCGGAGCGCGTAATGGCCTTACAGAACGAGATTTCGCTCGGAAACAACCGCCGCCGCGTGGGGCGCACCGAACGGGTGATCATAGATTCGCGTCAGGGCGACTGGTATGTCGGCCGCACGCAGTACGATTCGCCCGAAGTGGACCAGGAGATCCTGATTCCCGCCTCGGAACGCCGCCTGCTGCGCGGGCACTTCTACGACGTGACGGTCACCTCGGCCGCCGACTACGACCTCTACGGGGAGATTGCCGCAAAATAATTTTTTGCGTTTTTGCGTTTTTTTCGTACCTTTGAAAAGTAAACCGGAACTTTACCCGAAAGTCATGGCCGACAAGAGCGTGATAACGAACATCGAAGCCCGCGTGCGGCAGCTGATCGACGACCACAAAAGGCTGTCGGACCTTTGTGCGGAACTGACCGCACAGCGCGACACGCTCCGCTCCGAGAAACGCACGCTCGAAGAGCGCGTCCGGGAGCTGGATGCCGAACTGGCGCGCATGCAGCTGACCGAAGGGCTTGCGGGCGGAGGCCGTAACCGGGAAAAAGCGCGGGCGCGCGTCAACCGTCTTATGCGGGAGGTGGACAAGTGCATCGCGCTGCTGGGCCAGCCGCTGGCGGCCCCGACGACGCAGGAGGCCGAATAAACGGCCCCGGGAAAAACGGCCGGAAGGCCGGAGAAGAGGACGACGGAATAAACGAAACGAAAAAATGGCAAAACAGGCAATAACCCTCAAAATAGCAGGCAAAAGCTATCCGTTCAACATCGAGAGCGGGAAGGAGGAGATGTACCGGCTTGCCGAACGGGAGGTGAACAGCTACCTCGCGCTGATAAAACAACAGAATATCAAGAACTGGAACGACCAGGACTACCTGTCGATGACCGCGCTGAAATTCGCCATCGCGAACGTCGGAATGCGGCAGAGCCGGGAGGTGGACGACGAAGACCTCCGACAGCTCGAAAAAATCGGCACGGAAATAGATGCGTATCTGAACGACCCGAAAAAGTAACCGGCCGAAGGCCTCCGCAGACGGAAGGCCGAGAGGGGGGGGGTGAAAAGGGCGGAAACCGCCCGGAGCGACACGCACCGTTCGAAAAACGTTCTTTTACATACAAGAATCTACCCGCATAGATTCCTTATAGCTTTGCGAAACTGAACATTTACTAAATTGGGGCAACTCAAGGCGTTTCAAAATCAGGCCTTACCACCCTCACGGGGAGTACGTTACGGCGTACCGTTGGAAGATTGCGATTGTCGGAGCCCCCACACATGACTGATCGGCAGATTCGTCAAACAAGATTAAGGAATCCTATGCGGTTTTTTTATGGCTACAATTAAAACCCTAATTAATAACTAAAAACAAACAAGCAAAGACCCATGTATAGTATCATTTTGGCTGCCTCAATCTCTGCCGTGGTCGCCGTCGCAATCTACGCGGTCGTAACGAACCTCGTGATCAAGACGTCGATCCGCAAGCGCCGCGAAGCCGCCGTCAAGGAGGCTGAAGCCGAGGGAGAGATGATCAAGAAGGAGCGCATCCTTCAGGCAAAGGAAAAGTTCATACAGCTCAAGAGCGAATACGACCGTCAGGTCAACGAGCGCAACCAGAAAATCGCCCAGAGCGAGCAGCGCGCCAAGCAGATCGAGCAGAACCTGCAAAACCAGCAGCGCGAACTGGAAAACAAACTCCGCGAGAACGACCGTCTGAAAGAGCAGATGCAGAACCAGCTGCAAATCCTCGAACACAAGAAGGAGGAGGTCGACCAGATGCAGCGCGAACAGAACGCACGCCTGGAGCAGATCTCGGGCATGAGTTCCGAAGACGCCAAGAACATCCTGATCGAGAACATGAAGGCCGAGGCCAAGACCGAAGCCGCCGCCTACATCAACGAAACGGTCGAAGAGGCCAAACTGACCGCCACGAAAGAGGCCAAACGCATCATCGTGGCGTCGATTCAGCGCGTGGCGACCGAGACGGCCATCGAAAACGCCGTGACGGTGTTCAACATCGAGAGCGACGAGGTCAAGGGCCGCATCATCGGCCGCGAGGGCCGCAACATCCGCGCCCTGGAGGCCGCAACGGGCATCGAGATCATCGTCGACGACACCCCCGAGGCCATCATCCTCTCGGGCTTCGATCCCGTACGCCGCGAAATCGCGCGTCTGGCCCTGCACCAGCTCGTCACCGACGGCCGCATCCACCCCGCACGCATCGAGGAGGTAGTCGCCAAGGTTCAGAAGCAGATCGAGGAGGAGATCGTCGAGGTCGGCAAGCGCACGACGATCGACCTGGGAATCCACGGACTGCACCCCGAACTGATCCGCATGATCGGCAAGATGAAATACCGTTCGTCCTACGGACAGAACCTGTTGCAGCATGCCCGTGAAACGGCGAACCTCGCAGGCATCATGGCCTCGGAGCTGGGTCTCAACCCCAAGATCGCCCGCCGGGCAGGCCTGCTGCACGACATCGGCAAGGTGCCCGACGACGAACCGGAACTGCCGCACGCAATCATCGGCATGAAACTCGCCGAGA
>PPYE01432649.1_pt1 | contig 38528 bp, 30 predicted proteins | sample 1559881 | NCBI WGS metagenome assembly PPYE01 (sample SAMN08240022, study PRJNA423297) | Human gut metagenome, whole genome shotgun sequencing project. | reverse complement strand
GCATTCGCCAGGTAAAGGTGAAAGATTTGGTACTGGGAGACGGCAGCGTCTCCATCCAGTCCATGCTGAACACCAAAAGCTACGACATCCCCGGCAGCGTGGAGCAGGCGGTGCGCCTGGAACAGGCCGGGTGCGAGATTATCCGTGCCGCCATCCCCAACAAAGAGGCGGTGGCTCTGATTCCCGCCATTAAAGAAAAGGTTTCCGTCCCCCTGGTGGCGGACATCCACTTTGATTACCGCCTGGCCCTGGAATGCGCTGCGGTGGGGATTGATAAAATCCGCATCAACCCCGGCAACATCGGCAGCGACGACCGGGTCCATGAGGTGGTGAAGGCCTGCCGGGCCAAAAACATTCCCATCCGCATTGGGGTAAACTCCGGCAGTGTGGAAAAATCCATCCTGGCCAAATACGGCGCTCCCACCCCGGAAGCACTGGTGGAAAGTGCGTTGTACCATGTGCGGCTGCTGGAAAAGTTTGATTTTAACGACATTGTGATTTCCATCAAGTCCAGCGACGTCCGCACCATGATCGCCGCCTACGAGCTGATGCACCAAAGCGCCCCTTATCCGCTGCACCTCGGGGTCACCGAAGCGGGCACAAAGCACATGGGGATCATCAAATCCGCTATCGGCATCGGCAGCCTTTTGGCCCACGGCATTGGGGACACCATCCGGGTTTCCCTCACCGCCGACCCGGTGGAAGAAGTGTATGCCGCCAAGGACATTTTAAAAGCCCTGGACCTGCGCCGGGACGGGGTGCAGTTTATCAGCTGCCCCACCTGCGGCCGGACCCGCATCGACCTGATCGGCTTAGCCAACCGGGTGGAAGAAGCCTTGAAAGACTGCAAGAAAAACATCAAGGTGGCGGTGATGGGCTGCATCGTCAACGGCCCAGGGGAAGCCAGGGAAGCGGACATCGGGGTGGCTGGCGGCGACGGCTGCGGCATCCTGTTTAAAAAAGGCGAAATCATCCGAAAGGTGCCGGAAGAAGAAATCATCCCGGCCCTTTTGGAAGAAGTGGAAAAACTGTAAAGGAGCGTCCTTTTGAGTAATATTGCCAGCGAATTGTTTTCTCCCTACCTCCAGCAGCCGGAAACGGCGCTCCCTTTGCTGGAGGATGGGGAGATTTTACAGCTTAATATTCTGGAACAGTCCCGGACGGTGGAAGCGGTGCTGCGCTTTGGCCACCTTCACGGAAAACAGGAACTGCGGGACTTGGAGCAGCAGTTAAAAACCGGACTGGAAGTGGATAAAGTGACAGTCCGGCCCAAGTACCGCCCGGACCTGCTCACCGCCAGCTATTTTGAGGAATTGAAGGCAACCTTAAAATGCCGCACCGGCATCATCAACGGCTACTTCGACCAGGCCCAGGTGACCTACCAAGACCGGACCCTCACCATTGAGCTGAAGCATGGGGGCTTAAAGCTGCTGCGCACCGCCAAGGTGGATGAGATGATTCGGGAAATTTTACAGGACGAATTTTCGGTGGAGGTGCAGGTGGAGTTTACCGGCACCACCCAGCTGGAAGTAACCCAGCAGCCCCAGCCGGATTTCGCCCCCTTCCCGGATGTGCCTCCGCCGTTGGAGGACATCCCCTTCGACCCCGGCATGCCCCCGCCGCCGGAAGGGCAGCCGGATATGCCGCCGTCCAAACCCAAGCCGAAGGAGAAAAGCGCTTCGGTGCTGAATGTGCTGGACACTCTGCCGGTCCATGCCAAAAACGGAAAAACCCTCATTGGTAAACCGGTGACCCAGCGGCCCATGGAGCTGCGGAACATCAACAATGAAACCTCTGGCGTGGTGACGGTGTGGGGGGATATTTTTGCGGTGGAGGACCGGATGTCCCGCACCGGCAAGCTGGTGATCTATACCCTGCAAATCACCGACTACACCAGCAGCGTCATTTTGAAGATACTGGCGGACGTGTCCAAGCGGGAGACCTATGACGCCTTAAAACCCGGCGTCAGTGTGCTGGTGAAGGGGGAAGCGGGATACGATAAGTATGACCGGGAGGTCAACATCCGCCCCACCGACATCACTGTCTTTACCCGGGAAATCCCCATGGATGAGGAACCGGAAAAGCGAGTGGAGCTGCATATGCACACCAACATCTCCGCCATGGACGGCATGACTCCCGCTTCCAAGCTCATCCGCCGGGCCCACGATTGGGGTCACCGTGCGGTGGCCATCACCGATCATGGGGTGGTGCAGGCTTTCCCGGAAGCCATGAATACCCTGGACGACATCCGCAAGGAAGACCCGGACTTTAAGGTGATCTACGGGGTGGAGTCCTACTTTCTCAATGACGACGACATTGTGGAAGGGAAGGGAAGCGACGGCGCTATTACCGTAGGGGAATCCGACCGTCCCATTGAGGGGCGGTATGTGGTGTTCGATCTGGAGACCACCGGCCTGAACCGCCAAAGCGACCGCATTATTGAAATCGGGGCGGTGCTGGTGGAAAACGGGGAGATATTGGAGGAGTTTGACATCTACGTCAACCCCCAGCGTTCCCTGCCGGAAAAAATCACCGACCTCACCGGCATTGAGGAAAGCATGCTCGCTGACGCTCCCCTGGAAGCAGAAGCCCTGCAGGAATTTTTCAAGTTCTGCGGGGAAGACCCCATTTTCATCGCCCACAACGCCCCCTTTGACGTAGGCTTTTTGGAAGCCGCCGCCCAGCGCCAGGGGATGGAATTGACCTGCACCTACCTGGATACCGTACCCCTTTGCCGGAAGCTGCTGCCCAAACTTCGCCGGGTGAAGCTGAACCTGGTAGCGGAACACCTGAAACTGGGTCCCTTCCAGCACCACCGGGGCAGCGAGGACGCCATGATTTTGGCGGAAATCTGGCTGAAGCTGAGCAAAATGCTGGTGGAGCAGCACCACATCTCTAAATTCAATGAAATCACTCCGGCCTTCCGGGAAACGGAGCAGCTGCCCTATGAGGAACAGCTGAAAAAGCTCCGCCCCTATCACCAGATTATCCTGGTGCAGAACAGCGTGGGGCTGAAAAACCTGTACCGGCTCATCAGCTTCTCTCACCTGAACTATTTCTATAAAAAGCCTCGGATTCCCAAGTCGGTGCTGAATGAGTACCGGGAAGGGCTGTTGCTGGGCAGCGCCTGCGAAGCCGGGGAACTGTACCAGGCCATCGTCAGCGGGATGCCCTGGGAAAAGCTGGTGGAAATCGCATCCTACTACGATTACCTGGAAATCCAGCCGGTGGGGAACAACGCCTATCTGGTGCGCACCGGACGGGTGGAAAATGAGGATGTCATCCGGGATTACAACCGCACGGTGGTAAATCTGGGCAAAGCTCTGAATAAACCGGTGGTTGCCACCTGCGACGTCCACTTTCTGGACCCCTCCGACGCTATTTTCCGGGAAATCCTCATGACCGGTCAGGGCTTTGAAGACGCTTCCTATCAGCCCCCCCTGTACCTCCACACCACCCGGGAGATGTTGGATGAGTTTGCTTATCTGGGAGAGGAGACCGCCCGGCAGGTGGTGATTGAAAACCCCAACAAGATTGCGGACATGATTTCCCCTGATGTGCGGCCCATCCCCAAAGGCACCTATCCCCCCTCCATCCCCGGAAGTGAGGAACAGCTTCAGGAAATCACCTGGAGCCACGCTAAGGAGCTGTACGGCGACCCCTTGCCAGAACTGGTGCAGAAGCGGCTGGAAACGGAGCTGAACAGCATCATTAAGAACGGCTTTGCGGTGCTTTACATGATTGCCCAAAAGCTGGTGCAGAAGTCGGTGGAGGACGGCTACCAGGTAGGCAGCCGGGGAAGCGTTGGTTCTTCCCTGGTGGCCAGTATGTCCGGTATTTCTGAGGTCAACCCGCTGCCGCCTCATTACCGCTGCCCCAACTGCAAACACAGCGAGTTTATCACCGATGGCAGCGTAGGTTCCGGCTTTGACCTGCCGGATAAAAACTGCCCCAACTGCGGTACTAAAATGAAGGGGGATGGCCACAACATTCCCTTCGAGACCTTCCTGGGCTTTAAGGGGGACAAATCCCCGGATATCGACCTGAACTTTGCCGATGAGTATCAGTCCCGCTCTCATCGCTATACCGAAACCCTCTTCGGCAAGGACCATGTGTTTAAGGCCGGCACCATCTCTTCGCTCCAGGATAAGACCGCCTACGGCTATGTGAAGAAGTACCTGGAAGAAAAGGGTATGGTGGTCAGCCGGGCGGAAGAGAACCGGCTGACTATTGGCTGTACCGGTGTCAAGCGCACCACCGGCCAGCACCCCGGCGGCATGGTGGTAGTGCCCAACGATTATGAAGTGTACGACTTTACCCCGGTGCAGCATCCGGCAGATAAGGCGGACAGCGACAACATCACCACCCACTTCGACTTCCACTCCCTCCACGACACCATCCTGAAGCTGGACCAGCTGGGCCATGTGGGCCCCACCCACTACAAACACCTGGAGGACTTGACCCACACCAGCGTGCTGGATGTGCCTATGAACGATCCCAGGGTGTACAGCCTGCTCACTTCCACCAAGGAGCTGGGTGTTACCCCGGAGGAAATCTTCTCCGAAACCGGCACCTTCGCCCTGCCGGAACTGGGCACTCCCTTTGTGCGGCAGATGCTGGTGGACGCCCAGCCCAAAACCTTCAACGACCTGCTTCAGATTTCCGGCCTATCCCACGGCACCGACGTTTGGCTGGGCAACGCTCAGGAGCTGATTAAAAACGGAACCTGCACCATCTCCGAGGTCATCGGTACCCGTGACAGCATTATGACCTACCTGATTCAAAAGGGCCTGGAACCGGATATGGCCTTCAAAATTATGGAAATCACCCGAAAGGGCAAGGCCAAGAAGCTGCTCACCGAGGAGCATATCAAAGCCATGAAGGACCACGGGGTGGAGGACTGGTACATTGACAGCTGTATGAAGATCAAGTACATGTTCCCGAAAGCTCACGCCGCCGCCTATGACATCTCCGCCATCCGGCTGGGGTGGTATAAGATTTACTATCCCTTGGAGTTTTACGCCTCCTATTTTACCGTGCGCAACGGGGACTTTGACGTGGAAAATGCGGTGAAGGGCAAGGAAGCCATTCGTTTCCGGCTCCAACAGCTTATGGCCAAAGGCAACGAGCGCACCGTCAAGGAAGAAGATGAATTTAACACCAGCTTGCTCATCAACGAGATGCTCTGCCGTGGATTCTCCTTCCTGCCGGTGGATTTGTACAAATCCCATGCCACTAAGTATCAGATAGAGGACGGCAAGATCCGCCTTCCCTTTGCTGCGGTGAAGGGGATCGGGGAAGCCGCCGCCAACAACCTTTATGAAGCAGGCAAACAGGGAAAATACATCTCCATTGAGGACGTGACTCGCCGCAGCGGGGTGTCCAAATCGGTGATTGAGCTGCTGGAACAATTAGGCACTTTCCAAGGTATGCCAAAAACCAGCCAGATGACCCTCTTTTCCTTTTAGTCCCCTTTGGAAAATCAGATGGAGAAGCTCAGACTGGACAGAAGTTCCAAGATATGATACAATTATTCGGAGCCTGTTACTACTGCTCGATGCTGTCACTTGGCGGCAAAGCAACTGTTTCCGAAACTGAGAGCTGTAGGCCGATACCCGCCTGCGGCTCTTTTTGTTTGGAGCGAGGGAAATCAGGCAGGAAAACAGTTTGTCTTGACAAATGCTGTTTAGCGTGGTAAAGTATTACTACGATAAAGTAAAAGAGGAAGAAAGCCATGCAGAAGTATCAACTCATCACCCCGGAAGGGACCCGGGATTACCTGTTTGAAGAAGCAGCGCTGCGCAGCCGGTTGCAGCAGATGTTAGCAGATACCTTTTCCAGCCGGGGTTACCATGAAGTGGTGACTCCTTCGGTGGAATTTTTAGACGTATTTACCGCCGGCGGCAACCCCTTGCCGGTGGAGCAAATGTATAAGCTCACCGACGCCAAAGGTCGGTTGATGGTGATGCGTCCGGACAACACCACCCCTATCGCCCGGTTGTGCGCATCCCGGCTGAAGGGAAGCCGGCTGCCTTTGCGGCTGTATTACAGCCAACCGGTGTTTTTGGCAGCCCGGAAGCTCCACGGCCAGTGGGACGAAATGATGCAGTCCGGCATTGAGCTCATCGGGGTTTCCAACCCCAAGGCGGATTTTGAGGTGCTGGTCACTGCTGCCAAAGCCCTGGAAAACCTGCCGGTGCAGCAGTACAGCGTGGAGATTGGCCATATCGGGGTGTTCCACGCCTTAATCAACGAGCTGACCCGGGATTCGGAGGTACAGGCTTCTCTGCTGGAGCTGATTGACTCCAAAAACTATCCCGCCTTAAACGATTTGTTGGACGGCTTTGGGGACACCCCGGTGGTGCAGACCTTAAAGCAGCTGCCCCGCCTGTTCGGGGGAGAAGAGGTGTTTGCCCGGGCCAGGGAATGGATTCAGCTGCCCCAGGCGGTGCAGTATCTGGACGAACTGGAACAGCTTTATCGCCGTCTCTGCGCCTTGGGCCTGGAGAACCGAGTGTCGGTGGATTTGGGGATTGTGAACTCCGCTGATTATTACACCGGCGTGGTGTTTAAGGGATACATCGAAGGTTCCGGGGTGGAGGTCCTTTCCGGCGGTCGGTACGACGGGCTGCATCGGAATTTCGGGGAGGACATGGGAGCCGTGGGCTTTGCGGTGAAGGTAGACGCGGCGGTGGATGTGCTGCTGAAAAACGCCCGACACCGTCCCGCTCCTGCCCAGGTATTGGTGCACTGCGATGCTTCTCATCAGGTCAAGGCCATGGAGCATCTGGATACCTTGACGGAAAGCCGGATTCGGGCAGAATTTTCCGTCTTTGATAACTTGCAGGATGCAGTGGACTACGCCCGGGAGCAGGGAATTCCCCGCATTGACCTGGTAGGGGACTGCATCACCTCCATGGATCCCAGAGAAGAAAGGGGGCAGGGAGCACAGTGAAACCCATTCGCATTGCATTGACCAAGGGCCGGTTGGAAAAGGATACCGTGGCCCTGTTCGAGAGCCTGGGGTATGATTGTTCCCAGCTGCACAACAAAGGAAGAAAATTGATTCTCTCGGTTCCCGATGCCGGACTGGAGATCGTGTTGGCCAAGGCTGCCGATGTGATTACCTATGTGGAGCACGGCGTCTGCGACATGGGGGTAGTAGGGAAGGACACCATTATGGAATACGGCGGTTCCTTCTTTGAAACCACCGACCTGGGCTTCGGCCGCTGTAAGTTTGCGGTGGCGGGGAAGAAGGGACAGAAAGAGAATCTGTACACTGGTTATCAGGTGAAGACCATCGCCACCAAATACCCCAACGTCACCCGACATTTCTTTGCGGGAAAGGATATGGACGTCCGTATTGTGAAGATTGAAGGCAGCGTGGAGCTGGCTCCTCTGTTGGGGTTGGCGGATGCTATCGTAGATATTGTGGAAACCGGAGCCACCCTGCGGGAAAACGGGCTGGAAGTGTATGAGGATGTTGCCCAGATTTCCGCCCGGTTGATTGTCAATACCGTGAGCATGAAGCTCTACCGGCAGCGGATTGAGGAGATTATCTCCAAGATGGAGAAGGGAGCAGAATAATATGATGAAGATCATTCAAACCGACGGCGTTGCCGAGCGAGAATATCAAAAGCTGTTGAAAAGCCGTTCTGCCAAAGTGGGGAAGGAAGTGACCCAAACCGTCACCCAGATTTTGGAACAGGTGGAGCAGCGGGGGGATGAAGCCGTCCTGGAATACACCAAAAAGTTTGACGGCAGCCTGCCCCAGTATGTGGAGGTGCCCCGGGAAGTCATTCAGGATGCCCTCACCGAAGCGGACCAGGACTACGTCAACGCCCTGTTGAACGCCGTGGAAAACATCACTGCTTTCCACTCCCGCCAGGTGCAGCAGAGCTTCATCGACCCCAAACCCAACGGAGTGATTTTAGGCCAGCGCATTCGGGGTTTGAACCGGGTGGGCCTGTATGTGCCAGGTGGCACGGCGGCCTATCCCTCCAGCGTGCTGATGAACGCCGTCCCCGCCAAAATCGCCGGGGTGAAGGAAATTGTTATGGTGACCCCGCCCTGCAAGGACGGTACTCCCAATCCGGATATTCTGGTGGCGGCTGCGGTCTGTGGGGTGGACCGGGTGTTTACCTTGGGGGGTGCTCAGGCCATTGCCGCTTTGGCCTACGGCACCGAAAGCGTGCCCAAAGTGGATAAGATTGTAGGCCCCGGCAATATCTTTGTGGCCACCGCTAAAAAACTGCTGTACGGTACCGTGGACATCGACATGATTGCCGGTCCCAGCGAAATTTTGGTGCTGGCAGATGAAACCGGCAACCCCTCCTATCTGGCCGCCGACCTGATGAGCCAGGCGGAACACGATAAGCTGGCTTCCGCCATTTTGATTACCACCTCCATGGAACTTGCCAAGGCCACCGACGCAGAGATTGACCGTCAGATTCAGTCCCTGTCCCGAAAGGAAATCATCGAAAGCTCTTTGACCAATTTCGGCGCCATCTTCGTCACCGATTCGGTGGATTATGCCGTGGAGCTGGCCAATGATTTTGCCCCGGAACACCTGGAAGTGATGATGCAAAACCCCATGGAATACATCGGCAAGCTGGACAATGCCGGTTCCGTCTTCCTGGGCGCCTATGCGCCGGAACCCTTGGGAGATTACTATGCCGGCCCCAACCACGTCCTTCCCACTTCCGGCACTGCTCGGTTCTTCTCTCCCTTGGGGGTGGACGCCTTTATTAAAAAGAGCAGCTATATTTACTATACCAAAGACGCCCTCCGCGGCGCCAAGCAGGATATTGTCCTGCTGGCCAATCGGGAAGGGCTGACTGCCCACGCTAATTCCATCCTGGTACGGGACGAGTAAGGGAGGAATTGGTGTTGGAATATCAAATTCCTGAAAAGATTCGGGATTTGGTGCCCTATGAACCCATCAGCGGCAGCTACCGGGTGCGGCTGGACGCCAACGAATCTTATCTAAACCTGTCGGAAACACAGCTGCAAAAGGTGTTTGCCCGGCTGGAAAACGAGGTTTCCTATAACCGCTATCCCGACCCCATGGCGGCAAAACTCTGCCATGCCTTTGCCGGTTATTACGGCATTTCCCCGGAATTGGTGACGGCGGGCAATGGCTCCGATGAGCTGATTACCCTGATTTACGGCACCTTGTTTGACCCCACCATGAAGGTGGGCACCTTCGCCCAGGACTTTTCCATGTACCGGGTCTACGCCCAGTGCTACGGCGTTCCCACCGTCACTTTGCCCAAGCGGGAGGATTTGGCCATTGATGTGGATCAGACCATTGAACAGGTGAATGCTTTGGGGCTTTCTGGCCTGGTGTTTTCCAATCCCTGCAATCCCACCGGACAGGGGTTGAATCGAGAAGAGGTGCTGCGGCTAGTTCGGGGAGTGAAGGCTTTAGTGATCCTGGACGAAGCCTATATGGACTTCTGGGACCAGTCTTTGCTGCAAGAGGTGGAACAGTTTGATAATCTGCTGATCCTCAAAACCTGTTCCAAGGCCATCGGTCTGGCGGGTATCCGGATTGGTCTTGCTATTACAAACCCCAAACTGTCCCGGCTGTTAAAAGCGGTGAAATCCCCCTACAACGTGAACTCCGTTTCCCAGATCTACGGAGAGGAACTGCTGAAGGAGCACGACTATCTTCGTCAGGCGGCCCGGTCCATCCGGGAACAGGCGGTGAAGCTGGAAGCGATGCTTCGCAAGCTGGCCGAACAATATCCCAAACTGGGGCAGGTGTATCCCAGCGTCACCAATTTTGTGTATTTGAAAACTTCCGAAAGCCAGGCAATTTACCAGGGTTTGCAGAAGCAGGGCGTTGCTGTTCGGCTGATGGGCGGGTATCTGCGCATCTGCGCCGGTACGGAAGAAGAACAGCAGATTTTGAAAGAAGCACTGGATGTGGTGCTGGCAGCCCTGTGATCATGCGGCAATCGGGGAACACGAAATTAAAAGCCTGCTTGGCTCTTTTCTATCAAATAATTCAAGGACTCTGTTTCGGCAGGGTCCTTTTTTTATTTTCGGAAAAAACATTTGTGCCTGGAAATGGGATTCCGGAGGATAAAAGATACTTTTCGGGCAGACACACTGTCCGAAGCGATAGAAAGGAGTCAAAATATCATGAAACAACAACCTATTCTTTCCACCACAGCAGAAGGCGCTTTGTTTTCTTCGCTGCTGGGGCATCCTTTCCCGGCGTATTCGCAGCAGATGCCGGAAAACGGCTCGCTGCGGGTAGCGGCTTACATCCGGGTGTCTACCGATTCCCGGCGGCAGGAGGACTCTTACCAGCGGCAGGAAGAACACTTTACCCGGCTGTTTTCCCAGCACCCGGAGTGGGAGCCGGTGGGAATCTATTCCGATTATGGGATGTCTGCCACCTCCCAGCAAAAACGGGTGGGGTTCCGCCGGCTGCTCCGGCACTGCCGGGAAGGGAAGGTGCAGCGGATTCTTTGCAAATCCATCTCCCGGTTTGCTCGAAATACCCGTGATTTTATGGAGGCCCTTTCCGCCCTGCGGGAGGGAGGCGCTACCATTTATTTTGAAACGGAACATCTCGACACCGCCTATTACACCAATGAATTTGTGCTCACCACCTTGGCTGCTCTGGCTCAGGAAGAAAGCCACTCTCTGTCGGAAAATATCCGCTGGGGGATTCAAAAGCAGTATCAAACCGGCGAAGCCAAAAACCTGCCCATTTACGGCTATCGCTACGCAGAAAAACGGGATTCCCCCGGCCACCTGGCCCAGGTGGAGATTGTGGAAGCCCAGGCGAAGGTGGTGCGGTGGGTGTTTGAACAGGCGGCTTTGGGCAGGAGTTTTCAATCCATTGCTGCATCGTTGAATCAAGCGGATATTGCCCCGCCGGACACTATTTGGAGCCGAAAGCATAAGCGTCTTCGGGAAGGAGCGCCCCCAAAACTGGGGGAACGCCGGGATGAGGTAGAGATTGGCTGGACTGGGGAACAGATTAGCCGGATGCTGCAAACCGAGCGGTATGCCGGGGACCTGCTGCTGCAAAAAAAGTATAAGGTGAATTTTTATACCGAGACCCTGAAGGTAAACCGTGGGGAACTGCCGAAATATCTGGTGGAATCTCATCACCCTGCGATTGTCAGCCGGGAACTGTTTGGGCAGGTGCAGCAGCGGTTTCAACACTCTCGAAATTCGGGGGTCCGCCGCCGGTACCCCTTTTCTCAGCGTTTGGTCTGTGCAAGCTGCGGCCGTTATTACACCATCCGTTCCCATGGCCGCACCTCGGTTTGGTACTGCCCAACAGCAGCGCTTTCCTACGGGGTAAACGCCTGCAGCGGGGAAACCCTGCCGGAAGCAATGCTTTCCCGTATGTTTTTTCAGGGAGTGCTGCTGCGGTTTCTTTTTTCTGCACAAACTAAAATTCCGCAGCAGGAGAAGGCCATGGTTTCCCCATGGGAATCTATCCGACAGGTTACTCCCCGCCTCTCTGCGGCGTTAGCCCATCTGCGCCAAACGGACCAGGTAGAAACCCAGCGGGCGCTGTTGAAGCGCCAAATCCAGGCAGCGGCCTGTGCCGTATCTTGCTGGAGGAAGGCGGCTTGCGCCGGGGGCAGCAAGCTGGAAAGCCTGCTGAATCATCAAAAGCATCTGGAAACGGTGCTGCGGCAGCGGGAAGCATATTGGGAACAGCTGGAACAGGGGTATGCAGATCGACAGGAATTGAATTCTTTTTTGCAGCTCCCGTTGCAGGAGAACATCCAGCCGGAAGAGTGGTGCACCCATCTAGTTCAACCGTTGGCTTTGTCCATCCATGTTTTTTCCGGCTTCCGTTTTTGGATTCACTGGTTTGACGACACATTCACTCGCTTGACCGTCACGAAAGAGGGGGAGGTTCTTTCATGTGATCATCGCTGCCCGGAAATCATGAATGGTTCTATGGAGGAAGGGGCGTGGAAAGTATGAAAAGTACAGTTTTGGAACAAGGATGTAAGGTATCGGTGATTCCCGCCACAAGGTACTGTCAAGAAACTTCCGGCAGTTTTTCTATGGAGCATGCTTTGCGTGTGGCGGCGTACTGCCGGGTGTCCACCGGGGATGAAAGCCAGCAATCCTCCTATAGCAAACAAAAAAATTTTTATACCCACCTCATTTTGGAAAATCCGGGCTGGTCGTTGGCTGGAATCTATGCAGATGAGGCGATCTCCGGCACATCCCGTGTCCGGCGCACTGCGTTTAATCAAATGATGCAGGATGCGGTTGCCGGGAAAATAGATTATATCATCACAAAATCCATCTCCCGCTTTGCCCGAAATACGGTGGACACCCTTCACTGCGTTCGCCAGCTCCGCCAGCTCTCCCCGCCGGTTGGGATTTATTTTGAAAAAGAAAGCATTGATACCCTGGATGCCAAAGGCGAATTGATTCTAACTATCCTCTCAGCATTGGCGCAAGAAGAAAGCCGCTCTATTTCTGAAAATATCCGATGGGCCTTTCAAAAAAATTTTCGCAGCGGAAAGCCACATGTAAACTTAAATCGGATGTTGGGGTATGATTGGGACGAAAATGGAAATTGGATCATCCAGGAAGAACAAGCGGAATTGGTGCGGTTCATCTTTCAACGGTTTTTAGCAGGGGATTCCGGCAGAAGCATTGCCCAAGCCTTGAACCGGATGGGAAAGAAGACCGTCCAGGGCAACCTTTGGCGGTCTGACGGGGTGTATACCGTCTTGCGCAACGAAAAGTATGCGGGGGATGTGGAAATGCAGAAGACTATTACGGTAGATTTTCTAAATCATCGCTGTGCGGTCAATCGTGGAGAAGCGCCTCGGTATTATGTGAAAAATCATCATCCGCCGATTATTTCCCGCTTGGATTGGGAAAAGGTGCAGGCTATGCTTGGTCAAACATCAAAAAATGAAGAGGAACCTATCAAAAAACGGAGAAGTACCTCTGTGTTTTCCGTGCTGCGATGCGGTTATTGCCATCAGCCCTTAAGACGCATGAGCTATTCTGTCCAAAATCCTACCGACAAGGCAACCATTCGCTATCCGGTGTGGCGGTGTGTTGCTACGGCGAAAAGCAAAGTGGAATTTTCCGGCCATTCCCACACCTACAGTGAAATTGCATTAAAGCAAAGTTTTATGGAAATGCTGTACCATTGCAAAGACGAATATATGACGATGAGGGAATCAGCACCGTGGATTTTACAGTACCGAAAAGAGCAACAAATTTGGCAGGAAAAACGAAAAGCCGAGCTCTATAATACGCCGGAATGTCAAAAACTAAGCGCCAGGTTAGCAGAATTGGAGCGGTCTTTGGGGGAGATACAATGCTTCCAGACCTCAGCAAAGGAATTAGATTCTCTTTCGATACCGAAGGAAGAACAAGTACGATATGTTCAACTGACCAGAGAATTGCAGCAGAAAATCGCTGAGTTAAAAGAAAAAATACACCGTTTTTTTCAAATAGGGATGGGTGCACAAGAAAAAGAAGAGCAATTTTCATTTTTTCTGTCCTGCCTGCAGCAACTTCCATTGATACCGCCGGTTGAAAAGATGCCGCAGAATGGAGCTGCTGCTTTAAAACAATCAGAAATTAAAGCAATTCTTTTTTCTTTTGACCCCGGAATATTTTCAGCTTTTGTAAAAAGAGGAGTGACACAAGGGGATGCTGTATACTATGAAATGACATTTGGAACAACTTTTTCTACGTCCGGCAATTTACGGCCGATCAAGGAGTTTTTACAGTATGTTAAGCTGGATCGATCAGGAGAATTGCTTCCGGTAAAAGATTATCAAATGCTGAAGAGTTTTTAGATACTCAAATGATTATGTTCCCATTGCATTGCGTTTGCATTGCAATGGGTTTTTTGTTTTGTCAGGACTGCTTTGTATGGGGGTGAAGGGTGGAAGAATGTCTGCCCTAAATTTTTAGTGGCTTAGAAATGGGCTATGATGACCGAAAAAATCAGTAATTTGGGGTTCTCACAGGGGCGGAAAACCCGAAAAAGTGAGTTTTGGACAGACATAGGTTGGATGTTAATAAGTGCAATATAAAGAGAAACACCACATTATCGACCACATAGACACCATTTAAGACCACAACGTAGACCACAAAATCAGCAATATAAAGTGAAAGTTTGGGCAGAGAAAATGTGCAGGAATTGATTTTGGATAGAGGGTTGTATAAAGAGCAAGATGCGATATAAAGAGAAACGAGTACTTCTGGATGCCCACAGGTGGGATGTGTGGGAGATGGTGAAGGTCGAGAAAACGCCGTAAAATCAAGCTTTTTTCAATGATAAGGCTCTATATGGCGAGGTTTGCCCTAAATTATTGAAAATCATTTTACTTGATATGTGACTGCCCCAGTGTGGGTAAAAAGTGCGTATCACTATAAGATGAGGCGTATCCAAAAGGGATTATTGTAACGGCTGGATTTCAATAAGTTATTCATTTGATGGCAGGTGTGTCCTTAAGAATTAGTTGAGGAATTTTCGGAATCGGAGCCGATGTGGTGTGTGTGGAGATGAACATAACGGTACATGATTTTACATAGTTTGGGAGAGGTCATTTTGGACAGACACTGGTTATAGAGATGAATGAAGTTAAGCAAAGATGCTGTGGAGAGTGAATGCGGGGCGTTCATTGTCCACAGTGTCTGGGTTATAGAAACATCTCGGCATATGCCGTGAAAGGACATGAGGAGAACATTATGGAAAGTACGAACAAGAAATTCACCATAGCAGTTGCGGGAACTGGATATGTAGGTTTGTCTATCGCAACTCTACTATCCCAGCATCATAAGGTCTACGCTGTGGATATTGTACCTGAGAAGGTAGATTTAATTAACCAGAGAAAATCCCCAATCCAGGACGAATACATAGAGAAATACTTAGCAGAGAAAGATCTTGATCTGATCGCAACTCTTGACGCAAAAACAGCGTACAGTGCTGCGGATTTTGTCGTGATTGCAGCTCCCACCAACTATGATTCTGCCACACAGCATTTCGATACGAGTGCAGTGGAAGCTGTGATCAATCTTGTGATGCAGTATAACCCTGAAGCAATTATGGTCATCAAATCTACTATTCCTGTCGGTTACACATCTTCAATTCGCGAAAAGACCGGAAGTAAAAATATCATATTCAGCCCGGAATTTTTAAGAGAGTCAAAGGCCTTGTACGATAATTTGTATCCGTCACGCATCATCATGGGCACAGATATGAATGACGAGAGGTTGAGGTGTGCTGCTGATACCTTTGCCGGTTTACTGCAAGAGGGTGCAATCAAGGAGAACATCGACACGCTGTTCATGGGCTTCACCGAAGCTGAGGCGGTCAAGCTGTTCGCCAATACATATCTGGCTCTGAGGGTCGCTTACTTCAACGAGCTGGACACATACGCCGAGACGAAAGGTTTGGATACGCAAGCTATTATCAACGGTGTTTGCCTTGATCCGCGTATTGGTACTCACTATAACAATCCGTCCTTCGGTTACGGAGCTTGTGAAATAATAGAGACAACCGGAAAAAAGCCTGATAAATCAAGGGTTTTGGCGGCTTGACTGATTGCTCTCAATTTCTGTTCGGAGTGATGATCGGTGGGCAGCCAAACCTTGAAGCAGGTTTTTAGGCGCTGTTCTACCATCATTTACCCAAAATGTAAGAACAGAAATTGAATAAGAAGGAGGTCAGTCAAGCCTGCCGAAGGATTCCCATGAGGGAATCCTCGACGGGCTATTTGTCGTGCTTGCCTTTCATGCTGATGAAATCATAACGGGTTTCATGAGCAGTGAAGGCAAGTCAGGAAAAAAATGTGATGAGGAGAAACAAAATGAAGGGAATCATACTCGCCGGAGGTTCCGGCACAAGATTATATCCATTGACGAAGGTTACTTCCAAACAGCTTTTGCCTGTTTATGACAAGCCAATGATCTATTATCCGATGTCTGTTCTCATGAACGCAGGCATCCGTGATATTTTGATTATTTCCACTCCGCAGGACACACCTCGCTTCGAGGACTTGCTGGGTGATGGCCATCAGTTTGGTGTCCACCTTACCTATGCGGTCCAGCCATCCCCGGACGGTCTTGCCCAGGCGTTCATCATCGGAGCAGATTTCATCGGAAATGAGCCTGTGGCGATGGTCTTGGGCGACAACATCTTTGCCGGCCATGGGCTGAATAAAAGGCTTAAAAAAGCCGTTGCCAATGCGGAATCCGGCAAGGGCGCAACTGTTTTTGGTTACTATGTGGACGATCCCGAACGATTCGGCATTGTTGAGTTTGACAAGAACGGTAAGGCTATCAGTATCGAAGAAAAGCCAGAGCATCCGAAGAGCAACTACTGTGTGACCGGACTTTATTTCTATGACAATCAGGTTGTGGATTACGCAAAGAGTTTAAAGCCTTCTGCCCGTGGGGAATTAGAGATTACAGATCTTAACCGCATCTATTTGGAAGCTGGAAAACTGAATGTGGAACTTTTGGGCCAGGGCTTTACCTGGCTGGATACCGGTACCCATGAGAGCCTGGTAGACGCCACCAATTTTGTCAAGACGATGGAGCAGCACCAGCATCGTAAGATCGCCTGCCTGGAGGAAATTGCGTATCTGAATGGGTGGATCACAAAAGAGGATGTGCTGGCTGTCTACGAAGTGCTGAAAAAGAATCAGTATGGCCAGTATTTGAAAGATGTCTTGGACGGCAAATACCTGGATGTGCTGCACTGAAATAGATAGAGGAGAAAAGAGAGTATGAAGAAGTATCTGATCACTGGCTGTGCCGGTTTTATTGGTTCTAACTTTGTTTACTATATGCTGAAAACATATCAGGACATCCTGCTGGTCAACCTGGATAAGCTGACCTATGCCGGAAACCTCGAGAATCTGAAAGGCGTCGAGGGTGATCCACGTCATGTCTTTGTACAGGGCGATATTTGCGATAAAGACTTGGTCGCAAGCTTGTTTGAAAAATATGACTTTGACTATGTAATCAACTTTGCAGCGGAGAGCCATGTGGACCGCAGCATCGCCAACCCTGAAATCTTTGTCCAGACCAATGTGATGGGCACGGTCAATCTTCTTCAGCGGGCGAAGGAAGCCTGGTATAACCCGGAGACAAAAGCCTGGAAAGAAGGCAAGAAGTACCTTCAGGTTTCTACCGATGAGGTTTACGGCGCGCTGGGCGCAGAGGGCTACTTTACCGAGACCACCCCGCTGTCTCCCCACAGCCCCTATTCTTCCTCCAAAGCCAGCGCCGACCACTTTGTCATGGCGTTCCATGATACTTACGGTATGCCGATCAATATCACCCGCTGCTCCAATAACTATGGCCCATATCAGTTCCCTGAGAAGCTGATCCCGCTGATGATTAACAACGCCAAACATCATAAGCAGCTGCCGGTTTACGGCGATGGGATGCAGATCCGCGACTGGCTGTATGTGGAGGATCACTGCAAGGCCATTGACATGGTGGCAAACAGCGGAAAAATTGGCGAAGTCTATAACGTGGGCGGCCACAATGAGCGCCCGAACATTTTTATCGTCAAGACCATTATTGAACAGCTCCACGACCGTCTGCATGATAATGGTATCTCAGACGCGCTGATTAAGCACGTTGAAGATCGTCTGGGCCATGACCGCCGATATGGCATCGATCCGACCAAGATCAAAAATGACCTGGGTTGGTATCCTGAAACACCTTTTGAGAAAGGTATTGTTCTGACCATCGACTGGTATCTGGCTCATGAGGAATGGATGGATCATGTGACTAGCGGCAACTACCAGAAATACTACGAGGAAATGTACAAGAACAAGGCAGAGGTGTGAAGGATGAAATTCTTTGTGACGGGTGTCAATGGCCAACTGGGCCATGATGTGATGAATGAAGTACAGAAACGTGGCTATGAAGGTGTCGGTTCTGACATTGCGGAGCAATACGCGGGTGTGGCAGATGGCTCTCCTGTTACGACAATGCCTTATGTCTCTCTGGATATAACGGATCGGGATGCAGTCATGAAAGTGATCCAGGAAGTTCAGCCGGATGCAGTAATTCACTGTGCCGCCTGGACGGCTGTAGACATGGCTGAGGATGACGACAAGGTGGAGAAAGTCCGCGCTGTCAATGCCGGTGGCACACAGAACATTGCGGACGCCTGCAAGGCTGTGGACAGCAAGATGCTCTATCTGTCTACGGACTATGTGTTCGACGGTCAGGGGACTGAGCCTTGGGAGCCGGACTGCAAGGATTACAAGCCGCTGAATGTCTACGGGCAGACCAAACTGGAAGGAGAATTAGCTGTCAGCAACACCTTGGACAAATACTTTATTGTCCGCATCGCCTGGGTGTTCGGTCTGAATGGCAAGAACTTCATCAAAACGATGATCAACGTGGGAAAGACCCATGATGAGGTGCGTGTGGTCAATGACCAGATTGGCACACCGACCTATACCTATGACCTGGCCCGACTACTGGTCGATATGTGTGAGACGGAGAAGTATGGTTACTACCATGCAACAAATGCAGAAGTGAAAGATGAGAATGCGGGTTGCAAGACCGGCTATATCAGCTGGTATGACTTCTGCTGTGAATTTTACAGGCAGTACGGTTTGAAAACCAAGGTGATTCCGGTGACCACGGAAGAATACGGATTGAGCAAGGCGGCCAGGCCCTTTAACAGCCGGCTGGACAAGAAAAAGCTGGTGGAGAACGGGTTCAAGTCGCTTCCCACCTGGCAGGATGCAGTCAGCCGGTATTTGAAGGAAGCGCAGTTGTGAGGAGGAAACAGAGGATGGGACAGATAAAGGTGACCAAGGCACCGATTGAAGGGCTTTATGTGATCGAGCCGACGGTTCATGGAGATAGCCGCGGCTATTTTGTGGAGACATATAACCAGAATGATATGCACGAGGCCGGGCTGGATATGGTGTTTGTGCAAGATAACCAGTCGATGAGCACCAAGGGTGTGCTGCGTGGCTTGCATTTTCAGAAGCAGTATCCGCAGGGAAAGCTGGTGCGGGTCATCCAGGGAACGGTCTTTGACGTGGCTGTTGATCTGCGTTCCGGCAGTAAGACCTATGGCCAGTGGTTTGGTGTGGAGTTGAGCGAGGAAAATAATAAGCAATTTTATATCTCTGAAGGTTTCGCACATGGATTCCTGGTGCTGTCAGATGTGGCAAAGTTCTGCTACAAAGTGACGGACTTCTATCATCCGGGGGATGAAGGCGGCCTGGATTGGAATGATCCGGAGATCGGTATCCGGTGGCCGAAACTGGAGGGCACCTATAACGGCACTGCCAGCGCAGATGGATACACAGTGGATGGAATGCCGCTGAACCTTAGTGAAAAAGACCAGAAATGGCTGGGATTGAAAGATACATTTAAGTTTTAAGAGGGAATTTCTATGTCGAACGGCGAAGTACAACACGTATTTCTGGTGGGGGCGAAATCTCTTGGCGCATATGGCGGATATGAGACATTCATCAATAAGCTGACAGAATACCATCAGAATAATCCTAAAATTAAATACCATGTGGCGTGCAAGGCCAACGGCGATGGCAGCATGAACCCTTATAAAACCCCAGGCGCACAGATCATCAACGATCACGAATTTACATACCATAACGCCCATTGCTTTCGAGTAAAAATCCCTGAAAAAATCGGCCCAGCACAGGCAATTTATTATGATGTGGCGGCGCTTCATGAAAGCTGTGAGATCATCAAGAGGGATAAGATTTCTCATCCGATTGTATATATCATGGCTTGTCGGATTGGCCCCTTTATGAAGCATTATTACCACGAAATCCATAAACTTGGGGGAAGAGTATACCTCAACCCAGATGGACATGAATTCCTCAGAGCCAAGTGGCCTGCACCAGTTCGGAAATATTGGAAAATCTCCGAGCAGATGATGGTGAAAAGGTCGGATTTGGTCATCTGCGACAGTAAAACAATCGAGCAATATATTCATGATTGCTATGATGGAAAAGGAATAAAAGGGAGAAATCCCAAAACGACATTTATTGCTTATGGTGCCGAGACAAGAAAGAGCAAATTAGCAGATGATGATAAAAAGCTGCTGGATTGGTATGCTCAAAAAGGCTTAAGCCCATTAGGATATTATCTCGTGGTAGGCAGATTTGTCCCAGAAAACAACTACGAAACGATGATTCGTGAATTTATGCTCAGCCATAGTCAAAAGGACTTTGCTATTATCACCAATGTCAATGAGAAGTTTTTGGATGAATTGGAAAAGAAACTACATTTCAAAAAAGACAAGAGAATAAAATTCGTTGGCACAGTCTATGACCAGGAACTGTTGATGAAAATTCGCGAAAACGCGTATGGATATTTTCATGGCCATGAGGTTGGGGGGACAAATCCTTCGCTTCTAGAAGCGTTGGGTAGTACTGACCTGAATCTTCTTTTAAATGTTGGATTTAATAAAGAAGTTGCCGAAGACGCTGCAGTTTACTGGAAGAAGGAAAAAGGAAACTTAGCTGCACTGATTGACAAGGCAGATAAGGTTAGTCCAGAGAAAAGGAAAGACTATGGGAAGAGGGCAAAACAAAGAGTGAGAGATGCGTATAGCTGGCAGTTTATTTGCGATCGCTATGAGGATGCGTTTTTGAATAAAACAAGTTGAGGAGTTTTATTGGCATGAAAAAAGCGTTAATAGTTACTGCATTTGCAAGATTTATAAAATCTTTTTTAACTAACGATATTCTGATTTTACAAGGAATGGGATATGAAGTACATTGTGCTGCTAATATCCACCATGCTGCCGCTGATTGCATGCCGGATTACTTTGATGAAATGAAAGTGACATTTCATCAAATCGATTTTTCGTCGAATAGACCATTATCAAAGGAATCGCTTAAATCATACTGTCAAATGAAAAAACTGCTCAGCGAAATACAATATGATGTGATTCACTGCCATACTCCTATTGCTGGTGCAATTACAAGAATAGCGAGTAAAAAACAGAGACGACAAGGTTGTAAGATATTATATACGACACATGGATTCTATTTCCATAAGCATTCTACTTGGAAAACCTGGGCTATATATTATACAGTAGAAAACTTAATGTCTTATTATTCTGATGCAATAATAACGATAAATCATGAAGATTTTAAAAATGCGCAACGTATGCATAGCAAGCAAGTATATTATATCCCGGGTGTTGGTGTAGATACAAACCGTTATATAAATGTAAAAATAGATCGGAATATTTACAGAAATAATATTGGTGTTGGGAATGATGATTTTTTAATACTTGCCGTTGGTGAACTGTCAAAAAGAAAAAACCACCAAATTATTATTAAAGCCTTAGGAGAGGCCAAAATTCCCAAGGCAGTATTTATGATCTGTGGCAATGCAATGACAAGTGCGAATACAAAAGATGAACTGGAATTATTAGCCAAAAAAATCGGTGTAGATTTGCGATTAATGGGACTTCGAGATGATATTCCGGAAATCTGTAAATGTGCGGATATTGGTGTAATGCCATCAACTAGAGAGGGTTTAGGACTGTCAGGAATCGAGATGCTCGCATCAGGATTGCCAGTTGTCGCTTCCGACGTTCACGGGATAGTTGATTATATATCTGATGGTGAAAATGGATACCTCTGTGATCCAAATGATGTGCACGCCTTTTCTGAAGCAATTAAAAAGCTATATCCAGAGGAAAAAAGAAAGAGTATGAAGGATGCTTGTATAAGTTCTGCAAAGAGATTCGACAAGAAAATATCTAATGAGGAAATGAAAAAAATTTATAAAGAGATACTTGCTTAGGAATTTCATATATGCAAGCGAGAAGAATTTTAATGTGATCAGATGAATAGGGAAGAGGAGGTTTCAATGGCAAATTTAAAAAAAATAATGCGAAACGCTTTTTATGCTCTGCCAATTAATGAGGCAACCAAGCAAAGCATTAATCAAAAGTGGGCGGAATACAAACTGGGCAAAGAAGAAACTCAAGACAAAAAAGGCTCTATTAAAATTAGTGATGATTCTAAACAACTAGACGAATATGTAAAATATATAATTGGTTCCTATGGAAGGAAAAGAAAAGAATATAGACCATATATCGAGCATTCAATAGAGTCACCAAAAGTTCATATTTCTGCTTATTATTTAACGCAATTTCACCCAAACCCCGAAAATGATGAGTGGTGGGGAAAAGGAACAACTGAGTGGAATAATGTGAATCAGGCTGTTCCACAGTTTATTGGACATTATCAACCCAGAAAACCCGGTGAACTAGGATACTATGATTTAAGACTGAAGGAAAATATACAGAGGCAAATTGAATTAGCTCATAATTATGGAATATCGGAATTTTGCTTTTATTATTATTGGTTTGATGGGAAAAGACTTTTGGAACGACCTCTTGATACTTTTTTGAAAAACAAGGATCTTAATATAGATTTCAGCTACTGTTGGGCAAACGAAAACTGGACAAGAAAATTTTCTGGGACAAATGCTGATGCCTTGATGAAAATAACGCAGACGGTGGAAAGCTACACTCGCTTTATAGATGCAGTGTTGGGAGACATGAAAGATTCAAGGTATCACAAGATAGCGGGGAGACCTGTACTTTCCATTTATAGGCCAAGCAATGTTCCTGATGTTAAAAAAGTAATCGCAAATTGGAATAAACGGGCAAAAGAAGTCTTAGGAGTAGAACTTTACCTTGTTGCTGTTCTAGAAGCTAATAGTAAGGCTGACTGGATTGCAGTGGGCTTTGATGCGGTTACAGAATTTCAGCCGAGAAGTGTAGAGCATAACTGCAAAGAGATTAGTGCGGATGTATGTCCTATACGAAAGGATTTTGCTGGAAAAATATATGACTATGAAGATTTGGTCATTAACAAGAGATATGAAAATTCTCGAGTTCCAAAATGTTATCCTGCTGTTATGCCAATGTGGGATAATACAGCTAGAAGGAATTATCGTGGTACAATTTTTCATGGATCAAATCCACAACTATATAAACAATGGCTGATGGATCAGGTTTCCAAAGTGCTTCAAAACAAAACAATAGATGAAAAACGTATATATATAAATGCATGGAATGAATGGGGCGAGGGCGCTTATCTGGAACCTGACTATGAATATGGATATGCTTATTTGCAAGCAACGTATGAAGCAGTTTACTCATGCAATGCTTTGTGGGAGATAGAACCAAATGAATAGTAGTGCAATAATAAGTCAGAATATGAACAAGAATGAAGTATTGTCTTTATATGACAGGCTAATAATTAATCTAATGGCGTTATTTTGTGTCGCTCCCGTAAATTATTATATAGGGCCAATAAATTATCCTAGTATTTTAGCATTGACGATTGTTATTGTGTTTTTTGCGTGTAAAGGTAATCTGAGAGTTAAACGCTTAAAAGGTAATAATCCGCTTTTTTGGATTTTCATAATAGTGCATGTTATTCAAATTTCATTTACGGATACTATACTAATGGCTGCTTCATATTTCGCTTCATATTTTCTGGTTAGTTACGTTGCAATACATTTTTTAAATAAAGAAAATAGAATTTTCAAGCTTATTGATTGTTTAATTCGTTTAGGTCTAATTTTAGGTATTATCGGAATTGCCGAGTCTATAAGTGGTGGGTATCTTATACAGAGTTCTTTGTTAAGTTCGGAAGATGGAATAAGATATGGCTTTTTGAGATGTGCTACAACATTTGGACATCCTATAGAATTCGGAATATTTCAAGCAATTATTGCATTGCTTACATTTTACAGAATGTCAACGGTTTACAGTAAAAGACAAAAAAATAGATTAGTCCTTTCTTACATAATTGTTGTTATAAGTTGTTTCCTGTCAGTATCACGATTGGCAATATGTTTTTTTATTGCAGGACAAATTGTGTTTACACTGAAATTGGGTCTTAATAAATTGATAAAGTATCTTTTGCTGATAGCACTGTCAATTACAGTTGTGGTTGCTTTGCTAGATATAGTGGGAATAGATTTCTTGCACTCCTTGTTTTCTGATTTAATAACATCCATCGGAGATATTTTTCAGGGAGGAGATAGTGGAACATCATCAAATGATACCATAGGTTTTGGAAACAGATTTGATTTATATAGTTGGGTTATTAATGATGTAGGAGACCGATGGCTTTTTGGAAAAGGAGCAGAGGCTGAATTTGCATATAAAATGTATGACTGGTTCACGAAAACGTCGATTGAAGTTCAATATTTGAATCTATATTACCAATTTGGAATTGTTGGACTTGTAACATTGATTTTAAGTTATTTGAGCAATATTAAAATTCTATTAAAATGCAAACGATATGCTCTTCCTAATGAAAGTAAGTTTACGCTTATATCAACATTGATGATAATATTTATATTGTATTATATTTCACTATTCGGAGTTCAGGAAACTGATACATTGCGTTTGTATTGTATATTAATATCTTTGGAAATTTCTTATGTTAACATTTTTAGGAAAGGAAGTATATCGTGCAATGATGGACAGATTTCTATTTAAGCTGTTCAAACTCCCACTAATTGGGAAAAAAATAAAGATTTATGTTGCTGAGTGTGAAGGCGGAATGCAAGAATCAAATACACTAAGAGATTTTACAAGAATTAACTATAAGGTCGATATTGGCCTATATTCATATGGTGGTTGCTTTTCTCCAGAATTCAATTTGGGGGGTGAGGTAACAATAGGAAGATATTGCTCTTTTGCTTCTAATATTAGATATCTAGGAGCAAATCATCCTATGAGTTATGTTTCTACATCACCTTATTTCTTTAATAAATCATTTGGGAAAAATGTGAAAGATGTCAAAAGAAATCATCTTTATGTTGGAAATGATGTTTGGGTTGGATATAACGTAATTATAACTAGTAATTGCCATTATATAGGAGATGGAGCTGTAATAGCAGCAGGAGCTGTAGTTACAAAAGATGTGCCTGCCTTTGCTATTGTAGCTGGAGTACCAGCACATGTAATTCGATATCGATTTCCGGAAGATACGCAAAAAAATATTTTGGAAAGCAAATGGTGGGAGAACACACCGGATCAATGTATGAAATTATATGACTGGATCGACAATCCAACTGAATTTTGTAGGAGAATTGTCAAATATGAAACAGAATTATGAGAAGGCGGGATTATTATATTTTATTGCAACTCTTTTCAATAAAGGTATAGCTTTTTTAACTGTTCCTATATTTACAAGGATCTTATCTACGTCTGATTACGGTCTGGTGACTACATATGATTCTTGGGTAGGTATTGCAACAGTTGTGTTAAGTTTATCCTTGTATATGGCAATACGAACTGCTTTTGTTGATTACAAAGGAAAAACAAACGATTTTTTAAATACTATTTTAACTTTTACTTGTATTATAGGGCTAACTTTTGCTGTTGCTATTTTAGTAATTCAAGGAACCCTTCAAATTAAATTCGGTATTATTGCAGTCTTGTGTGTAATTCAAGGATTAGCAGATGCAATAATAATGGATTATACACAGTACCTTATGATGGATTACAAATATATAACCAGAACAATCTATATGGTTTTGCCCAATTTGGTATCGGTTATATTATCAATTTTCACTATTATATATATAGTTAATGATGATTTATATTTAGGGAAAATTGTCCCGACTAGTATAGCGTATTTTATATTTGGAATTACAATTTTGTTTCAAGTATTTTATAAGAAAAAACCTTCAATTAACATAGAATATTTGCAATATGGTCTTAAAATATCGTTACCGCTTATTTTGCACGGTGCTGCGCTTACAATTCTATCACAATCAGACAGAACTATGATTACAATACTCGCTGGGCCTTCTCAGACAGGAATATATAGTGTTGTTTATAATTTTGGTATGATTGCAACTGTTATCACTACAACTCTTGAGGGGGTTTGGGTTCCATGGTTTATGCAGAGAATGAGCGCAGAGGATTATAAATCAATTAATATAAGAGTGAAGGATTATATTCACCTTATGACTTATGCAATGATTTGTATTTTACTTTGTGGGCCAGAAGTACTTAAATTTATGGCTTCTCCAACTTACTGGGAGGGAGTATCCATAATTCCTCCTGTAGTTCTTTCTAGTTATATGATCTTTATGTATGGATTGTATGTTAATGTTGAACTTTTTTATAAAAAGACAGTTGGCATCACATTTAATACTATTATTGCGGCTGTAAGTAATATTATTTTGAATTTTATTTTTATTCCACATTTCGGCTATGTTGCAGCAGCCTATACTACGTTAGCATCCTATTTAATTTGTCTATTTTTGCACATGTATTGTTCAAAAAAGCTAATACTAGAACTGTTCCCTATAAGAACTTTTGTTAAGCCAATAGGAATGGTATTGTCTGTTAGTGTTGTTTATTATTTTATGCTTGACTATGCCATTCTAAGATGGATTTTTATGGTCGTTTTCCTTGTTATTGTTGCATATAAAGAAAAAAATCAAATTATTGGCATAGTAAATGGATTAGTTAGAAGAGGAAGATAATGATATGAAAAATAATAGACTAACCATAGGTATTATATCACACCTTGTTCGAGACTATAATTTGGGATGTGCTGCACTCGCAATATCCAATATCGCACTTATGGATTCAGTTTTTAAGGAAAATAATGTTGATGTACGTTATGTTGTTATTTTACCTGAACCTAAAGAAAAAATGAATTTATCTGCATTTACTTCCTTAGATGGGTTAACGGTAAATCCTTACACATATGCTACATATCCTAGATTAAAGAGAATTCTGCTGAGCCCCTGGCTTATTTCAAAGTCAAAGGCTGTTGATGAATGTGATTATATTATTGATTTATGTGGAGGTGATGGATATACTGATAACTATGGCCTGATTCGTCTTATGGCAGAATCCGTGCCGGTGTATTTATCAAAAGCAAAAAACATTCCGATATGTTTTGCACCACAAACCATAGGGCCTTTTAATACAAGGATAGGACAGATAATAGCAAAGCATACATTAAATAAACTGGTTCGTGTTTTTGTTAGAGATTCTAGCTCTTTTGAATGTTGTAAACAACAATTAAATTTGAGTGCTGTAGTCTCCCAGGTGATTGATGTTGCTTTTGCACTTCCTTATAAAAAAAGGTATAAAACGAATAATAAAATTGCAATTGGTATAAATGTATCTGGGTTACTATATAATGGCGGATATAATCATCACAATTATTTTTCTTTGTCATTTTCATATAAGGAATTTATTGATAAATTAATAAAAATTCTTACGACTGATACACGATACGAAGTACATTTGATTGCGCATGTAATTTCAGATACGGTTGATATTGACGATGATTATCGTGTATGTGAAAAATTGGCAAATGAAAATGCCGGCATTATTTTAGCACCCAAATTTATTTCTCCTATAGAGGCTAAAAATTATATTTCCGGAATGGATATTTTTAGTGGGGCAAGAATGCACTCAACAATTGGAGCAATTTCAAGCGGCGTCCCGGTTATACCAATTGCATATAGTAGAAAGTTTAATGGGTTATATCATACTTTAGAATATCCATATTTAATTGATGCAAAAGCAAAAATCTCATGTGAGGATGCAATTGAAATGTTTATGAATTACCTGGAACATAGGGAAGAATTAGTTGCTTCAATAAGTAAGGCTCAAGAAATTTATACGGCCGGTTTGCGGAAATATAAAGAAGATTTGAAAGATTTGTTTCATTTAAAGAAAAGCGGTACGGAGAATTGATATGACAAAAATGCTCAAAAAACAAAATGCAGGAAGCATGGCCCAAAAATACTGTTGTGGATGTGGACTGTGTAGTAATTTCGTCGATGGAGACTATAATGAAAAAGGATATTATCGACCGGATGCTGATGTGCTAACGCATAAATTTGATATAGATTATTGCTATAGTAGTTCTCTCGATTCAATGGTGTCTGAAGGGCTTTGGGGAAAGTACAAAGCTATTTACTATACTTATTCGAATGATAATTATGTAAGAAACAAAGCTTCGTCAGGTGGTACACTTACTGAAGTCGCCGCTTATCTTTTGGCAAGCGATCAGGTGGATTTCATTGTACATGCTTCATATTCACATAATAGTAAAATAAAAACTGAGATTTCTATATCAAGTACACGTCAAGAAGTGATCGAAAAATGTGGATCGCGTTATACTGCTTCTGCATTACTTGAAAATATATTTGATATTTTAGATCAAAAGAAAAGATATGCTTTTATTGGAAAGCCTTGTGATATTAAAGTATTAAGAACGTATCTCCAAAAGAATCCGGAATGGAATCGCTCCATAGTATTCCTTCTCTCATTTTTTTGCGGGGGAACACCTTCGTATCAGGCAAATGTCAAGCTTCTACATGCAATGGAGCTGGAAGAAGAGAATCTTACCATGTTTACATACAGAGGTAATGGATGGCCTGGAAAGGCAACTGGTTCTACGAAGGATGGAAGAACGAAAAGTATGGACTATGAAAACTCCTGGGGGAGGATACTAGGTAGAGATCTCCAAGACATTTGTAGGTTCTGTTGGGATGGAGTTGGAATGGCGGCTGATATCAGTTGCGGAGATGGTTGGTATCTTGAAAATGGTAAACCTTCATTTCGGGAAAGACCTGGTAGAAATATTACGTTTGCACGTACAGACAAAGGCTATAAAGTTTTGCAAGAGATGAAGCAATGCGGTTCTATCAGTTTGGATGAAGAAAAGAATGAAGACATCCTTGCTCAAATGCAACCAGGCCAGTTCATGCGAAAAGCTGCCATGTTCTCGCGTGTATTGGCCATGAGATTTATGAGGAAACCCGTACCATATTATGAAATGCGAGAATTATTGCCATATGCTAAACTGATTTCAGTTGCTACAAATGCAAGAATGTTTTATGGAACAATCAAAAGGATAGTCCAAGGTCGAATAAAATAAATTTCGAGGAGCATATCTATGATATTAAATGAGAAGTATTTATATACATTTAATAGAGAACGTTACAAACGGATATATGGGTTTGGTCTGCAATGTAGAGATGATTTGCAGGTCTATCATTATGATGATGCGGTTATTCTCCCGGCAAAAAATGATGGCAAGTCGTTATTTGGGGTGGGGGGGGTAGTGTATAATGATGAATTTGTGCAATCCTCTGGAATTATTTCATATGGACGAGATGTTTTACACCGTGTCAATGAACCGGTTAAAGTTTTTGGCGGAAGTTATAAATATAATTCCTGCAATAAAATTAATAAAACTGTAATCTATGGAGGCTTGATTTCCAATCATTGGGGACATTTTTTGGTTGATTTTACTACAAGATTATGGTTTACCCTAATTAATAAAGATAATAACCCAATTGCATTTGTTGTAAGGGAACATCAGCATATTGAATTGTTGTCTAATATCTTAAGGTTTTTAGAACTTCTGGGAATAAAAAAGGATAGAATTCTGCTGATAAGTGAACCAACAAGCTTTTCTCATGTGATCGTGCCTGAATGCTCATATATTACAAACAGATACTATTCACACCAATTTCTTAAGGTGTTTGATTTTGTTGCCGAAAATGCGCTAAAAGAAGATGGGCATGTTCAAGTTTATAATAAAGTATATTTTTCAAGAATGGGATGGCATAAGGCAAAGACCAGTGAGTATGGAGAGGAAATTCTTGTTGATTTATTTAGAAAAAATGGTTATCATATAGTCTCTCCGGAAAGATGTACTTTGGATGAGCAGATTGTTATTATAAGAAACAGTGAAATCGTTGCAGCTATAGAAGGCACTATTCCACATAATATGCTATTTGCACGGAACTCTCAGCAATTACTAATTATCAATAAAACGTATAATATTAATTCAATGCAACGTGATGTTAATATTATGCGCCATTTAGATGTAACATTCATTGACTCTTATATCTCTATATTTCCTGTTCCGATGGGAGATGGACCGTTTACTATTATATATAGCAATGAACTCAAACGATATATTGAAGATAATAACTTGAATAGACCGAATATAAATGTTATAGATAAAAAATATCAAGCGAATAATATCAAAAGAGCAATTAAAATTGTTAGAGAAGAAATTGCAAATAGCAAAATGCAAGTAACATATATTACTGACGATAATAATAGTGCTTATTTTGATCCTAGCCACTTAATCATGTATTATTCTGATTATTATATACCAACTGCAAAAATTACTTTAATTGAAAAAATAGAAGGGAAATTTTTGTTAATACTTCGTATTATCGAGAAGGTGAAGTACAGAATAGTAGATCAATTGCTGATGCGTAAGTAAAGATTGCTGAACGTATGGTAGGAGAAACGATATGAATATTGTACATTATTGTTTGGGATTTCCTCCCTATAGACGAGGTGGAATGATAAAATATGTAATGGACTTGATTTCCGAACAAGTAAAAGTCGGCCATAATGTTTCGATGCTATGGCCGGGGGCGTTATTATCTGTAAATGGAAAGGTTTCAATTTATAAACACAGAAATGAAAGGGTAGCAGATTATTTTTGCTGTCATAGTTATGAAGTTATTAATCCTATGCCGGTACCACTGTTAGATGGGATTGCTGATACATCCATTTATGTAAAGAGAAGAAAACTGAATAACGTAGAACTGTTTTTCAAAAGGAATAATGTGGATATTTTCCACATTCATACATTTATGGGACTGCCAAGAGAAATAGTCGAAACTGCAAAAAAGCTTGGTATTAAGATTATTTATACGACACATGATTATTTTGGGCTTTGTCCAAAATGTTCATTGTTTGTCAATGATAATATTTGTAATGAACTAAAAGATTGTTTACATTGTAAAAAGTGTAATGAATCTGCTTTATCTTTAAATAAAATAAAATTGTTGCAATCACCTATTTATCGATATTTAAAAGATACAAATATAGTATCTAAAATGCGAAAAAGACATAGAGTGAATTTGGAAAAAACGGGACTTCTTATTAACTCTGGAATAAATGAAAAAAATAATTGCGGTGAAGCATATGTTAAATTACAATCATATTATATCGACATTTTAAAGAAATGCGATGTTCTTCATTTTAATAGTAACTTGACAAAAAGTGTTTTTAGTCAATTCATTGAGACAAAAAATGGAAGAGTAATTTCAATTTCTCACGGTAATATTGTCGATTCCAGATACATTAAGAAATTACATAGACCTGTCCAATTTACTTTTTTAGGACCTTGTGAGGATAGACGAAAGGGTTTTTTCCTTCTTAAAGAGGCATTAGATAGAATATATTCTAAGCACAAGTATAAATTTAATTTGAATGTATTTGGATTGTGTACAGAAACGGCACCGTATTTAAAAGTAAATGAGCCATATAATTACTCGGAATTGTCCCAAATTATGGACAATACAGATTTATTGATAGTACCAAGCGTATGGTTTGAAACCTTCGGATTTACCATCCTTGAGGCATTGAGTTACGGAGTTCCTGTATTGATAAGTAATCATGTTGGCGCAAAAGATATTGTAGATATCGGAAAGAGTGGAATGATTTTTGATTGCAATGTAAATGATTTGGAAAATTCACTCCTATTTATATTGCAAAATATCAATCAATTAACCGTGATGAATAAGTATATTGTTGATAATATTCATATAAAAACGATGGCTGAACATTCGAGGGAAATAGAAAAACTGTGCTATTATTAAATACTGGTACTGTTTGGAACTATGGTTGAGATTGTAGTAATGCGTGCTATCTTATCCTTCTGGTAAAAATATTTGTTGTCTCATTCAATAAATATTATATGGTGATTGATAATTTTCACCCAATCCGTTATATTTTATCTATTATAACTTAAGTTAGGAGTGTGATTCCATGCCTCGTCCGAAAGGTTCCAAGAACAAAAAGAATGTTGCTGCATCTAGTGTGGATTATGAAGCCAAGATCGCTGAAAAGATGTCTGCTAAGGCTGACGTTGAGCAGCAGATCGAATCCAAAACGGAGGAGCTCACTGCGTTGAAAGCCGAGCTGAAAGCACTCAAGGCCCAGGCAAAATCTTTGGATAAAGACATTGATAAGCTGCAAGCGGCCAAGACTGCACAGGAAGCTGCTGAAGCTGAGGCAGCCCAAAAAGCTGAATTGGAAGATGTCCTGAAAAAGCTCATGGCTGATGGTATGAGCGCCCAGGAGATCATTGCAAAAATCGCCACCCCAGCCCCATCTGCACGCGATTTGAGCACCACCTTGCCGGCGTTTTAGCCCCACTTTCACGCACTGAAGCCACAAAGCCTTATAATTGGTTTAGCACAGCCAAGCTGTGACTAAATCAATTGGAGGTTTCGTAATGACAAACTATCGGGAGATCCTGCGGTTAAGCAGTCTTCAGTACAGCCAGCGAACCATTGAATCAATGGCACACTGTTCCAGACATACAGTGCGGGATGTACTGCAGGCAGCAAGTGAGCGAGGCGTATCCTGGCCCCTCCCCGACGACATCACCAACGCCGAACTCGAACAGCTTCTCTTCCCAAACAAGCACAAGGCATCCAGTCAATACGCCGAACCCGACTATCCGTACATCCACCGTGAACTGGCCCGGTCGGGTGTGACCCTGACGCTGCTGTGGGAAGAATACTGTGCGAAGTGCCATGAGACCGGCCAGAAACCGTACATGAGCACCCAGTTTGGCGAACGGTACCGGCGCTGGGCGCGCATTACAAAGGCGACCATGCGAATCCAGCATAAGCCAGGGGATGCCATGCAGGTGGATTGGGCCGGTGATACGATTCCTATCCAGGATCCTGTTACCGGCGAGCACAACGCAGCCTATTTATTCGTTGCCGTTTTGCCATGCAGTTACTACACCTGTAAAGATGCGGTTTTAGCTGGAAAATGCAACTATTCCTATATCTGTAACACAATTTCAACTTACCATAAGGAACCGGTGCAGAATGCAACGCCACAGAGTAAACCCAAAGAAGAGGCTGCAACGGCCGTATCCGGCACTTACAAAGATGATGACAGCAAGTATTCCCTTAAGAACCTGCTGAAGCGTCAGGAAACGGAGGGCGGCTATGAAGAGTGAAGCCAACGATATCTATGAGATGTTGGACACACTGGCCCTGCCGGTAGCTGCCCAGCGCTTTGCGCAGCTGTCTGAAAGCCCGGAGCTCGGCAGCTATACTGCTTTGCAGCTCCTTCGTGAGGTCCTGGAGCCTCAGTACATAGAAACCTCAATAAGCGGTTTGAAACCAATCTGCGGCTCAGCAGCCTGATCAACAAGGGCGCTGTGGCTGAGAACCTGAAAACCGGTAACGGGCGCATCTATAATGATGCCACTGTTGAACAGGTTCTGAAATTCCACTTCGCTGAGAACCGGCAGAATGTGGGGATCTATGGAGTCACCGGCGCAGGCAAGTCTTATTTCCTGTCTGCCTGTTGTGTAGAAGCGTGCAGGCGTAATTACCGCTGTAAGTTTGTAGACTATAGCGACCTGCTGGACGAGCTGATTGTTCTCAACCGGCAGGAAGATCTGAATAAGTACCGTAAGAGGATCCGGTACTATGCACGGATCCAGCTGCTGTTCATTGATGACTTCGCGATCAGCCGTTATTCCGAGGAAGGAATCAAGATCCTGTACCATCTCATCAAACTGCGGGATGACCTTGGGACATCCACCCTCTTCACCTGCCAGTATTCTCCAGATGAATGGGGAAACCAGCTGAGTGATGAGAAGGAATGCTACGGCAAGCTTGACGGAATCCGGCGCAGGCTGACTACAGGGTTTACCGTACTGATTGAGAAGGCATAGCCTTCTGGAATAACGATCACTACTGATTAGCAGGGCGGAACCCTCTCTGCCCTGCTAATCTCTAAAACTGGCCGCTTAATATGGCCCTGACTGGCCGGGAAATGCGGCCCTGCTGGCCGCGGAAAGTGGCTGTTTGCAGGTTGAGCTGAATACCTTTTTAAAAGTAAGCGAATGACAGTATCTCCGCTAATTTTTATCTTCATGGATCTCATAAGTACTGCTCCCTGATCACCCGGCTGGATGAGCATGAGATGCGGGGCATGCGCCGGGAAGATGCCGGAAACTACCTGAACATGGTCGCCGGGAAGGAAGCCCTCCGTTTTACTTATCCGGCACAGCAGGCTCTGATTCGAATTGCTCTGTCAATAAACGCTGGCGTCATCCATGCTTTCACTACCATTATCGGCAGATGCATCACCCTGGCCAGGGTCATGTACTACAAAGCTCCGGGACACTCTTTTCCAGATAACACCCACTGTATCCGTCCTGCCGTACCGGAAGGGAAGACCTATCCCGGCGCCGAACTGATCCTCACGCCCCCGGCTACGCCGGAGCCTGTCCTGATCGATGAAGGTATGGTCAGCAGTATGCTGAACGAATACAAGTCCCATTTCCCGACGGATACATCTGAAAGTAGGAAGAGATCCTGATATAAATTAGGATCTAAACAGCTTCAAACGGCACATCCAGCGGGCAGATTCTTACGAGTCTGCCTGCTCTTTTACGCCTGGGACACTTCTTTCTCAATGGGACACTGGATTCTCACTTTTCGCGGGCCGTGACATAGGCGAAATTTATTCACCATTTCAATTCCGCCTGTATATGTTGGTTACAACACTTCCTGCTACATTTTCTTCTACCATCCAAGAGCTCTCATTTGTTTAGTGTATAATAAAAATACCCAAAATTGCAGAGGCGATTCCCCAAAGTTGCAGAGGGAAATTGGTTCTTCCGTATTTATTAGTATTTGACCATTTCCATATTAACTAAAAAGAGGTATAATATAGCAGATATACCGGACGAAAGGACTAATTCCCGCTATGTTGGATTCTGTTATCGATTTAAAATCATTTTATCCTGAAGATCTTTCCATAGTCGATGTCGATGAGACTGATGATCGAATCACCATTTACATGCATTCTACAAGTACATCATGTACATGCCACAGATGTGGCGCTTTGCTGCACAAACATCATGGTTCGCATCATCGTGTAGTACAGGATCTTCCTATACTGGGAAAACAAGTGATGCTGGATATGCAGATCTATGACTATGCGTGTGATAGTGAAACCTGCAAATCATTTGCGCCAACGGAAACATTTGATGGATTCCTCAACTATAATAGCAGAATGACAAATCGCCTTGAAGATTTTGTCTGTGTTCTGGCTACGGAAACAAGCTGCGAAGCCAGTGCACGGATTGTCATAGTGACGGCTGTCATACAGCTGATAATATAACCTTGGCACGCCGCAGATGCAGATGGGCACATGGGTCTCCATATAGATCTTGCGGAGCAGTTCCAGTTTTGTGAAGGAACCCGGCCCATCAAGGGAAACTTCATCCATCAGGTACATGACACCGCTCATAGATCTTAACCGGTCTTGTAGAGTGAATATCTCAGAGGAGCGCAGTTTTAACGGGAGGCCGATGAATTCCCCCATTTTTACAATGAGATTAGCCGGACTCAGGGAAGTAAAATCCGTGATCAGGTGGATGTAATCCGGAAATCTTTCATGGAACTGTGTCAGCACGGTAGTCTTCCCGCATCCGGAATACCCATACAATAGGAGAAATTCATGCTGAGTATAGGCTTCCCGGAGCTTGCGCTTGGTGCGGAGCTGGTCATCGAAGTTCATGTAAGGCGGTTTGAGGAAGGAGTATTCCATCCCGTCTACGGTCACGGAATTCCTGGCTTCGGCAAACAGAGTATCATTCATGATGAGGTTATCTTCCAATGGCTCATCAAAGGGATCACTTTCCGCGGGGAACGTGCCGGTGGGATCAGCATTTTCAGTATGGATCGTTTCGTTTTTGATCGTTTCATCTTTTATAGACATAGCAGTTATCATCCTTTCTTTTGTGGTATAAACGCGGGTCCTTTCTCCGCGTTTATATAGATGACTCCCCAAACAGGAAGTTCAGGAATTCCTGGACGGCTGACGGGGAGGAGATTTTGGAAGCGGCGTCGGCTCCCGGGATATTTTCCGGGTCGTCTGGCAGTGGTGGTGCGCTGTCAGACGGTGCCGATGCCTGTTCCGTAACAGAAGCAGCATAGCAATGATCTCTGAGATGTGCTTTTTCAGATACCTTGGATGCTGAGGCTTCCGGCGGCAGGATTGCGGCGGCAGAGCGGTTGATCCTTGTGATGGTCTCCTTCAGCTCCTTCTCGTGCTGTCGGTTTCCATCTATGTGGGACTGCAGCTCTGCCGGATCCGCGCCAGTGAAGGGCAGCTTTTGTGCCGGGAAGGCCTCACAGACAAACCTTCCGCTGACTGTGACCGTAAGGGAAGAGGGCGCAAAAGGTTTCTCCACAAAGTGATAGAAAACATCCGCAGATGAGCCGATGTGCCCCCGGAGCGCATCGTCCCAGTACCAGACATTCTGGAATCGGATCCCGTGGCGTCCGATGCGGCAATTGGCGGCACGATGGAGCTTGAGGGCGCAAAGAGTTTTCCAGTCCGGGGTAACAAGGTATGGTTTTTCCAACGCATTGTATTTCTCCAAAGGACTCATGGAGTCAAAGGAAGGCCGCCATCCTTCCGTCTTGGTTTCTGCTCTGCCTGGAGTGGAGCCAGCTTTATGGAACTGATGGTAGCCAGGAAGGATTTCAGATTGAAATTTCTGTACGAAGGCATCCATGGTCAGTAGTTCTTTTTTTTCCAGGAGCTGCTGCAGGCGCTTTGAAAAGCCGTCAGGGCGTTCCTTTACACTGTTGTGGCACCAGCCTTTCAGTTTGCAGATCCATTCCCGCTCCAGAGTCCCGAACATCCGCTCGATGGATTTGCTCTGGGGATGGTAGGGCAACGCGTGGTGGACTTCCATACCCAAAGCGGGAAGGAGTCCGAGACCGGCAAACCGTTTGTTAAGATACAAGGCATCCTCAGGGATGGAGGAGATTTCATCCGGAAGGTCTTCCAGCAGGGCGCTGCGGTAATCCTTTCCGCAGTCCACAAGGATCGCTTTTGGAAGGCCGTGGAAGCTCTCCGCCTGGGTAAGGGCAGCGGCCCGGCAGAAGGCTTCCGCTATGGTATCCGCATTGGGGAGGATGGAGATCACCCATCCAACGATGCAGCCAGTAGCGGTATCCATCCATGCGGTGAGTGTAGGACGGACAGCGATCTCTTTTTCAAAGGTGCGCCCATTGCTCTGACACTTGACCGTGATCCTGACAAACAGATCAAACACATGATGGTCGCCCTGCCACAGTTCATTGACAAGGAGCGGTTTTTCCCTGAGTGCGAAGTGACCATAAAGACTGTTCCATTTACGTACCCCTTCCCGACAGTAACAGACCATCTGGGGCGGGATATGGGCCAGGAGCCGGTTTACCGTCCTGCGGTTGTGAGGGATGCGCATATATTCCCCGGGAGATTTACAGACGGGAATCCCCGTGCCCAATGATGCGGTGTTGCCAGGATAGTAAGGGCAGGCCGAACAGAGGATATCTCCGTGGGCCTCCAGTTCCCGGAAAATGCTGTTCTGGGAGAAGTGCTGATGGTGGTCGAGATAAAGGGCATAGGCCAGGTCTGCGCTCCAGAGGCACATGGTTTTCGGGAGATGGTGCTGCAGGTAGACCGGATCCAGGAAAAGCATGGATAATTCTTTTGAGGATGGTTTTCCACAGAGCCGGTACAGGGTGGACAGAGAAATGCCGTTGGCCGCTGCGAGTCTGCGAAGCTCCGCAGTTGCTTTCCCGGAATGCCGGTATCTTTGCCGGATCTGCTCCGCGTCGCGTATGAGCTGTGCCACGTCCAGGAATGCGGAGAGCCATACATCGCCAAAAGAGCTCCTTGGCGTTGCCAGATCCAGACCGCACCGCTGGCTGGCAGGAAGCCCTTTTTGCAGATACTCGAACTGGGCTTTCTGAGGCAGGCCCTCCAGACGGATCAAGTAATTCTGTTTCCCGTCATAAGTGAAGGGCATGTCATCCGGGATCCTGGCCGGCAGTTTGCCGGAAGCGGCACGGCTTAGGACTGTCCGCAGTGACAGATGCAGGACAGATGCCGCTTCCGCGGCTGTGATCCAGATTTCCGGAGCGGTTTGCGACTGTTGAGGTGACGGCGATGATCCAGATGTTGATGGGGTAAGATCGTTGGACATAAAAAAATCCTCCTTCTATTTTTTGCAGCATTGCGATCAAAAGCTGCTGTGGATAAAATAGCAGAATAGAAGAATGATTGGAATAGACGGGACAGAGTTTTCGCAGAAAAAAATCTGGGACACGGGATTCGCAGTTCGGGTGTCCCGTGACATGAGTACCAGGGAAATCTGGTCTTATTTTTGAAATATTTATTTAGATTGAAATGTAAATATCCAGATCAAAATACTAAAAAGACTTATGGAGGAGCAATACCGATATGCCAAGACCAAAGAAAAAACCGGATTATGATGCCGCGCAGATTATGAAAGATTTCATCGACACAGTGGCAGAGGCGTTTGGTACCTATGATGACCGGACGGACAGTCGGGATCCAGGACTGAATGCTGTGGCTGCCGAGTTTG
>PPYE01319975.1_pt1 | contig 38585 bp, 33 predicted proteins | sample 1559881 | NCBI WGS metagenome assembly PPYE01 (sample SAMN08240022, study PRJNA423297) | Human gut metagenome, whole genome shotgun sequencing project. | reverse complement strand
AACAAGCTCATCAGACAATATATTCCAAAAGGGACGGATATAAGTACCGTCACAGACAAAAGAATTAAGATGATACAGGTGAAAATCAACAGAAGACCAAGGGAAAAATTGAACTTTTCAACACCAAAGCAGGAGTTTTACAAATATTACACGTAATATTGTACTTGCTGGTTGACTCTTTAGCCAAATGCTGACAGTGTGTATCTTCCACCTTATGTCGGGGAACATGGGGACAGATTAGATTGTCTGCCTTCATATATAAAAATGAAAATTCATAAGAAGGAAATCAATTTCAACAAGACACTTGGATTCGATTTTATCCAAAAACAGGACAAAAGGAAAAAGTTACTGCTTCTATGGCAACAGGTAAGCAAAAATTATCTCCCCGTGGATAGCTTCAAAAAAGATTTTCCAAAGGCAACTCTCTCTTATGATTTGGAAAAAGACTCTAACAAGTTTTATAAGAATCGAATTCTGTTTTACAGAAAGTATGGTGGCTTTGAAAGAAACGAGCGTGAAGTTATTTCACGTTACCGGCTGCCTGCTGACAGCAGTACTTTCAACTTTGTTGATATCATTCACCTCAAACGCGCTGCAAAATCTCGGAATCTGATAGTCATGATGCGCAATATCGACCCGTGGTGGGACTATACATATTCTTGCGCCACGGAAGAAGAGTCAATGCCCTTTTATTAAGACATAACTGTCACTTTTCCTTTCATGCTGTCATATTTTCTTTCATCTGTAATGACTTAACAATCAGCCTCTTGTGGAGAAAATGACAGCATGACAGGAAAAACAGAAAAACAAATTTCGTGTATCCTCAACGAATCCTGCAACTGTTTTTGCTAAAGTTGAAAGACAAGGTGAGGTTACCGGACAGCAATCATTTGAATTACCAAGTAGATTTTATACAAACATAGAAGATTTGTATAAAGAGTAGCGGAAGACGGAGGAGTAAAAAGACAACAGCTTATAATGGAATTTGCTGATAGAAGTTCGTCCTTTCAAGGCGTTTTCTATCAGCAAATTCGGCTAACACTCGCGATGCAACGCGCATCGCTGCTTCTATCTCCCCAACCAGACTTCGGGATTAAGCTTGGCCGTCTCCTTACGGAGTTGGAATTGCAGGATGTTGTCGCTGCCCACGGTGCCCAGTCCTTGACGGGTGCTCACTTTCTGGCCTCTATGCACACTGACGGATTTCAGGTTGGCATAAACGGAGATGTAGACACCATGACGCACCATCACCACCCAAGAGCCTCCGAAACCTAACACGGCACTCACCTCACCATCGTAGATGGCGCGGGCACTTGCTCCGGCACTGCCGAGAATGTTGATGCCCTTATTGTCGAGTGTGACACCGGGCAGTCCCTCCACCGAATGTTGGCCGAAATGGCTCACTACACGATAGCTTCCCGTGATAGGCATGGGCAATCGGCCACGATTGGCCTCAAAGCCGTTGTTCATCATACGGTCTACCGTGGTCAGCGTGGCAGCCTCATGGGCTTCTTCCCTGGCCTCGGCAATGGCAGCCTCATTGCGTATCTTCTCCGCTTCCGCCTTGCGCTCAGTGGCCACACGGGCGGCTTCGGCTTCGCGGGCGGCCTGTTCGGCTCTTGCCCGCCTTTCGGCAGCACTGCGAGCCGCGGCTTCCGCAGCCTCCCGTTTGCGCGCCTCGGCAGCGGCAGCCTGCGCTTTGCGGGCTTCTTCGGCTGCCTTGGCCGCAGCCTCGGCCTCAGCCTTCAATCGGGCTTCGCGCTCTTTGGCCTCTTGGATGCGACGGGCATTTTCTCTTGCAGCAGCTTCGGCCGCAGCCTTGCGGCGTGCCAACTCTTCGGCACGCTTCTTGGCAGCAGCCTCAGCAGCGGCCTTGCGACGGGCCTCAGCAGCGGCACGCGCACGTGCCTTGGCTACCTCTTCGGCAATGAGCCGGTCGATCTGTGCATTGAGTGCAGCGTCTTTCTGGCGTTGCTGGGCTATGATGCTCTGAATGGTACGCTGTTGTTTCTGCAAGCCCTGCACCACATTCTGCTGCTCGGCCTTCTTGTTTTCAAGGTTTGACTTCTCTTGTCTACCTTTATATAATAAAGAGTTCTTGGCACCCTTCACCCGTTTCAGTTCTTCGTGCTTGCCAGTCACCTGCGACTGCTTGGCCTTCACCAGTTCGCCTTGTGCCTTCTGATAGCCGGCATACTGGCGAATGAAACGCATCCGGCGATACATCTGGGCGAAATTGTCGGCACTGAACACAAACATCAACCTTTCCTGCACCGAATGGTGGCGCGACATGTAGCGCAGCGAACGGATATATTTGGCCTTGCGGTCTTCGAGTTGCTGCTCAAGGGTTTGGAGCTGGCTTTTCAAAATACCGATGTTCCCATTGATGTGTACGATGTCCCGCTGTATGCCCTCAATGCTCTTCTGACTTTGGTCTATCTCAGAATTGATGACAAGCAAGTCCTGCAACCGCTTCTTCACATCCTCTTGGTTGGCCCTGAGTGCTTGCTCCTGTTCCTTGATTTTCTTCTGGATGGCAGCCCGTTGCCCTTCCAGTCCACGGATGGAAGAATTGGAATAGCGAGGACGATTGCGGGTGGTGGAGGCCTGCTGCTTGGAGGCGGGAGTCGATTGCCGGTTGCCGGAAGTCTTCGTTCTGGCGGTTGCAGCCCGTTGAGGCTTAGCCTCCGTACCTTTACGCTTACCGGAAGCTGGAGTGGAAGTCTTTTTGCGAACAGGAGTCTGTGTCGTTCGTGCTTTCTCCCTATGCTTGGAATTCTTTTTCTGCGCAAAGGGAGTAAGGACGAATGAGAGAACGAGGAGCGTGGTGAGTAGTCTTTTCATTTACATTTTCATCAATTTACCCAATACGTCTTTCGGGGCCACTTTCTTATATTTTGCCGACACTTGTGTCTGTGCCTCCCAGTTGGCATCGGTTGTCACTTCGTCCATTTCGAGGGTGACGGTGGCCTGTTTGTTTTCCCGGGTGGCCGTGGTGGCCAAGCGGAACTGCTGATAGGCGGGGAACATCTTGACGCCCACGCTCTTGAAGTTGCCATAGTCCCAATCAAGCGTAGACCTGCCATACTGCGAACTGTCATACGTGATATGGGCCTTCTCTATCCGACCGGACACACGGTTGGCCTCCCATCTGTAAAGCATCTTGCCGTTACGGTAGCTCACGGGCAATGTCTGCGCCATGGAAGTCAGATCCACCTCAAACTTTTTCAGGTCTGACTCGGCCACCTTCTGATTACCCGGCAACAGCAGCTGGTTCCAGAAAAGCGCTTGGAGGGAATAGAACGTGATGCCCTGCTGTTGCAGGAAATCCACCTCCGAGTAGCCGGCCTTGATGTATTCCTTGTGCAAACGGTCTATCACAAGCACATAGTCGGGCGTGAACTCAAGCCGTCCCACCTCCGTACCCAGTAAAGGGATGAAAAGTTGAATGCGAATCACCTCATCCTTGCGCATGTGAAGGGAGCCCGGCACCGTGACATCCTTGTCACCAGCCTGCAGACTGAACGACATGCTTCCAACAATGTTCTTGGCATAAATCTGGTTGTCGGAAACTTTTTGTACGAAAGACAAAGCGGTGGTAACAGGCTGTTGGGAAATCACGGCCGACGATTGGGACGGATTCCCCCCGTCTTTCACCACAGCCTTTTTGCCGGCACACGAAGCCAGCCCTATCAGCGCACAGAGTGCAACGGTCTTTATGATTGTTCTTTTCATTCTTTGATATATTTCTTTTGTTTGATTTTCTTAGGCAGCACGGCACTTTTACTTCCGGCCTTCAATGCCTTTTCCCAATATTCGAGTGCTTGAGGCATGTCGCCCCGCATGGCACTGATGTCACCTGCATGTTCGTAGTAGACATCGGAGACATCGGTGGAGTCGAGGTTCTGGAAGGCCTGATCGATATAGATTTTCGCCTCCTCATAACGGCCCTCCATGAAGAGAATCCAAGCGTAGGTGTCAAGATAGGTCGCATTTTTAGGTTCGGCCTTGATAGTCTTATAGCTCATCTGCTCGGCTTTCGGGAGTTCCTGATTGCGCACACTCAGATAGTAGGCATAGTTGTTGAGGCAAGCTATGTTGTCGCTCTTCCACTGGAGGCAACTGTCGTAGGCAGCGAAAGCCTCCTCAGTACGTCCCTTTTGGTTAAGAATGTCGCCCATCAACGCATAGAAATCAGACACAAACTCCGGATTGCTGTTGCTCTTGATTTGCGAAACACCCCTGCGAAAAGCGTCAAGCGCAGCATCGGTCTGCTCTTTCTGGTAATAGGCCATGCCCATAAAGTAATAGAATGCCATTTCGTCGGGATTGTATTGCTGGGCCGGCCGGCACATCGCGATAACCCCATCATAGTTTTTCTTAGCCCAAAGTGCCTGTATCAACTGCAAACGGGCACCGGCATTGTCGGGAGCTATATCAAGCACATGCCGGAAAGCCTGCATAACAGAATCCTCGGGCATCTTCTTGAGTGACATGTAGGCGGCTTTCAGCTCTGCCATGTCGGCATTGGACTGCGGCAAAGCCAAAACGCGGTTGAACACGGCCAGCACCTCGGTGGAATCGCCCCCGGAGGTCTCGTTCTTGTGAATGAGTTGCCGCATGAGCGTGGTCTTAGTGGCCATTTCGGTCTTGGGATTGAGGAGCATACGGTCAAGCAACCGGTCGGCAAGCCCCTCCTGCCCGATGGCATTGTAATAGTCGTAGAGTGACGATTGGGCGTAGGCATTTTCCGGTTCTTCCTTCAACACTCCCATAAAGTATTTATAAGCCTCCTTCTGCCTTTCGTTCTGCATGAGCCAGTTGCCGAGCATCACCTGATAGTTCAAGTCGAGCGGATGATTGTCCACAAGCGACTTGAGTGCACGGTAGGCAGCCTTCTTGTCGCCTGCCATGTCATACACTTGCATCTTGGCCAGCGTGAGCTGTTCGCTCTCCCCCTGGGCCGTTTCCAAGCGGTTGAGCGTCTCTATCACCTTCGCAGGCTGCTTCTGTTGCTGGTAGAGTTGGCTGAGCATCTGCAAGACTTCTGTGTTGTCGTGGTTGTGGGCATAAAGATTTTCGTAGGCCTCTATCGCTTTGGGATAGTTGCCAGATCCAATGTAGTGTTGTGCCACACGCTCCATGTAGGCGGTGTTGTCGGGATTCAACTCGGCGGCCTTGAGCAGATAGGCCAACGCCGTGGAATCGTTTTTCATCGAAGAATAGTACATGGCCAGATAATAATACACTTCCGCAGCCTTCGGATCAATGTTCCGGGCATGCTGAAAGAGATCGAAGGCGGCGTCATGCCGGCCCGCACTCAACTGCCGTGCCGCTTCCAAAAAGAAGTAGTCAAACCGCCTACGAGCATCAACCGACAAACTGTCTTGCTCTGTCTTTACAGGCACAACGCCTCTCTTATGCCGCCCCGAAGAAGGCAATGCCAAGGTCAGGATCGGCACTAACAAGCACAGGATAACGATATATTGCACCTTTATCTTCAACACGATGTTTTTCCTTTCTGTTCCCATTTTTCATTTCATGCCCGTATGCCCGTAGCCTCCGGCTCCGCGCTCGGTCTCATCGAGTCCATCAACTGCGATGAGTTCACCCTGTTCGTGACGAGCTATAACCATTTGGGCAATACGCTCACCGTCGTTAACAACAAATTCGTCAGTGGAGAAATTCACGAGCAGCACCATCACTTCCCCACGATAGTCGGCATCCACCGTGCCCGGCGTGTTGAGCACAGTGACACCATGCTTCAAGGCCAAGCCGCTGCGCGGACGCACTTGGCCCTCATAACCTGCCGGAAGGGCAATGTACAGCCCCGTCGGGATGAGCCGCCGCTCCATCGGACGAAGCGTTACGGGAGCCGAGAGGTTGGCCCTCAAATCCATACCGGCACTCTGCGCCGTGGCATAAGTAGGCAAGGGATGATGGCCTTTATTGACTACCTTTATCTGAATCATGACAGTTGGCTTTCTATTATAAATAATGTGCAAAAATAATCATTTCCAATCACATAAGTGAATATTTCATTGGAAAAAGGGCTGTTTTTAGCCAATTTTAATTACTTTTGCCCTATGAAATGGCAACAACTGATATCCAACATGCGTCTCGGACAGGAGCACCGCCACCCGTTGAGACACGACGACCGCTCTGAATTCAAGCGCGACTACGACCGTCTCATCTTCTCCGCGCCATTCCGCAGACTCCAAAACAAGACCCAAGTGTTCCCGCTCCCGGGCTCCATCTTCGTACACAACAGGCTCACCCATAGCTTGGAGGTGGCCAGTGTGGGCATGTCGCTCGGTACCGACGTGGCCCGAAAACTCAAGACACTCCACCCCGAACTCACGGGAACGCTCTTCGAAGAGATTGGCACCATCGTGTCGGCGGCTTGTCTGGCCCACGACTTGGGAAATCCACCATTTGGGCACTCCGGCGAAAAGGCCATACAGACGTTTTTCACCGAGGGCGAGGGCAACTATCTGCACCAACAGCTGAGTCCGGAGTTCTGGGATGATCTCACCCACTTCGAGGGCAACGCCAACGCATTCCGCCTGCTCACCCACCGCTTTAAGGGCCGTCGTGAGGGTGGATTCGTCATGACCTACTCCATGTTGGCCAGTATCGTGAAATATCCGTTCGCCAGCAGTCTGGCCGGCAGTCACGGAAAATTCGGCTTCTTCGTATCGGAGACAGAGAGCTACCAAAAGATTGCCAACGAACTGGGCATCACCCGTAAATCGGGGAAGGGCGAACCGCTCTGCTATGCCCGCCATCCGCTGGTGTATCTTGTGGAAGCTGCCGACGACATCTGCTACGAAATCATGGACATCGAGGACGCCCACAAGCTCAAAATCCTGTCGTTTGAAGAAACGAAAGAACTGCTTTTGGGATTTTTCGACGACGGGGAGAAGGACGAGATATGCCGGCGCATGGAAGAAGAACATGTGACCGACCTCAACGAGCGGGTGGTCTACATGCGGGCTTGTGCCATTGGCAAACTTGAACATGACTGCGTGGATGTTTTCGTGGCACACGAGCAGGATATCCTCAACGGCACCTTCGAGAAGAGCCTGATAAAGCATCTGCCCCAACGGGAGCTTGATGCATATAAACGCTGCGCGGAAATTTCTCGGCAAAAGATTTATCTCAGCAAGCCCGTCCTTGACATCGAACTGTCGGGTTACAAAATCATGGAAACGCTGATGAGTGTCTTTATCGAAGCTGCCGTAAACCCCGAACGATTCCACAGCCAACAGCTCATACGGCGCGTAAGCAGCCAGTACGACATTTCCGGAGACCAACTGGAAACGCGCATTATGGCCGTCATCGACTACATCAGCGGCATGACCGACATCTACGCGCTTGACATCTATCAGAAAATCAACGGCATCAGTCTGCCGATCGTATAAACCACCCTCCCTATCACACTTCGCCGCCCGGCTTGTCTCGCTGAGACAAGCCGGGCGGCGTTTTCATTTTCCAACCTTTATCGGTTGATATGGATCCGCAAACCCATGTTGAGGCTGAAGTTGGCAGGGCGTTCCTTGTAGATATTCTCCACACCGCTCCCGTTATTAAAGTGGTAGCTTACGCCGGGTTCTACGTAGGCACCGATCTCTCCACCTATCCTGTATTCCGCTCCGACAGCCGCCCTGACAGAAAATTGCGGCCTCCCCTCCTTCACGCTACCAGTGGAGACTCCGGCATCATTATCGCCTTTTGCACTTCTGCCAAGTTCCCCTTTGACCAGCTTTTCCACTTCTCCTCCTGCAACTGCATAGAGATTAAGCCCTTTGGTTTTCAACACACTGTAGCTCACGGCAACGGGCACGCCCACATAGTGCAGCCGCTGTTCGGCCACGCTCGCTTCTGCCTCCTTGACATAGGAAAACTTAGAAGAAAGATAGCTATAAGTCACTCCTGCTTGAACGCCCCACCGCCCATCGATGCTGTATCTTACCGATACTCCAAACTTGACCGGCTGACGATGTTTGGTCTCAGTTCTCACCTCGTCGGAACCCGTAATATTCTTCCGCGTATTGCCCCCAGAAAACTCTCTGTCGTAGTCGCCTATCGGTTCTGCCGAGGCCAACAAGATGCCTTGGGCACCATTGGAAGCCCCTACAGAACCACCATAAGCTGTGCTGACACAAAACCTCGAACCTCCGGTTTCTCCTCCGAATCTTCTCCGGTTTTCTTCCGGCTCCGCCCATTCGCGGGGCTTTCTCGTATCCGTTCCGGGCTTCGTCGCGCTGTTGGTTTTCGGAGTAGCACTGTCATTTCCCCGTTTTCCGCCTTCAGTTTCCGTCCGTCCATCCGGAGAAATGGCCACCTGTGTTCCCTCACCAGCATTAGGACCCGCGACGGCAACTCTCTTTTCCGACCTTTCCGGTTCACCTTTGCGGGCTACAAACGAGGCAAGAAGCCTGCCCGAAGACACCACCGGGAGTTGCAAAGTGTGGTCTTCCGTCTGCCCACTCTTAAAGGAATGACCGGCAGACTCCGCCCCACCACTTTCACTCGGTTGCCTTGCAAGCTGATGGGTGTCGGGCTGTTGTTGCTCCAACAGCTGCCACAAGCACACTCCACAGACCAGAACGGCAGCCACCGATGCGGCTCGCCGGCCCCACATCGGAATCGTCTTTGCCTTTTGCCGTTGCGCGGACAGGGGGGCAATGCCCCGGCGCTTCATCTCCGCCTTCACATCGTCAAGAAGGCCTTCCGGCGCCTTTGCCCCGCCCCCATCCAGTATCCGGGCGCGCAATTTGTCGAGCCATGGTTCTTTCATCGCCGTTCCTCCCATATTTGTTGTTCTTTTATCATTTTGGCAAGCATGTTTTTAGCCCTGTGAAATTGTGATGCCGAGGTGTCGGCCTTAATATTGAGGAGCTGTGCTATCTCCTTATGGCTTTTCCCTTCAATCGCAAACAGATTGAACACAGCCCTGTAGCCCGGTGGCAATCTAAGTATCAGCTCTGTTATCTGTGAGACAGACAAGCCGTCCACTTCAGGCTCCTCCTCATGCAAAGCGGGCGGTTCAACCTCCCAATCCACCCACATTGAGGCCTCATTGTTTCTCAGAAAATGGAGTGCCTCGTTGATGGCGACCCTCGTCACCCACGCTTTCAGCGAACCTTTGCCTCTATACTCAAACGTGGCAATCTTCGTGAAAATCTTGATGAAACACTCCTGCAAGACATCATGCAAATCTTCTTTGTTCTGGACATACCTTGAGCATACTCCTGCCAGATAATCAGCATATTCGCTGTAGAGTTCATCCATTGCACGAGCGTCACCCTTGCCAAAAAGACTGATCAACCGTTGCTCTCTGTTGTCTCCAAACAAATTCATCTATACCGCTGCCCGCTATTCACCGCATCATTTTCGTGTGCGATACTTGAACTTTACACTCTTCTCTCCGCTGAAAGACCGCCATTTCAGGGTCAGGTAGACCTCCTTGCCTCCCGTGTCGGGCAAGTCACTCAAGCGGAAAGCGATAAGGCCATCCTGCACTCTGTTTTTGAAATCGCCCGCAGCATTGTGATACAGCCTCACCTCGTATGGTTTGTCGGTCTTGACCAGATTGACAATGTGCGTCCTCATGCCGCCGAAATAGGTTCTGAAGCGCAGCGTCAGATAGCCGTCTTCCACGACCGTTGTCCAATCTCTCACAATTTCGACAGGATCGGTGCCGTAGGTGGCATCGTTTTTGTCGCCAAGATTCGGAGCCATAGCCTTCGTCCGGATAGAGTCTATCCAGTTGACATAGGCACTCTTGGAGTAATGCCCCGACTGCCCTTCGCCTATCTTGAAATTGGCCAGGGCCCTCACCTCCTTATTGCCGTAGGGCGAGGTCTTCATGTTGGTGGGAAGAATGGTCGTGGAGTCGTCCAGCTGCATGAAGAATGTGCCGTCGGCGGGATTGGTCTTCAGTGTGACCAGAGCATTGGGATAGTTGACTGCATTGTCGTCATCGTCGTCCAAACAAGACTGAAAACTCATCGTGGCCAGCATCGTGGCCATCACCATGAAAATCATTTTAACCCGTTTCATACGCTTTGATATTTTAGTTTCTATACATTAAATACAGCAGTTGCCAAAATCTTGCCTGCCGGATGGGACTATTATGCGGACCAAGGCTAAAAAACCGCAAAATGCCCTAAAAGGAGAAGTCCGGTTCTTCGGGCCGTATGGTCGAAAAACCGGACACACCTGCGGCCCAGGAAATCCGCACCCGGACTTCCCTACACAGAGCCGGGATTCAGGGTTATTTCACTGTGACTGTGATGGTGCCGGCAGTCTTGTTCTTGTCGATCACGGTGACGGTGGTGCTTCCGGCTTTTACGCCTTTGACAGTCACTTTGGCATCTTTCACACCGACAGTGGCTATCTTGCTGTCTTTCACCGTGGCGGTGTAGGGCGCAGTGCCCGACTTAACCATCACCACCTCCTCTTTGCCGATGCCCACTGTGACAGTCATCTTGTCAAAAGACAAAGGAGCTACGACCGTGAAGGGGATGCTCCCCATCTGCTTGTTCTTGTCGGTCACCATGATGGTGCCCTTGCCGGCCTTCACACCGGTGACGGTCATCATGTTTTTATCGACCTTGACGGTGGCCAGTTTATCGTCGCTCGACTTTGCCGTGAAGGGCTGTGTGCCGGAAGTGATCTTGACGGTAGCAGTTGCTCCCTGAGCCACTTCCACCTTGGCGGCACTGAATCGCAGTCCGGGATTGTTGTCGTCATCCTTACTGCAAGAAGCCAACACTACTGAACCAAGGCAGCAGGCTGCCAACACCATTGATTTAAAAACATTTTTAGTTTCCATTGTCATAGTCTTTTAATTGTTTAAATTATGCTTATTAACTCGAAAATCTATATCAATTTGCATATTAAATACACCAACAACGAAATCTTGCCTACGAAAAACAGAAAATATGTTAAAGCCGTTTCGTTTCCGGATTGCAACACATTCCGCCTCGCGACAGGCTGTCCGGGGAGTGGTGCAAAGCCACTGCACGGCCCGCGCATGGCTCTCGCACCACTCGTGCATGGGCTCTGCACGGATGGTGCAAGGGCCATGCACCAATTCAACACTGCCCAAACGGCCGCCCGGAGGAGTCTCCAAGCGGCCGCAGAACCTTTGAAAAGGCAGGACAGGTCAAGCCAAAGCAGCTTTCACGTCGGCTGCGGCGAGCAACGAATGGCCCAAACCGGTGAGCGACGGGGAATACAACCGGCCGAATGTCAAACGGCAAAATTACGCTTACTTATTACTACTACGGCTGTCTCTTTACCGCCTCTTCAATTACCCCTTCAGCCCTTTATCAGTCCTTTACCGCATGATTTTCCTTTAAAAACTTGTGTGATTTAGAAAATATATGTATCTTTGCACCCGTCTTCACATAGACGCCACGCCCAGATGGCGGAATCGGTAGACGCGCTGGTCTCAAACACCAGTGGAGCAATCCATCCCGGTTCGAGCCCGGGTCTGGGTACAGAATTGGAGGAATCTTGCGATTCCTCCTTTTTTGTTTTAGTACACCCTCGTAATTGCTTGGTTTCTTGAAAGATAAGTTCAAGCACTTTGTTATAGGATTCGGTTCGATATGTTTTTCCATCAAATTGGATTTTCTCAGGAAACATCGAACCAATTAGTTTACGCTTCACCTCAACTCTTGCATTACGCATATACTTATCAAGGTTATTGATGAGGCTGACAGAGTAGTCTATTTTCTTTTTTACCCCTTTATCAGTTGCAGATAGTATGTCAACTTTCTCCTTTATCTCTGATATTTGTCCCTTGATACGCTTGGATAGTCTATCATAATCCTCTTTGGAAATATTATCGTCAATGAATTTGTTTTCTACCCTTTCCAAGCGTTGCTCTAATTCTGTAACAGATAACTTCATCTTGTCGATTTGCTTCTTGCCCTCTGAGTTACGTTCATTTTGCAGGTCATTGAGAATCTCATTATAGAGGTTGAGGACAACTTCATTTGGCTTTAAACTTCCTACATAACGTGCGAATCCTTCATTAGCATCCTCTGCTCTCACTCGAATATGCTTTGCATCGTGACAACAATTGTAATAGGTGTATTGTCCACCATTTCCTCTGCTTGTAGCCCCCGTAAGTGCATATCCACATATAGGGCATGTTAGATGTTTTCTAAGGTATAAGTCGGGGTTATCTTTTTTGCCTAATTTTGGAGCTCGCTTTCGTTTTCCATCAAGTATATCTTGCACTTTGTAGAATGTAGCCTCATCAATTAGTGGTTCGTGAAGTCCATCTCTATCTTCTGCATCTTCTCCTTTATAGGCAGGTACATGAATCTTGCCAATGTAGAACTTGTTCCTTAGCATATCAAGGAATGAACTTTGAGGAATAGAAGGGCATAACCTTCTTTGAATGGAGCATGGAGTTTCTACACCTTTTGCAACTTCTTTGAATGCATTACGTATAGTATTGCCCCATTTTGGGTCAATCTCAACATGAGTTTCATGCTTTGATACTCGAACATTTTTGTATCCTCTTGGAGCTCTATTAGCACATCTTCCTGCTTTTAACGTACCATGAATGCCGTCCTTAGTTGCATTCGAACGCTTGATATTATCTGCTTGAGCAAGCCCAAATTGCACCCCTAACATTATTGGCCATATATCGGAATTGAAATCCAATTCTGCTTCAATAGCATTAGGCTCTACACCTAAATCACGCAACCATTGAACCTTGCTTGTTGCCTCGGTGATATTTCTTGAGAACCTATCCCATCTTATGAAGAGTAGTTTATCCACCTCTCCTCTATGGGTCTTGATGTATTTGAAGATGTCTTGTATTATTGGTCTCTTTGTGAATGTCTTTGCACTTTCGTCTTCTCTGCATGGTAGGTCGATGATTTCATACCCTTTGTCTTGACAATATTTTCTAAGCCTTTCCTGTTGGACGTCTAAACTTGTACCTTCTCGTTGTTCGTCAGAACTAACTCTACAATAGATTAAAACTTTCATGTTGTTTGATTTTTTTTTAATTATTTTCATTGTCCATCTCTGCTAATAGCATAAGGTAATCCCTTATCTGCTTTATTTCCTCATTTGTATATTTTCGCTCCCCTCGATTTAAGGTTTTCTTGCATTGCTCTAATGTTATCATTTAGAACTATTTTTGTATGCCTCACGGCTTATATATTGCATTTATGGAGTAACTCAGTGATGGTAAAACGCTTGGCGCTAAATGCTAACTATCACCTTTCAGAACAATGTTCTTACTTTCTCTTGGAGTTGCTCACGTCAACTAAGGCAAATATATACAAAACATTTTAGGAAACCAAATAAAGGTTAAATTATAATGTCACTAATGACTTGCATTTGCGAATGGTATTGACTGATGTACCCGTAATTTTGCAAATATTGCGAAGACTAATACCTTTCTTTAGGAGTCTAATCTCCTCGGCGTACTGCTCTGTCATAGCCTCATCACTTTTTCTATAGCCCCCCTTACGTCCAACCTTACCTCCATTGGCTCTATAGTTTTTGTAGCCACTTTCAACTCTTTCACGAATCGTTTTACGCTCCATACGAGCGACTTCTGCAAGAATTGTAATTAGGAACTGACTCATTGTATTTACTTCACCTTGAGCAGTAAGTGTCTCAATGTTGTAGTTTTGGATATACAGAGATATTCCTTCATGATTAAACATCTCTATTACTTCGAGGACTTGGAGTGTGTCACGCCCAAGTCGTGAAAGTTCAGTAACAAGAACCTTGTCTATTGAGTTGCTTTTGATAAACTCCACCATTTTGGCAAGTTCCTTGCGTTCAACGTTCTTTTTTGCTCCACTGACCTTTTCTGCGAATGTAGCCTCAACGCTCCATCCATTTCTATTTGCAAGTGCAGTGAGTTCATTTACTTGTCGTTCGTATTCTTGAACGTTGGTGCTAACTCGTGCGAAAATCACAACTTTTATCTTGCTTGCCATATAAATCAATTGTTTTTCTGCAAATATACATAAAAATCAATTAAAAGCAAAATACTATTGATAAAAAATCATTTTTTTTTGAAATACTTGTGCTTTAAGACAATTTTGGTATCTTTGCAGCCAAAACATTACTAAAGTATGGAGAAATTGTTAGCAGAAAATGTAAAGCGTATATGCAGAGAGCAAGGTAAGCAGTTAAAGGAACTTGCCAATGATATGGGTGTTGACCCTGCATCATTGACACGTGCCTTAAATGGAAATGCTCGGCTTGATACCATAGAGAAGATTGCCAACGCTCTTGGAGTATCTGTCAAATTCTTATTTGAGGATTATGGATTGGATACCGTTGAGGGATTCATAAAAATTGATGGGAAGATATATCAGTTTAATAGCCGAGTAGAAATATTACACCTATTAAATGAAATATAATCTTTTATATTATCGTGATACAAAAAAATAATGTACCAATGCAGTCATTTATTGATTACATTGATACATTATTAATTTAATACTTAATCCCACTATAATTAAGGGATTTGCAGAAATAGTATCTCTCTGACAGAGGTGGTTGTTATAACCTTCCGAGCATATAATCCCAACTGACATCTCGTTGTTTAGATTGAAATATAATAACGCCATTGAGGTGATGAAAATACATCTGCTCAAGTAGAGCCTCATCAAAAATCATCAAAGGGTTAAACGCTAAATGCTTGCGCTCAAGGTACGTTTTTACTTCATCATTATTAAGATGTACCTCAGTACGATAAAGTCGTTTAGGTTGTCCGTAATAGTCTAAGATGTACCTCTTATCTGAACTATTCAGTATCTCTGCGCTCTTATCATACGATATGATAGTCACGCCTCTGCTTTTGTCTTTCATGGCATTACGTTGCTTGATGTTTATGGTAAGGTATTTGTATTTGTTGAGGCTTCCGCTCATTGTATAAGTAATCTCAGGAATATCTGCATCTCTATCAACAATCTTTTTACCATTTAGTATAGTATTTACTCTCTTGTCTCTAATATTCTGTTTCAAAACGTTACTCACGTTAAAGGGGGTGTCAAGTGCCAAGTCAATGGTCGTAAAATTATGTGGCTCTATTCCCAAGACTTGTTCAATGTAACTTAGGAAATTAATGTCTTGACTATAGAGTGTTTCATTGTTGAGGCTTATCCATAACTTTCGCTTACCATCTGCATGTGTATTGCTTTCGTCGTTTCCGTGATTGAGATTGAACTTGACTTGACCAAATTCAATGTCCTTACTCCCATTCCATAGTTTGATAGTATAGATATTTTCATAATATCGTCCGCTTGTGCGATACAGTCTAAACTCACCACAATCAAGACTTTCACCGAACTCTAACTTACACAACTCACTATATGGATAATCTTTGGTAACTTCATAGCAGATAGTGAGTGCATCAATAACAATTTTGTTCTTACATATTCGTTTCATCGTTTAATGGTTTATTACTCTCGTTATTTTTAGGCTTATACGGGATTGTCCTCCAATACGCTTTCATGCTATCACTGATAGCCTTTTTGTGGGAATCGCTGAAACTGCGTCCCTTCAATTTCTGACTGATACGCATCTTTGTGCTATCGTCTACATCTCTGAACTTTCTTTTTTGAATCATAGCATTATCTTTTATATATAAATATTAGGTAAAGTAGAAAAAGGATGAATAGTAGAAGAATATTCTTGAAAAAAAGTTGATGGACTATTTTCAGAACTCATTTATGGCTACTATTATAATAAGTATGAAAAGGGTAATGGTGCGGAAAGACATACATCCATTTCCCCTATGGATAGGGGCTTAGCAGAGATGGCCCCTTTTTGTCTCATACCGTAGGTGTCACTTGCAGTAGAGTGCATTATGGTATAGGAATATATTCCCTCATCTCCCAAATTACATCTAAATCGTGTAGGAATTGGTTCGAGAATAGAACGGTTAAGGGTACGTAAAAAGGGTTAAGCTGCTAACAATTAGGCACTTAACTCTTTTTTCTTTTCAACATACTGACCAAAAGAAAAAAGTAAAAAGGCTCATATTTATAAAATATCTAATTGGGCTGATAAATAAGAACGGTGTATCTTGGTTTACATAATCCAAATAGGAAGGCGGATACGCCCTGAATGTGGTTTTCCGAGGTGCCAAGACAGTTTTACAAATCGTCACAAAAAAGTTCGGAAAATGCTTGGCCCTTACATAAATTCTTCATATATTTGCAGCAACAGTTAATTGAATCTGACAATCTGATATATGAAGTATGTAGCGCTGCCCGAAGAAAAGGTGCGTCGTCTGTCGTTCTATTTGGCCATGGAAGAATATGTGGCTCGCCATGTGGACGAAGACGACACTTTCTTTATGTGGCAGGTGGAACCAAGCGTTATCTTCGGACGCAACCAGTTGATAGAAAACGAAGTGAATCTTGATTATTGTCGCACAAACCAAATAGCCACTTTCCGGAGGAAAAGCGGCGGCGGATGCGTGTATGCCGACATGAAGAACATCATGTTCTCATACATCACAAAGGAGGACAACGTGAGTCTCACTTTCAGCCGCTATATAAATATGGTGGTGGAGGTGCTTCGCCGCTTGGGGGTAGACGCACGCGCCAGCGGCCGCAACGATATAATGATCGGCGACCGAAAGGTGAGTGGCTCGGCATTCTATCATCTGCCGGGACGCAGCATTGTGCATAGCACCATGCTCTATGACACCGACATGCGCAACATGGTGGGGGCCATCACCCCCACCGACGAAAAGCTCATCAGTAAGGGTGTACAAAGCGTGCGCCAGCACATCGCCTTGCTCAAAGACCATCTGTCGCTTTCCATTGATGAATTCAAAGACTTTGTGCGCCATAATCTGTGCAACGGTGAAACGGTACTCACCGAGACCGACGTGACCGGCATCGAAGAGATAGAGCGCGAATATCTCTCACAGAAATTCATCTACGGCAATAACCCGAAATACACCGTGGTGAAGAGACACCGGTTGGAAGGGGTAGGCGAGTTTGAGGTAAGGATGGAACTCCACAACAACATCGTGAAGGACATCAACCTCATGGGCGACTATTTCATTACTGGCGATATGGACGGTCAGCTGCTCCGCCCGCTGCGGGGCCTTCGGCTTGAGCGAGAAGCTTTAGAGCAAGTCTTGCCCGAACGGCTTGACGAAGTGGTGATGAATTTGCGCCGAGACGACTTCATCGGCCTGTTGCTCTGCCCCTAACCTTTGCGGAATCAGCCATGCGACGCCCTTTTGCCTTTTGACAATCGTATTAAGCAATAACGAAAACCGACAAATATGGAAAACAAAAGAACCTGCCTTTACGACCGGCATGTGCAGCTGGGAGCCTTGATAGCTCCTTTCGGCGGCTTTGACATGCCCATACAGTATGCCGGCATTGTGGAAGAACACCAGGCTGTGCGCAACCACTGCGGAGTATTCGATGTGTCTCACATGGGCGAAGTCACCGTGCGTGGCAAGGATGCCGAGCGATACGTGAACCATATCTTCACCAACGACGTGACTGATGCGCCCACGGGCAAAATCTACTACGGCATGATGCTCTATCCTGACGGGGGGACAGTGGACGATCTGTTGGTCTACAAGATGGGGGCCGACGACTTCTTCATTGTCATCAATGCGGCCAACATCGACAAAGATGTGGCATGGATGCGCGAACACGCCGCCGATTTTGACATCGACTTGCAAGACCGCAGCGACTTCTACGGACAGTTGGCCGTGCAAGGGCCTGAGGCCGAACACGTGATGGAAGAAGTGCTGGGACTGCCTTGTAGCGAATTGGCTTTCTACACAGTGAAGACCATCGGAGACGCCATCGTGAGCCGCACGGGCTATACGGGCGAAGATGGCTTCGAGATATATGGTTCGCACGAGTTTATCCAAACACTGTGGGACAAACTCATGGCGGCAGGCATACAGCCTTGCGGACTGGGTTGCCGTGACACGCTGCGCTTCGAGGTGGGTCTGCCGCTCTATGGTGACGAGCTCTCAGCAGAGATTTCACCCGTGATGGCTGGCTTGGGTATGTTCTGCAAACTCGACAAACCGGAGTTCATCGGCAAGGAGGCACTACTCCATCAGCGTGCCGAAGGGGTGGTGCGCAAGCTTGTGGGCATCGAACTCGCCGACCGTGCTGTGCCCCGCCACGGCTATGCGGTGATGAAAAACGGACGACAGATAGGTGAGGTGACCACGGGCTATCATACCATTTCTACTGACAAAAGTGTGTGCATGGCACTCGTCGATACCGAATTTGCCAAGCTTGACACGGAGGTGGAAGTGCAAATAAGAAAGAAGACTTATCCCGGACGGGTGGTAAAAAAGAAATTCTACGATAAGCATTATAAGAAGAGTTGACAAGTGAACTAGTAAACGAGTAGACAAGTTGTGTGTGAAATGAGTGGCATAAACCGGAAAACAACCTGTAATTTATGAAAAAAGGCAAGCAACTTGTCTATTAGTCGACCTGTTAACTTGTCAACTCTGCTATCAACTTGTTTACTCGTTTACTTGTCTATTTATCAACTCAAACCAACATTAACTTAAACAACATTCTTGATTATGGCTAAATTTATAGAAGGACTCTATTACAGCGAGTCGCACGAATTTGTACGTGTGGAAGGAGATTATGGTTATGTAGGCATCACCGACTATGCCCAACAGGCTTTGGGCAACGTGGTCTATGTGGACATGCCGGATGTAGATGATGAGGTGGAAGCCGGAGACGACTTCGGTGCCGTAGAGAGTGTAAAGGCCGCCAGCGACCTTACTTCGCCCGTGAGCGGTACAGTGGTTGAGGTGAACGAGGCATTGGAAGAAGCTCCGGAACTCATCAATAAAGATGCCTTCGGCAACTGGATCATCAAATTACAACTTTCCGACAAGACCGAGCTTGACGGGCTGATGGATGCCAAAGCCTACGAGGAGTTCTGCGCCGCTGCGCATTGATGTTGAGAAACCACTAAAGCTATGAGCCTATGAGCTACAAATATTTTCCACACACGGAGGAAGACATCAGGCAAATGGTGGCTAAAGTCGGCGTTGACTCGCTTGACGACCTCTATGCCGAGGTTCCCGAGGAGATTCGCTTCAAAGGAGACTACGACATACCCTCGGAGATGAGCGAGCCGGAAGTGCGCCGGCTGTTCGACACGCTGGGTGCACAAAACCGGCAGCTCACGTGCTTTGCCGGTGCCGGTGTCTACGACCATTACATGCCGGCAGTCATTCCGAGCATTCTGGCGCGGTCGGAATATCTCACAAGCTACACGCCCTATCAGGCCGAAGTGTCGCAGGGTACACTCCACTACATTTTCGAGTATCAGTCGATGATGGCCGAACTCACGGGTATGGAGATTTCCAATGCCTCTATGTACGACGGTTCCACCGCCACGGCTGAAGCCGCTATGATGGCCGTAGCTGCCGGCAAGAAAGCCCGACGCGTGCTCGTCTCGGCCACGGTAGACCCCAGAGTGCTGGCAGTGGTGCGTACTTACGCCCACTTCCACAACTTCGACATTGCCCTGATTGAGGCCGAAAACGGAGCTACAAGCAGAGATGCGCTCGAACGTGGATTGGCCGAAGGCGGCGTGGCAGGAGTCATCGTGCAGCAACCCAACTATTTCGGTATCATAGAAGACTGCGACGGCTGGGCCGACCTCTGCCACGACCGGAAGGCCCTTCTCATTATGAACAGCGTGGCAGCCGACCTTGCCGTACTCAAGACACCTGGTGAGTGGGGAGCTGATATCGCCGTGGGTGATGCCCAAAGTTTGGGTATCCCGATGCAGTTTGGTGGACCTTACGTAGGCTATTTGTGTTGTACGGAGAAGCTGCTGCGCAAGATGCCGGGACGCATCGTTGGCATGACTCGCGACAACCGTGGACAACGGGCATTCGTACTCACTCTGCAAGCCCGCGAACAACACATCCGCAGGCAGAAGGCCACATCCAATATCTGTTCCAACCAGTCACTCATGGCCCTATTTGTCACAGTCTATCTCTCATTGATGGGCAAACATGGACTGCGCGAAGCGGCTGAACTGTCGTATGCCGGCGCCCACTATCTGTGCGACCGGCTATTGGAGACGGGACATTTCCGGCTCACCTACGAGGGCCGGCCGTTCTTTAATGAGTTCTGTGTGGACTATGACGGCGACATAGGCCTGCTCTTGAAGGTGCTGGAAGCCAACGGCATCTTCGGCGGAGTGAAAGTAGGTGAACACACGCTGATGCTGGCTGTGACGGAGAAACGTACCCGTGAAGAAATAGAACAACTCGTAAAACTTGCTGCCCTATGAACAACAAACTCTATGGAAACCTGATATTCGAGCTCTCGCGTGAAGGCCGGCGCGGTTATTCATTGCCCAAAAACCGCTTTGGGGTCTATGAGATTCCACAGCTGATACAGCGCAAAAAGGAGCCCGAATTGCCAGAATGCGATGAACTGACAGTTGTCAGACACTACACCAACCTGAGCGGCAACAACTTCGGAGTGGACAACGGGTTCTATCCACTGGGCAGTTGCACGATGAAATACAATCCCTGCATCGACGAGGAGGTAGCAGCCTTGCCGGCTTTCCAAAACCTGCATCCCCTGCAACCGGCCGACAGTGTGCGAGGGGCGGAAGCCGTATGCACCCTTTTAAAACAATCGCTCTGCGAACTCACGGGCATGAAAGCCTTCACGTTGAGGCCTTTTGCCGGAGCCCACGGCGAACTGGTGGGGCTCATGATCATCCGCGCCTATCACGAAAGCCGTGGAGATGAAAGACGCCTGAAAGTCATCGTGCCCGACTCGGCTCATGGCACCAATCCTGCTTCGGCTGCCGTCTGCGGTCTGGAGGTGGTGGAGGTGAAGAGTCTGGACGACGGCACCATTGACACGACGCACCTACGCACGCTGGTGGAAGAGCAGGGAGAGGAGATTGCGGCCATGATGATGACCAATCCCAATACGCTCGGTCTTTTCGAAAAACGCATTCCCGAGATAGCCGAAATGATACACGGCTGCGGCGGACTGCTCTACTACGACGGAGCCAACTTCAATCCCATGCTCGGCGTTTGCCGTCCGGGAGACATGGGATTCGATGTGATGCACCTCAACCTACACAAGACTTTCTCCACTCCCCACGGTGGTGGAGGGCCGGGAGCCGGACCGGTGGGTGTGCGCGACGGCCTACAAGAGTTTTTCCCCGAGGTGAGTCCCTATCACGGTAATTTTGCCGTGCTCATGCGGGCCTATGCCTATATTCTCTCGCTGGGGCGCGAGCATATCAAGGAGGTAGGGCCGTTGGCCACACTCAATGCCAACTATGTCAAGGAGTCTTTAAAAGACCTGTATCGCCTGCCCATTGAAGGACTTTGCAAACATGAGTTCGTCTTCGACGGGCTTGCTGACAAGTCGACGGGTGTCACCACAATGGATGTGGCCAAACGACTGCTTGATTACGGTTATCATGCGCCCACCATCTACTTCCCTTTGCTCTTCCACGAGTCTCTGATGATAGAACCGACAGAGGTGGAGAGCAAGGACACGCTCGACGGTTTCATCGATGTAATGCGGTGCATTGCCCACGAGGCAGTGGAACACCCCAATGATGTAAAGACGGCACCGCACCACACGCCCATCGGAAGGGTGGACGATGTGGAGGCAGCCAAGCATCCTATCGTGACTTTCAAGCAACTGCAACATGACAACAGCTGACCTTATCATTATCGGCAGTGGCCCGGGGGGGTACCGGGCTGCCGAATATGCGGCCCGCAACGGCTTGCAAGTAGTCATCATCGAACAAGGGGAAGTGGGCGGCACATGCCTTAACGTGGGCTGCATCCCCACCAAGACGCTTTGCCATGAGGCTGATGTCGTGCGCACGGTGAGAGCGGTTTGCCCACAAATTGAGAACGGGAGCAATCCTTTTCCTGTCAATTACACTCGTGTGCAAGAGCGGCTTTCCACAGTCGTGGGACAGCTCCGCAGCGGCGTGGAACAGCTTCTCGCCATGCCCGGCATTACACTCGTCAAGGGTACGGCACGGTTTGAAGATACCCGGACGGTTGCGGTGGGGACGGAACACTATTCCGCCCCCCACATCATCATCGCCACAGGGGCCGGACCCAAGATGCCACCGGTAAAGCAGCTTGACGCTTCGAAAGTGATGACTTCCACCGAACTGCTGCACATTGACCATGTGCCCAAGCAGCTTGTCATCGTGGGTGCAGGTGTCATTGGTATGGAGTTTGCGAGTATCTTCTGTTCTTTCGGTTCCCGTGTCACGGTCATTGAGTTTCTCAAAGAATGTCTACCATCGCTTGACAGCGATGTGGCCAAGCGACTACGCAAGTCACTCGAAAAGCGAGGTGTAGAGTTCTTGATGCAAACGGCAGTCAAAGCGGTAACGGAAAATGGAGTAACTTTTGAACGAAAAGGGAAAGAAGAGATTCTGGATGCCGATGCTGTGCTAATAGCCACAGGCCGACAACCCAACATGGAAAGATTGCAACTGGAACGTGCCGGCATCGCCTTCGACCGTTCAGGAATCACAGTCGATGAACATCTTCAAACTTCCGTGAAGGGTATCTACGCCATTGGCGATGTCAACGGTAGGCAGATGCTGGCCCACGCCGCCACCATGCAGGGACTCCATGTGGTCAACCGCATCCTTGGAATGTCCGACTCTATCCGACTCGACATTATGCCGGCGGCTATCTTTACCTATCCCGAAGCCGCCTCTGTTGGCCTTTCGGAAGATACTTGTAAGGAGCAGTCGATCTCCTACAAGTGTCATAAGGCCTTTCACCGGGCCAACGGCAAAGCATTGGCGATGGACGAGACCGAAGGTATGCTTAAACTTCTGACCGATCCTTCGGGACTTATCATCGGCTGCCATGCGTTTGGGGCGCACAGCGCTGACCTCATCCAAGAAGTGAGTGTACTGATGTGCAAGCATACTACCATCGACGAGTTGCGTGACATGGTGCATATCCATCCCACACTTTCCGAGGTGTTACAGGCGGCTGCGGAAAGCTGATTGCATAGGGGGAGAATAGGAATGTTGTGGAAAGCTGTCGTGAACTTATTTGTCCCACCACCCCTGCCCCTCCTCCCAAGGAGGAGGGGAACCAAGGATGGCACATGATATAATGGGGACTTGCCCACTTAAGAAGCATTCGCCGGCGTTAGCTTTCCCCTCCTCCTTGGGAGAAGGGGCAGGGGTGGTGGGACAAATAAGGTCACAACAGCTTTACTCCCCCAACGTATCCTTCTTTCAGCATATCCCGATTGTCACCATTCTCCCCAAACACATCCACACAAACATTCAAACACCCGTTTGCAGAAATTCACAGACCACCAAACTACACACACTTATGTACCGAGACAAATCCAACATAAAGCCTTTGAAGATATACCGAAAAGCGTTGCGGAATCATTCTACTGCAGCCGAAGCAATTCTTTGGCGCTGTTTGAAGCATTCACAAGTGGGCGGTTTGAAATTCCGCAGGCAGCACAGTATCGGAAATTACATCATGGACTTCTATTGTCCTTCACTCAAATTAGCCATTGAATTGGATGGAAATATTCACAACGACAGGGCTGTCCATGAGTACGACGAAGCAAGGACAAGATTTTTAGAGGAAAATGGAATTACTGTCATAAGGTTTGACAACGAACATGTCTATCATTATTCGGGGCATATCATAGAAACCATCTTAACTTTTCAGCAGCATAAAACTGAAAAGCCTTAATTGTTTTGCGCGACGACACAAACATGACATCTCCTTTTCCCCTTATCGGGTAAAGTAGGAAAAACATGAAAAACAACACCACAGACTATTGATTCTCAGAAAGGTGCGGAGCACTCAAACTCCATTCGTTCTCCCGTCTGCGGATGGACGAACGAGAGGTATTCGGCATGCAGGTAGAGACGGTCTGCCTTCGTGCCGTATAAGTTGTCGCCTTTGATAGGCCGGCCAAGCCCCTCCCGGTGGGCGCAATGCACACGCAACTGATGGGTGCGCCCCGTATGGGGATAGAGCAAGAGACGGTCAGGCGAGACAAACTGATAGTCGGTGACAGCAGGTCTGCCATGTTCGCGGTCAACCTTTTGCCGTGGACGATCCATGAGATCAGGCGACAGAGGAAGAGAAATGGCGCCCTTGGGAAGCGGGGAGGAATCTGTCTTTGGAGCAGGATGAGATGATGGGCGAGGGCCATTGGCCTCAAGCACGGCCACATAGCGTTTCGTCACTGTGTGGTCGGTAAACTGTTGTTGAAGCCCGAAATAGGCTTTAGAGGTTTTGGCTGCGACGAGCAGACCGCTTGTGGCCATGTCCAATCGGTGGACAATGATCGGGCCTTCGGCTTGTGGGCAACATTCGCGTAGGAGCGAATAGACAGACGGAGTATCCGTCTTACCCGGTACGGAGAGCATACCGGCCGGTTTGTTGACCACCACGATCGATGCGTCTTCATAAAGGATGGGAAGCTCGGGGGCAGTCTTTAAGGATAGTTGGTGTGCAGATGATGCCGGCAAAAAGTCGGACGACGAGTCCGGCAACATCCACTTGAGAATGGGCTTACACTTACCGCTGCAAGCCGGATAGTAGTGCCCATGATGACGAATCTCCTCTTTCGGACTCTCGCCCCACCAGAACATGGCCATTTGAAGTGGCCGAAGCCCGTGGGCGTAGGCATATTGCAAGAGTTTCGGTTCGCAGCACTCGCCACTCCCCGAGGGCGGAACACCGGCTGTCGTATCGGCAAATATCTCCAACAGATTTTTACTTTCCCCTTCGGCATTCAGCATTCTGAATTGCGCAAACAGCCATTGTTGCAAGTTGTCGGAAAGTCTTTTGCGCAGTTGTTTAAGTTGCCGTATATCGTCTTGCCACGCTTCATACTCCCTTTCGAGAGTTGTTTTCTGATTTACAGCCTTCTTGATGCGGCGCAGTTCAGCTTTCATGAACTGACTCTCCCTGACCATCCGCGCATTCTCTTCGGGCAAGATACCCCCCTGCTGTCGGCGCTCATCCCGTCTCCTTTTGGCCTCGTTCATCTGCTGTTGATAGTCAGCCACCGTCTGCCGACGCTGCATCACCAATTCCTCCACACACTTGCGGGCCTCTTCCATACGCCCGTCTGCTTCCAGTCGGGCTATGGCAGCATTGATGTCCGTTACCTCCGCTTCGTGGGTCTTGAAATATCCGCCGGGCTGCAGATAGTCATACACCGCCGGAACAAAACCCTCCCAGTCGCTCCGGTTGAGTATCTGGCCCGAGTAAGCGGCGAGGAAGTAGGTGGTAGGTGATGGATGGTGGGTGGTAGATGGCAGGAGATAAAGGGTAGATGATGGGGGATAAAGGAGTGCTTCATTGGGGGCTGAGACAAGCAGTATGCCAAACATCTTACCTTTGGCTATCTCCGCTTGCCACTCGTCGGACATCCGGGCAAACGAGTTTTGCAACTGTCGTGCAGCCTCTATGCAGAGCGGATGCGGCTCATAGTCAAACGGATTGTTCATCTGTTCGGGCAAGGGGATGTTGGTGTGGAGGGGATGCAGCAATGTCATAAGCTGTTGGCGTGAGGGGCAAACTCAACGGAGAATGCCATGCCCCTCACCTTTTATGGTTAAATCATCAGTGACAGTGATTCTGTCCACTTATCTTGAACAGAGATTGTAAAGGAACTCTTGATAGACTTCTTCCAACTCCGGTAGTACCGGTTCTTGTCGAAGCCGGATGTCACATCTGCGACAGAAATCGCCGAGCAGACTCTCCGTGCGCTCGGTATTGATCAATATTTCAGAAGGTTTGTAGCCCAACGAAAGGAGGGCATTCCCCAGACCCGTCAGCAGTTTCAGAGTGTCTCCCTGCCGTTCCGACATTTCTACGTGGACAACCATTCCGCTGTCTTCATCAACACACAACAAGACTTCGGGAAAGAAAGGGGCCTCCTCTTCGCCGGAACCTGTCGGAGCAGGAAGGTTGGTGTACAGGCAAGATATGGTGTGCCGATTAGGAAGTTTCCCGATTTGGTGCGACAGCAGGTCGTTCTCGAAAGGTGCCTCGGGATAGGTAGGCCCCTGATAGGCCGGCAGTGGGGTGACGCCGAGAAGGTAAGTGCCGTCAAGCTGCGGTGCGAGCAGTGGTACCATCTTTCCACCCTCTTTGGTGGGATATTCGCCCATGGGGTCAAAACCAAGTTCCGAGAGTGGGGAGGCTTCAGACATTTTTGTCATATAGAGGGCTGCACGCAACGCTTCGGTGATGAATTGGGCATCTTGCTCGTCCGTAATGTCCCATTGCATACGATAAGGACTGTGGCGGGTGAAGTCGGGCCATCCGTGGGGACGTTGTATTTTCAGTCCCCGGTGGGCGACAAAGGCCCGTATCCGCCTTTTAGTCTTGGCATCCATATCCGCAGCATTCATAAAGTCGCAGTTGATGCAGTCAAACATCATGGCTAACTGCTGGAAGACAAAGGGGGCGGCATTATTGAGGTAGAGGCTGTTGAGATAGCTTGTAAATCCCTTTCTGCCGATATAAAGACCGAGAGCGTAGTGTTCACCCCCATGCCCCATGACGCTACAATAGCCAATCTCGCCCGAACTTAGCTTCACGGCGAAAATGTCGGAGTCGGTCAATTTCTTCCAAGGTGCGGCCCTCCTAAGGTCGAAGGCAGCCCAAAGCATTTCATTTGTTAGTATCATCGTTTCTCTTCTATTGATTGGTCGATTATGTTGTTTCTTTTCGAAAAGAGGTAGACAAATATAGTGGAAAAACTGTAAATATCCAACAGCTTTTCCACTTTTTCGCTTTCTAAAAACACTTATGAGGGATTTTGCTTGTGACAGGTGGTCAGTTGAACGTGAGGCGGAAGGTTGTCAGTCCGGCCCCCCTGTCACTGACAAGCGTGATAGAACCATTGCTCAGGCGCATGATTTGGCGCGAGATGGAAAGGCCTATCCCGCTACCGTTGCTTTTGGTCGAGAAGAAAGGAATGAAGATATGGGCCGCCACGTCGTCGGGGATGAGAGGACCGTTGTTGCTGATGTCTATCACCACCGCTTCGTGTTCGTCGCTGTAGGAGCGGATGCTGATATATCCTTGAGGGCTTATGGCCTCGGCGGCATTCTTGAGCAGGTTGGTCACCACACGCGCTATCAGACCCTCATCGGCATAGACGAGAAGGTCTTGTGGCTCCACGCTCAGTTCCAACCGACTTTCCGGCGGCAGCAACGGACCGGCCAAACCGGCCATGCGCACCAAAAACGGTTTCACATAGAAAAGGGCCGGCCGGGGCGTAGGCACATGAGTGAACTTACGGTAGTTCTCCACAAACGTGATGAGTTCCTTGCCGGTGCGGTTGATCACGTTCAATCCGTCGCGCTGCTCGCCCCGGGAGTTTTTCAGGAGCGTGTCGCTTAGAGAGATGATGGGTGTCACGGTGTTCATGATTTCATGGGTGAGCACGCGTATGAGTTTTGCCCAACTGTCGAGTTCCTGATTGGCCAGTTCGCCCTTGATGTCGCTGAAAGCGACGATGCGCACGCGTTTGCCCCGGAGCGTGGTGTGGGAAGTGCGGACGGAGAAGGCCGGCAAACGGTCTTTGATGCGCTTGATGTGGGTGATGGCCTCCATGTCGAGCAGGGCGAGGGCGGCCCGGTTGTGGCGCAGCACGAGTCCCCGTTCGTCATCGACCACGAGAATGCCAGTGTCCACGGAGTCGAGAATGAATTCAAAATACTTCTCCCGTTCCATCTGTTCGTCGCGGGCATGTTCCAAGATGAGTTTCACCCGATTGAGCGAAGTGTTCAGCAGCCGCTCACTGCCATGCACACTTTCCTCGGGGAAATGGAACGTGTAGTCGCCGCTGTCGAGCGCATCAAACAGGAAGCGCACCCTCCGGATGCTCCTCCGGTGGAGCCGCCAAAGGCGCAGGTAGGCAGCAAGGGAAGCCAAAAGCACTGCAGCCAAGATGATTTCCGCAATGGTCATTGTTTGTGATGTGGTGGGTGAAAGACTTTCTGCGCCGCACGCTCCGATTCTCCCGAGAGCGGACGGAAACGGTCAGATGCCGTATCGCTTGATTTTGTTGTACAACGTTTGCCGGGAAATGCCGAGCTGTGCGGCTACTTGCGAAAGATTCCCGTCGCACTCGCGGATGGTCTTTTCTATGAGCCGACGCTCCATCTCGTCGAGTGTCTGCACCTCTTCAAGAGGCTTCTGCCGAGCAGCCGGACTGCCGTCTATGTCTTCTTCGCCTATCAGTGTGCCGCTGCTCAGAATGACAGCCTTCTCCACGGCATGTTGCAGTTCCCGGATATTGCCGTACCAGGGCAACGCACTGATTTTCGCTTCTGCCGGTCCGGTGAATGCCATTTTGGGTTTGTTGTAGAGGGCGGCGTATCTCCCGAGAAACAGCCGGGCCAGCGGCAGGATGTCTTCCCGACGCTCGCGCAGAGGCGGAAGATGCAGCCGGATGGTGTTGATGCGGTAGAGCAAGTCTTCGCGAAATTCTCCGTGGGCCACCATTTGTTGCAAGTCGCGATTGGTGGCGCAGATGAGACGCACGTCAACGGGTATCTCTCTGCTGCCACCTACCCGCACGATGCTTCGCCGTTGCAGGGCGGTGAGCAGTTTAGCCTGTAAGGCATAACTCAGGTTGCCTATCTCGTCAAGGAAGAGTGTGCTCCCCTCGGCCTGTTCAAATTTTCCCGGTTTGTCGGCCTTGGCATCCGTGAAGGCCCCTTTCACATGGCCGAACAGTTCGCTCTCAAACAGCGTTTCGGTGATGGCTCCCATGTCTACGGGCAACATTTTGCGCTGGTTGCGGACTGAGAGGCGGTGTATCTCGTTGGCCAGCACCTCCTTGCCGGTACCGTTCTCGCCTGTGATGAGGATGTTGGCATCCGTTGCGGCCACCTTTTCCACCATCAGCCGCAAGTCTTGCATGGCTTGAGAAGATCCCCATTGCATGGCTCCTTCGCCGGCAAGTGATTTCGACGAGACCGCTCCTGAGCTTTTCTGCCTTTTGCGATAGGCCTCGGTGAGCGTCTCCACCAACTTTTCGTTGTCGAAAGGTTTCACCACAAAGTCGACTGCCCCCTCCTTGAGCCCCGTCACGGCCAGTTGTATGTCAGCGTAGGCCGTGAAGAGCACCACTTGCGTTTGGGGATGCAGCCGTTTGATTTCGCGCAACCAGTACAGTCCCTCGTTGCCGTTGTTGATGCCGCTCCGGAAGTTCATGTCAAGCAACACCACGTCGGGCTTGTCTTCGCGTAGCCGGGCCGGGATGTTGTCGGGCGAGGCTATGGTCGTGATGCGTGCGAAGACACCTTCCAGAAGCATCTTGACCGTGGTGAGAATGTTACGGTTGTCATCGACGATGAGAATGGTTCCTTGTTTCATGATAGTGCAAAAATAGTTGTTTTTCGGCAAAACGGCAAGGGCTTGTCCATTTTTTAGACAGGAGATTTGGAAAGGACGGGGAGACAAGAGACCTTGCCCCCTGCCGGGAAGGGGCAGACAAAGGGGAGAGCATGTGGGCTCCCAAGCAGTTGGGGCCGGCATTCCCACATCAGCCTTGCGTGTGTTTAAAAGTTGGACACCGGTGTCCAACTTTTGGACACACGCGGAACTGGCACAACCTCTTAAAGTACTGATAGCCAACGAACTGTGGTTTTGGCACGGCATTGGCATGAATTGACGATATATGAAACGTGAATTCAACATATTGCTATGGAGCCTGTTAGGCTTGTCGGCTGCAGCCCAACAGCCGTGGTCGATGAACCGGTGCGTGGCCTACGCCGTGGAACATGCCACCGATGTGGCACGCCGGCAACTGGAACTTCGGCAGCGGCAGGCCGACAGTCGCACGGCTTGGCTCGACTTCTTGCCGAGTGTTGAGGCACAGGTGAACGGACAGTACAGCTGGGGACGCAACATCAACCCCGAGACCAACACTTATAATAATGTGACTACCTTCAACAACTACTACCAGATCTCTGCCTCCATGCTCCTCTTCGACGGCGGACGCACCCTCAATGCCTTCCGGCAGGCGAGGTTGGCCAAGACCGGTGCCGCCACAGCCGTGGAACGGGCGCAGGACGAGAGAGCCGTGGAGGTAATGGCGAAATATGTGGATGCGGTGTACACGCAGCGGAGCATCGGACTGGCCGAAGAGAAGTTGCGCGACTCACAGGCACTGTTGAAGAAGACACACAGGCTGTTTGAGTTGGGCGAGAAGAGCCGGCCCGATGTGGTGCAGCTGGAGAGCCAGGTGGCCGAAGACGACCACAATCTGCTGCATCAGCAACATGCGGCTCGTAAGGCATTGCTCGCATTGAAGTCGGCGATGAACTATCCCACGGCCGATACGCTTGTGCTTGATGACGGTCTGGCAGAAGACGGAGGGCAGGAAGTACAGCATTTCCATTCCGGGGGTGGAACCGCAGCCGTGAGGATGGCCGAGTATTCGGTCGAAAACGCCCGCCTCGAATGGCATGTCAGGCGAGCCGAACTACTGCCCTCACTACGGCTGGGAGGAGGTTTTTCCACCAATTATTATAAGAATCTGTCGGAGAAGGGCAACTTGGCACCGTTCGGTGCCCAGTTTCACAACAACATGGGCGAGTATGTCTATCTGACGCTCTCCATCCCCGTGTTTTCCCCTTCCACCTGGCGCAAAGCCCGACAGGCCAAAACGGCCTATCGTTTAGCACAATGGGAGGTGGCCGACGAGCGACGGAAACTGGCCGACGCCATTGCCGGGGCTGTGATGGACCGCGACGGCTATGCCCGCGAAGTGGCGCAAATGGGGCGCAAAGTGGCCTCCGACTCGCTGGCGTGGCATCTCTCCCATCGGAAATATGAGGAGGGGATGCTCTCCACCTTCGATTTGCACACAGCCGGCCAGACGCTTCTCGAAAGCCGCATCCGTCTTTTGCAAATGCAGATGATGCTTGTCTTGAAACAGAAATTAGTGGATTATTATACGAAAAATCAACCGTTATGGACATTGAAATAAAACAGAAACAATATCTTCTGCCCAAGAAATACTGGGCGTGGGCAGTTGGAGGAGTGCTCATGGTCGCCGTTTTGGCGTGGCTGGCACTGTCAAATTACAGTTCTACGCTGAAAGTCGAGCGTCGTGGCCTGAGCATCAGCGAGGTGAAACAAGCCAAATTTGACGACTATGTGAACGTGGATGGCAGGGTGGTGCCCATTCAGGTGGTGCAGATTTCGCCCGAGGAGGGTGGCGTAGTGCTCGAAAAGGTGGTCGATGAAGGTGCTCACGTACACAAGGGCGACATCATCGTGAGACTGAGCAACAGCAATCTCGACCTCGAAATACTGAATGCCGAGAGCGAACTGGCCGAGAAACAGAATATGCTGCGCAACACCCAGATTTCGATGGAGCAGGATCGGTTGAACAACCGCAACGAGGCCTTGCAACTGGAAATGGATGTGGAGACCAAGCTGAGGGCCTACCGCCATCAAGGGGAATTGCAGAAAGAGCAGCTCAACTCGCGGGAAGAGTATCTCAAGGCCAAGGAAGCGTATGAGTTGGCCGTGAAAAAGAACGGACTGATACAGCAGCGGTTGAAGAAGGACGGGCTGTTGCGCAGGTCGCAGATGGAGCAGATGAGCGACAATCTGGCATCGATGCAGCGCAACGTGTCGCTGGTGAGGGCGCGGAAGGCCAAGCTCGACGTGCGCTCATCCATCGACGGAGAGGTGGGCTTGCTTGATGTGGAGTTGGGGCAAAGCATCTCGCCGGGACAGAAAATCGGTGTCATCAACGACCTGAGCGACTATAAGGTGGAGGCGCAGGTGGATGAGCATTACATCGACCGTGTGCGCGCCGGACTCACGGCCTCTTTCGAACAGAGCGGACGGACTTACCGACTCACCGTGCGCAAAGTCTATCCCGAGGTGCGTGACGGGCGTTTCCGCATCGACTTTGTGTTCAGCGGCCCGCGTCCGCAGAACATCCGCACCGGCCAGACCTACTATCTCGACCTGCAACTCGGAGAAGCCAAAAAGGCAATTCTCATTCCCAAAGGCACTTTTTACAGCGTCACGGGCGGCACCTGGATATTCGTACTCGACAAAAACGGGCACAAAGCCTACCGCCGCAACATCCGCATTGGTCGCCAGAATCCCCAATACTATGAGGTGTTGGAAGGACTGGAGCCCGGTGAGCAAGTCATCGTAAGTGGCTATGAAAGCTATAAGGACAATGAAATATTGGTGCTCGAGTGATACGGTCCTTCAGATGCTCTTGTTTAGTGGGTGGAGGCCTCAGGATAGAGCAGATTGTCAAACTATTTATTCGTTTTCGACCTCTCTGCTTGCGACATTTGCAACGAGCAATCCAATCGGGCGCAAATACGCGATTTTGACGACTTTTTCAAGGCTCTGATAATCAGCCGTTTGAATTTCTTTGACACATATTTTGGGCCGAAAATAGGTCTGAAAAAGCCCAAACGGGATTGCAAAAGGGCCGTAGTTGCGATGCAACTACGGCCCTTTCGGCTTTCAAGTGTGGCCCTTTTGCAAGTCCGGAGAGCCGGAATGGAAAAATCGATGCGCTTTTCGGGTAATCAGAAGCTTCCCTCCCATTCTGGTTGGAGGATTTTGTCGGATGCGTTTTTGTTGATATTATTCACCACTATCCGGTAGTTTGCAGAGATTGCTTTTACCGATTTTCCATCAGTGTGCGACCGATACATATATCCATTTCCGTCCTGTCAAATACCCACAGTCCCGTAAGGGAAACAAGGAAACAATGTGCCGGAAATCCTCCTCCAACCATCAGGCAAGGAACATGACCAGCACTTGGGCGATGACCACACGGATGAACATACCCAAAGGATAGACCGTGGCATAGCTGATGCTGGCTGTTTCACCCTCCAAGGTGTCGTTGGCATAACCCAAGGCCATAGGGTTGGCCATGCTTCCACAAAGGATGCCACAGATGGTGCCATAGTCAAACTTCTTGGTTTTCAGTGCTATGATACCTACAAAGAGTATTGGCAGGAACGTGAGCAGGAAGCCCAACCCTACCCACAGAAGACCTTCAGGACGGAAGATGGTCTCGAAAAACTGGCCGCCGGCATCGAGTCCCAAGCAAGCCAAATAGAGCGAAAGACCGAGTTTGCGCAACATGAGACCGGCACTGCGGGTCATATAGGATATGAAATGTACGCGTGGGCCCAATGCTCCCACCACAATACCCATCACGATGGGACCGCCGGCAATGCCCAGTCTCACGGGAATGGTCATGCCGGGAATATCGATGGGAATGGTGCCGATGGCCAAACCGAGCAGCATACCGAAGAAGATGGCTCCGAGGTTGGGCTCGTTGAGCGTGCGCACGGCATTACCGAGGAAGTTTTCCACATGTTCCACATCGTTGGGTTCGCCCACTACGGTCAGCCGGTCGCCATATTGCAGGCGCAAATCGTCGGTAGCCAAGAGTTTGATGTCGCCGCGAATCACCCGGCTCACGTTCACTCCATAGGTGTTGCGCAACTGAAGTTGTCCGAGATATTTGCCATTGAGCACAGGCTTGGTGAGCACAATGACACGGCTCTCCACCTTCGAGTCGATGGCATTCCAGTCCACCTGGTCGCGGTTCCAGTCTTTTTCCACTTTCTCGCCGAACAGCAGTTCCATGGCATCCACCTCCTCCTTGTTGCACACCACGAGCACATTATCGCCCGTGTTCATGACAGTATCGGCTTCCGGGACAATAACATTGCCGTCGCGCCACACGCGCGACATGATGAACTTGCGGTGGGTCATCATCGAGATGGCGGCTATGGTCTTACCGTCGAGAGCCGGATTGACCACCCGAAACTGTCCCACGTAGGTGTGGTCTTCGGCCCCGTTGCCACGCACCATGAGGTCGGCAGGCTTGACAAAAAACCGCCGCATGAGCATCATAGCCAGAATGACACCCACCACACCCAACGGGTAGGTGACGGCACAAGCCAAGGCCACACTGCCACTCGGAAGACCGAGATGCTCAAGAGCCTGTTGGGCTGCACCGAGGGCAGGCGTGTTGGTGGTGGCTCCACAGAGGATGCCCACCATGTCGGAAAGCCCTACGGAGGTAAGAAGACCTAAAACGACAGTCATTGCCGTGCCCAAGAGAATGACTCCGAGACCCCAAAGATTGAGTTCTATGCCCTCGTGGCGCAGCGATCCGAAGAAGTTGGGGCCCACATAGAGGCCCAGCGTGTAGACAAACACCGTGAGTCCGAAACTCTCGGCAAAAAGGAGCATGTCGCGGTCGATGGTCAGGCCGCAGTGCCCGGCTACAATGCCGATGAAGAAGACGAAGGCAATACCGAGCGAAATGCCTTTGACATGGAGTTTGCCCAAGGCCAGTCCCAGTGCACATATCAGCGACAGCACCACGATGGCCTGCACGGCCGAATGTATGTTAAAAAGGGAATCCCAATACATTGTCAGTTGGTTTGTTCGATGTCAGCCTTCGCTCTGCCACGCCGGAACCGCTCTCTCCGTGCGCAGAGCCAGAGGGTCAGATGATGTTCAGATAGCGTTCGAGCGGTATGCCGACGTTCTTGTCTTCGTTGTCCTTGTTGAGGTCTATCAAGCGATAGACGGCATCCATCGCCTTGCGGGTGCTCTCCATGAGCGGTTCGTCATCAAGCAGATGGCCCACAAGCACAGCCGAAAAGATGTCGCCCGTACCGGGGAAGTGTACCGGAATCTCGTCGTAGGGCAACAGAAAATAGGTGTCGCTCTCGTGGTTGTAGCCCGCCACCGACGGTTGCCCGTCCACGGGAATGCTCGTGACAAGTGCCGAGCGCGACCCGATTTTACACAGATGGTTGAGCAGGCTTTCGGCTTCGGCCCGTGAAACGCCATCGGGCGAATAGCTCCGGCCCGTGAGATAGCAGGCTTCGGTGTAGTTGGGATAGCACAGATGAGCCACGCCGAGCATCTCGCGCATGGAATTGATGGTGGCCGGAGTGACACCGTTGTAGAGTTTGCCCTCATCACCCATGATGGGATCCACAAAGATGGTGGCTCCCTTTGTTGCCTGTTCACGGCAGTAGCGGGAGATGATGGCAGCCTGACGCTCGGAGGCGATGAAGCCGGTGGCAATGGCATCGAACGAGAAGCCAAGCTGTTTCCATACGGGAAACACCCCTTTGATATAGTCGGTGGTCTCGAGTATGTTGAACTTCCCATAATCGAGCGTGTTGGAAACCAATGCTGTGGGCAGATTGTAGGTGGGATGGCCAAAATAGGAAAGTATCGGCAGCATCGCCGCCGTGGCCACCTTGCCGTAGCCTGCCATATCGTTGATTAGCAGAATTTGTTTCTTACTCATCTTTCATTCACAATTTGGGTACAAAGATACATATTTTTTATTATCTTTGTCACAAAATCTCATAAAATGAACTTCAAACGAACCATGAAACGAAACCTGCTCATCACTGCCGCCATTTTGCTGGCAGCAACCCTTTCCGCCGCCTCCCCCAAAGCGGGGAAAAGCGGTATCGACCGCCGGCTTGTCGTAGGCCGCAACAATCCTCTTGTGCAAATGGTCGACACGATGGCCGCACTCACCGTGGGCAACGGGCACATAGCCCTCACGGTGGATGCCACCGGACTCCAGACTTTCCCCGAGCACTACCGCAACGGAACGCCGCTCGGCACCATGAGCGACTGGGGCTGGCACGCTTTTCCCAACACGGAAGGCTACCGACCGGAAGAGACGCTCGCCGACCACAACTTCCATCGGGGCCGGGGGGATGAACTTTATGCCGTACAGTTCCGACAACCGGGCCGGCAGAAAGAGGCTTCCGACTATTTCCGTGCCAATCCCCACCGCCTGCATCTGGGCTGTATGGGATTCTCGTTCGACAGTCCGAAAGAGGTCAAGAACATCAAACAACTATTGGATTTATGGAACGGGGAGATTAAAAGCCACTTCACCCATGAGGGAAAAGCATACGACGTAAAGACATTCTGCCTGCCCCATCGCGACAAGTTTGTGACCAACATCAAGGCCCAAGGGGGATGCACGCTCCGCTTCCGGGTGCCCTACCCCACGGGGGCGCATACCGACGACGGATGCAACTGGGCATCGGGGACGAACATCAGAATGGAGATAGCCAACCACGAGTTGGGAAATCTGACACTTGCCGTGAGCATTGACACCACAACCTACTATGTGCGGTTCACCTGGACGGGCAGGGTGAAGTTGGCCATTCCTCATTTCAACGAACTCTGTCTGACCACCCCGAAGAATGACTTCACGCTGGCATGGGAGTTTCTGCCCGAGAAACCCAAGACGGAACCGGCACCTACGAAAAGCCAAGGACACTGGAAACTGCTGCCTGCAACGACCTCGTTCACAACCTTGGAGCAGCAGGCAGCCGCCCACTGGAACCAATTCTGGAGCAAAGGGGGCATCGTAGACTTCTCACGCGTGCCCAACTCAAGGGCCCGTGAACTGGAACGGCGTGTGGTGCTCAGCCAATATCTGTTGGCCGTGAACGACGGGGGCAACACGCCCCCACAGGAAACGGGACTCACCTACAACTCGTGGTTTGGCAAGTTCCACTTGGAAATGACGTGGTGGCACCTCGCGCCGTTTGCCCTTTGGGGCCACCCCGAACTGCTCGACCGCTGCCTGTCGTGGTATGCCACGGCTGAGCCGATGGCTCGGGAGATAGCCCGCAGACAGGGATTCAAGGGAGTGAGATGGATGAAAATGACCGACCCGTCGGCCACCGAAGCTCCTTCCAACGTCGGCTCCTATCTCATCTGGCAGCAGCCCCACCTTATCTATTTGGCCGAGCTGCTCTATCGGGCAGCACCGACAGCTGAAGAGAAGGAGCAGGTGGTGGAGAAATATGGCCGTCTGGTGGAGGAGACGGCCGACTTCATGGCCGACTTTGCCGAACTCGACAACCGCCACAGCCGCTACATCCTGCGGGGCTGTATTCCTGCCCAAGAGACGCTCAACGCCGACTCGGTGGTGAATCCGCCTTTCGAACTCAACTACTGGCAGTGGGGGCTGACTGCGGCACAGCGATGGCGCGAGCGGCAGAGACGGCCGAGACAGCCATTGTGGGACGACATCATCGCCCGCCTGTCGCCTTTGGCCGACCAAGACGGCGTTTATCTCACGGCCGAGACAGCACCGTTGCCCACGGGAAGAGCCGAACAAACGGACAATCCGAAAGGCATCGACCGGTTTGCCAGCGACCACCCCATGCCACTCGGAGCCTTGGGCATGTTGCCTGCCAGCCGACTGGTGGATAAGGCCAAGATGCACAAGACCTTCCGATGGATAGCGGACAACTGGAACTGGCAGAAGACCTGGGGCTGGGACTACCCCATGACAGCCATGTGTGCCGCCCGTCTCGGACTGAAAGAACAATCCGTCGATGCCCTGCTCATGAACCGGCAGAAGAACACCTACCTCGCCAACGGACACAACTATCAGGACAACCGTCTCCGAATCTACCTGCCGGGTAACGGCGGACTGCTCACGGCCATAGCCATGATGGCTGCGGGATGGGATGGGGCCAAAGGCCGAAATCCCGGTTTTCCCGACAGCTGGGACGTGCGGTGGGAGGGGTTGCTGCCCATGCCATGAGTGCATCAGAGCACAAAAGGCCGCTTCCCGAGAGGAAAAAGAACATCACCCCCATAACCAACAGAAACGGGAGACCACCTTTGCGGCGGTCTCCCGTTTTTCGTTTTCAGCCTACCAAGCCGTCTCATAAAGGCCCTAAAAGTCTGCGACGGGCTCTTGGTAGAAATCCCTCACCGAGCTTAGGCCCTGCGACCATACTGCTCGTCGAGGTTGAAGATGGCGCTGTCGCCCATGCGCTTCAGGCGGTCTACGATGCCGCTGGCCGTAGCCTCTTCCTCCACCTGCTCGCGGACAAACTGCCAAAGGAAATCTTGGGTGGCCTTGTCGCCCTCAGCGATGGCCTCGTCGAGCAATTTGTCGATGAGGCTGCTGATGTGGCACTCGTGCTTGTAGGCATCCTCAAAGGCATCGAGTGGAGCCGTCCAAGTTTGCTTCACGGCCGGAATCTGGCCCACCACGGCCTCTCCGCCACGCTTGATGAGATAGTTGGCCATCTGATAGGCATGATCCATCTCTTCGGCCGACTGCTTCTTCATCCACGTGGAAAAGCCGTCGAAGCCTTCTTTCTCGAAATAGAAAGACATGGAAAGATAGAGATTTGCCGAATAAATCTCACTAACGATTTGTTTGTTCAGTGCGTCTTGTAATGAATTGGAAATCATAATGTTTTAACTTTTAAATAATACTTCTTCTGTTCTATGGGCGCGGAAAACTCTCTTACAGTCCCGACCCTCACATGTTGCAAAGATAGACAAAAATAGCATAGCCTGTTCGATAGTCACCTATTTTTTTACAGTATTTTATATAAATTACAATTTCGCATACCTAAACATTCAAGATAGAAGTGCAATTTCTTAATGGGTGTTTGTAAGAGTTGGCCTCCGTGTCGGATGCGGACGTTCT
>PPYE01413131.1_pt1 | contig 38610 bp, 26 predicted proteins | sample 1559881 | NCBI WGS metagenome assembly PPYE01 (sample SAMN08240022, study PRJNA423297) | Human gut metagenome, whole genome shotgun sequencing project. | reverse complement strand
CCACCGGTCTGTTTCGCTTTTGCGGTTGCAAAGGTACTGCCTTTTGCCTTTCCCGCCAAACTTTTCCGCATCTTTTTTTACCCCCTTTTTCAACTTTTTTCACAATCACCAATTTATCAACGAGTTATAAGAACAAAAAAATCGCCGGTCATTCATCAAGAATGCCAGCGATTCCTTTTATTTCCAGAATCTAGTCCACATTATGCAAGTCGTGCCCCATTCGGTCCTTCTTAGTGTGAAGGTAAAATCTATTATATTTATTAGGTTCGATTTCCAATGGAACATTTTCCTCTATCGTCAGTCCATACCCCGTAAGTCCGATTCTTTTTTGCGGATTGTTTGTGAGCAATCGCATCTTTGACACGCCAAGGTCATGCAGAATGCTTGCGCCAACGCCGTAGTCGCGCTCGTCGGCCTTAAATCCGAGGCAAAGATTTGCCTCAACCGTGTCCATACCGTTCTCCTGGAGTTTGTACGCGCGCATCTTGTTCATCAAGCCGATGCCACGCCCCTCCTGGTTAAGATACACTACCACGCCTTTGCCTTCCTTCTCTATCATCTCCATTGCCTTGTGGAGTTGCGCTCCACAATCACAACGGTAAGAGCCGAGGATGTCGCCAGTGGCGCACGACGAATGCACACGCACGAGAATCGGCTCGTCCTTCTCCCATTCGCCCTTTACAATAGCCATATGCTCCAACCCATTCGACTTCTGCAAGAACGGGATCAGTCGGAAATGTCCATACTTCGTCGGCATATCCACTTCTTCGCCTTTTTCCACAATCGACTCCTGCTTCAGGCGATAAGCCACCAAGTCATTGATTGAAATCAGCTTTATTCCGAATTCATCTGATATTTTTTTCAACTCAGGCAGACGCGCCATTGTGCCGTCATCATTCATGATTTCCATCAATGCACCGGCAGGATACAGTCCGGCAAGGCGAGCAAGGTCGACAGCCGCCTCCGTATGCCCCGTGCGGCGAAGCACACCCTTGTCCTGCGCATAAAGAGGATTGATGTGTCCAGGACGTCCGAAGTCGGCAGGCTTCGCATTTGGATCGGCAAGAGCGCGGATCGTTGCGGCACGGTCATGCGCCGACACACCAGTGGAGCATCCCTCCAACTTGTCGACAGTGACAGTGAACGGAGTGCCGAGCATCGACGTGTTGTCCGACACCTGCACGTCCAAGTCAAGTTCCTTGCAACGCTGAAGCGTAATCGGCGCACAAAGCACGCCACGTGCATGCTTCAACATAAAGTTCACCTTTTCAGGCGTGATTTTCTCGGCGGCGATAATGAAGTCTCCCTCATTCTCACGATCCTCATCGTCTACCACTATCAAGAATTTTCCTTCCTTGAAATCCGCAATAGCGTCTTCAATGCTGTCTAATTTTATTTTATCGTTCATCTCCTTGGTTGTTATCTTTTATTATCTGAGTAAGTTCATCGCAAACCTGTGAAATTTTCTTTACATCCCTTCTCAACCGTTGATGCTGCTTGACACCTATTATATAGACAAGAAATCCGACAGGCACAACAATCATCACCGCCCGCGCCGTCTTGCCATAGACCGACGGCTGCACAAGTCGGTTATATTTTATAACAGGGAAATCCATAAGTTTGTTTATAACCAGCTGGTTGCGTGAGTTGGACAGATAGCCAACCACATCCTCCAGTTTGTCCGACAGTTGCGTCAACGACTTCCGGCTCATGCCGCGTGTCCAATAGGCGAAATAATTCTGCCGCGTCCTGTTGCGGTGATAAAAAGCGTCTGCATCCGCCTTCAGCTCCGACAACGCGGCACACGCCCTGTCGGCAACGACATCCTCCATCGACAGCTCCTTCATCTCCACCCGGCGCAACTCCGTCTTTCCAACCAGACGGCGGAAGAATGCCACGTATGCCTCCGCGTTAAACACCGCAGAGTCGTTGACCGCCTTATACGTAAGGAAAACGCCCAACGGGAACAGCACCGCCGTGCTTGCCCAAATGCCTTCCCAAACGTCCACACGCCCGTCGCGCGCAAGCTTGTAGCCGAACGTGTCTATGATGTAATAGAACACAAAGAGCAATACGGAGATTACAATAGGCACACCGATGCCGCCCTTGCGGATAATGGCGCCCAGAGGCGCGCCTATAAAGAAGAAAATCAAGCAGGCTATCGACAACGTGAATTTCTTGTGCATCTCTATCTGATGCCGGCGTATCACCTTCTTGTCTTCAGCAAGCGTATAACTTTTAAACTCAAACTCATTTTTCATCTGACGCGCGCGGTCGATGGCAAAGGCTATGTAGCGCTGCTTGTCGGCCAACGTCTTGCCGTTGAACACCGCATCCACATCCACAGGCTTGGTCAATTTCACCTCCGGAGCAGGCTGCTTGAGGATGCCGCCGTGTCCGTCCGACTTGCGGATGAAATTGTCGACGCCCACATACTGCACTTCCTGCAGGTCTCTGCCGAATATGTTGCCCACGCTGTCGATGCGCACCTTCACCGAATCTATTGTCTGACGCAGCTCGGCAATGTTTTTGCCCACATACTGCTTGCGCATCGTGCTGTCGTTCATTCGCGTGAAGTTGGCATCAAAAGGAATCATTATCTCCTTGTCGGAAAACGACTCCCTCCTGTATGGCGCGCCCACCGACGACACCTGCTGGTCGCTCAGATTCTCAAACTGCTCGCCTTTCCATAGTTTAAGGAACAGATGGCGCTTGTCGCGAGTGAAGCTGAGCTTGCCCGAGTCGGAAAGAATTATTCTGGAGTTGTTGAATCCTTGCGACACGTCATAGATCATCAAGTCGTACAATCGTCCATTCTCACGGTTTTTCTGCTTTACAAACACGCTGTAGCCGTCTATCTGGTCGTAAAACACGCCCTCCGGGATGTCGAGTTCAGGCGATTTCTGACGCACGGAAAACACCAGCGTCCACATCTTCACCTGCGCCTTTGGCAACACATCATTCTGAAAAAAGAACGCGCCGACAGCCACAAGGGCTATCAGCACCATCAACGGCCGCATTGCCTTCAGCAGCGACACGCCCGACGACTTCATAGCCGTCAGCTCAAACCGTTCGCCGAGATTGCCGAAGAGCATCAGCGACGCCAGCAGAATCGACAAAGGCAATGCCAGCGGCACCATCGTGAGCGCGGCATAAAAAAACAGCTCGGCTATGACGGATATCTCCAATCCTTTTCCAACAAGGTCGTCGATAAAACGCCACAGGAACTGCATCAACACGATAAACAGACAGATGCAGAACGTCATCATGAACAAAGGCAGGAACCCTTGCAGCATAAAACCATATAGTTTCTTTATCTTAAGCATCCGTGTTGTTACAAATATTTCTGCAAAATTACGCTTTTATTGTCAAATTCACAATTCTTCATCAAAACGCCTCGTTGATGTTGAACGCAAATCCAATCCCATTTTTGGTAAATCCCAGATCAAGACGCACATTCACATTTTCCTTGAATGCCCAACGATAGCCGAATCCGCCGTTGAGCAACGTTTTCTTCCAACGTATCTGCTCAAATTCCGGAAAAACGTTGGCGGCTCCGACCCACACCGTTATGCCGTTGCGCCGGCGGATGTGCTGACGCAGCTCCACCTGCGCCTCCACGATGCACTTGTCGCGGTAGCGTCCCTCAAAATATCCGCGCATACGGTTAGGCCCGCCCACACAAGCCATCATTGGCCACGGCACATCCTGGAAATTGAGCTGCGAATGGAATTCACCCGCTATAATCGCCCCCTTCCACGCCTTTTTGTAGGTTGCCACCGTAAGGTCGGTCACCATATACTTATCGTCGTTGCCGAAGAAAGCAGGCATAAACAGCTGGTCAAGCTGGAAAAGCCATCCCCGCGAGGCATTCGTAACCACATCGCGCGAGTCATAGTTGAGCGACACGCCCGCACCCACTGCCATAAAATTCTTCTCTGCCGAGCCAACAAGCCCTATCACATCATCGTTCAGGTCGGTCATCTTGACATACTGGAAGTTTGCCACCGGACCTACATACGCATTCTCAAACACACGCCAAAGGAAACGCGGCTTTGCCTCAAACTTGATGCGCGAATAATTCCGCTCATTGTCGTCGATATTGCCGGCATCGTAGCCCACGCCCCATATCTTCGACGGGAAAGTGTAGAAATAGACCGTATAGTCCAACTTGTAGCGTTCGCGTGGGAACACATTGTTGCCCCTCACGCCGAGCGCCATCATTCCCGACGTGGCCACATTGGCGAATATCGACACGTTTGACAGCGGCAGCGTCACATCGTTGCGGTCTATGCGATAAAGTCCCGATGCCACCAACCCGATGCCGACACCGGTAGCCGAGGCATAGAACGGCCCGCCGATCACACCGAAGTCAATCTTTTTTGAAGGGTCGAAATGATTGGAACGCTTGAAATAAGCTCCAACCTTTTTAAAGAAATTCTGTTTCTTGACAGTGTCGGCGGCCATCGTCACCGAATCGGCGACCGCCGGCTGCGGCTCCTGCTCTGCCACGACCTCGGCCGACGTCTCCACATCGACGTCCGACGCAATGTCGTGCGGCCACACGTCGCCAGCCACAAGACCCAGCGCCACAACCACCGCAAATATTCTTTTTGTACGCATGCTTTTATCCCGGCAGACCGCTTTTAATCACATTATAGCTTTTCTCGAGCAATTCCTCGGTCAAAGCCTTGTTGTCAGCACCCACCTTGTCAAAATATATTGGTTTATGGATTGTCAGCGATATTTTTCCCGGAGTGATGCGGAATGTGTTTTTAGGCATCACGTCGTAAGAGCCGTCGATTGTCAGCGGCACTATCGGAAGCCCGAATTCAGTGGCAAGTGAGAACGCGCCACGCTTGAATTTCTTCATCTCGCCGTCAGGCGTACGCGACCCTTCTGGAAACACCACAAGCGACATACCGTCCTTCAGAATGCGCTTTGCGCTGTCCATGGTCTGCTGTATCGCCGACGCCGACGAACGGTCCACCATAATATGCTTCGATATGCGGCAGGCTGCGCCGACAAACGGAATTTTCTCCAGACTCTTCTTCATCATCCACTTGAAGTTGTGGTTCAGATAGCCATATACAAGATAAATGTCGTAAGCACCCTGATGGTTTGCCACAAACACATACGACGTCTTGGGGTCGATATTCTCGCGGCCTTTCACCTCAACCTTGACAAACATCAGTATGCACCACAGCTTGGCCCAGAAGTGCGCAGGATAATAGCCACCGCGCCTACTCATTCCGAGCAGACTGAAAAAGATGGTCAGCAACGCGGTGATAATAGTCATCACCAACAAAATAGGCATAGCCACACACCACTGATACACGGCAAGAATATGTTTCATAAGAATCCAGTTTTCGTTATCCGCCCATTGCGGACAGTTTTTCAGTTGCAAAATTAGACAAATTCCACGAATTATCTGCCTATTGCCCTAAAAAACCACAAATTCAAGCTCCGCTCCCCCATTCAAAGCCGAAAAGCCATTCCAGCCTGCCCACAAACCGGCAGCATTCTTGAACAAACAAATCTGCGCGACAGCCCCAAGCGACAAAAAACCGGAGCAAAAATCCCGCAATCACGACACTTCCGCTCCGGTTAATCAAACTTAATTGAGAAGTTTCTCTAGAAAGAGACATTTCTACATCACCACTTTCACTGTTTGATTTCCAATCTTCACAAGATACAACCCATCCTTCGGAAGCGTTATCCACTTCTCTTCGTCTTTGTAGACCAATTGACCAGCAGTGTTGTAAACCTCAACAATCATCCCGTCAGCGCCATTTACGACCAATGTGTCTCCTTCCACAACAACTTTGGAATCAGCAACTACCGTTCCCACTCCGCCGAACTGCTTGCCTTCAATTTGGTCAAATTTCTCCCAATCATTCGCAACCATATACAACTAAACGGATTCCTCTGGCACAAATAATTTGGCATTGTGATAAACAATTTCATCGAATGCAGCCGTTGATTCTTCATATTCTTTTATCAATGGATTTCTACGATTCTTTGAATTTATCTCAATTAATTTAGGACAGGACATAAAAGCTGATGCATAGATGGTGCTCACGTTTTCGCCAATTGTCAACATTTTTAGGCTTTCACAGCCCCAAAATGCACTACCGCCTATCGTCGTAACCAAAAAAACTATCTCTACGCTTGTCAAACCGCTGCACATAGCGTACTTATTACTCGTTGATTATCAACACTCCACGCTCTAAACGACAGAAAAGCGACAATATATATAGATACAATACTCTGTTAATTCTAATGTAATCGTTTGATTTAGCAAGAGAAATCATTATAAAAAACTTATTTTTAGGTATTGCCACAGTCATAACATTATTGCATATTCGCATTATCTTTATATCATTATAAATAAAAGTAAAAGATGAAAGAAACAACAATATTGATTATCGGTCTCCTATTGCCGCTATTAGGCACGATGATTGGCTCTGCATTCGTATTCATGATGAAAAATGAAATGTCGACACGATTACAAAAGTCGCTATTAGGTTTTGCATCAGGCGTAATGGTTGCAGCCTCCGTGTGGTCGTTGCTTATTCCTGCCATGGAGATGAAGGCTAATAGCGGAGCGTGGTCGGTAGTGCCTGCATCTGTAGGCTTTCTTTTGGGAATAGGCTTCCTACTACTTATCGATGAACTTACACCACATCTTCATATCGGAACCGACAAACCAGAAGGCTTGCGCTCACACTTATCAAAAACAACTATGCTTGCCCTTGCCGTAACTATACACAATCTGCCAGAAGGAATGGCAGTAGGCGTTGTGTTTGCAGGAGCCGAGAATGGATCTACACATATTTCGTTAGCTGCAGCCATCTCTGTATCTTTGGGTATTGCCATACAAAACATTCCAGAAGGGGCCATCATCTCTATGCCTATGCGTGCTGCAGGCAATAGCCGTTGGAAATCCTTTATGCTTGGCTCACTTAGTGGAGTTGTAGAACCAATAGGTGCCTTAGCAGTTATATTACTTGCCACACATCTTATGCCCACCCTTCCCTGCATGCTTGCCTTTGCTGCAGGAGCCATGTTCTATGTGGTAGTAGAAGAGCTGATTCCTGAAGCCTCAAGTGGTCAGCATAGCAACCTTAGCACTATCGGTTTCGCCATCGGCTTTGTGCTTATGATGGTACTTGATGTTGTAATGGGATAGTATAGAGTCCAACAGCAAATTTCCTACATTTTCTGCATCAAAATGTTTGCAAAACTCGTCTATAATACAAAATAATTCTGTAACTTTGTAATCAGTAGTCATATATAAATATATTTGCAACTGTTTGAAAATCACCTATAAAGATACAAATATTTATGAGACTACCAACTTTTTTATAAACTATTTCTTATCCCGAACTGGGGTACTATGGTTATCAATTTTTCAACCTCACATTATCTTTATTATAATTGAGAATATAGAAAGACAATATAATGTAACGACAATAAGCTCTTTAATAATATGGAACAAAAGACACAATTTAAACGACTAAGGAATTACATCTACGATGACCATCCCTTGTTTGTAATACCAAATTATCAAAGAGGATATAAGTGGTCTGTTAAGCCAAAAGACAAAGATTCTTCTCTGGAACATCTACTTCTTGACCTCGTTGAAGAATTTGTCTGCAATCCCAACAACGACTATTTCCTACAGGGAGTAACTGTAACTGAAAGGGTTATAAACGGTCGAAAGAATGTGGTTTTGATTGATGGTCAACAGAGGACAACAAGCATATACTTGATCCTATGGTATCTGTCAAATTATAACCTTCAGAAGACTGTTGAACACGATTCTTTTGATTTATCTTATGATGTGAGGGAATGTTCTCAGTTGCTTCTTTCTGAACTTAAAGAGATTCCATCAGAAACTATTGATAATCTGAAAGAAGGTTTATGTTCCGCACCATCTTTAAGTTCATTCTCTGAAAAAATAATGAAGGACATGAACCAAGACGTATATTACTTTATTGAGGCAACCAGACAGATTCACAACATACTGAAGGACATAGATAAAGACAATTTCCAAAAGTTCTTGTTGGACAAAGTGAGTTTGCTATACATTGTTGTGAGCGAAGATAAGGCCGTTAAGACATTTACAATGATGAACGGCAATAAAGCCACAATGTACCAGGAAGAGTTGATCAAAGCAGAAATGCTCCATGCAGTTTCAAGTAAGCAAACAACCTTAACACAGTATATGTCCCCGGAGAAACAGTTAATGCAAATCTGGGCGCAATCTTGGGAAGGTAATTCTTTGCGGAGTAAATATGCAAGAGAATGGGACAAGTGGCTATATTGGTGGAATAGAAAAGATGTAAGGGATTATTTCAACACGTCCAAACCAATGGGTTTGTTGCTGGAGTTCTATGCTCTCAGGAAAAAGTCCTTAAAGACATTGGACTATAAAGAGTTTAAGCAGCTATTGAGTAATGGATCTTCCGATTATCAGGCAAAACAGATTTTCAAAGACTTGCGAGATTTACAAAAGTCCTTCGAAGATTTGTTTTCTACTCCCCAAATCTATAACTATCTAAAGATGTCTTTACTGTGCAACACTGGCCGGGAAGATATGATGGATATTCTGCTCTTTTTCATTTCCAACAAGCACAAAATCTCTATCTTGAAGGATTATGCCAATTGGAGATTGGTAGGAGCTACACATAGAGAGTATTGTCATCCAGAGTCATTGAAAGAAGAAGAAAAGAAAAAAGAGGCAAAAGCCGAAAACGTGCTAGATTCTCTATCTAAAAATAGGGTCTATGGTGAATCCGATGACTTGGCATTTAAGCAATTGCTTCGATTAAATGTTGAGGAATATAATAGACTCCAAGGGGGCAAGGGGCAGATATTCGATTTTTCAATATGGAAGAATAAGTCTCTGGAACATATTTACCCCAAATCAAGAGTTTATCATGTTGCATTAGATAAAGATAAGAATCCAATATATGCTGATGGACAATTACGCTATGAAAAGGGGGATGGCTCCGTTATTACTGAGAGTGATTTGGATATATTGAAAAAAGAAAATCCAAATCCAATGCTGGACAGGCAACTCTTTAATGGAAATGGCAGTGAACATTGTATCGGAAATCTTGTTCTCTTATATGGTAGAGACAACTCTAAGTTTGGGGCTAAATCTTTTAAGGAAAAGAAAGCTTTGTACTTCAACCCTAATGCTGAAAGTGAAGGATTAAACTTCAAAAGTCGAAGTCTCTTACATTCTATGTATGCTTTTGCAAAGTCAACCTGGGGTGTCTCTGAAATACAACAACAGAAGGAGGCATTCATTGAGGATTTTAAGAAAACATATAATCTCAATTAGCACAACATGAGTTCATTAAGAAATGGAGAAGAATTTTCACTTAGAGAGTTGTTCTCGCATAACAACAAAATAGTCATTCCCGATTTGCAACGAGATTATTGTTGGGGTGACAGTGCCTACATCGAGCAGGAGAAAAGTCAAAAAGAACTTGTCTCAGGTTTTGTCGGTGATTATTTACTGACTTCATTTAAAGAGAAATCCTCTACCAACAGCGACCTCATGCTGGGTCTTGTTTATGGTTATGAAGAGCCTTTAAATTGTTTCAACATCTGTGATGGGCAACAACGTATCACCACGTTATTCCTATTATTGGGAATGGTCAATAGATACTCTGATGGAGAATTTAACGACTATATTATTTCGTCAACTGAAATGCAGGATGACTACGAGCCGCATCTTCTATATTCAATAAGAGAAAGCACATTGTATTTCCTGAGTGACCTCTCGTTACATTTCTTCATCAAGGACTCCATACCAAATGTGTCACTAATCAAAAAGTCCAATTGGTATTTTGATGAATATGAAAGAGACGCATCTGTACAAAGCATGTTAGCCGCTTTGGAAACAATCGATAAAATACTTGTAAACGAAAAGACAGTTGACTATAAATCTTTTGGTCATTTCCTTCTGAACAACCTCAAAATGATATATTATGATATGGAAAACCGAGCCAGAGGCGAGGAAACATATATAGTAATCAACACAACAGGAGAACCTCTGTCTTCAACAGAGAATATAAAGCCTATATTATTAGGAAGTATTAGCGACAACAAGGTTTATAATGAACAGTGGGAAGAACGCGAGGATTGGTTTTGGCAGAACAGGGGCAGAGACCTTTGTGCTGATGATGGAATGAAACAGTTTTTTATCTGGTTTTGGCAGTCAAAGTTATTACAAGAAAAGACTTACAAGGATGATAAGGAATTTCCCATTGACCCTAGAAAAGAGTTCCTTAATATTGACAAAAATGCCTATGCCAGCACTTTAGATGAAGTAAAATCATATTTTGACGCACTCAAATACTGTGTTGACATACTGAATGAAAACGAAGAAATCAAAAAACAACTCCACTTTATTCAACCACCGAAAAAGAATTGTATCGGAACCTATTCGTGGCTAAGGGAACAAGACAACAATATTGTTCTTCCTCTTATTGGTTATATACAAAAATTCAAACAGCCTCAGAAAATTAATGCCTTTATAAGAAGAATTAGACGTAATTGGTTTGATTCAATTCGCAATCGCCACATTAATGAAGAACCCGCTTCTAATACATATTTTTTTGTAGACTGGAGATATATATTACAGATTATTGGCAATTCTACAGAAGAGGATGAAGTGCTGAACTATGATACAGAAGTAAATTCAAGTTCGATAAGGCTTATTCCAAATGTTAAACTGAACCAATGGAATAACGAGGATGAGGTAATCAAGAAGAATCTTTGCGGAGGCGATGCCGAAAGGGAAATGGCTGTTTGGGAATGGGAAGATAACAAAGATATTATGGGGGATTTGTCTATTATATGGAAAACCCTTGATAGTTCTCTCAACTGGAACGATGCTCAAAAAGTATATAACACATTTAATCTATTATTGAAGTGCTTTTGCAATGAGAACTATGTTAGGGAGACTAATGATTCATTGGTATTTAACATTGCCAACTATTATCGTCTTTTCCGAGTTTTGAGGGGATATCGTGCACCTGGACACATTGATTATACAAAGAACATGAATGGGGCATGGTTCTCCTGGAGGGCAGAGGATCCTGTGTATTTTTCCTATTTACTTGACCCTGCATTGGCGCGTGTATTAAGAGCTGACTCCAAAGAAGAATTGTTGTCACTATTAAAGGAAGAGGTGAGAAAATCAGTTTTGGAGTCAGGCATTGTAAATAACAACGTGCCAAACATAGATGATGATAATTTCAGATCCATACCTTATTTGGAACTATGGCTTACTGCGAAAGCTCTTTGGGCTGAGAAATATGGATTGTTATTGAGTTATTGGGATGGAGCAGGTATTGCAGCTTGGGATGATTGTCAAAAGAACAAGATAGACCCAGAACTGCCATTCACTCTCGCTAATTCCCATTGCGGCTATGCTATATGTAGACCTGCAAACAGAATTGCCTATGTATCAAAAGAGGACATTGATAAGGAAGAATATTTTGATACGCAAATATCGATAAAGAAGTCCATTCCGGAGGTTGATGAAGAAATCAATGAGTTGTTCCAACATTTCTTAAAGAAAGAATCAGACGATTTGAACTAAAGACATTTCTTTTTCCTGACTTCGTCATTGCGTCAGCCAAAAATCTTTATCAAAGAGTTTAGCTATTTTATGACGCCTTGCCATCAGCATAGTTTGTGTATAAGCTCCTTGTTCAGCGACAGTGTGCTTTTCCCTCCATCGCATATTCCGCATGGATTTCACGGAAAGGCGCTACACGTCTAATCACATACGGGGAGATCGAGGATGTGGCGCACAACGTCGGTGGCTTCGCGCACGGTCTTGATGCCGTCGATGCGCATCGACCTGCGGTTGTTGTGCTCATTGAGGTTGGCTATGCGCACATTCTGCTGCAGATAAGTCAGGATGCGTCCGAATGCCGGCGACTGATAGTAGGCCGCGTTTTCCGACGAAACGAAAAACATTGTCATGTGTCCCTGCTTCAACACGATTTTCTCAATGCCGAGACGGCGGGCAAGCCTGCGCAACGTGACCACAAGAATCAACTCGCGCGCTTGGTCGGGAATCGCTCCGAAACGGTCTTCAAGCCGCTTGCAGAAGGCATCGACATCCTCCTGCCGCTCCATGTTGTCGAGTTCCTGGTACAGGAGTATGCGCTCGCTCTCCTGAGGCACGTAGGATGCCGGAAAGAGGATTTCGAGGTCGCTCTCGATGGTGCAGTCGTTGGCATATTCGGCGTTGGCGGAGTCTTGATGCTCGTCGGCGAAGGTGTCGGCAAATTCCTCCGTCTTCAATTCAAGCACCGCCTCTTTGAGAATTTTCTGATACGTCTCATAGCCGAGGTCGGCGATAAAGCCGCTCTGCTCGGCTCCGAGCAGGTTTCCGGCGCCGCGGATGTCGAGGTCCTGCATGGCGATATGTATGCCGCTGCCGAGGTCGGAGAAGCTCTCGATGGCTTGCAGACGGCGACGCGCCACCGGAGTGAGCGCGGCTTCGGGCGGCACAAGCAGATAGCAGAACGCCTTGCGGTTGCTGCGCCCCACCCGTCCACGCAACTGATGCAGTTCCGACAAGCCGAAATTCTGCGCATTGTTGATTATGATGGTGTTGACATTCGGCATATCGATGCCGCTTTCAATGATTGTGGTGGCAAGCAGCACGTCGTACTGATGCGCGGCGAAGTCGATGATTGTCTGCTCCAGCTTGTCGGACGCCATCTGCCCATGCCCCACCACCGTGCGGGCGTCGGGCACCAGACGGCGCACCCGGCTCTCAAGGTCGAACAGCTGCTCGATGCGGTTGTTTACAATAAAAACTTGTCCGCCCCGCGCCAGCTCAAAATTGATTGCCTCGCGCAGTATTTCGTCATCGAGGGCAGTGACATTGGTTATAATCGGATAGCGGTTGCGCGGCGGCGTGTTGATGGCGCTGAGGTCGCGCGCACCCATCAATGAGAACTGCAGCGTGCGCGGAATCGGCGTAGCCGACATTGTAAGCGTGTCCACGTTCACCTTCAGCTGTTTCAATTTTTCCTTCACACCGACGCCGAATTTCTGTTCCTCATCGACCACGAGCAGTCCCAAGTCTTTGAACTGCACCGTTTTTCCGATAAGTTTGTGAGTGCCTATGATTATGTCTATTTTGCCTTCCTTCAATTCCTCAAGGATGCGCTTCACATCTTTCGGCTTACGCGCACGGCTGAGATAGTCGACACGCACGGGAAAGTCCTTCAAGCGTTCTGAGAACGTGGTGAAATGCTGATAAGCCAGCACCGTAGTAGGTACAAGTACAGCGGTCTGCTTGCCGTCGGTGGCAGCCTTAAAAGCAGCGCGTATCGCCACTTCCGTCTTACCGAATCCCACATCGCCACACACCAGGCGGTCCATCGGGCGTTCGCTCTCCATGTCGGCCTTCACCGCCTCCGTCGCCTTCAGCTGGTCGGGCGTGTCCTCATAGATAAACGAGGCCTCAAGCTCATGCTGCAGATATCCGTCGGGCGAATATGCGAATCCCTTCTCCTTGCGGCGTGCGGCATAAAGCTGGATAAGGTCGCGCGCGATGTCTTTGAGCTTAGACTTCGTGCGCTCCTTCACCCTGTTCCACGCCCCCGACCCAAGTTTGTTGAGCTTCGGAGGCACACCCTCCTTGCCGCGGTATTTTGCCAGTTTGTGGAGCGAATGAATCGACACAAAAATCTTATCATCGTTGAGATACGTGAGTTTTATCATCTCCTGCATCTTTCCGTTGACGGCAGTGCGCACCAATCCGCCAAAGCGTCCCACTCCGTGGTCGACATGCACAATAAAGTCGCCCACCTCTATCTGCGACAACTCCTTCAGCGACAGTGCCAACTTGCCCGAACGCACACGGTCGCTCTTGAGCGTGTACTTATGGAAGCGTTCAAAAATCTGATGGTCGGTAAACGCGCAGATTTTGCGCTCGTTGTCGACGAATCCCTCATGAAGCGTGCGCAGCACCGGCGTGAAGCGGATATCGTCCTTTCGGTCGTCGAAGATAGAGCGCAGACGTTCAAACTGAGGCTCGCTGTCGGAAAGTATGTATATTTTGTAGCCGTCCGACTCAAACTGACGGAACGTAGAACTGATGATGTCGAAATTTTTGTGGAACACGCCCTGCAACGATGTGTCAAAAGCCAAAGCGGCATCGTAGTCGCCACGATTGTTAACCGCATAGTCGGCATATCGGTGGCTGTCTATGTCGCAGCAGAACTGCTCTGCGTCGACCACATTGTCCATAGCATGCTTGTCGCCCTCTTCGGCAATCAACGCACTCTCCGACAACGTTTCCTCCGCCACGGCACGCACACGCTGCCGCAACCATTCGCGGTCGTGAATCAGCAACACCGTGTCGGCTCCTGCAAACCGCAGCAACGACTCGCCGCCGCCTGCGCCGGTAGACAAATTATTGACCACCGTAATCTCATCGACCGACCGCTCCGACAACTGCGTTTCTATATTGAACGTGCGAATGCTTTCGATGTCGTCGCCAAAAAAGTCGATACGGTAGGGCTGCTCATTGGTGAATGAAAAAATATCAAGGATGGAGCCGCGCACGGCAAACTGCCCCGGCTCGTACACGTAATCGACCGTCACAAAGCCAAAGTCGCGCAGACGCTGCGCCGTCGCCGTCAAGTCGGCTGTGCCGCCACGACGGAACGACAATGTGCTGTCGATCAATTGCTGACGCATAGCCACCTTTTCAGCAAGCGCCTCAGGATATGTGACCACAACGCGCAACTGAGGGTCGTCCCATCGGCTAAGCACCTCCGCACGCAGAATCTGCGACGGAGCGTCCTCCTGACCATATTTGATGTCGCGTTTATAGCCCGACGGGAAAAGCAAAGCCGCCTGTTCACCTAAAATCTGGCACAGGTCACTATATAAATATCCCGCCTCATCCATATCGTTGGCAACTGCAAGATAAGGCTGCTTCAATCGAGGCAACTGCGAGAACACGACTGATGGAGCCGAACCCACAAGCCCGTCAAGTTTGATTCTCTTTATCTTTTTATCTTTAAAGCATTTACCCAATGCCGCAACGCGGGCTGCCGGCATCAGCAGTCCGCAAAGTTCGGATATTTCCATATCTCAATATTTTTCAAGGACAAAGATAGTGCAAGGTAAGAGAAGAGCAAAACAAATTTATTTGATTTTGCTCTTCCGAACCGCAGCCTATATTATCAAATATTGCTGTCCGGCAAAACTTCCGTAACATCAGTACCTGTCTAATTTCTCCATAATTGGAAATATACCACCAAAAGATGAGTTTTTCGGATTTTTATTCATACTTTTGCCATGCCTGATGAGGTTTTGTTTAATTATTTTTGCAACACTAAGTTAAGTGAATCCTCTGGCACAGCGAAATCCTGGGTAAGTTTTTATTGCTCAAGATGTTATAAAAGTTAGAATTTATAGAGTTGCGGAATTAAGGTTCAAGAACGCAGCCCTCGACCCTTTCAAAGACGGCAACGGGGCGGTCGCCGAGATTGCAGCACCCGATGCAGCAGCCGAATGGTTCGACCTGCAGGGCAGGAAGGTCAACAACCCAGAAAAAGGCATTTACATCCGCAAGCAAGGCGCCGACACGCAGAAGGTAGTGCTCCGCTAAGGGCATCAGATGCTTCGTCTGCGCCATGAGCCCCGGCGCATGTACGCCCCGCAAAAGGCAAACATCAGCGACCCGTAGACAATCTCCGCCGTCCATGCCCACATCACGTCGACACGCATGATGTAGACAACCCATGTGTTATATATCATATAGAACACCAGCGCAGCCATCTCAAGCCAGAATGCCATTCGAGTGTCGCCTGTGCCCGACACGCTGCTGAACAGCACGTTGGCTGGCACCAGCACCGTATAGGCGGAACACATCACCCACACCGTAGGCACCGCAGCGTCGATAAGTTGCGGAATGTCGGTGTAGATGCGTATAAACATTTGAGGGAAAGCCGCCACAACCAGCAGCAACGGCACCACGCAAAGATATGCAAGCCATATATGGCGGCGTATGGCAAGCGCCACCTTGTCGGTCTGACCAGCCCCTATCATATTGCTGACAATCGAGCTTGCCGCCGAGGCAAACGCTATCACCATCATAAACGGAAGTCCGCTGATGTTGCGTGCAAGGTTGGCTATGGCAAGCGACTCCTCGCCAAGATGCTCGATATAGACAAAGAAGATAAACCACGTGGACAGCGATACGAAACTCTGCACCATCACCCACATCGACACGCTGAGGATAGAGCGCTGACGCTTGATGTCGAGCGCGGGGAAACGCGACAGACCGAAATGTCGGCAATCGATTTTCGCACGCGTATAGCAGACAAAAAACACCAGCGACACAAGTTCGGCAAGCGACGAGCCTATCGCCGCGCCGGCGATTCCGAGCGCGGGCAAGCCGCATTTGCCAAACACGAGCACATAGTTGAACACCACATTCGACAGCACCATTACAATGGAGTTGAGCGTGAGAGTCTTTGTCTGCGTCGTGCCAACATAGAACGACCTGAACATACCGCCGGCAAAGGCAAAGAAGAAGCCATAGACACGCCAATGGATATAGTCCTCCGCCTTGGCAAGAATGTTGGGCGAGGAAATCATCATCGACAGAATTTCATCGGCATACATCTGGCATACGACAAACAGCACCGCGGCAAGCGCCATCAAGAAATACAAGCCCTGGTAGAACACCTGCCCCACCTCACCGTAACGCCGTTCGCCATTGCGTCGCGCAATCAGAATCTGCGTACCCACGCAGAATCCATGGCCAGCCATAAAGATAACCATATAGAACACGCCGGCGATAGCCGCCGCGCCAAGTTCCACCTCGCCGACACGTCCCATGAAAGCCGTGTCGGTAAGCACTATCATCTGTTCCATCAAAAGGCTTACCAAAATAGGATAAGCCACTCGCCAAATCTGTTTATAACTATAATCGACCGTTGTTGCCATAGGGCGGCAAAGTTACTACAATTCGGCGAGAATCGGACTATTCCGTTATAGAGAAATCACCCAGTCGTTAACCGGGGCTTCATTGCATACTAAAAAAGCGATGGAACGCGTAATCACATCCGCATTCCATCGCCACTTCTCTTTCTTTTACCTATTGTCTAATTGTTCTTGTTGGCGCGCTTGCGTTCAAGCTCGTCAAGAATGATTTTGCGCATACGCATGTGGTTAGGTGTAACCTCGACATACTCGTCAGCCTTAATGTATTCAAGCGCCTCCTCGAGGCTGAACACAACCGGCGGGATGATGCGCGCCTTGTCGTCGGCACCCGACGCACGCATATTCGTAAGTTTCTTCGACTTGGTGACGTTCACCACGATATCGTTGTCCTTGGCATTCTCGCCAACCACCTGTCCGGCATACACCTCCTCTTGCGGGAAGATGAAGAAACGTCCGCGATCCTGCAACTTGTCGATGGCATAAGCATAGGCAGTGCCCGACTCCATTGCGATGAGCGAACCGTTGGTGCGGCGTTCGATTTCGCCCTTCCACGGCTGATATTCCAAGAACTGGTGACTCATGATAGCCTCGCCAGCCGATGCCGTCAGCACGTTTGTGCGCAGACCGATGATGCCACGCGACGGGATGTGGAATTCCATCTGCAGGCGGTCGTTCTGCGTGGTCATCGACACGAGCTCGCCACGACGGCGTGTCACCATATCAATAATCTTGCTTGAGTACTCTTCAGGCACGTTGACAGTCATCAACTCCACCGGCTCGCATTTCTGACCGTCGATTTCCTTGATGATAACCTGAGGCTGTCCCACCTGCAGCTCGTAGCCCTCGCGACGCATTGTCTCGATAAGCACAGACAAGTGGAGCACGCCACGGCCAAACACCGTCCATACGTCCTCGTGCGGCTCTTTCTTCACCCGGAGAGCGAGGTTCTTGTCGAGCTCGCGCTCCAAACGCTCGGCAATGTGGCGCGATGTCACAAACTTGCCGTCTTTTCCGAAGAATGGAGAGTCGTTGATAGTGAACACCATCGACATTGTAGGCTCGTCGATTGCGATGCGCTCCAATGGTTCAGGGTTGACCGGATCGGTCACAGTGTCACCGATTTCAAAGCCTTCGATACCGACAAGCGCGCAGATGTCGCCACTCTTCACGCTTTCCACCTTGCGGCGTCCCATACCCTCGAATGTGTGAAGCTCCTTGATGCGCTGGCGCACCACCGAGCCGTCCTTCTTGCAAAGGCCAATCTCCATGCCCTCGCGCAGTTCGCCGCGATGCACACGGCCAATTGCGATACGTCCTACATACGACGAGTAGTCGAGCGACGTGATGAGCATTTGCGGAGTGCCCTCGAGCACTTGAGGTCCTGGAATATATTTGATGATGGCGTCGAGCAGCGGGATGATGTTGTCGGTCGGTTTTTTCCAATCGTCGCTCATCCAGTTCTGCTTTGCAGAGCCATAGATTGTCGGGAAGTCGAGTTGTTCTTCGGTTGCATTGAGGTTGAACATCAAGTCAAACACCATCTCGTTGACCTCGTCAGGACGGCAGTTCGGCTTGTCAACCTTATTGATTACGACAATCGGTTTCAGCCCCATCTGGATGGCTTTCTGAAGCACGAAACGCGTCTGCGGCATCGGGCCCTCGAAAGCGTCGACGAGCAGCAAGCATCCGTCAGCCATATTGAGCACGCGCTCCACCTCACCACCGAAGTCGGAGTGTCCCGGAGTGTCGATAATATTGATTTTGTAACCGTTGTAGTTGATTGAAACGTTTTTCGAGAGGATTGTGATGCCGCGCTCGCGTTCAAGGTCGTTGTTGTCGAGCATCAATTCTCCTGTGTTCTGATTGTCGCGGAAAAGGTTTCCCGCAAGCAGCATTTTGTCCACCAATGTCGTCTTTCCGTGGTCCACGTGAGCGATGATGGCAATGTTTCTGATATTCTGCATATAAACTATACCTATTTTGAGCGCAAAATTACGATATTTTTAGCATTCTCCATTATTATTGTCATATTATTTTCGCCAACAACGCCAAAAAAGATGCTTAACAACATATTTTCCACAAGCATTTCTATGATTCTTGCCAACCGCACCGCCTACAATGCGCCTACGGCATACAGCGGGATGTTGCGCATCCAATCCTGCCTACGGTATGGCGACATTGAGAATCTGACTCCCTCCAGACCCTTGTGACTGTCAACAAACGAGCGAAGCGACTTTGACCTCAAATTCTCCTCTGCCTTAACCTCTATCGGCACTATTTCGCCCTTATATTGCACAACAAAATCTATCTCCAGTCTGGAATCATCGCGGCTGTAATAATAACAATGGATGTCATTTAGACACATCAGCTGGCACAGCACATAGTTCTCCGTAAACGCACCTTTGCTTTCCGCCATTGAATTGCCTGGCATAAGCATGTCAATCGGCTCCATCTCGCCCATTGCTCCAAGGAGTCCACTGTCGACAACAAACAGCTTGAATGCATTGAAATCTTCATAAAATTTCAATGGTTTTCCAACTGCTTTCACACGCGGCACACGATAAACCAACCCGGCATCCACCAACCATTGTATTGCCAACTCGAAGTCCTTCGCCCTCGCACCGGCCTTGACAGCACCATAAACAAACTTCTTGTTCTCATGGGCGAGCTGCGTCGGAATCGACTGCCATACCATACTTATACGAGTTGCCACAGTTGGCGTCACATGCTTTGACATATCGCTGCGATAAACAAACAAAATGTCGTTTTGCACTTGCCTCACCGCATTTACATCATTTGTGTCGATAAACGTCTTCACAGCCTCCGGCATACCTCCGACAAAATAATATTCCCAGAGTAATTTAGTAAGCCTATCGTGAAGTATGTTAATCGACGCCCAATCTTTCTTGCCAAGCAGTCCACAAACCTGCGACTCTCCCCTTGCCATCAGATATTCTTCAAACGACATTGGAAACATCTGCATAACATTAACCTTCCCCACTGGCGCCGATTCACCTTGCCGCATCGCCACGCCAAGCAACGAGCCAGCCACCACGACATGGTATTCCGGAATTTCCTCACAAAAATATTTTAACGAAGAGAGGCCTCTCGGCAACTCTTGAATTTCATCAAGAATTATTAAGGTTTCGCCAGGGACAATAGGCTGCTTCGTAATCGCACCTATTATCATCAGCACCTTTTTCATATCATAATCCTCATCAAAAAGGCTTCGCACGTCAGGGTTGTTGTCGCAGTTTACGTATGCAACATTTTTAAATTCCTTCTTGCCGAATTCTTTCAGCACATACGTCTTCCCAACCTGCCTTGCCCCTGTCAAAATCAAAGGTTTTCTGAACTGACTGTTTTTCCAATTTTTCAATTGCATCATTACCGTTCTTTCCATATCTTTCAGACATTAAGGATTATTTTTCTATATTTTAGACAATTACATTGCAAAGATACACTTTTTTACACGATCTTTTGCCTAAACACTACATTTTTCTGAGCGATCTTTTGCCTAAACACCACATTTTTCTGAGCGATCTTTTGCCTAAACACTACATTTTTCTGAGCGATCTTTTGCCTAAACACTACGAATTTTGGCGAATTTGGAGGTTTTTGCTACCTTTGGATTCCCCTTAAATTGCAAAGGTTATGAAACGATTGAATTTATCGACCAAGATGAAGGCTGCCGTGGGATATGCGGCGGTGATAGCGTTGTTTTTGGCGGCGGTGTGGCTGATTGTAGGCGTTCTCGACTCGCTGACACGCTCCGACGGTGCCGAACGCACCATCAACAACCGGCAACGCGCCACAAACGACGTTGTGAGCCGGCTGTATCAGGCGGAGGTGATTGGACAGGCGTTGAGCGCCGGGCAGACCGACCTGTTTCAGTCTTATGTCGATGCTATGATGCTGACAGCACAGGCAGTCGATTCGCTGCGCGCCATCGTCAACGACCGCGCACAGGTGGCGAGGCTCGACTCTGTGAAAATGCTGCTCGGCAGAAAGGTTGACAACATGGACAACCTGCTCGACGCAATGGAGGCCGACAACTCCGACGAACTTTACCAACAATATATCAGCGACCTCATAGCGAACCAGAACCGCGAGATAGCGGCGCCGAAAGTGCAGCATTCGCAAACGGTGCGCACAAGCGAATATGTGGTTCACAAGAAACGGAAAAACTTTTTCGGACGTCTGCGCGATGCTTTCTCAAAGGAAGACAACAATCCGCAACACGTGAGCGAGACAGTGACGGAACACCACACCGACACGCTCGCCAACACCATCAACCCCGCCGACACTGTGGCGAGGATGCTTGCCGGTGTGCGCAAACGTGTCGACGGACACCGCATCGGACAAATCGCACAGCTGAAGCGGCAGACGGCGGAACTGCGCATCAACGGACAGATGCTGAGCCGCAAGGTGAGCGAGCTGCTTGCCGTGATTGTCGACGAGAGTTCGCGCACGGCAGAGACAAAGCATCTGCAAGCCGAATCGGTGCGACGCCATGCCGCCCGTGAGATTGCCGCAATAGCATTTGCCGCAGTGGTTCTGGCAATGGCGTTCCTGTTTATGATATGGCGCGACATCACCCGCAGCAACCATTACCGCCACGAGCTGGAAAAAGCCAAGAAACGCGCCGAGGACCTGCTCGACGTGCGCCAAAGGCTGATGCTCACCATCACCCACGACATCAAGGCTCCTGTCGGCTCGATAATCGGCTATGCCGATTTGCTCGACAAGACAGCCGACGGAAAGAAACGCGCGGCATACCTCGGCAATATGCAGACGTCGGCGAAACATCTGCTTGACCTTGTCAACTCGCTGCTCGACTACCACCGTCTGGACGCCGATAAGATGGACATCAACACCGCGGCGTTCAACCCGCAGCAACTGCTCAACGCCGTTGCCGACAGCTACCGTCCGGCAGCAGCCGCAAAGGGTCTGCGCCTTGAATACGACTGCGACTGCGCGCTCGACGGCTATTTCTCAGGCGATCCTTTCCGCATCCGACAGATTGTCGAGAATCTGATGTCGAATGCAATGAAATTCACCAAGGAAGGCTCTGTGTCAATGTCTGCAAAACTCGACAACGGACGGCTAAGCATCTGCGTAGCCGACACCGGATGCGGAATGACCGAAGACGAGCAGAAACGGATATTCCAGGAGTTTACCCGTCTGAAAAGCGCGCAGGGACAGGAAGGTTTCGGACTCGGACTGTCGATAACACAGAAACTCGTGGCTCTGCTCGGAGGCACGATGAGCGTGAGCAGCAAACCAGGAGAAGGCAGCCGGTTCGGCGTCGAGCTGCCGATGCCTAAAGCCGATGCCGACACAACATCTGCCAACGAACGCCCCGCGGCAAACGCCCGGTTCAGCCAGCCGTGGAGCCTGTTGCTCATCGACGACGACAATCTGCAACTGCAGCTCACGGAAGCCATGCTGCGCAATCTTGGTGCCAACGTCACCGTATGCCGGCAGCCACAGGAACTGTTTGTCAAAATCGCAGAATGCCACCACGACGCCGTGCTTACCGACATCCAGATGCCAGCCATGAACGGCTTCGACCTGCTGCGCAACCTCCGCTCCCTCGGATGCGACGAGGCAGCGTCAATTCCCGTAATAGCCGTGACCGCACGCAGCGACATGGACGTAGACTCGCTGCGTGGCGAAGGCTTTGCCGGATGTCTGCACAAGCCATTCCGCCAGCAAGAAATTGTCGACGTGGTTGAGGCTGCCATGGCAAATAACGAGACCGACACATTCGACTTCTCCGCACTGACAGCGTTCAGCGCCGACGATGCCGACGCCTCGCGCGAGATTATGCTCACGTTTGCCGAAGAAACGCGGAAAAACATCCAGCGCATGGAGCGCGCCATAGCCGACGGCAACCTGAAAGAAATGGCTGAAACCGCCCACAAGATGCTGCCGTTGTTCACCATGATAGGCGCCAAACGCGCCGTTGCGCCACTCTCCTGCCTCAACGACAAGCGTGCAGGCGGCGATGCCGGCTCTGCCGACACAGAGATGGCACAAACCATCGTGGATGTAGCTAAAAATGTGGTAAACGAAATAGCGAAAGCTAGTCAGGATTAAAAAAACTTTCAAAACGAAAGCAAAAAGTTTCGTTTTGATTTTGTCATAATAAACAAGAATCGTAATTTTGCACCACTATATAGTTATGGAACAATCGGCTAAAACAAAAGAGCGTTTCTCAGAAACCAACGAAAGTTTCACTATGCTCGAGGCTATCAACGAGGCAAAGCGATGCCTTCACTGCAAGGTACCGCAATGCAGCAAGGGCTGCCCGATCAGTCAGGACATTCCCGACTGGATTCACGAACTGTCGATGGGCAATCTCGGAAACGCCATGCACATAATCAACGGCAAGAGCAACCTGCCTGCCGTGTGCGGACGCGTATGCCCTCACGAGCGTCAGTGCGAGGGGCATTGCGTGCTCGGAAAGAAGGAACGCCCTGTGGCTATAGGCAAACTGGAACGCTTCGTTGCCGACTTCGACGGCGACATGCAGCTCATCCGCGAGCGGCTGCCGCAGAAGACGCGTGGACGCGTGGCGGTGATTGGCAGCGGACCTGCCGGACTTGCCGTCGCCGGCGACCTTGCGCGAAAAGGCTTCGCGGTGGAGGTCTTCGAGATGGAGCCGGAACCGGGAGGCGTGCTGATGTTCGGCATTCCTGAATATCGACTGCCTAAAGAGGTGGTGCGCCGCGAAATCCGCAAAATCGAGGAACTCGGAGTGGTCTTCCGCTGCAACACGACCATCGGTCAGGACCTGACCGTCGACCAGATGTTCGACCGCGGCTTCGACGCCATCTTCATGGGCACAGGCACAGCCAAGCCCAAGAAACTGCAAATTCCCGGCGGACACCTACGCGGTGTGCGCCAAGCCATATACTTCCTGCGCCGCGTGAGCCTCTACAACGAGGGCAACCTCGACCGCAACGAAGTGCCTGTGGGCAACGGCGACCGCGTCTTTGTGATAGGATGCGGCAACACGGCTATGGACGCGGCACGCTCGGCAGTGAGACTGGGCGCGGAGAAGGTGACGGTGGTCTACCACCGCACAATCAACGATATGTCGGCGCTGCGCTCCGAATACGACGAGGCGGTTTCCGAAGGAGTGGAGTTTGAATGGCAGTCGAGCATTGTCGACATCCACGACGATGCAGGCGATATAACCGACGTGGTGATTGAGTGCAACGGCGAGCGTCACGAAGAAGACGCCGACGTGGTGATAATGGCTGTCGGCTCACAGCCAGCCAGCCGTATAGTCTCCACAACGGAAGGAATCGACGTTGACGACCGCGGCTATGTGCTGACACGCGACATGCCCTACGGCATGACAACCCGCAAGGGAGTGTTTGCCGGCGGCGACGTGGTCAACCGCCCTTCAACGGTGGTGCTCGCCATGAGCGACGCCAAGAAGGTGGCAGAAGGCATAGCGCAATATGTTGACGCCATCAAACTGCTGGAAGCAATTTCATAGACATAACATATACACAGAGATTGAATTACCATAGTAGCAGACCGCCCCGGATGTCGTGACGACAACCGGGGCGGCAATTTTTCCGCAAGTCAGGATTTATTTTTTTCAGAATTTCACTTTCTTCACACCATCCACAATGTATATGCCTGCCGGCAGACTGTCCCAATCAACGTCGAGCTTCACGCCCTGCATGTTGAACGTGCCCCGGCGCGACTCAGGAATATCGGCCGTAATGTCATGGATGCCGTCGGCATCAGGCCTGATGACAAGTTTTTCAACAGGCTTGCCTTCAAACACCAATGCCCTCATAGCGGAGTCAAACGCCGCGCCCGCCGGCTCCGTGATGTGGCAGCCGTCAAGCTGCACGTCACCGATTGCCGGAACCGCGCCCAGCACCGAGGTTATCTCCACGTCAGCCTTGCGCACCACGAGCCGCTCATCGCCGACGTCGGCATCACCAACTATACACTTCGCTCCGGCAACACCCATTTCAGCATTGATGCTCACCTTGGCGCCGTCGATGACAACAGGCGAGGCAACGGTCATAATGCCGTCGTTTTTTGCTTTGATGTTAAGCGTTCCCGGTCCCAATACGGTAAGCGCACCTATCGTGCATATACCCTTATCGCTCGATATGAAATTGTTTTCGCCAATCAGCATAATCTTCAAGTCGGGAATCATACTATTCACTGCCACATTGCCTGTTATCGTCGCGTTCCCTAAGGAGATGGTGTTTGTCGCAGGGTCGAACGACGCCATGCCTTCCACTCCAGGTATCACACTGAGGTCGCCGCAATTCTTGCCCGTCAAAGCCACGCCAGCCACATTTACACCATACGTCACAGGACCAATCACAACCTTGCCTTTCACCAACGCCCCGTCGAGAGCCACGCCACGCAGCGCGGCGTCGAATTTCGCGCCGACTGGCTCTGTGACGCCACAGCCTTCGAGCACGAGAGCGTCGATATTGATTATCGCGCCATTCTCTCCCTCAACACGCACCACAGCATCACGCACCGTCAGCGAGTTATTTTGCGCATCAATGCCGCAGATACACCATTTGCTTTTGACCGCCACTTCACAGTCTTCAATAGTCAATGCGGTACCTCCTATAGACACACAATATCCATCGCGGCACGATAGGTCAAGCTTGCCCGTTCCGCTGATTGTTGTAGGCTTGTCCATTACAAGCGCCCTTCCATCAGAAGTAATTCTGTTATTGCCCTCCAGCCATATCGTCAATCCTTCGCACGCACTGTTGATGATGCCCGATCCAAACAGTCTATTGTTTAGAATAGAAGCATCTTCAAGGATAAGAACCTTAGTTTTAGGATTGAACGACACTTTTCCTGTCACTCCATCTATCACACTGAGGTCCTTGCAATTACTCGATGTCACATTCACTTCGTTCACCATAATGCCATATTTTTCGTCAGGGGCAATCACAACATTGGTTTTCACCAAAAAGCCATCGACTGCAATGCCCTGCAACACTGGGTCGAATGCAGCATTCTCGGGAGCACTGACGTAGCTGCCATCAAGCACGAGTCCAGAGATTTGACACACTGAGCCGCTTTTCCCGTAAGCCTCCACGTGAGCATTGCGCACGGTAACCACCTGACCGCTTTCGTTTGCCACGCCCTTTATGCCGTAGGTGCCCTCGGCATATACGCTGCAGTTCTCTATCGTCACCGGAGCCTGTTGCAGATGTATGCCGTCCTGCACGTTCGACTTGAGATTGAGTTTGCCGCTTCCGCTTATCGTTGTAGCCTTTTCCGCCCAGATACAAGCGAGAGCGACGCTGATGTTATTTTCGCCAATCACATTAATTGTCAAGTCATTGCAGTCTGCATTAAAGATGCCCACAGTGCTTTTTCCAGGCGCAATTGTGGCATTTTCAAGAGTAAGCGTCCTTGTTATGCCGTCATACTTCACTATTCCGCTCACACCGTCAATCACACTGAGGTCGTTGCAGTTGTCCTTCGTGACAGCCACACCAGCCACACTGATGGCATAATTCGGCTTACCAATCACCAATCTGCCCTTCACAATCTCACCGTCAATAGCCAACGACATACATCCTTTATCGAACACCACCCCCTTAGGCTGCACAATTGCACAGTCTTCGAGAACAATTCCTCCGAAATACACAACACAACCATTTTTCGCATTTACATCGACACGGGAATTACGCACAGTGAGCACAGACTTTTCGCTAATAAAGCCTCCCACTATGCCTGTATGCTCACTATTGATTGTTATTTCGCAATCTTCAATGGTAAGTGGAACATATATAAACAGAATAGCTTCTTTTTTCTTTGTCCTAATGTCGAGCGTCCCCGGACCGCAAATAGTGGTAGCACTCCGGAACTCCATTCCCACTTCTTCATTGTTAACAATCCTGTTTGAACCTTTCAGCACAATTCTAAGGCCTTCACATTCAGAATTAAAAAGACATCTTTCATTTCCGATTCCCGTTATGGTGGCATTTTCGAGTGTCAGAGTTTTTGTTGCAGGATCGTACTTCACGCTTCCTGTCACGCCCTTGATTCCAGAGAGGTCGTTGCAATTTTTTTCCCATACGCTATAGCCATTGATTACAATACCATAATCCGCAGCAGCCTGCATTGTGGCAACGGCAAACACAGCAAGCAGAACGACGAGCGCCATGCGCATCCAAATGCAACGTCTCGGCAAGGGAGGACCAGCTTTTTCACTTGAAAGAGAGTCTGTCAGGTTGAATTGTCTCATAATAATTAGTTTTTGGTTTCGGACAGCCACAATATGCCCGATGGATTTGAAAAAAGGTTTAAATTGTAAAAACACTACAAAGCAGCGCAGATGTGGCACTACGCCAAAAAGCAGTCTAATCAATAACTTATGTTTTTTGCAAAGATAAAGGATAGGCAACAAAGCAAATAACAAATCTCAAATATTTTTCAACACAATTCTTTCTTTTTTGTATTTTTCATACATAAAAAACGTTAATAAGCTACAGAAAGGACAACAGCATCCTCTCTGCCGTCGACATGAAAAAGCGGCGCCGGATTTCCCCGACGCCGCTTCAAGCATTGCGTTTCTATGTTGTTTTTATTTTATTGCCACCTTACGGCTGTCGTCGCCGTTCACCACAATGTAGTAACCGGCAGGCAACGCGATTGTAGTCGAGCCGCTGACTGTTGTGCAGCAAGCCTCGCGCGCATCGACAGTATAGACGTGGATGTCGGCCTCGTTTGCCGTTTCCACCACCAATTTGCCGTCACGGCAGTAGGCGTCCCATTCAGCATCCGCGCCCACAGCAGCCACCGACGACACAAATGCCGTGATTCTAATGTCGTCGATGTTCAAACGTCCGCCGCCAACTTGGTTCAGGCGTATGCGCACTGGCTGCGAAGCATTGATTGTTGCCGAGCACTCAACAAGCTGGCTTTTGTCATCTACGCTGAACTCCTTCACTTTAATCCAGTTGCTTCCGTGGTCAACAGAGTAGCTGAGCTCCACAACCGGAGCTGCATCCGAGCCATAAGGAGCGGCGAAGAACGACACCTCTCCTGCGCCGTCGACCTTGTCCTCAAGCATCGTCAGCGAGCGCTCCCCTTTCTTTCCAGTGCAAAGAGCCTGCGTACCATGCACCTTATCGCCTGGACGGTCTGCAATGCCGGCATTCACAATGCCGGCATTCACAACGCTCCATTTGCAAGCCGAGCCATTATAGTTAAACGTGTTGTACGGTCCGGCGCCAGGTTTCTCAAAATCCTCAAAGAATGTCACAGGCGCGGTCACCACAGCCTTCACATTCACATCGTCGCCCTCGACGGTTGCCGTGCTGGCAGAGAGCGTGCCATCGTATGTGCCGGCGGCAGAAGCAGGTATGCGCACATAGATTTCGGCGCCTATTGTCTCAGCCGTTTTAGTGTCGACAGCGAGGCTGCTGCGCCAGTCGCTCTTGTCTGCGCTCACTTGGAAGCCCTTTGTCACACTCACATCGATTTCATTCTCCTCAACGTTTGAAGCGTAGACAGTCACCTTCACAGGAGCAGAGTCGACACCCGGAGCCGCCGACAACACGAGTCCGCCCTCCGGCAGGTCGAAACTGATTTCGCGGTCAAGGTCGACAGTGGTCACGCTGACCAAGTTAGACCTCATGCCCTTGACGTTGCTGAGTTGATATTTATATTCTGTCAGATATTCAAGATCAGTCACGGCATATTGCTGAGCCGCAGCCTTCACCGTTTTCGGAAATCCCGGCACGAGCGTAGTGCCGTCGGCAAGATACACATTCAGCGTATAGTCGCCGCCGTTCTTGTCAACGTCGACCCAACGGGCTGTAAAGCCGTTGGCAGTCACGTTTGATGCAGAAAGAGCGGGAATGCCGTCGACAGCCTGAGCCTTCAGCGTCACTACCGACTTAGCCGAGCCGCTTGTCAGCGTAAGCGTTCCGGTGGCAGATGCCTGCACAGCCGAAGAATAGGTCAGATTTATCGATGTGCCCTTGTTGGCATCTGCGGCAGCGATGCTTGCAGCCGAAGCCTTGAATCCAGCTCCAGCCACGCTGACAGCCACATTCTGCGTCAAGCCTTCCGCCTTTACGTTTACAGTATAGGTAAGCGTCGTGTTTACAGCCGTCACACCGAAGTCGACAGTCGAGCCGTTGTAAGGCGACGTAATCTTCGGGTCGACCACACCGCCCGGAGTCCATCCGATGTTCTGCTTGTCGCCCCAGATATACTCCGCGAGCTCAGGATGGTCGATAAACGGATTTCGGTTGTTCTGATGCTTGTAGACAGCGTTGTTGCGGTCAATCTCCTTCTGGCTCACAGGGTCCTGCTCGTTCCACTTCAAGAGCAGATTCACAGCCCAGGTTGTGTAGCAAGGATAGCTGTTTCCGGCAAGCATAGGACTGCTCCACGAAGCGATTTTGTCGTTATAGCAAGCCGCCATATAGAAATAAGAGCGGGCAAAGTCGCCCTTATACTCGTCAACCGGCTCGAAAACCGTACCCGAGTAGCCCGGGAATGTCGACTTTCCGAGTTTTCCGAGAGCGTCCACACCATTGCACGACGGCAACGTTGTTCCGTTGGCACACTCGCCATAAGGGAAGTTGCTGCGCTGTCCGTTCACCTTACCGTCGGTAGGATAAATATGGAACGCGTCCGACACCATCGGCTGTCCCTCTTTGAACCAGCTTTTCGGGAACGAGTGCTCGCGGTTTACGCAGTCGCCCACATGGCTGTAGTTGCCACACTTCTGCTGTCCCTCGCGGAATTTTGAAGTGGAATACATGTCCCAATAGTAATTCGTGCCAGGGCGAATGTCCGAATCCTTGTACACGTTCCACAATCCGTTGTAGCCCACGTTTTTGTGCGGTCCGACGATTTCACACAGTTGTTTCAACAATTCCTTCTGGCTTTTGCCTTCCGCCTTCTTGTAGTACCCCGAAGGCTCCTGCGCATACGCCAAGCCCGAGAATAGGCAAATCAGCAGCGCAACCAATGAGAGTTTTGTCAATTGTCTGTTCATATTGAATAGTGATTTATTTGTTGTCTTTCAGTTTGCGTCCGGCAAGCATCCCGCAAGCCGCCATAATATCCTCGCCGCGCGAACGGCGGATTGTGCAAGTCACGCCGAGCGAGTTCAGCCTGTCGCGGAAAGCCGTCATCCGCCGCTCGTCGCTCGTTTTCAGTTCCGAGCCAGGGATAGCGTGGAAACGGATAAGGTTGACACGCACCTTCTGTCCCTCCAGGAGTTTTGCAAGAGCGTCGGCATGCGCCTCGTCGTCGTTAAGTCCAGCCCACATGATGTATTCCACAGACAGACGTCGCTGATGTGCGAAATCGTAGTCGCGCAGCATCGTCATCACCTTCTTTATCGGGAAAGCGTTCTCGACAGGCATCAGGCGTTTGCGCTCCTCATGATACGGCGAATGCACGCTGATTGCGATATGCACATCGGTCTGCTCCACAAGCCGTTTCAAATCGCCGAGTTTGCCGATTGACGACACCGTGATGCGCTTCGGGCTCCACGCCAGTCCCCAACGTTCAGTCAGCACGGCGATGGCACGTACCACCTCTATGTAGTTGTCCATCGGCTCGCCCATACCCATAAAAACAATGTTGGTAAGCGTCAGCGACTCTGGAATGCTGAAAATCTGGTTGAGAATCTCCGCCGCCGTCAAATCGCCGTGATAGCCCTGCTTTCCCGTCATGCAGAAACTGCAGTTCATCTTGCAACCGATTTGCGACGACACACACAGCGTGGCACGGTCGGCATCAGGGATGTAGACACTCTCTATCATTTTGCCACCGGCAGTGCGAAACAGATATTTCACCGTACCGTCGACACTGCGCATAGCCTCCGCCGGAGCCTCACGCCCCACGCAGTAGCGCGCGCTGAGGCGCGCGCGGTTTGACTTCGACAAGTTGGTCATTTCGTCGACCGTCGTGGCACGCTTCTCATAAAGCCATTGCGCCATCTGCTTCGCCGTGAATCTCGGCATCGCCATCTCTGCCGCCACCGCTTCCAAGTCGGCAAGCGACAATCCTAACAATTTCTTTTTCTCTTCTGCCATATCATCAATAAAGAGGGAACTGCAAAGTTACAAATATCATTTGGAAACGGACTGATTTTTTCAGACATATTAACGAAATGCCTCTGTAATGTCAGGAATCTGCCACGGCGACGACATAAAAACGACAAAGCCCGGCACTAAGCCAAGCTTTGTCGCTTTTACATATTTTTTCTCAATCAGCCGCCAGCTCTGAGCGACGGCTCATCATACGGTATGTCAACGCACAACCGCCTTGCCCGTTGTTCCGTCGGCGCGGCGCACCACATAGATGCCAGGCGCCGGATTTTCCACCTTGCGGCCGTAGAAATCGAAGTAGCCTACCACCTCAGCCTCATCGGCGGCAATGCTGTCGACAGCACCTTCCGGCTGCACTACGAAATCGGCGAGCGAACGCGGAGCAACCGTCGCAACCGGAGTGATATAGTAGCAGATGCCCGTCACTGTCCACACCTTGTCGAAATATCCATTAGTGGAACTGTTGTAGATGTCCGTGCCACGGAAATACCAAAGCTCGCCCGAGCGGGTTTTGTCGGAAACAAGATGGAACGGCACATTGAACTTTCCGTAATAGTCAGGGTCAGGGTAGTTGCCATATTTTTCATCAAACTTCACATCCTTCACCGTAACGAGCTGGAATATCACGTCGCAAGCCTCGGCAGCATGAATCTGCTCGAACGTCAGCACCTTAGGCTCCACCACATTTCCTTCCGAAACGACGCGCCATGCATCTGCAGCCACCGGCACGAAATCGATGCCACCGTCGTCGGAGAAAATTACGTTGCCCACAATGTCGGTGATGTTGTCGCCCTGCTTCACCTTCGTCAAGTCGACCTCATCATAGCCGCATCCCGATGCCGAACGCACCTCGGCAGCCGACTGAGAGTCCTGCGCATAGAAGGTGTAGAAATTAGAGTCGATTGCCGTAACCGTAGCCTCACCCTTGTAGACGTAGAGAGTGGTCATCGAAATGTTGTCCTCGTCAAACAGCTCCTTGAACGAATTGACAGAAATTGTCTCAATCGGACGCCATTCAACAATCTGCGTGCGCGACTGCGCGCCGTCGGCAGCATATACAATCTTGTCGGACGTCACTGCCGTATTGTCGACTGTAAGAGTCAACACCACATCGCAACCGTTCTCGCTCTCGGCGTCGGCCTTTGCCACAGTGGTCGCGGAAACAGACACCTCGCCCGACACCGGCGAAGACAACGAGATGTCGCCCTTCAGATTCTTGCCCTTCACATTTACCGTTTTCGTATATGTCAAGCCCTTGTATACCTTGCCGAAATTGACAGACATATCGGTGATTGTGATTTCCGGAGTTTCCTCAGCGTCAGCCTTGGCGGGAGTGAATATCTCATTCCATGTCGATGCCACACGCACCTCATCGATTACGGCGACCGGAGTTTTTGCCACCGACGACGAACCTTGGCGCAACTCGATGCCCCGCACGTCGGCAAGCGACTCCGAACACTCTTCCTCCGCCACAACAGAAGCCGCAGGCTCAGCGTCGCCCTTTGCCGGGTTCACCCATAGCGAGATGCGGTCGTTGTCAGCTCCGTCAATGATTTCGTATTTCACGACGACAAGATATGTCGTGCCGATCGCACACTCCTCGTCGGCCCACGCTACAGACGTTTTCACATTGCCAAGGTTTGCCACATTGCGGCTCACGCCCAACTTGAAGCCCTCGCCGGAAGCCTGCGCAAACAAGCCTGCGCCTTCCGACCCGGCCTCGGTATCGCCAAACTTTGTGGCGTCGAGCGAATTGGCACCTGTAAGTGCCATAAACGCAGCCGTGCGCGAACCTGACGGCAACTCGCTCACGTTGACCAACGCAGAATAATATACCGTGCCTTTTGCCGCATCGGTGCCTTTGTCGCGGAAAAGCATCTGGCAATATTCGCCCGATTCCTTTGTCAGACGCACAGCCTTTCCAGCGGCGTTGTCCTGATATCCGGCAAACGTCAGCGGAGATTTTGCCACCTGAATAGGCGCCGTTGTTTTCTTTCCGTATTTAACCCATTTTCCATTGCCATAGAGATTGCCTTCAGCATAATCAAACGACTCGGCAAGATAAGTTTCAGCACTTGCCGTCAAAGCCATCGCCATGGTCGCGGCACAAAAAAGTAGAAGTTTCTTCATTTATCCTAATATTGAAATTCTTCGCAAGTTACGAAAAAAAGGCGACATATAAAAGCGCCACGCCATGCGGAGCAAAAAGATGGCGGCTGAAGCCTCAACCGCCTCAACCGCCAAAGTTATGTATTTCTGAATATTATCTTAATTGCGCTCTTTCACCACTCCGAGTCTGTAAGCTGCAAGAAGTTGCTTCAACTCATCAATCTGCTTGCGCAGCACCTTGCCCTTGTCGGTGTCCTTCACAAGCATTCGCTGCGAATTGAACTCCACAAGGAATGAGTTTGACTTGATGTCGAGCCCCTCCTCGATAGCCTTCTGCCGCGACTCAAACGGTTCGTGCTGCACAAGCTGCAGCGCGCGCGAATGGAACACCAGCGTATACCCGGCGATTCCCGTCTCAGGCTGATATGCACGCGAGAAGCCACCGTCGATCACCAGCATCTTTCCGTTGGCCTTCACCGGCTGCTCTCCCTTTATGGTTTTCACCGGCACATGGCCGTTGATTATGTGCGAATGAGGGTTGTCGATGCCGAACTCCTGAAGGATTTTGTTGCAAATGTCCTCGCGGTCGCGAAGAGTGTAGTATGCACCTTTCTCCTCCTTGTGCAACTCCTTGTCGGCAATGAAATAACGCTCGAACGTAGCCATCTTGTCCTTGTCGAACAGCGGAGAGTCGGGACCGCACCACAAGTACCACAGATAGTCGAGCGCAAAACTCGTCGTGTCGTTGTTATCGTCGAAGAATGCAGCGCGCACCAGTTGGTCAACCCTGTCGAGCAGTCGCTTTCCGGCAAACTTCTCACCGAGGATTGTCACCTCCTTGAACGAGCCGTCGGCATTCAACGGAATCGAGGCATGGAAAAGCAGATTGTTGTTGCACACAAGATACATGCTTCCCTCGGTCATGAAACAGCGGATATGCTTGCGCAGCTTTTCGCTATGGGTGAACGAATTGTGGAGCTTCTCCACCAAATCGCACTCCTCCGCCGTCAGACGGTAAGGATCGTTGGGGTCGATTGTAGGAAACTCCGAGTCGAGCATCTTATACTCTTTTCCACCATAGCAAAGCATACCGCGCTTAAAGTCAATCTTATCAAGCAACAGACGGCCGTCCATGCCAAATTCCGGATGGCGCTTTATGATGCCCGCCTCCAGTTTGAACTGAATCACGGCTATCGCCTTGTGCATCTGCGCAATGAGGCGCAACGTCTTTTCCGGATAAGTTTTGTCGGCATATTTCTGCTTCAACGCAAACACCGTGCAAGGGTCGTTGGCATACGTATCCATTGCGAACGTGGCGAGAGGCAACAGGTTGATGCCATATCCCTCCTCGAGCGTAGTCAGCGTGCCGTAGCGCATCGAGATGCGTATCACGTTGGCTATGCAGCTGTCGTTGCCCGCCGCGGCACCCATCCACAGCAAGTCGTGGTTGCCCCATTGGATGTCGACGTTGTGGTAGTTGCACAGCGTGTCCATGATGATATGCGCACCCGGTCCGCGGTCGAAAATGTCGCCCACGATGTGGAGCGAGTCAATCGTGAGCCGCTGAATCAGGTTGCACATCGCGATGATGAAATCGTCGGCACGCTGAGTTGAAATTATCGTATTGATAATCTGGGTGATATATCCCTGTTTATTCTGATCGTCGACCGTTTCGTGCAGCAATTCCTGAATGATGTAGGAAAACTCCTCCGGCAACGACTTGCGCACCTTCGAGCGCGTGTATTTCGACGACACGTTCTGGCAGACGCTCACCAGTTTGTTGAGCGTGGTCAGATACCAGTCGTTCATATCCTTCTCCTGCTCCTTGACAATCTGCAGCTTCTCCTGCGGATAGTAAATCAGCGTGCACAGCGCCTTCTTCTCCGATTCCCGCAGCGTGTTTCCGAAAATGTCGTTCACCTTACGCTTGATTGAGCCGGAGGCGTTTTTCAGCACATGCTGGAACGCCTCGTATTCACCATGTATGTCGGTCAGAAAATGCTCAGTGCCTTTCGGAAGGTTTAGAATTGCCTCCAGATTTATGATTTCCGTGCTTGCCGCCGCCACCGTGGGAAACAGGCGCGAGAGGAGTTTCAGATAATGAATATCGAGTGTAATGGCTTGTTCCTGAGCCTTTTTATTTTCAGACATTGTCAAATATTTAGTCTTTAGTTATTGTTTGTTAGAAACAGCACAAAACCGAATGTGTTTCGTTTTGCAAAGATAGTGTTTACAAATCAAAATTGCAAAAAGCGGATACATTATAATTGCGGGCGCCGCCGCCACTCCGTCCAGCCAAATTTGTTCCCTTTTTTTCCATTAATTCATACAAAAAAGCGTATCTTTGCGAATGAATACAGGCTACTATGTAGAATTTGTCATAAAAACAATAAACTATTTCTGAACAAAAAACTTGAAATTACCGATGAAAAAGACTTTGGCAATAATCCGCCACGACCCGTGGCTTGAACCATATTCCGACGCAATCAACGGTCGGCACGATGAAGCCGTGCGCAAAGAAAAAGAACTCGCCGGCAAAGGAGGCACGCTCGTTGACTTCGCCAACGCGCACAAATATTTCGGACTGCACAAGACGCGCAGCGGATGGGCATTCCGCGAATGGGCGCCCAACGCCACTGCAGTCTACCTTATCGGCTCATTCAACAATTGGACAGAAAAAACAGAGTTCGCCCTCACCCGCATCGACGGCGGAGTGTGGGAAATCACGCTGCCGAAAGACGTGCTGCGCCACGGCGACCTGTACAAGCTGAAAGTGCATTGGGACGGCGGTTGCGGTGAGCGCATCCCAGCCTACTCCACACGCACCGTACAGGACGAGAAGACCCTGATTTTCTCAGCGCAGGTGTGGCAACCGGCGCGCCCGTACAAATTCAAGGTCGCCGACTTCAAGCCCCAGACCAACCCGCTGCTCATCTACGAATGCCACATCGGCATGGGCGAGGACAAGGAAGGCGTAGGCACCTATGAGGAATTCCGCGTCAACGTGTTGCCGCGCATCGAAAAAGACGGCTATAACGCCATCCAGATCATGGCGATTCAGGAACACCCATACTACGGATCGTTCGGCTACCACGTGTCGAGCTTCTACGCCGCTTCGAGCCGCTTCGGCACGCCCGACGAGCTGAAACGTCTCATCGATGACGCCCACAGCCGCGGCATTGCCGTGATTATGGACATCGTGCATTCCCACGCCGTAAAAAACGAGGTGGAAGGACTCGGACGCTTCGACGGCAGCTACGACCAATATTTCTACGGCGACTCGCGCCGCGAACATCCGGCATGGGACTCGCTCTGCTTCGACTACGGCAAGAACCAAGTGCTTCACTTCCTGCTGTCGAACTGCAAGTTCTGGCTTGAAGAGTATCATTTCGACGGATTCCGCTTCGACGGTGTCACGTCGATGCTCTACTACAACCACGGACTCGGTCAGGCATTCTCGTCGTATGACGACTACTACAACGGCGGACAGGACACAAACGCAATCACATATCTGACGCTTGCCAACAAACTTATCCACAAAGTCAACCCCCACGCCATCACCATTGCTGAGGAAATGAGCGGTATGCCCGGACTCGCCAACAAGGTAAGCGACGGAGGCATCGGCTTCGACTACCGCATGGCGATGGGCATCCCTGATTTTTGGATAAAGACCATAAAAGAGAAAAAAGACGAGGACTGGAAGCCTACAGCCATCTTCTGGGAGCTGACCAACCGCCGCGCCGACGAAAAGACAATCAACTATGCCGAAAGCCACGACCAGGCACTTGTGGGCGACAAGACGATAATCTTCCGGCTTATCGACTCCGACATGTATTGGCACATGATGGTTGACGACCACAATATGAACGTGGACCGCGGCATCGCGCTCCACAAAATGATACGTCTCGTCACGCTCGCCACAATCAACGGCGGCTACCTCAACTTTATGGGCAACGAGTTCGGTCATCCGGAATGGATCGACTTCCCGCGCGAAGGCAACGGCTGGTCGTACAAGTACGCACGCCGCCAATGGAGCCTCGTAGACCGCGAAGACCTGAAATACAAATTCCTCGGCAAGTTTGACGAGGACATAATACACCTTGTCCGCTCAAAGCGCAATTTCCAGGCAACCCCTGTTGAGAAGCTTTGGGACAAGGACGATGACCAAGTGCTGGCGTTCAAGCGCGGCGACCTCGTGTTTGTGTTCAACTTCAACCCGTCGAAATCGTTCTCCGACTACGGCATACTCGCGCCGGAGGGATGCTACAGCCACGTGCTCAACTCCGACCAGGACATCTACGGCGGCTACAACAACATCGACACCACGGTGAAGCACCTGACCATCAGCGACCCCCTATATCAGCCCCATGGCATCGGCTGGCTGAAGCTTTATCTGCCAGCACGCTCCGTGCAGGTGTTGCGTTACAAAAAGTGACAATAACAAGACAATTAATAAGCCCTATTAATTCAAACAACCGCGGCGATTCTCTCTCACAATCTACGTCGCGGTTGTTTTTCTTATTATTTTCAAGATTATGTAAAAAAAAGACATCTATAATTCGCAATAAAATATGTAACTTTACCCGCAAACCAAACATTTAACAACTTACGGTATGAAAAAACTACTATCGATCATGGCAATAGGGCTTGCGGCATTGACTGCCAACGCCGGTCCTGGAGTGTTTAACCACCTCGGTTTCGGGGCAGGAATCGGCACAAGCGGCATAACCATTGAAGCCGCCACTCCGATTACCAACTTTGTCAACCTTCGCGCAGGAGTGTCGTGGATGCCGGCAATCACATTCAATGCCGACGCCGACTTCACATACACCGTGATGTCGGAGACACAAACCGGCACCGTCAACCTTAAAGGCGACTTAGGACGCGTGCAGGGGCAAGTTATTTTCAACGTCTACCCAGTACCCAAAGTCCCTGTATACGTTGCCGCAGGCGCTTATTTCGGAGGCGACAAACTGCTCAAGATCACCGGACACAGCGCCGACCTTGCCAATCCAGACGCGCAGGCAGTGATCGGCGACTACAAGATTCCTGCCGACAAAGACGGAAACATCTCAGGCGGTTTCAAGGTGAAGAATTTCCGCCCGTATCTCGGCATCGGATGGGGACGCATGATTCCGGGCAAGATTGTGAATTTCTCAACCGAACTCGGCGTGCAGTTTGAGGGTACTCCGGAGCTGTATACCGACTATGGCGAAATCGACGAGTCAATCACCGAGGACGACAACACATTCAACAAAGTGGCCAACGCGCTGAAGGTGTATCCGACACTCACATTCCGCATCAACTTCAAGGCATCTTGAGTTCAACTTATAAATGCAACTTTTTGGGTGCGGATAATAAGCAATAAAAACATTTATTTTTCAGAGAGGAA